>SNRY01000167.1_pt1 | contig 24082 bp, 12 predicted proteins | sample 4693421 | NCBI WGS metagenome assembly SNRY01 (sample SAMN11003215, study PRJNA524138) | termite gut metagenome | isolation source: Bacteroidetes bacterial symbionts from single cell of protist host amplifed... | host: Streblomastix strix ... | reverse complement strand
CCGTATTGTCAAAGAACGTTACCGCTGCCACAAATTATTTTTTGACGATTTGGTTTTTGAAATTGCCTGTGGATTACACAATTTCAGAATAACTTCGCGTTTAACAATTTAATCGGTATAAACTCTATTGTTTCTAAAACTTAATAATGAATTTCCTATATTAATTTAACAAATCCAAAATTTACAATAGATCGCTTTGCAGATAATCATTTTAATTAACCCTGTAAATCCATAAATTTATCTTTGTTATCTTTGTTCCCAACTAATTTATTTTTGTATTATGACTCCAATCATAAGTATCATTATGGGCAGTACTTCCGATCTCCCTGTCATGGAAAAAGCCGCCCAATTTCTTAATGACATGCAAGTTCCTTTTGAAATGAATGCTCTTTCTGCACATCGCACACCCGAAGCAGTGGAAGGATACGCTAAAAATGCCCGTTCAAAAGGAATCAAAGTGATTATTGCTGCCGCAGGTATGGCAGCTCACCTGCCGGGGGTGATTGCTGCCCTGACTGTTGTGCCTGTTATCGGAGTACCGATTAAATCAACTCTCGAAGGCATAGACGCATTATTATCTATTGTTCAAATGCCTCCAGGCATTCCGGTAGCTACAGTCGGCATTAACGGAGCGCTAAATGCCGGCATTTTAGCTGTTCAAATACTTTCTTTGGAAGACAAAAAATTGGAACAAAAACTAATTGATTACAAAGAAGGACTAAAAAAGAAAATAGCAACGGCAAATGAAGAATTGAATGCTATAAAGTATCCTTATAAAATATAAGAACAACTTGTAGCAAAACTACAACTGCGTTATTTTATCCAATAAATAATAATCAAGTATAGTCATGGCTGCCATTGCTTCCACAATAGGCACCGCTCGTGGCAACACACAGGGGTCATGACGACCACGTACTTTTAACGTCGTATCTTTTCCGTCGGTATTAACTGTATGTTGCTCCATCAATACCGTAGGAACGGGTTTAAAAGCCACGCGGAAAAAAATATCCTGCCCGTTACTAATCCCCCCCTGAATTCCTCCCGAATGATTGGTAAGAGTTCCAATATGTCCGTGATTATTGAAAAAAACATCATTTTGTTCGGAGCCTCTCTGCTTCAATCCTTTGAATCCATCTCCATACTCAAAAGCCTTTGCTGCATTAATGCTTAGCATGGCATTACTCAAAGCGGCATGAAGTTTTCCGAATACCGGTTGCCCCAGACCAATAGGACATTTTTTAATAACACAAGTAACTACGCCTCCTATGGTATCACCCTCTTCTTTAATTTTTTCAATAAAAGTCTGCATCTCTTTTGCCTTTTCCGGATCAGGACAACGAACAGGATTGGTCTCAATAGTATCCAAATCATAATCCGTGTAATTGCCATCCAATTTGAAAGGACCCACTTGAGAAGTATATGCCGTGATACTAATGCCTAATTGCTTCAATGCCAGCTTAGCCAATGCCCCTGCCACCACACGCGATAAGGTTTCCCGAGCCGAAGAACGTCCTCCACCACGATGGTCACGAATGCCATATTTCACCATATACGTATAATCCGCATGAGAAGGACGATATATCTTTTTCAAAGTGTCGTAATCACTTGACGTCGAATCTCGATTCCAAACAATAAATCCAATAGGACAACCTGTTGATTTTCCTTCAAAAATTCCAGACAGGAACTCTATTTCGTCAGCTTCATTGCGTGAAGTAGTAATAGAAGATTGTCCCGGCTTACGGCGAATAAGTTCCTGCTGAACAAACTCCGTATCTATGTGAATACCCGCAGGAAAACCGTCTATCACCCCACCAATACCTTTTCCGTGAGATTCCCCAAAACTTGTCAACTTAAAAATATTACCAAAAGAATTAAACATAGATTTGAACTTTTAGGTTACTATGAGAAGATTACTATCCACAGGACAAATCACACAACTACTCCTGTTTCGCTGCATATACTTGCAATAACTTTGTCATAAGAATTTAACAAGTCACTTGTTCATATAGCAAAATCAAGTCTAATTTAACCTAATTTCCCCATAATACCAAAAAACAATCAATAATTAACTTTTGTTCGCGCGTTTACGTTCATTTTCATCCAAAAACACTTTGCGTATCCGCATAAATTTTGGAGTAACTTCCACATATTCATCTTCCTTAATATATTCCAAAGCTTCCTCAAGCGAGAAAAGCACAGGAGGAATAAGCCGCACTTTATCGTCAGACCCGGAAGCACGCATATTAGTCAGTTTTTTCGATTTGGTAACATTCACCGGCAAATCATTGTCATGTAAATGCTCGCCCACCACTTGACCCGCATATACTTCGTCTTGTGGAGAAATGAAAAATTGTCCCCGATCTTGCAATTTATCAATAGCATAAGCAAATGCCGTACCGGTTTCTATGGCAACAATAGAGCCGTTGCTTCGTCTTTCTATATCTCCTTTATAAGGTTGATACTCTTTGAAACGATGAGCTATAATCGCTTCTCCCGCAGAAGCAGTTAACATATTGGTACGAAGCCCGATAATACCACGCGAAGGCATGTCGAATAGTATATTTACCCGTTCATTTGTGTTCTCCATCGCCATCATTTCTCCTTTGCGACGTGTTATCATGTCAATAATCTTGCTCGAATGCTTTTCAGGTACGTTAACAGTCAATTCTTCCACCGGCTCATGCCTCACTCCGTTAATCGTTTTAAAGATTACTTGCGGTTGTCCCACTTGAAGTTCGTATCCCTCGCGACGCATGGTCTCAATCAATATGGAAAGGTGAAGTACCCCTCGTCCCGATATCACCCATTTACCCTCTTCCTCACCCTTTTCCAAGCGAAGCGCAAGATTTTTATCTAATTCCCGCATCAGTCGCTCATGAATATGTCGGGACGTTACATATTTCCCGTCTCTACCGAAAAAAGGAGAGTCGTTAATGGTAAACAACATACTCATTGTCGGCTCATCAACGTCAATAGGCGGCAAGGCTTCGGGAGTCTCAAAATCACAAACAGTATCTCCTATTTCAAAATTATCAATACCTACCAAAGCGCAAATATCACCGGAAAAAACTTCATCGGTTTTCGTGCGTCCAAGTCCTTCAAACGTATGTATTTCCTTGATCTTCGATTTTACAAAACTACCGTCCCTCTTTGCCAAGAGGATATTCATTCCTTCTCTCAACGTACCACGATGAACACGTCCCACCGCTATTCTCCCCGTATAGGGAGAATAGTCGAGCGAAGTAATCAACATTTGTGGTGTACCATCCAACTGCTTGGGTGAAGGAATATGTTCAATGATACAATCCAATAAAGGAACAATAGTATCTGTCGGTTTTCGCCAATCGACACTCATCCATCCAAATTTAGCCGAACCGTAAATAGTAGGAAAGTCGAGCTGTTCTTCAGTAGCATTCAAATGAAACATTAAATCGAACACCATTTCATGTACCTCTTCAGGGCGACAATTGGGTTTGTCCACTTTATTAATCACCACAATCGGCTTTAATCCGATTTGCAAGGCTTTTTGCAGCACAAAACGAGTTTGCGGCATAGGTCCCTCAAAAGCATCTACCAGCAAAAGACAACCATCCGCCATATTCAGCACCCGTTCCACTTCTCCACCGAAATCACTATGTCCTGGGGTGTCAATAATGTTAATTTTCGTGTTTTTGTAGTTAATGGAGACATTTTTTGAAAGAATCGTTATTCCCCGTTCCCGTTCCAAATCATTGTTATCTAAAATCAATTCGCCACTCATGCGGTTCTCACGAAACAAATGACCGGCCATCAACATTTTGTCAACAAGAGTTGTTTTCCCATGGTCAACATGGGCAATAATAGCAATATTTCTAATATTTTGCATTTGAAATTATTAAGTTCTTACATTTCCGAGCTTTGATCATTAAAAACAAATGTATTCTGAAACACACGCAAATCAAATTCGGGTATAATAGCCAATATATGGTCAAATATATCCGCTTGAATATTTTCGTAAAGAATCCAATTTGTTGTGGAAGAAAAGAAATAAAGTTCAATAGGAATACCTTTTTCCGTAGGATTCAAATGGCGAACCATATAAGTCATGTCATGGTTTACTTGAGGATGATTCTTCAAATAATTGTTCAAATAGGCACGAAATACTCCTAAATTAGTCTGTTGCCAGCCATTGACCAAAATGGAATCATCTATTTTGTTCTTCTCGTTGTGTTCGTATATTATTTGTTCGGTTTCTTCTATATAATCTTTCAAAAGATGAATTTTTCGATACTTATCAAGCATTTCAGAAGTACAAAATCCGACTGTATTCATATCTATATTTATAGAACGTTTGATACGCCGTCCTCCGGACTCCTGCATCCCACGCCAATTTTGAAACGAATCGCTAATTAACAGGTAGGGTGGAATAGTAGTAATCGTGTTGTCCCAATTCCGAATCTTAACGGTATTCAAAGTTACTTCTATTACCGAACCGTCTGCCCCATATTTGGGCATCGTTATCCAATCACCCACTCGAAGCATATTGTTAACTGACAACTGAATACCTGAAACAAACCCCATAATGCTGTCTTTAAAGACCAGCATTAAAATAGCAGCAAATGCCCCCAAACCGGCGAATAACCCTACCAAGGATTCATTTATCAATATGCTTATAATCCAAATTGTTCCGACAATAAAAAGAATAATCTGCAATGTCTGCAATAAACCTTTCAACGGACGATCGCGATATGACTCCTTCTCCGTGTATATTCGATAAACAGCTATTAAAAGAGCGTTTATAAAACACACAAAGAAAAAGACGACAAATGCCTTGCAGATACGCTGAATAACTTCCGAAACTCCCGGATTATCAGGAAAAACAAAAGGCATACAGATATAAATAATTAACGGCGCCACCATACGAATGAGATGAATCATGACTTTTTTGTCGAAAACAATATCATCCCACGTAATCTTAGTCTTTTGCACCAACTTGGTAATCAACGGCAAAACAACATAATGGCATATAGCATTGGCTAAATAAGCAATAAACAGAACAAAAACAAAAATGACAAACTTATTCAAGTTGTCTGCATCGGATGGAGTCATCCCCCAAGAAACAAGAATTTCACTGATTTTTTGTGCAACATTTTCCATATTACATCAATTCTTCCGAAATATATCCTTTGGGTAGTTCCCGGCAATTATAGCTCGAAGCCATAACCTCTCCATAGGCTCCTGCCGAACGAACGGCAATAAAATCACCACGTTTTACTCTATTCAAACTAACTGCTTTACCAAATACGTCAGAGGATTCACAAATAGGACCCACCACGTCATAAGGCTCTATAACTTCGTCTGAAGTAATATTTTCTATCTTGTGATAAGCTTGATACAAAGCAGGGCGAATAAGATCGGTCATGCCTGCATCGAGAATGACAAACTTTTTATTAGTTCCTTCTTTTACGTACAACACCTTGCTGACAAGACTCCCACATTGACCCACAATAGAACGCCCCAATTCAAAATGAAGTGTTTGCTCCGAACGGAGCTTAAGATGTTTGGCAAATACAGAGAAAAACCCTGCAAAATCAGGCATCTGCTGACGATTGGGGTGTTGATAATCTATTCCTAATCCACCGCCAACATTAATATGTTTCACCTTAATTTGACGAGTAGATAATTTCTCTTGCAATTCATTTATCCGATTACAAAGGGCTATAAAATCATCCATATCAGTAATTTGCGAACCAATATGGAAATGAAGACCTACAAACTTCACATGTTGCATTCCGTTTGTCATATCTATCACTCTATCCATATCTTCCATATTAATGCCGAATTTGTTTTCTGCCAAACCAGTAACAATATGCGCATGTGTATGAGCGCCCACATTAGGATTGATCCGGAAAGCCGCATTAGCCGTTTTATTTTGAGTGGCAGCAAGCTCGTTAATCACTTCCAATTCGGCAATAGATTCCACATTAAAACAAGAAATACCATATTCCAATCCCAAATTAATTTCCCAATCGGCTTTCCCTACGCCGGCATACACTATTTTACTAGCAGGAATGCCGGCATTTATTGCTGCCCGAATCTCTCCCCCGCTTACGCAATCAGCGCCCAAACCCGCTTCACGAACCATAGCAAGAATCTTATGATTTGCATTAGCTTTTACTGCATAATGCACACAACAACTATTAAATCCTGCTGTTTCTTTGTTCAGACAAGTCAACGTATCACGCAATATTTTTGTATCGTAATAATAAAAAGGAGTTTTTAAACTTTGAAATTTATGTATTGGAAATATTCCTTTCATAGTAAATACTATTTCTCATTAACATTAAACAACATATTGCTGAGTGATAGCAAAGCAACTTTCTTGTCACATTCACGAATAAGGAAAGAAATATTATAATTGCTTCCTCCGAATGCAATCATGCGAACAGGTATATCGCGCATAGCATCCAATACCTTTGCTTCAAAACCGACATTTTCCCATTCCAAAACACCTACCACACAAACAATACACATGTCTTTATCAACAGTTACCGTGCCATATTTCTTCAAACTGTCCAGAATTTCATTCAAATGGGTAACATTGTCTATGGATACCGAGACACCTACTTCAGAGGTACAAACCATATCAATAGAAGTTTGATAATTCTCAAATATTTCAAATACTTTACGCAAAAAACCATAAGCCAACAACATACGGCTCGATTTAATTTTGATAGCCGTTATATTATCTTTAGCGGCCACTGCTTTGATTTTTCCTTTCTCCGTTTCATTGGAGATAAGCGTACCCTGAGCTTGCGGGTCTATGGTATTCAGCAGACGAACAGGAATATTAGCATATTTTGCCGGTTGAATACAAGTAGGATGCAATATTTTCGCTCCGAAATAAGCCAGTTCGGCAGCTTCGTCAAAATGCAATTGTCGCACAGGAGAAGTCTTTTCCACTATACGCGGGTCGTTGTTATGCATACCGTCTATATCCGTCCATATTTGGATTTCGGAAGCATTGACCGCCGCTCCGATCAACGAAGCAGTGTAATCACTACCGCCTCGCAACAAGTTGTCTATTGCACCGTAAGCATTACGACAAACAAATCCCTGCGTAATATATACTTCAGCATCCGGATACAAATCCAATTGCACTTGTAACTTCTCTTTGATATAAACAGGATCAGGCTCGCCGTTTTTGTCTGTACGTATAAATTCCAACGCCGGAATCAAAACAGATTTTACTCCATATTCCTGCAAATAATAATTAACCATAGCAGACGAAACGAGTTCGCCTTGCGCCAATATTATCTTTTCTTCAAACAGCGTAAAAATATCTTTTGTATAAGAACGAATAGAATCAAAATGAAATTTGACAAGTTCCCATCCTTTTTGCTTATATTCCGGTGTCGAATACAATTCATCAACATGCTGCTTATATATGACTTCCAATTTATTGATAATTTCACTGGCTCCCTCCGGATTCTTCTTATAAAGATAATCCGAAATATCTACCAATGTATTTGTTGTACCCGACATAGCTGAAAGAACAACAATTTTTCTTTCACCATCAGCAATCAATTTGGCAACCTCTTTCATTCGTTGTGCAGAACCAACGGAAGTACCTCCAAACTTTAAAACTTTCATTTTCGTTATATGTTTATTTGATTAACAATTATGAAACTATCCGAAATATTCCATCAACTAAATTCCTCCGTTACATTAACAAGGCGATGATTTTCATCACAACGATATACCTTTCCGGGAATTTTTTCTATCAATTTCGTATTGTGTGTTGTTATAATAACCGATGTCCCCGACATACTGATATTATGCAGTAATTCACCTATTGCCAGACCTGTTTCCGTATCCAAATTTCCTGTGGGTTCGTCTGCAAGAATAATTTGAGGAGAATTAAGGATGGCTCGTGCTATTACGATTCGCTGCTGCTCGCCTCCTGACAATTCATTGGGAATCTTATAACTTTTATCACTCATACCGACTTGCTCAAGAACCTCTTCAATACGGAAATCTATTACATATTTCTTTTTCCAATCAGTTGCCCGAAGTACAAATTCCAAGTTGTCATATATCGTACGATCGGTAAGAAGTTGAAAATCCTGAAAAACAATACCCAGCTTACGTCTCAATCGAGGAATGTTCCTTCTTTTAAGTTTCTCCATGTCGTAATCCAACACATTCGTACAATTCCCCGTGACTTTCAACTCACCGTAAATAGTCTTCAACAAACTTGTTTTACCTGTGCCAACTTTACCGATGATATAAGTAAAATCACCTTTGTGCACCTTTAAGTTCACCCCTTTTAATACAAGGGATTCCTGTTGATAAATATCTACATTCCAATAGTCAATTAGTGCTTCTTCCATGAGCTATTATGTCTTATTTTTAATTCACGTGCCAAATCTTCAATTCGATAACCTTTCGAAGTTAACAATACAATAAGATGATACAACAAATCCGAACCTTCATAAATCATCCGTTCGTCTGTACCATTTGTAGCTTCAATAATCATTTCAACAGCCTCCTCGCCTATTTTCTGCGCCATAGCATTAATACCCGATTGAAACAAACTTGTCGTATATGATTTTTCCGGCATTTCTTCATGTCGCTTATCAATAAAATCTTGAAGCTGTTTCAAAAATATAACATCCTCCTCATTCTTTTCACCCCAACAAGTATCCGCACCTGTATGACACACCGGACCTACAGGATTCGCCTTAATAAGCAACGTATCTCCATCACAATCTTCTTTGATAGAAACCACATATAGAAAATTTCCACTTTCCTCTCCCTTTGTCCACAAACGCTTTTTAGTGCGACTAAAGAACGTTACTTTTCCTGTCTCAACAGTTTGCTTATAAGCTTCTTCATTCATATAGCCCAACATCAACACCTTACCCGTCTGATTATCTTGTATAATAGCAGGTATTAAACCGTTTGATTTATCAAAATCCAAATTCATTCATTCATTCAAAATGATTCCACTTCGTATCTGTGCGCTTCGAATACCTCATACATCCCAATAATAAGTCCTTTCCAAAAGGGAAGGGCTTAGGCGAGGTTCTATGCAATGGTGTAAACCCGTATATAGACTATTGTATTTAAAACCTAATAATTTCCTTTGGTTTCAAATTGTTTTCCATAGTCCAAAAATGAGCTTCCCCATGGAATATTCTAAATAACACCAATTCTGGACTTTGTGACGTCATGCCGAGATACTTTAAAAAAGGTCTGTCATTCATTACCTTCTCTCTCAACTTCACATCGTCAAGAAACTCAACTTCTCCCGAAATTCTTAACATAATACCCGTAGGATCCCCTTGATGATAAAAGCAAGCCTCTGTTTTTGGATTCTTTTTTAATTGAGAAGGGATTTCCTTCATGGAAGCCGTTTGAAAATAAAAACCGGTTTCATCGGCAAACCAAAAACCTAACGCTCTTACTCTTGGTTGATTACCCTCCATAGTGGCCAAATAGCATATAGGATTCTCATTTGCAAACTTGATACAATCTTGAAAAGAATACATCTCGATAAGTTTAATTAAACAAAATATTATTTTCTGACATTTATTTTTTGTGTGCAAAGATAGAACTTTAATTCGGGAATTTTTATCTCCCCAAAATGAAAAACACTTGCCGCCAATGCAGCATCTGCTTTTCCTTCTAAAAAAACATCTCGAAAATGTTCCCGACTTCCCGCCCCACCCGAAGCAATAATCGGTATAGACAACTGTTTGACAAGAGCAGCAATAGTTTCATTACTATATCCGGTTTTCACTCCGTCATGGTTCATACTGGTAAACAAAATTTCTCCTGCTCCTCGTTCCTGTCCCTCATGCGTCCAACTAAACAGTTCTTTATCTGTTTCTAAACGCCCGCCATTAAGATAGCATCTCCAACCGGAAACAGTCTGTTTGGCATCTACAGCCAACACACATACCTGTGAACCAAAATGCTTGGCAATATCGTCAATCAATTGTGGATTACGAATAGCGGAAGAATTCACAGATATTTTATCCGCTCCAGCACTCAATAACCGGTCAACATCACTTAATTCATAGATACCACCACCCACTGTAAAAGGAATATTAATATGAATAGCTATTCGTTTTACCAAGTCGGCAAAAGTTTTACGTCCCTCATGACTGGCTGTTATATCTAAAAACACTAATTCATCAGCGCCTTGCTCACTATACATACGTCCAAGTTCTACCGGGTCGCCGGCTTGACGCAAATGAACGAAATTAGTTCCTTTTACGGTTTGCCCATCTTTTATATCCAAACAAGGAATAATTCTTTTTGCTAACAAACTCTAAAAATTTACAATTAATAATTTGTGAACTTAACTATATCAACAAAAAGGGCAACTGCAAGGGTTGCCCCTACTGCATCATTTTTACCAACTCATCAAGTTTTATACGCCCTTCATATAATGCTTTACCAAAAATAACAGCAGGAACACCAGCTTTATCTAAACTCTGAATATCTTTCATACTACTAACTCCTCCACTTGCTATCAAATAAAGATTAGTATGCTGCTTTAATATTTCTTTATACAAATCTATAGCAGTACCTTGAAGCATTCCGTCACAATTAATATCCGTGCAAATTACTTTTTGTACCCCTTTTTTTATATAATTATTCAAAAAAGGAAAAAGTTCTGTTGCTGTTTCATCTTTCCAGCCATTAATCGCTACTTTGTCTCCTTTCACATCAGCTCCGAGTATAATTTTACCACTCCCGTATAAAACCAACCATTTTTCAAATAATTCAGGCTTTGCCACAGCAATACTTCCACCGGTAACCATCTGAGCACCACTATTAAAAGCTATTTCAACGTCTTCATCACTTTTTATTCCACCACCAAAGTCAATAATCAACGAAGTCTGTTTCGCTATCTGCTCCAGTGCATGATAATTAACAATATGGTTAGACACAGCCCCATCAAGGTCAACTACATGCAACCGACGAATACCGCTACTTTCAAACCTTTTAGCTACTTCTACCGGATTTTCATTATATACTTTTTTGCTTTCATAATTTCCCTGAGAAAGACGGACACATTTACCATCAATAATATCAATAGCAGGAATAAGTTCTATCATGGTAAGAATTTTCATTTATGCGTCCAAAAGTATATAAAATAGTTTTCTTTTTCATATATCTAAACTAAAAAGCCTTTTTCAAAAGACTCAAACTGTACAGAGAAGAAAAATAATACTATATAGGACAAAGTCTCTACTTGTTAAATTTTCAATTTACATGAATTGTACGAGTACGACAATCTCATATTTTGGCATTACTAATTCCGGGAATGATTATGATTCGCCCGATTCCTTTATTCATATCATAATGAGTAAGATAAGCTATATTGTATGATGTAAGATATATATATGTCTGTAAAATAAATAATTAAAAGTTAAAAAATAGCTGATATTTTTTGTTCTTGGGAAATATCTTTATATTTGTGATACTCTTAACAATAGTTCGTTAAAAATAAATTAGTATCTATGCCGCAATAGCTGCAAACTCAATGAGTTCTTTGACAAGTTTATCATTTAATTTCCTGTTGAGTTTAATGCCGGACTTACACACTCTCAGGCAAGAGACGTGGCTAAACTTTCTTTCAACTTTAATGCTTCACTCGCATCGGTTAATCTGGCAAAGGCAGTAGCCCAAGACAGGGGGATACCTTTCTCCATGGCTTCGCATAAAACAATGATACACAACGCCTTTTTGCTCGAAAGATTTATTTGCGTGTCCGGCATTAAACTCAACAGGAAATTAAATGATAAACTTGTCAAAGAACTCATTGAGTTTGCAGCTAATAATGACCTTATATTGGTTAAGTATGCTGATTTTATCCATGACTTTAATAGTAGTTGAATACTTCAAAGTTGCTGAATATCAGTTGCTTGACCAATTCTTTTATGTTAAACTATGTCATTCAAACGATTGAATATTATCGCACACGTTTCCAAATAGAATTTTGCTTCAGAGATGCTAAAGGGTTCACCGGACTTACACACTCTCAGGCAAGAGACGTGGCTAAACTTTCTTTCAACTTTAATGCTTCACTCGCATCGGTTAATCTGGCAAAGGCAGTAGCCCAAGACAGGGGGATACCTTTCTCCATGGCTTCGCATAAAACAATGATACACAACGCCTTTTTGCTCGAAAGATTTATTTGCGTGTCCGGCATTACAATAGTTCGTTAAAAATAAATTAGTATCTATGCCGCAATAGCTGCAAACTCAATGAGTTCTTTGACAAGTTTATCATTTAATTTCCTGTTGAGTTTAATGCCGGACACGCAAATAAATCTTTCGAGCAAAAAGGCGTGGTGTATCATTGTTTTATGCGAAGCCATGGAGAAAGGTATCCCCCTGTCTTGGGCTACTGCCTTTGCCAGATTAACCGATGCGAGTGAAGCATTAAAGTTGAAAGAAAGTTTAGCCACGTCTCTTGCCTGAGAGTGTGTAAGTCCGGTATTAAACTCAACAGGAAATTAAATGATAAACTTGTCAAAGAACTCATTGAGTTTGCAGCTATTGCGGCATAGATACTAATTTATTTTTAACGAACTATTGTTAAGAGTATCACAAATATAAAGATATTTCCCAAGAACAAAAAATATCAGCTATTTTTTAACTTTTAATTATTTATTTTACAGACATATATATATCTTACATCATACAATATAGCTTATCTTACTCATTATGATATGAATAAAGGAATCGGGCGAATCATAATCATTCCCGGAATTAGTAATGCCAAAATATGAGATTGTCGTACTCGTACAATTCATGTAAATTGAAAATTTAACAAGTAGAGACTTTGTCCTATATAGTATTATTTTTCTTCTCTGTACAGTTTGAGTCTTTTGAAAAAGGCTTTTTAGTTTAGATATATGAAAAAGAAAACTATTTTATATACTTTTGGACGCATAAATGAAAATTCTTACCATGATAGAACTTATTCCTGCTATTGATATTATTGATGGTAAATGTGTCCGTCTTTCTCAGGGAAATTATGAAAGCAAAAAAGTATATAATGAAAATCCGGTAGAAGTAGCTAAAAGGTTTGAAAGTAGCGGTATTCGTCGGTTGCATGTAGTTGACCTTGATGGGGCTGTGTCTAACCATATTGTTAATTATCATGCACTGGAGCAGATAGCGAAACAGACTTCGTTGATTATTGACTTTGGTGGTGGAATAAAAAGTGATGAAGACGTTGAAATAGCTTTTAATAGTGGTGCTCAGATGGTTACCGGTGGAAGTATTGCTGTGGCAAAGCCTGAATTATTTGAAAAATGGTTGGTTTTATACGGGAGTGGTAAAATTATACTCGGAGCTGATGTGAAAGGAGACAAAGTAGCGATTAATGGCTGGAAAGATGAAACAGCAACAGAACTTTTTCCTTTTTTGAATAATTATATAAAAAAAGGGGTACAAAAAGTAATTTGCACGGATATTAATTGTGACGGAATGCTTCAAGGTACTGCTATAGATTTGTATAAAGAAATATTAAAGCAGCATACTAATCTTTATTTGATAGCAAGTGGAGGAGTTAGTAGTATGAAAGATATTCAGAGTTTAGATAAAGCTGGTGTTCCTGCTGTTATTTTTGGTAAAGCATTATATGAAGGGCGTATAAAACTTGATGAGTTGGTAAAAATGATGCAGTAGGGGCAACCCTTGCAGTTGCCCTTTTTGTTGATATAGTTAAGTTCACAAATTATTAATTGTAAATTTTTAGAGTTTGTTAGCAAAAAGAATTATTCCTTGTTTGGATATAAAAGATGGGCAAACCGTAAAAGGAACTAATTTCGTTCATTTGCGTCAAGCCGGCGACCCGGTAGAACTTGGACGTATGTATAGTGAGCAAGGCGCTGATGAATTAGTGTTTTTAGATATAACAGCCAGTCATGAGGGACGTAAAACTTTTGCCGACTTGGTAAAACGAATAGCTATTCATATTAATATTCCTTTTACAGTGGGTGGTGGTATCTATGAATTAAGTGATGTTGACCGGTTATTGAGTGCTGGAGCGGATAAAATATCTGTGAATTCTTCCGCTATTCGTAATCCACAATTGATTGACGATATTGCCAAGCATTTTGGTTCACAGGTATGTGTGTTGGCTGTAGATGCCAAACAGACTGTTTCCGGTTGGAGATGCTATCTTAATGGCGGGCGTTTAGAAACAGATAAAGAACTGTTTAGTTGGACGCATGAGGGACAGGAACGAGGAGCAGGAGAAATTTTGTTTACCAGTATGAACCATGACGGAGTGAAAACCGGATATAGTAATGAAACTATTGCTGCTCTTGTCAAACAGTTGTCTATACCGATTATTGCTTCGGGTGGGGCGGGAAGTCGGGAACATTTTCGAGATGTTTTTTTAGAAGGAAAAGCAGATGCTGCATTGGCGGCAAGTGTTTTTCATTTTGGGGAGATAAAAATTCCCGAATTAAAGTTCTATCTTTGCACACAAAAAATAAATGTCAGAAAATAATATTTTGTTTAATTAAACTTATCGAGATGTATTCTTTTCAAGATTGTATCAAGTTTGCAAATGAGAATCCTATATGCTATTTGGCCACTATGGAGGGTAATCAACCAAGAGTAAGAGCGTTAGGTTTTTGGTTTGCCGATGAAACCGGTTTTTATTTTCAAACGGCTTCCATGAAGGAAATCCCTTCTCAATTAAAAAAGAATCCAAAAACAGAGGCTTGCTTTTATCATCAAGGGGATCCTACGGGTATTATGTTAAGAATTTCGGGAGAAGTTGAGTTTCTTGACGATGTGAAGTTGAGAGAGAAGGTAATGAATGACAGACCTTTTTTAAAGTATCTCGGCATGACGTCACAAAGTCCAGAATTGGTGTTATTTAGAATATTCCATGGGGAAGCTCATTTTTGGACTATGGAAAACAATTTGAAACCAAAGGAAATTATTAGGTTTTAAATACAATAGTCTATATACGGGTTTACACCATTGCATAGAACCTCGCCTAAGCCCTTCCCTTTTGGAAAGGACTTATTATTGGGATGTATGAGGTATTCGAAGCGCACAGATACGAAGTGGAATCATTTTGAATGAATGAATGAATTTGGATTTTGATAAATCAAACGGTTTAATACCTGCTATTATACAAGATAATCAGACGGGTAAGGTGTTGATGTTGGGCTATATGAATGAAGAAGCTTATAAGCAAACTGTTGAGACAGGAAAAGTAACGTTCTTTAGTCGCACTAAAAAGCGTTTGTGGACAAAGGGAGAGGAAAGTGGAAATTTTCTATATGTGGTTTCTATCAAAGAAGATTGTGATGGAGATACGTTGCTTATTAAGGCGAATCCTGTAGGTCCGGTGTGTCATACAGGTGCGGATACTTGTTGGGGTGAAAAGAATGAGGAGGATGTTATATTTTTGAAACAGCTTCAAGATTTTATTGATAAGCGACATGAAGAAATGCCGGAAAAATCATATACGACAAGTTTGTTTCAATCGGGTATTAATGCTATGGCGCAGAAAATAGGCGAGGAGGCTGTTGAAATGATTATTGAAGCTACAAATGGTACAGACGAACGGATGATTTATGAAGGTTCGGATTTGTTGTATCATCTTATTGTATTGTTAACTTCGAAAGGTTATCGAATTGAAGATTTGGCACGTGAATTAAAAATAAGACATAATAGCTCATGGAAGAAGCACTAATTGACTATTGGAATGTAGATATTTATCAACAGGAATCCCTTGTATTAAAAGGGGTGAACTTAAAGGTGCACAAAGGTGATTTTACTTATATCATCGGTAAAGTTGGCACAGGTAAAACAAGTTTGTTGAAGACTATTTACGGTGAGTTGAAAGTCACGGGGAATTGTACGAATGTGTTGGATTACGACATGGAGAAACTTAAAAGAAGGAACATTCCTCGATTGAGACGTAAGCTGGGTATTGTTTTTCAGGATTTTCAACTTCTTACCGATCGTACGATATATGACAACTTGGAATTTGTACTTCGGGCAACTGATTGGAAAAAGAAATATGTAATAGATTTCCGTATTGAAGAGGTTCTTGAGCAAGTCGGTATGAGTGATAAAAGTTATAAGATTCCCAATGAATTGTCAGGAGGCGAGCAGCAGCGAATCGTAATAGCACGAGCCATCCTTAATTCTCCTCAAATTATTCTTGCAGACGAACCCACAGGAAATTTGGATACGGAAACAGGTCTGGCAATAGGTGAATTACTGCATAATATCAGTATGTCGGGGACATCGGTTATTATAACAACACACAATACGAAATTGATAGAAAAAATTCCCGGAAAGGTATATCGTTGTGATGAAAATCATCGCCTTGTTAATGTAACGGAGGAATTTAGTTGATGGAATATTTCGGATAGTTTCATAATTGTTAATCAAATAAACATATAACGAAAATGAAAGTTTTAAAGTTTGGAGGTACTTCCGTTGGTTCTGCACAACGAATGAAAGAGGTTGCCAAATTGATTGCTGATGGTGAAAGAAAAATTGTTGTTCTTTCAGCTATGTCGGGTACAACAAATACATTGGTAGATATTTCGGATTATCTTTATAAGAAGAATCCGGAGGGAGCCAGTGAAATTATCAATAAATTGGAAGTCATATATAAGCAGCATGTTGATGAATTGTATTCGACACCGGAATATAAGCAAAAAGGATGGGAACTTGTCAAATTTCATTTTGATTCTATTCGTTCTTATACAAAAGATATTTTTACGCTGTTTGAAGAAAAGATAATATTGGCGCAAGGCGAACTCGTTTCGTCTGCTATGGTTAATTATTATTTGCAGGAATATGGAGTAAAATCTGTTTTGATTCCGGCGTTGGAATTTATACGTACAGACAAAAACGGCGAGCCTGATCCTGTTTATATCAAAGAGAAGTTACAAGTGCAATTGGATTTGTATCCGGATGCTGAAGTATATATTACGCAGGGATTTGTTTGTCGTAATGCTTACGGTGCAATAGACAACTTGTTGCGAGGCGGTAGTGATTACACTGCTTCGTTGATCGGAGCGGCGGTCAATGCTTCCGAAATCCAAATATGGACGGATATAGACGGTATGCATAACAACGACCCGCGTATAGTGGAAAAGACTTCTCCTGTGCGACAATTGCATTTTGACGAAGCTGCCGAACTGGCTTATTTCGGAGCGAAAATATTGCATCCTACTTGTATTCAACCGGCAAAATATGCTAATATTCCTGTTCGTCTGCTGAATACCATAGACCCGCAAGCTCAGGGTACGCTTATCTCCAATGAAACGGAGAAAGGAAAAATCAAAGCAGTGGCCGCTAAAGATAATATAACGGCTATCAAAATTAAATCGAGCCGTATGTTGTTGGCTTATGGTTTTTTGCGTAAAGTATTTGAAATATTTGAGAATTATCAAACTTCTATTGATATGGTTTGTACCTCTGAAGTAGGTGTCTCGGTATCCATAGACAATGTTACCCATTTGAATGAAATTCTGGACAGTTTGAAGAAATATGGCACGGTAACTGTTGATAAAGACATGTGTATTGTTTGTGTGGTAGGTGTTTTGGAATGGGAAAATGTCGGTTTTGAAGCAAAGGTATTGGATGCTATGCGCGATATACCTGTTCGCATGATTGCATTCGGAGGAAGCAATTATAATATTTCTTTCCTTATTCGTGAATGTGACAAGAAAGTTGCTTTGCTATCACTCAGCAATATGTTGTTTAATGTTAATGAGAAATAGTATTTACTATGAAAGGAATATTTCCAATACATAAATTTCAAAGTTTAAAAACTCCTTTTTATTATTACGATACAAAAATATTGCGTGATACGTTGACTTGTCTGAACAAAGAAACAGCAGGATTTAATAGTTGTTGTGTGCATTATGCAGTAAAAGCTAATGCAAATCATAAGATTCTTGCTATGGTTCGTGAAGCGGGTTTGGGCGCTGATTGCGTAAGCGGGGGAGAGATTCGGGCAGCAATAAATGCCGGCATTCCTGCTAGTAAAATAGTGTATGCCGGCGTAGGGAAAGCCGATTGGGAAATTAATTTGGGATTGGAATATGGTATTTCTTGTTTTAATGTGGAATCTATTGCCGAATTGGAAGTGATTAACGAGCTTGCTGCCACTCAAAATAAAACGGCTAATGCGGCTTTCCGGATCAATCCTAATGTGGGCGCTCATACACATGCGCATATTGTTACTGGTTTGGCAGAAAACAAATTCGGCATTAATATGGAAGATATGGATAGAGTGATAGATATGACAAACGGAATGCAACATGTGAAGTTTGTAGGTCTTCATTTCCATATTGGTTCGCAAATTACTGATATGGATGATTTTATAGCCCTTTGTAATCGGATAAATGAATTGCAAGAGAAATTATCTACTCGTCAAATTAAGGTGAAACATATTAATGTTGGCGGTGGATTAGGAATAGATTATCAACACCCCAATCGTCAGCAGATGCCTGATTTTGCAGGGTTTTTCTCTGTATTTGCCAAACATCTTAAGCTCCGTTCGGAGCAAACACTTCATTTTGAATTGGGGCGTTCTATTGTGGGTCAATGTGGGAGTCTTGTCAGCAAGGTGTTGTACGTAAAAGAAGGAACTAATAAAAAGTTTGTCATTCTCGATGCAGGCATGACCGATCTTATTCGCCCTGCTTTGTATCAAGCTTATCACAAGATAGAAAATATTACTTCAGACGAAGTTATAGAGCCTTATGACGTGGTGGGTCCTATTTGTGAATCCTCTGACGTATTTGGTAAAGCAGTTAGTTTGAATAGAGTAAAACGTGGTGATTTTATTGCCGTTCGTTCGGCAGGAGCCTATGGAGAGGTTATGGCTTCGAGCTATAATTGCCGGGAACTACCCAAAGGATATATTTCGGAAGAATTGATGTAATATGGAAAATGTTGCACAAAAAATCAGTGAAATTCTTGTTTCTTGGGGGATGACTCCATCCGATGCAGACAACTTGAATAAGTTTGTCATTTTTGTTTTTGTTCTGTTTATTGCTTATTTAGCCAATGCTATATGCCATTATGTTGTTTTGCCGTTGATTACCAAGTTGGTGCAAAAGACTAAGATTACGTGGGATGATATTGTTTTCGACAAAAAAGTCATGATTCATCTCATTCGTATGGTGGCGCCGTTAATTATTTATATCTGTATGCCTTTTGTTTTTCCTGATAATCCGGGAGTTTCGGAAGTTATTCAGCGTATCTGCAAGGCATTTGTCGTCTTTTTCTTTGTGTGTTTTATAAACGCTCTTTTAATAGCTGTTTATCGAATATACACGGAGAAGGAGTCATATCGCGATCGTCCGTTGAAAGGTTTATTGCAGACATTGCAGATTATTCTTTTTATTGTCGGAACAATTTGGATTATAAGCATATTGATAAATGAATCCTTGGTAGGGTTATTCGCCGGTTTGGGGGCATTTGCTGCTATTTTAATGCTGGTCTTTAAAGACAGCATTATGGGGTTTGTTTCAGGTATTCAGTTGTCAGTTAACAATATGCTTCGAGTGGGTGATTGGATAACGATGCCCAAATATGGGGCAGACGGTTCGGTAATAGAAGTAACTTTGAATACCGTTAAGATTCGGAATTGGGACAACACGATTACTACTATTCCACCCTACCTGTTAATTAGCGATTCGTTTCAAAATTGGCGTGGGATGCAGGAGTCCGGAGGACGGCGTATCAAACGTTCTATAAATATAGATATGAATACAGTCGGATTTTGTACTTCTGAAATGCTTGATAAGTATCGAAAAATTCATCTTTTGAAAGATTATATAGAAGAAACCGAACAAATAATATACGAACACAACGAGAAGAACAAAATAGATGATTCCATTTTGGTCAATGGCTGGCAACAGACTAATTTAGGAGTATTTCGTGCCTATTTGAACAATTATTTGAAGAATCATCCTCAAGTAAACCATGACATGACTTATATGGTTCGCCATTTGAATCCTACGGAAAAAGGTATTCCTATTGAACTTTATTTCTTTTCTTCCACAACAAATTGGATTCTTTACGAAAATATTCAAGCGGATATATTTGACCATATATTGGCTATTATACCCGAATTTGATTTGCGTGTGTTTCAGAATACATTTGTTTTTAATGATCAAAGCTCGGAAATGTAAGAACTTAATAATTTCAAATGCAAAATATTAGAAATATTGCTATTATTGCCCATGTTGACCATGGGAAAACAACTCTTGTTGACAAAATGTTGATGGCCGGTCATTTGTTTCGTGAGAACCGCATGAGTGGCGAATTGATTTTAGATAACAATGATTTGGAACGGGAACGGGGAATAACGATTCTTTCAAAAAATGTCTCCATTAACTACAAAAACACGAAAATTAACATTATTGACACCCCAGGACATAGTGATTTCGGTGGAGAAGTGGAACGGGTGCTGAATATGGCGGATGGTTGTCTTTTGCTGGTAGATGCTTTTGAGGGACCTATGCCGCAAACTCGTTTTGTGCTGCAAAAAGCCTTGCAAATCGGATTAAAGCCGATTGTGGTGATTAATAAAGTGGACAAACCCAATTGTCGCCCTGAAGAGGTACATGAAATGGTGTTCGATTTAATGTTTCATTTGAATGCTACTGAAGAACAGCTCGACTTTCCTACTATTTACGGTTCGGCTAAATTTGGATGGATGAGTGTCGATTGGCGAAAACCGACAGATACTATTGTTCCTTTATTGGATTGTATCATTGAACATATTCCTTCACCCAAGCAGTTGGATGGTACACCACAAATGTTGATTACTTCGCTCGACTATTCTCCCTATACGGGGAGAATAGCGGTGGGACGTGTTCATCGTGGTACGTTGAGAGAAGGAATGAATATCCTCTTGGCAAAGAGGGACGGTAGTTTTGTAAAATCGAAGATCAAGGAAATACATACGTTTGAAGGACTTGGACGCACGAAAACCGATGAAGTTTTTTCCGGTGATATTTGCGCTTTGGTAGGTATTGATAATTTTGAAATAGGAGATACTGTTTGTGATTTTGAGACTCCCGAAGCCTTGCCGCCTATTGACGTTGATGAGCCGACAATGAGTATGTTGTTTACCATTAACGACTCTCCTTTTTTCGGTAGAGACGGGAAATATGTAACGTCCCGACATATTCATGAGCGACTGATGCGGGAATTAGATAAAAATCTTGCGCTTCGCTTGGAAAAGGGTGAGGAAGAGGGTAAATGGGTGATATCGGGACGAGGGGTACTTCACCTTTCCATATTGATTGAGACCATGCGTCGCGAGGGATACGAACTTCAAGTGGGACAACCGCAAGTAATCTTTAAAACGATTAACGGAGTGAGGCATGAGCCGGTGGAAGAATTGACTGTTAACGTACCTGAAAAGCATTCGAGCAAGATTATTGACATGATAACACGTCGCAAAGGAGAAATGATGGCGATGGAGAACACAAATGAACGGGTAAATATACTATTCGACATGCCTTCGCGTGGTATTATCGGGCTTCGTACCAATATGTTAACTGCTTCTGCGGGAGAAGCGATTATAGCTCATCGTTTCAAAGAGTATCAACCTTATAAAGGAGATATAGAAAGACGAAGCAACGGCTCTATTGTTGCCATAGAAACCGGTACGGCATTTGCTTATGCTATTGATAAATTGCAAGATCGGGGACAATTTTTCATTTCTCCACAAGACGAAGTATATGCGGGTCAAGTGGTGGGCGAGCATTTACATGACAATGATTTGCCGGTGAATGTTACCAAATCGAAAAAACTGACTAATATGCGTGCTTCCGGGTCTGACGATAAAGTGCGGCTTATTCCTCCTGTGCTTTTCTCGCTTGAGGAAGCTTTGGAATATATTAAGGAAGATGAATATGTGGAAGTTACTCCAAAATTTATGCGGATACGCAAAGTGTTTTTGGATGAAAATGAACGTAAACGCGCGAACAAAAGTTAATTATTGATTGTTTTTTGGTATTATGGGGAAATTAGGTTAAATTAGACTTGATTTTGCTATATGAACAAGTGACTTGTTAAATTCTTATGACAAAGTTATTGCAAGTATATGCAGCGAAACAGGAGTAGTTGTGTGATTTGTCCTGTGGATAGTAATCTTCTCATAGTAACCTAAAAGTTCAAATCTATGTTTAATTCTTTTGGTAATATTTTTAAGTTGACAAGTTTTGGGGAATCTCACGGAAAAGGTATTGGTGGGGTGATAGACGGTTTTCCTGCGGGTATTCACATAGATACGGAGTTTGTTCAGCAGGAACTTATTCGCCGTAAGCCGGGACAATCTTCTATTACTACTTCACGCAATGAAGCTGACGAAATAGAGTTCCTGTCTGGAATTTTTGAAGGAAAATCAACAGGTTGTCCTATTGGATTTATTGTTTGGAATCGAGATTCGACGTCAAGTGATTACGACACTTTGAAAAAGATATATCGTCCTTCTCATGCGGATTATACGTATATGGTGAAATATGGCATTCGTGACCATCGTGGTGGAGGACGTTCTTCGGCTCGGGAAACCTTATCGCGTGTGGTGGCAGGGGCATTGGCTAAGCTGGCATTGAAGCAATTAGGCATTAGTATCACGGCATATACTTCTCAAGTGGGTCCTTTCAAATTGGATGGCAATTACACGGATTATGATTTGGATACTATTGAGACCAATCCTGTTCGTTGTCCTGATCCGGAAAAGGCAAAAGAGATGCAGACTTTTATTGAAAAAATTAAAGAAGAGGGTGATACCATAGGAGGCGTAGTTACTTGTGTTATTAAAAAATGTCCTATTGGTCTGGGGCAACCGGTATTCGGAAAACTTCATGCCGCTTTGAGTAATGCCATGCTAAGCATTAATGCAGCAAAGGCTTTTGAGTATGGAGATGGATTCAAAGGATTGAAGCAGAGAGGCTCCGAACAAAATGATGTTTTTTTCAATAATCACGGACATATTGGAACTCTTACCAATCATTCGGGAGGAATTCAGGGGGGGATTAGTAACGGGCAGGATATTTTTTTCCGCGTGGCTTTTAAACCCGTTCCTACGGTATTGATGGAGCAACATACAGTTAATACCGACGGAAAAGATACGACGTTAAAAGTACGTGGTCGTCATGACCCCTGTGTGTTGCCACGAGCGGTGCCTATTGTGGAAGCAATGGCAGCCATGACTATACTTGATTATTATTTATTGGATAAAATAACGCAGTTGTAGTTTTGCTACAAGTTGTTCTTATATTTTATAAGGATACTTTATAGCATTCAATTCTTCATTTGCCGTTGCTATTTTCTTTTTTAGTCCTTCTTTGTAATCAATTAGTTTTTGTTCCAATTTTTTGTCTTCCAAAGAAAGTATTTGAACAGCTAAAATGCCGGCATTTAGCGCTCCGTTAATGCCGACTGTAGCTACCGGAATGCCTGGAGGCATTTGAACAATAGATAATAATGCGTCTATGCCTTCGAGAGTTGATTTAATCGGTACTCCGATAACAGGCACAACAGTCAGGGCAGCAATCACCCCCGGCAGGTGAGCTGCCATACCTGCGGCAGCAATAATCACTTTGATTCCTTTTGAACGGGCATTTTTAGCGTATCCTTCCACTGCTTCGGGTGTGCGATGTGCAGAAAGAGCATTCATTTCAAAAGGAACTTGCATGTCATTAAGAAATTGGGCGGCTTTTTCCATGACAGGGAGATCGGAAGTACTGCCCATAATGATACTTATGATTGGAGTCATAATACAAAAATAAATTAGTTGGGAACAAAGATAACAAAGATAAATTTATGGATTTACAGGGTTAATTAAAATGATTATCTGCAAAGCGATCTATTGTAAATTTTGGATTTGTTAAATTAATATAGGAAATTCATTATTAAGTTTTAGAAACAATAGAGTTTATACCGATTAAATTGTTAAACGCGAAGTTATTCTGAAATTGTGTAATCCACAGGCAATTTCAAAAACCAAATCGTCAAAAAATAATTTGTGGCAGCGGTAACGTTCTTTGACAATACGG
>SNRY01000166.1_pt1 | contig 24171 bp, 23 predicted proteins | sample 4693421 | NCBI WGS metagenome assembly SNRY01 (sample SAMN11003215, study PRJNA524138) | termite gut metagenome | isolation source: Bacteroidetes bacterial symbionts from single cell of protist host amplifed... | host: Streblomastix strix ... | reverse complement strand
TTAATAGCGTTATGCTTTTTCTTTGAGAAGAGATAACGTTTGGCTATATAGAAAGAAAGATTCATTTTAAAAGAGAATCAATCTTTTCAAGATAATCTAACGAATCATCAATAAAGAATTTCAATTCAGGAATGATGCGCAATTGATGCCGAAGGCGTGTCCCTAACTCGTAACGCACGGATTTCATAGTATCATTCGTATTTTTGGTTATCTCTTGCGCCTTGTCTGAGGGGAAAATACTCAAATATACACGGGCAACACTCATATCAGGACTAATACGGACAACGCTTACGGATATCAATACTCCTCGCATTGCTTTGGCTTGTAGCAGGAATATTTCGCCGAGTTCTTTTTGAATCAATCGTGCGATCCTGTTTTGTCTGGTAGTTTCCATATACTTACTGTAGATTTGCAAAAGTAGTTATATTTTTGATATAACACTTCTTTTGTACCCTTTGCTGAACGGTTCTGTCCCTATTTTGTCCGATTCCTCTCCGATGCTTCTCCCATCTATGCCCGCTTACCAAGCGGGGAGCAATATCCGAAGAAGCCCCTTGAAACCCTTTCGGCTGGGTTGCGGACCGCTATGAGAGCGATAAAAAAAGGGTAAAAATTAGGTGCTTTCAGGGAATTTTTATATCTTTGAGAAACGTTTTTTATAAACACAGAGGCACAAAGGCACAGAGATTATACAAACTCTGTGTCTCTGAGTCTTTGTGTTAAAAACAAATACATAAATTGGGTATTGTTAAATTAATATGGAACTACTAACTTTGCCTGCAAAAAGTTATGGATTGTCCCCGATGCGGAAGCCTAAATTATCGCAAGGATGGCTTTGTTAACTCTCGCCAACGTTATGAATGTAAAGAATGTGGGTATCATTATACGGTAGCAAAGAAATCAGATGTGAAATCAGCAGAAACCAGACGTATGGCATTGAAACTGTATTTGGAAGGACAGGGTTTTCGGGCAATAGGTCGCTTGTTACAAATCAGTTATGGAACGGTTTACGCTTGGGTCAAGGACTGGGGGTCGAAAGTGGATTTGCCCAAGAAAGAAGAAGGGGTTGAATTTATGGAATTGGATGAGATGCATACGTATGTGGGTTCAAAAAAAACTACTGTTGGATCTGGATTGCCGTTGATAGACTCGGAAAAAGATTTATCTCTTTTGTCAGTGGGGACCGTTCCACACAAACAGGACTCAAGCTTTGGGAAGAAATAAAGGATATTCCCGTATCTTTCTATTGTTCGGATTATTGGAAAAGCTACGAAGCCTTTATTCCACCGGAAAAACATCTACAGACCAAGGCAGAAACTTTCACCGTGGAAGGTTACAACAGTAGAATTAGACATTATTTGGCAAGATTCAAACGGAAAGGAAAGTGCTACAGCAAAGCTCAACACATGATTGATAAATCCTTAAAACTACTGTTTCTAAAACTAAACAATGAATTACCTATATTAATTTAACAATACCAAACAAATACATAAATTGAACGTTTTTGTTCACCTAAACCTTTGACGTATGATTACTACCTTTCCTCTCGGCTTCTACCGGGGACGCATCGAAAACATGGTCGGCTATGTCCGGTGCGGCAGACAAGTGTTCCGAAGCATCAACGACAGACCTTTCAATCCGAAAACAGACGCGCAGATGCGGCAACGAACCAAACTGTCAAACATCCTCTCGGCATATCGTACCCTTTCCTCCTTTGTTCGTGAATCCTATCAAACCCGTCCCCCGTCTCTGACGGCTTACAACATGTTTGTCAAAAACAACCTAAGGGCTACGGATGTGTTCCTTGACAAACGGGAGGCGTTGGCAAAGGCGTGTGTCGTTGCAGAGTTTAACGTTTCCGAAGGTTCACTCCCCACTATAGAAACGAAGGTTTCCGGTGACCGGTTGGTAACCTCCCTGCGACTACCTATGGGATTCTCGATAGATGAAACCACCACGTTGGGAGAGGTTTCTTCCCGGTTGGTAGGTTGTAACGCTTCGCTGTGTTACGGAGACAAGATTTCTGTTTTATACATGATACAGGTGCGTCCCAACGAGGAGTTTGGCTCTTGTATGCCTCATGCGCAGTTCAAGTTGTATGAGTTTGTTTTGGAGGGTGATTCCCGTATTCCGTTTTATACGTTAATGGATGAACGTTTGTTTCGTTCGGTGGATGGGCATGTGGGTACGGATGCTCAAGTGGGTGAGGGTGCTGTGGGATACGCACACAGTCGCAGGACGAAGCGTTGTACGGAGTATTCCACGCAGTCGTTGGCATTGCTTCCGGATACGGTATTGTGCCGTGCTTACGGTTCTCTAAGGAAGTCTGATAAGGCTTCGGCGAGTTACGGGAAGAAAGTTGAAAGTGGAAAATTGAAAGTTGAAAGTGAAGAGTTGAAAAAGGACAAAGTAACGGTCTCAAAGGTCGTACCGGTGGTATGTCCAAATGAAACAAGGGTTGCAAGTGGGACGGCAGGAGGAGGCATTGCCAAAGAGCTGTTGAAAGCGGGACGGGTAAGAAAATTAAAGGGAAAGAAGAAAAAGGGAAAGAAGAAAACAAAGGGATACCAGAAAGTTGACGGACTGAAGGTTCAACGTACATTAGCCTCGACTAAACGCAACGGCAGTCAAGGTAAAAGGACAAATCATCCTCCGGCGGGCTAAAAGCCAAACTTCGTCAAGGGCACACGCTCAAATGGAGTTGAAAGTAGAGAGTTGAAAGTTTTTGAGCGTATTTAAATGCACTGCGGGTGTAAATATTATTTTTGTATTTCAAAAATTGAAAAAAATTGAAAAAGATACATGCGACGATACTTTATCTATTTGGCTTATGACGGGACCAATTATCACGGTTGGCAGATTCAACCCAATGGTATCAGTATTCAAGAGTGTTTGATGGAAGCTCTTTCCACCTTTTTGCAGCAGGAGACGGAAATTGTAGGGGCAGGAAGAACCGATGCGGGGGTACATGCTTCACTTATGACAGCTCATTTTGATTATGAAGGAGATGTATTGAATACCGGAATATGGACGGAAAAGCTCAATCGCTTGCTTCCTCCCGATATATCCGTTTGTAAAGTGTGTGAGGTAAAAGAGGATGCACATGCACGTTTTGACGCTGTAGCCCGTACGTATAAATATTATGTAACGACAATGAAATTTCCTTTTGACAGGCAATACCGTTACCGTGTATACGGTGAATTGGATTTTGAGAGAATGAATGAGGCTTCCCGTATTTTATTCGATTACTCTGACTTCACAAGTTTCAGTAAATTACACACGAATGTAAAAACTAAACTTTGCAAGATAACTCATGCCGAATGGACAAGGGAAAACGAAACAACTTGGGTATTTACCATTCGCGCGAACAGGTTTCTGCGCAATATGGTACGCGCCATTGTCGGCACTCTGTTTGAAGTGGGACGCGGAAGATTGTCTGTTGAAGATTTTCGGAAGATAATCGAACAGAAAGACCGATGTAAAGCAGGAAGTTCCGCTCCGGGACATGCTTTATTTTTAACCAATATAGAATATCCTGAAGGGATATTTCTGATAAGTAACACCCGACAAGGGTTAGCACCATTTTTACAGGTTTAATTTTTTTGCAATATTTTTCGGTATTCCGTCTTTATGAACCAGAATATTGATTGTTTTATACTTTACAAAAGCCTTTGAGGCATACCATGTACCGTTATATTTATGCTTTGTTCCCCAAGAATTTTTTACCATGTAATATCTTTTCCCTGTTTCATCTTCGGCTATTCCGTAGATAAGCATTCCATGATCGTCAGTACTCTCCCAATTGTCAAAAGCCGTTTGTCGCATCTCTTGTGTAATTTCCTTTTCCATATCATGTTGATTATTCGTATCCGAGACCACTGCAGTGCCATTGTGGGTGAATCCTTCTTCGCTTACGTCACTCGCCCATGCTACGGTAAATCCTGCTTTCGTTGCATGGTCTATAACCGTCATAAGTTCGTCTATAGGCAAGTTCCATGAATCGCTATTGCGCCAATTATCCTGTATTTCAATGGCAAACTTGCTATAAAAGGGGTGGTGAGTATAAGAAGTCAATGACACATAGTTGTCAGGATTTAATCCCAATGATTGAGCAAAAGTTATTGGAGTGTATTCATTTCCTTGATAAACAAACTTTTCAGGATATTTCCCCAAATAAGTATCATAAATGGCGCAAAGTCCTTGCTTCCAAACGGGAGTAAGTTTCTTAAAAGATCCTTTGGCGATAGCATTCACATAAGCACCTGCTACGGCGTCTAATTCAGTATGTACCGGAAGTGTATCACCGTACATGATTCCCGGCATGGTTTCTTGCGGAACAAGTCCGTAATGTTTCAAACAATACAGCACATCATGGAAAACTCCGCCCGGCGAGAAGGAACTTCCTCCGTGTAAACGTACATAACGTTCGGCACGATCCACCATGGTATGATGAACAACAAACATTTCCGAGAGGTCATATTCACCCTTTCCTGTACGAAGAAGTTCCGATTCCAGAAGTCCAAGAGTTGAAAAACTCCAACATGTACCTGATTGGTTCTGGTTTTTAATTGAAGTGATGGGATTCTCTTTTATCTTGGTAAATACAAAATTTTCTTGTGCAATAATGTTATAATAGAGCACGCTTAATACAAGTACTGATAACATTCTTTTCATAAGACCTGATTATTATGGATGATTTTATTTTTTTTCATAAATGTTAACCCCCACTTGCTTCAAATCTTCCCAATAATAGGGATATGATTTGGAAACTACATACGGATCAGCAATACCTATGTTCGGATGGCGGATAGCAGCCGGGGCAAAAGCCATTGCCATACGATGGTCTTCATACGTTTTTATAATGGGAAAGAGCTGTGACTCTTGACGTTCGCCTTCCCATATTAAAATCGAATCATCCTCTTCCCGTAATGTATAACCTAATTTACAGAGTTCGGCAATAAGGGCTGCTATGCGGTCGGTTTCTTTTATCTTTAAACTTTGTAATCCGGTGAAGCGAAAAGGAATATTCATCAAAGTGCAAGTTACAACAAATGTTTGTACCAAATCCGGAATGTCAATGAAATTCTCTTCCAATTTTTCAACACAGATACCTGTTTTTCTTATTATAACCCCTTTATCAGTAAAAACAGTTTCTACCCCTAAACGAGTAAAAATTTCTGCTCCGCGACTATCTCCCTGATAACTGTTTCGAAATAATCCCAACAATTCTATTTCTACCGTTTCCGAAAGGGCAACTAGTTGATACCAATACGAGGCTGCACTCCAATCGCTTTCTACTTGAAACGGTATGCTCCGGTACGGTTGATGTTTGACGGAAATAGTACCGGAAGAATTCCAGGAGGTCTCAATGCCAAAATCTTGCATCAGCTTTAGTGTAAGACGGATATAAGGACGGGAAATGATTTTTCCTGTCAAATGCAATTGCAAACCGTTCTTTAAAACGGGAGCTATCATCAATAAAGCAGAAATGTATTGAGAACTGATGTCTCCTTTCAAGGATATTTCATTATCACCGGTTGGTTTCGTGCCGGTAATACGAAGCGGGGGAAAGCCTTCGTTACCGGTATATTCTATGTTGGCTCCCAATTCACGTAACGCATTTACTAAGGATTGGATAGGACGTTGGCACATTCGTTCGGTTCCTGTCAGGATATGACTACCCGGTGTTATACTCAGATAGGCGGTTAAGAAACGCATAGCCGTACCGGCTGCCCTACTATCTATTATCTCATCCGTAGTATGTAATGCTTTTATCATAACCCGGGTATCATCACAATCGGAAAGATTATCAGGAGTAACCGTTCCTCCTGCAAGGGCATTGATGATGAGTATGCGATTGCTGATACTTTTGGAGGAAGGGAGCCGGATAACAGCATTTATACGAGAAGGGAAAGAGAGGGTATAGTACATACATTTAATGAGTATTGCCGGCACTCAATATCTTTTTATAGTCTCCGGAATTTAGTATTTCAACGGCGCATGTAACACTTTTGTTTGTTGTATTTATAATTTGATAATAAGTGTCCGCTCCCCAAACATCTCTGGCTATGAATGCTTTGAGTTGTGTTTTTATGAACGGCAATGAAACAGCATACTCTTTTTCGTTAAATTCTATCTTTTCTTTTTCGGCTAACGCTTTCATATCAGCCACTAGCAAATCAGCGTCGTTGATGAAAAATTGCTTGTTAAAAGTCTCAAATTTTTCGTACCTTTTGAGTAGTTCATTACGATAATTATCTACGTATTTTACAGCTGTTCTTATAAGGGTTCCTTTATCTCGCAGTTTGCGATAGTAATCGGTATAAAAGACTGTATCAATCGGCACAAAATAATCGGGCATGATACCACCGCCACCATAAATGATACGTCCTAATTTTTTTGTTTTATATTGCAATGAATCCAGGAAATGGATACTATCAACGCTCACCATTTCACCTCTACTATATCTATTATAGATGTCCGTATGATATTGCTCTATGTTTTCATACGGTTTTTGAATACAACGCCCCACCGGCGTATAATAACGGGCAATAGTAAGACGAACCATGGAACCATCCGGCAAATTCATAGGATATTGTACCAATCCTTTGCCAAAAGAACGTCGACCGACAATTACACCTCTGTCCCAATCCTGTATCGCTCCACTTACAATTTCACTTGCCGAAGCCGTATGCTCATTTACCAATAGTACGATACGACCTTTTTGAAACTTGCCATCACCTTTAGACAAAGATTCGCTTCGATTGGCTGCTCTTCCTTCAGTATATACTATAAGTTCTTTCTGAGCCAGAAACTCATTTGTTATGTCAATGGCAGCGTTAAGATAGCCTCCTCCGTTCTCTTGCAGGTCAAGAATAAGGTCTTTCATTCCTTCCTTTTGAAGTTTGGTCAATGCTTCTTTAAATTCGTTGACGGTAGTTGTTCCGAAATGTTCTATACGAATATATCCTATTTTCGGCTGAATCATATAAAAGGCATTTATACTGTAAAGCGGAATCTTATTGCGTTTTACGGTAAATGCAAGCGGTTCGTTAACTCCTTTTCTTATAACAGTAAGATTTACTTCCGTTCCCTTCGGTCCTCGCAAACGACTCATAATCTTTTCATTGCTCATGTTCACCCCTGCTATAACCGTATCGTTTATGGCAATGATACGGTCGCCGGCTAAAATGCCCACTCTTTCCGAAGGTCCGTTGTTTATTGGCTGAATAACATATAGAGTATCTTCAACCATATTAAATTGCACACCGATACCTTCAAAGTTTCCTATCAAAGGTTCATTCATTCTTTTTACTTCCTCCGAATTTAAGTACGTAGAATGGGGGTCAAGTTGAGACAACATCTTCGTGATGGTTTCTTCAACTAATTTGGCTTCATCTACCTTATCAACATACAAGTTTGTTATGGCGGATTCTACCATTTGCAGTTTGGATAAGGCAGGAGTAATGGCATTTTGCGATTGAATACCGGTTATGCCAAGTTGCCAATAAACCAATGAGCAGACAAAAGCCCTATTGAAAATAGGGCGAAGAGAATTGTTTGTTTTGAAAGAACATTTCATTCTATTTTCGTTGATTATATTTCGATTCTTTCGGGAAGAAAACAGCTAACATCTTTACCGTAACTTAACAACTCACGTACCATGGTAGAACTTACATAAGCAAATTCCGGCTCGGCAAAAAGTAAAATAGTTTCTATGCCGGAAAGTTTACGGTTGATGTCGGCTATGGTTTCTTCGTATTCAAAGTCTTTCATTGTCCGGATACCACGGACAATAAATTGGACATTTCTTTGTTGGGCAAAGTCAATAGTAAGGCTGTCGTAAGACATCACCTGTACTTGCGGTTGATCTTTGTAATGTTGCCGGATGGATATCAATCGTTTATCAATAGAAAAATACGTATTTTTATTTTCATTGATGCCGATTCCGATAATAAGTTCGTCCATGAATTGGAGCGTGCGACGAACGATAGAATCGTGTCCGATGGTGAAGGGGTCAAAAGTACCGGGGAATATCGCTCGTTTCATGTAATTGCCTGTATACTATTATTTATTTATTAAGTCAATATTTTTTTGATAACATATATCGCTAAAATCTTTTGCATTGAACGTTACTAAAGCATTGATTTTTAAGTTTGCATCACCGAGCATCAACCTAATAATCATATCAACAAAACTTATGGGTCTTTTTTTTCTTATAGAGAAGTCAAAAGTCAAGCTAAAAGCTTCCTCTTTATATTTATCATCACTGATTATTTTTACATTATCCCTATTGGTAAGCAGCTTTTTGAAAGGATCCATCCAATCTTCACGTTTAGAGAACTTCGTATTGATAACCTCATATAAAATGGGGTGAGGAACAATTATTTTATCTTTTGGCAAATGCCCTTCTATAAATTTCACAGCAAAATCATGTCGTTCTTTTTCCTTAGACTCGTAATAAGCATACCAAAAACAGGTATCTAGTAATAAATTACTCATCTCCTATTTCTTCCGTATTATCTGTTTTCTCGCCATAACCTTCCCATGGACTTGCCTTCCTTTTTCCTATTAAGAATGAGCCTTTTATTTTCTTTTCCCCTTCTACGATTTCTGATAGTATAATATAAATTCTATTTCCCGACTCAAATTTCACCTTATTTTTTAAGTCTTCTCTAATCTGCTCCTTAAAAGATTTTGCGTCATTATATTCATATTGAAAAAAAGACACGCTATCACCACATTCAATTGCGTTATGGTCATCTAACCATGCATACAAGCTTTTATAATCTCCTTGTACACCTAAATCATAGGTAAGCCACACTGATTTCTTCATGATTCAAATAGTGTAAATATTTTATATTTTTGATTATTGTTAACTTTTTTCTTAGGCAATATCTTCCTCTATCACCAAATTATCAATAATAAAACCTTGTCGTTCCATCGTATTTTTCCCCATATAGAATTCAAGAAGCTCTTTCACCGAATCGTTCTTTCGTAACTTAACCTGTTCCAAACGTATATCCTCTCCTATAAAGTATTTGAACTCATTAGGGGAAATCTCTCCCAAACCTTTAAAACGAGTAATTTCGGGATTAGGACCCAAGGCTTTGATGGCTTTTATACGTTCTTCTTCGGAATAGCAGTAAAGGGTTTTTTTCTTATTGCGTACCCTGAACAGAGGTGTCTGCAAGATATAGACATGACCTTTTTTAATCAAATCGGGGAAAAACTGCAAAAAAAAGGTTATCAATAGCAAACGAATATGCATACCGTCCACATCGGCATCGGTAGCTACAATGACTTTGTTGTAACGCAAGCTTTCGAGACCGTCTTCTATGTTCAATGCTGCTTGAAGCAAATTAAATTCTTCATTTTCATAAACTACTTTTTTCGTCAGTCCGAACGAATTCAAAGGCTTGCCGCGTAAACTGAATACGGCTTGAGTGTTTACATCACGACTTTTGGTTATGGACCCACTGGCGGAATCGCCTTCGGTAATAAATATGCAGGAGTTTTCCGTGTTGTCTTCTTTACTGTCATTCAAATGAATGCGACAGTCTCTGAGTTTACGGTTATGCAAGTTTGATTTTTTCGCACGTTCACGCGCTAATTTAGCAATACCGGCAATAGCTTTACGTTCTTTTTCCGATTCTTGAATCTTCTGAAATATTGCGTCGGAAACATCATGATTGATATGCAGGTAATTGTCCAATTCTTTCTTAACAAAGTCATTAATAAACTTAGTAAGGCTCATGCCATTCGGATTCATGTCTTTCGACCCCAACTTGGTTTTAGTCTGCGATTCAAATATCGGTTCTTCCACTTTGATGCTGATAGCTCCTACGATACCGGTACGAACATCGGCATTTTCAAAATTCTTATTGTAATACTCTTTGATAGTTCTACTCACCGCCTCTCGAAAGACAGCAAGGTGAGTTCCTCCCTGCGTAGTATGCTGTCCGTTAACAAATGAATAATACTCTTCACCGTATTGATTGCTATGAGTAAGCACGACCTCAATATCATCTGCTTTCAAATGAATGAAGGGATACAGCGGTTCTGCAGTCATATTTTCATTCAACAGATCCACCAATCCGTTTTCCGAATAAAATGCTTTCCCATTAAAAACAATCGTCAAACCAGAATTAAGAAACACGTAGTTTTTCAGTAACGGGTCAATGTATTCGTCTTGATACTGATATTCTTTGAAGACCGTTGCATCAGGAATAAATTCCACTAAGGTTCCGTTTGCTTCTTTGGTGGCAGTTATCGGGTTTTCCTCTATCATATTTCCACGCTCGAAAACAGCACTTTTCATTTCTCCGTCCCGAAAGCTGAAGATACGAAAGCACGTAGAAAGTGCATTGACCGCTTTGATACCCACTCCATTTAATCCTACCGACTTCTTGAAAGCTTTAGAATCATACTTACCTCCGGTATTCATTTTGGAAGCAACATCAAGCAGTTTACCCAACGGAACACCTCTTCCATAATCACGTACGGAAACTTTTCTTTCCACAAGCGACACCTCAATAACACGTCCGTATCCCATCATGTATTCGTCAATAGAGTTGTCCATCACTTCTTTCAAAAGCACATAGATCCCATCATCCGAATGTGTTCCATCCCCTAATTTCCCAATGTACATACCGGGACGACGACGGATATGTTCTTTCCAGTCAAGTGTTTGGATATTCTCTTCGGTATAGGTTACTGTTTGTATGTTTTCCTGTGTATTAGTTTCATACATTTTTTCCATAGTTAATTTTATTTTATTATTTCTTTGATAAATGCCCTGCGCCGTTTGTGTTGTATCGATTCAAAAGAAGTCCATTGTGCTTGTACTTTTTCATTTAATTCCAGTTCAGGATTGCTTTCTCCGTAAACAAATCCCAATTTTTTGTAGATCGGAATCAAATCATAAAACAACAACGCATTAATTCCTTTATTTTGATATTCGGGCTTAACAGCCACCAATAAAAGATCCAACACTTTGTAATTACGTGTAAAATATAAGGTTTTTAAAAGATGATACCACCCGAAAGGAAATAATTTTCCTTTTGTCTTTTGTAATGCTTTTGCGAGTGAAGGCATTGACAAACCAATAGCTACCAATTTATCTTCCGCATCAACAACAAGAGAAATCATTTGCAGATTAACAACGGGAAGGTACATTTTTATATATTGGTCTATTTGTTTTGATGAGAGTGGAGAAAAGCCGTACAAAGGTTGGTAGGCTTCATTTATCAGTTCAAAGATGGCTTTTCCGTATTCATTAGCCAGTTTCTTAGTGGATGTACATTTCTTTGTCCGAAGATTGTATTTTGTTTTCATTAACTCGGCTATGCGGTGATGCTTATCGGGCAATTTATCGGGAACCATGAGTTTATATTCCACCCAGTCGGCATCTTTTTTGAATCCTAACTTTTCCAGATGTTGCGGATAGTAAGGATAATTGTAAATAGTTGCCATCGTACCAAGCTGATCGAATCCTTCGATAAGCATTCCTTCGGCGTCAAAGTCAGTAAAGCCGAGCGGTCCCTGAATATATTCCATTCCTTTGTCTTTTCCCCATTTCTCTACTGTTGTGAGGAGTGCCGAAGTTACTTCCAAGTCATCAATAAAATCTATCCAGCCGAAGCGGACATCTTTCTTGTTCCAAATATCATTAGCACGGTGATTGATAATACCGGCTATGCGCCCTACTATTTTAGTATCTTTGTATGCTAAGAAATATTCTGCTTCACAAAATTCAAACGCCGCATTCTTATCTTTCCTGAATGTGTTAAGCATGTCGCTATAAAGGTCGGGAATCGAATAAGGATTGCCTTTATACAATTCATAGTTGAATCGAATGAATTGTTTAAGTTCTTTTTCACTAGACACTTTTTTAACTGTAACTTCCATAATCACGACTGTTTGGTACCATACAAAGATAATTATTTCTTTTGCTTAACATCGTCCTAAAAGCACAAAAAATCACCTTCTCTCGGACAAATATCGCTCTGCTTCTATGGCGGCTTTACAACCGCTTCCGGCTGCTGTAATTGCTTGACGATAATGAGGGTCTGCCACGTCACCGGCAGCAAATACACCCGGGATTTTTGTTCGTGGAGTTCCGTTTTCGGTTATAATGTATCCTGCTTCATTCGTATCCAAGTAAGCTTTGAATATCTCCGAATTGGGTTGATGTCCTATCGCTAAAAAGAGACCGTCGACGGCAAGGTCGTAGTGTTCTTCATCTGCTTCATTCGCCCGCTTTACCAGATGTATTCCTTCTACGCCGTTATCTCCGAAAAGACCTATGACGTTGTGCTCAAAAAGTATTTCTATTTTATCGTTATCGGCTATGCGCTTTTGCATAATCCCGGATGCACGCAAATACGGCTTACGCACGATGAGATATACCTTTGAGGCTAATCCGGCTAAATACATGGCTTCCTCGCAAGCTGTGTCCCCGCCGCCTGCTACTGCTACCTTTTTATTACGGTAAAAGAAGCCATCACAAGTGGCACAAGCGCTTACTCCCATTCCGGCGTACTTCTTTTCATCCTCCAATCCTAAATATTTGGCGGTGGCTCCCGTAGCAATGATTAATGTTTCCGTTTCAATCACTTTTTCGCCATCAATCGTAATTTGATAGGACAACCGGCTTAAGTCGGCGGCAGTAGCCACACCCGACCGGATATCCGCACCAAATCTCCGGGCTTGCGTACGCAAATCGTCCATCAGTTGTGTTCCAGCAATTCCATTCGGATAACCCGGAAAGTTTTCCACTTCGGTAGTGATTGTCAATTGCCCGCCGGGCTGTATCCCTTCATAAAGCACAGGGACGATATTGGCTCTGGCTGTGTAAATAGCAGCCGTATAGCCGGCAGGTCCCGAACCGACAATCAAGCATTTAACTTTTTCATTTCCCATCATATAATGCAATTATCTAAGGTCTATAATCTCAATATCCGGGTATTGTTTCTTATTAAAAGTAAAGACAGTATCATCGTATCGTTGTTTGATTTGATAACGAATAATGGTAATCTCGCTGCTATTCCCGCCTTGTTGCTCCATCATGATATACACGGGTTGGTAAGTGTCTTTGGCAATGTATAAACGGATACTTGAGATTTCCTGTTTTTTATCCATCGCCGTCAGTATTATTTCATAGACGGATTTTCCTTGAAAATGCGTCAGTGTGCCTGTTTTATATTCAAATCCTTTTTGATAGACAGATAATAGTGCGTAAGGATTTATACTTTGCAATTCTTCCGAAGTAGGGGTAGTAATATTTATTTCATTTGTACTGTCCCAATAGCTCCATTGCGTTTTCCCATCGAACCAGATTGTAACTTGATCCGTTTTCAGTAGAAATTTCTCTCCTTTTAGCTGTAATGTACCTTGAAACTCTGTGGGAGGCTGATTTTTTTGAGATACTTTTACAGTGAAATCGGCTTTGGTGCCTCCGTTTGCATGGAAAGCCGCAACCATATTGTCAAGAATATTTTTTGTTGCCTTTTGTTCGGTTTGTGCTTCAAGCGGTAGGATAAACAAAGCCGTTGTAAGTAAGAAATAAAACGTTCTTTTCATTTTGTATTAATTATTTCATTAGACGTAATTGTTAATATCGGTCAATAAAGACGTATCATGTATTAATCCGCCGAAAGCCATGTTATGTACAAACAAGAAACGTTCTTTATACTACGAAAAATTAAGATTATTCTTTATTGTAAGTTTCTTATTTTCATCTGTAACTCTTTTTCATCCATGTACATTACCTGACGGGGTTTGCTTCCTTCCGTTGGTCCTACTATTCCGGCTTTTTCGAGTTGATCCATAATACGTCCGGCACGGTTGTAGCCGATAGAAAACTTACGTTGAATGAGTGACGTAGAACCTTGCTGATGAATAACAATCAATCGTGCCGCATCTTCAAATAGAGGGTCTAAGCGTCCCATATCTATTTCATTGGTACCGTTTTCTCCTCCTTCGCCGACATACTCAGGCAGAAGGAAAGCAGTGGAATAGCTTTGTTGTTTGGCAATATATTTTGTTACTTCTTCTACTTCGGGGGTATCTACAAATGCGCATTGCATACGAACAGGATCGGCTCCTTGCAGAAACAACATGTCTCCGCGACCGATCAGTTGATTGGCTCCCGGACGGTCAAGTATCGTACGGGAGTCCATCATGGCAGACACGCGAAATGCTACACGGGCAGGGAAGTTTGCTTTAATCGTACCGGTAATAATATTCGTTGTCGGACGTTGTGTGGCAATAATCATGTGAATACCGATAGCACGGGCTAATTGAGCAATACGGGCAATGGGAAGTTCCGCTTCCTTACCGGCAGTCATGATTAAGTCTCCAAATTCGTCGATTATCACTACGATATAGGGCATGAATTTGTGTCCTTTTTCAGGATTCAGTCTTCGATTGAAAAACTTCTCATTATATTCTTTGAGATTTCTTACATGGGCTTTCTTCAACAAATCGTAGCGGCTATCCATTTCTATGCAAATAGAATTAAGCGTTTGTACTACCTTGGATACATCAGTAACGATTGCATCGTCATCACCGGGCAATTTGGCAAGAAAATGATTCTCAATGATGGAGTAGATACTAAATTCTACTTTTTTGGGGTCCACCAGCACAAACTTCAATTCTGCCGGATGTTTCTTGTATAATAGAGAGGTGATAATGGCATTCAATCCTACGGATTTACCTTGCCCTGTTGCTCCTGCCACCAATACATGGGGCATCTTGCAGAGGTCGACCATAAATACTTCGTTAGTAATGGTTTTGCCTAAAGCGATAGGCAAGTCAAAATTAGATTCCTGAAATCGTTTACTTCCGATAATGGAGTGCATCGAAACAATCTTTGGATTAGAGTTCGGTACTTCAATACCAATCGTTCCTTTCCCGGGAATGGGAGCAATGATACGAATACCCAAAGCGGAAAGACTAAGCGCAATATCATCTTCTAGATTACGAATCTTCGATATGCGCACGCCTTGCGCGGGAGTAATTTCATACAAAGTAACGGTGGGACCTACCGTTGCTTTAATAGTGCTGATTTCAATACCGAAGCTGCGAAGTGTATTGGTGATTTTCTCTTTGTTAGCCTTCTGTTCTTCCATGTCGATAGTTAAATCTCTATTATCGTAGAACTTCAACAGGTCGAGCGTCGGAAAATGATAATTCTCCAAATCAAGTTTCGGATTATACGGCTGAGTTTCAGGACTTTGATAGTTATCATCATTGTCGTATTCCTCATTTTTTAAATCATTGGACGGCGTATTATTTTCTTTTTCGTTTTCCGGTTGGGAAACAATAAACGAAACATCATCGTCTGGTGCAGTTGTTTCAAAAGTCATGCCTGCAACTTCGCTATTGCCGTTTTCTATGGTCTTTTCAGGTAACTTTTCTTTTTCTTCTAATTTTCTATGCCGGGCTATTATTCTTTCACGTCTTCTTATGTGTCTCATATCAAAAAATCGTCGTATCAAAAGGATTGTTTTGGTACTTATGTATATTAAGAAGCACAAGCCTGTGGCTAGAAGAATCATCACCGTACCCGGAGTGCCTACTTGCGATATTAGCCAAATACTCGCATTGTAACCATGCATTCCTCCCCAATAGATGAAAGAGTCCTTGTAATAATCCATAAAGAAGAATCCCAAGAACACTGAAATCCAAATAAGCAGAAACAAACAGCAAACAAACCACTTCCAGATGTTGAATTTATGCACACGCATCAAATGCAGTCCCGCTACTATTCCCAAGACAACAAGGGAGAAAACGGATATACCAAAACAGTCATTGATAAAATAATTTGCCAACTGTGCGCCTCTCGACCCGGCATAGTTCCTCGCCCCATTGTTTATGGACGACAAAAGTTCCGGATTGCTTTCAACAATACTTTGGTCTGCTGCTCCCGTAGAAAAGAAAGAGATAAAAGCCAGTAGCAGATATACGGAAAAAATTACCAATAGAAGCCCTGTAATAAAATGAAAGGTCTCGTTTTTGAGAAATGCAATAAGGTCGCTACCAAAGGACGATGACTGGGATGTGGGTTTTTCGGGATTCTTCTTTGTCATAATAGCTTATGAGATGTTAATCCATACAATTAGCAAATTGCAACAAAGGTAATAAAAAAACATAAGAAAATAATCCGTAGCAGGGCAAACGCATACTAAATATTTATAACTCGCTGGTTATGAACATTCTTCTTATCTTCTTGTTCATAACTAATATCTCATGAGTCATGTTCGGAGCAGTAGTAAATGGCAATGTGCGAACACCATAAAACCGGAAAGCGAATAAATACCCGACCGGCGTTGTCCGCTTCTTCGATTTAGAACTTTTGCTTTAAAATGGAAATATCCAAATCTGCTTTTCCTCCTAACTTTTTCGCAAATTCTTGGAAATGTGCGCTTGCATTGTGTGTATCAATGTCTGTTTGTGATTTCCATACTTCCACGAAAGTAAACTTCAAAGGGTCGGAGGTGTTTTCATATAAGCCGTAGGATATGTTTCCGGTTTCTTTGCGGGTTTCTTCTACGATGCTTTGGAACGCAGTGATCAGCTCGGCTTTAAATTCCGGCAATACCGTAACGTGCGCCACGATTGTCAACTCTTCGCCCGTAGCGGTATTTGCTCCGCTTCCTGCCGTATTATTTTCTGATTTACATGAGTTGAGCAATAAAATTGTGCCGAAAAAAGCACACAGTAATAGTCCGTTTTTCATAACCTTTTTCATTTGCATTTTTTTTAATTAACATATAATAGTGATTTTTTCCTACGCAAATATAAATATAAAATCTTTGTTTTCGTTAAAAATTGGATTTATATTCAGGGCAAACCTTATAAAGTTACTCAAAATTTAAATGCGTTGACCCTGTAATCCGTAGTGTATTTAAATAAACTTAGAAGTCCAACTCCCAAAACCGACATGGAAGCATGCCTTACCTTTATGATAAGGATACCAATAGCATTCGACGAGTGGTATCATCAACTCGATACCGGTTGTCTATCCGTTCTCCGATGAGCCATACGATATCTTCTCCATTGCAAAGTACCCATTGTTGTTCTTTCTGCCGGAGAGAGAATTTCTTGTCCGTCATATAATCGCTGATACGTTTTGTGCCTTTCATTCCGAATGGAACAAACGTATCGCCTTGACGGCATCTCCGAATGGTCAAAGGTTGGGATAATTTATCCGCATCCAGACAAGCCGAACATTTGTCGTGGGGGATAATAAAGCCGGATGATAATATCCGTTCTTCCATGACGAGTTTAAATGGAGGAATATCTTCGTTCTCTTCGTTCTTTTCGATATACAATAGTTCCCTGTCTTTGATAACGCGCCATTTTTTACTTGTAAATTGCTTGCCGGGCTGCCCCTCAAGCGACCGGAATATATCCTCCACTTGCGACGAGTTAAAACCTAACGGATGCAGTATCTCGAACAGCAACGCACAAGGAGAAGGTTCATGTAGCAGATCGTCTATCCGGATACCGTCTTTGACCGATACCCGTTTCTTTCCTTCTTCCATACTTTTATTGTAGATACAAGCTGCTTGGGATAGATATTTGCCGGTAGATGCAAGAGCTTCTCTGACGGAAGGATTGACTTCTTCCATCAGAGGGAGCAGATGCAAACGAATTTTATTTCGTGTATAATCGTCTTGCAGATTAGTACTGTCTGTGATATATTCCTGTTTGATGCGATGCAGATACTCCGTTATCTCTTTGCGAGAAACACAAAGTAAAGGACGTATTATGTCTCCGTTTTTCGGGTGAATACCGCACAGACCGTTGATACCCGTACCACGAATCAAGTTCAGTAAGATTGTTTCCGCGCTGTCGTCTTTATGATGTGCTATGGCTATTGCAGATACTCCGGCTGTTTCTTTTATTTCTGCAAACCAATTGTAACGTAACTCACGGGCAGCCATCTCTATGGAGATTTGTTTTTCCCTTGCATGATGTTTTGTCTCGAAATGAGCGATATGCAAAGGAACGCACAAGGCGTTGCACAAATCCTTAACAAAATCTTCGTCTCTATCCGACTCCTTTCCACGCAAACGAAAGTTACAATGCGCAGCCTCACAATCAAAATTCAATGAAAGCAGCGCACGCAATAGCGCTACCGAATCGGCGCCACCGCTCAATGCTACAAGTACCCTTGCTTTTGGCAACAGAAGTTTTTCTTGCTCAATGTATTTCCTTACTTGTCGGAGAAACATGTGTTTTATGGGTTATAACCTGTTATTCATAATCGTAAAACTCTAATGCTTTAACGAAACATCTGCATCCTTTTGGATGCGCATTCATAACTTGTTTTTGGATGCAAACTCTTCGCCGGTCACTAATTGCGATGGACTTTTTGCATGTTCGTCAAGTACATTCCCGTTTTTATCAACCAAAATGTACCACGGAATACTGAGCATCGCTCCATTCTTTTTATCAAACCGTTTTGCTAAGTCATTCCAAAGCGACTTGTTGGCGCGGATATGCGTACCGGTCAGATGAAAATATTTGATTCCGTTTTCCCATCGTTTCTCCCGTTTGTCATCATCGATGGAGATGTACAATTGCTGAATATCATTTTCGGCTAAAATCTTCTTTAACGCTGCATTGTGTTGAAATTCGTGTTTACAGGGGCTGCACCATGTCGCCCATACATCAATATAAATCGCTTTGCCTTTCAACTGTTTTACGGCTTCTTCCAAGGTGTTGATGTCTTCGTAATGAGCCATGAATTTCATTTCTTCGCTAAACGGTTGTTCGATGATTTGGTGGTACGCAACAATTTTTTCAATCAATGGCGCTACATAGTTCGCATACTGGCTCTGGGGATAGTCTTTTTGAAACCGGTCAAATACCGTTATCAGTTCTTTTTCATAGTCATCATGGGCATAGGCTATAAAATGAATATATCTTGCTTGAAAAAATTCAAGCACCTTTCCGGTCAAATATTTCGTTGATTCATGCATCATGTAAGCATGAATGGTTTCATCTTGGCGCATTTGGGAAAACTTTGCCATGTCAAAATCCGGCTGGGAAAATTGCTTGTATCCGGTTACATAGCCTTCTGCATATTCGCTCCAGAATGACGAAATGATTAAATTTTCATCATTTGGAGGATATTGACTGTAAATCTCCTCCAGTTTTTTGAACAGGTTCCCGCCTGCTTTCAACAAATCTTCATCGCTTCTTTTTTGAATGAGCGGATAGGTTTTTATCAACAAAATACGGGTTTCCAATGAAGCATAATAGCAATTTCTGTCTGCCTCCGTGCGTTTGAAGAAGACGGGTGATATTTCCTTACGCTCAAGCAATTCCTTTAAATGGTTCAAATCATCCTGTTTCAGTTTTTCGATATTCTCATGAATCGACAGCAGAGACGTATCTCTTATGAAGGAGCGGCCTTCCATTTCAACGTAGCTGGGATTGGGTAAGGTCGACAAGAACATTTGTCCTTTCTCATTTTGCCCTGAAATTTGTACATCCTTTTCGTCTTCAAACACAAGATCATAACTCTTCCCTGGCTCAATCAACAGTTTAGCCTGTTTATACGGTTCAATCGTCCATAAGGTTATAAATACGGGTTTCGTGATGGCAAATTTCACCTCAAAACTTCCGGTGTCATCCACTTGCAAAGTATCCGTGAAACCGAGATAACAAGTTTCTGAGATAGGAGCCGTATAGACGAGCGTTTTACTGCCGGCTGTTCCTGAAATTTTCCCCGTAAGGATGGCTTCCTGCTTACTACACCCGGATAGAAGCATAGTCGCCAGGGTGAGAAATAAAAATGTCTGTTTCATACTGTTGTTTTGAGTATTGTTAAATTAATATGAGAGATTGTTTGACTCAATGAGTAGAGTAAGCCTATTACCCGATTTTTCAAGAATAGAAAGACGTTCCCGTTTGCACACGAACCATTCAAACAATTTATGGATACCTAAAGTAATAATGCTGACAATAAGGGGAACCATGATAAAATCCATCATAATCGTAATGTTTTTTAAGTAAATAATTTGGTTCTTTGTACTGTTTGACACACAAAGATAAAGAAAGGTTACATTTGAGTGAGTTTTCTTGCTGTAATTTAGGCTTCCGCATCGGGGCAATACATAACGTTTTCAGGTAAAAATAATATTTATATCCGCTGGTAGAATTAGCGTAAAGCATTTATGATAGCTCATACGGGCTTCATCGGGCATCCCTCTCCACTTGGCAAGTGGGCATGGAACGGGAGGAATCGGAGGGAACCGTTTAGTATGTCGTATTTAGGTAGTATGCAGGTGTGAGGGAACATACAAGATCACGAATGATGGCGTTTATGTGCAACCTTTTTATCTCTATTTTACGCTTTTTTAATTCCGCCGACGGGTTATTTATATATTAAATTAACAATACCTTCATATTCAATTCTCTTGACACAAGTTCTAATTCGGCATACCAGTCTTCGCCGAATTTGCGTATCAATGGTTCTCTCAAAAATTTATAAACCGGCAAATTCTCTTTCTCTCCTTGTAAAACAGCAGCTTTGCATACATGCCAACGGTGGTAATTTACAGTCTTGTAAATACCGGTTTTACCTATTCGAATAGGATACAAATGGCAGGATATCGGTTTATGAAAATCTATTTTTCCCATGCGATAAGCCTTTTCAATAGCACAATGACAATGTCCCTTTTCGTTGTAGCAAGTAAATACACAATCTTTGCCGTCAACAATGGAAGTAACCAAATCTTCGTCTTTATCCTTGTAGCAGACACCTTGTTTGTTTATTACTTTATGGGCTTCCGGTGAAAGGCTGTCCCAAATTATGGGAAGCACCTTTTCAAGTTGCATCAGTTCCTCCTCTTCAACAGGTGCACCGGCATCGCCTTCAATGCAACATTTACCTTTGCATGCCTCAAGATTGCAAAGGAACTTTTCACGAAACACATCAAGTGTTACCACTACATCTTGTATCTGTACCATCATCTGTTTGGAATATTTCATGCAAATGTATTGCTTTAAACCCATAATACATTTTAATAAGCCCAAAAGATTAAAACCTGAGTTTGATATAAAGCGGATAAAAAGCTATCGTTTTGTGGAATTGGAAAGTAAAGTGGTTGTTCCCCTGATTCTTTCTCCTTTTCTTCAAGTATATAAATCCTGATTTTCGCATTTACTAATTGAATTTAGGAGGGAGAATATTTTGAATTGTATTTGGTCGTATAGTGTTGCCTTCTTTTCAATTGTATTCAATGTGCCTTTTGATGGCGGGTCGGTTCAGTATGGAAATATTTATAATTCAGCAGCACACTCAAAAATCTTCTGGTATCCTTCCGGCCATTTCTTCTCCGTAAGCCAGTTTTGGAAGTTCAGATCGTGATTATGCTTCTCAAAAACATGTATAGTCAGGTTGGATTTATTACAGGTCTTGAACCGCGATTGCAGGTCGTAAACGCTCTCAACCGGCACATTGGCATCATCCGTTCCATGAAAAACAAATATCGGAATATCCACTCTAAGCAATCGAGATTTATTCGGTTCAAGTATAAAATGCTGCTTAAACCATTCGGGAGTTAGATAAACATAATTTTTTTGTATCCATTCACCATCTTCCTCAGCTATTTTTTCCATCAGACTTGCAGTATGAGAGGCTCTCATACTACGAATATCATTGACATCTATAACATTGTCTTTTACTACATCCAATGTATCAAATGCAAGGTTTTGAAAAAGATAACCTTTGTAGATGGTCGCTTCTTTATCATCGGATTCGTATTCCTCCCTGCTTATTTTTTTATCTCCATCTTTGTCGAATACGGCGTTTACCACAATCATTACCCCATGTCCGGCATTTTGCCATTCCATAATATCGTACATATTCTCATGAGCATATCCATGCAGGAAGAGAACATCAATGGCTGCTTTTTTCCTTTCAGCCACCATCGAAGCAATAATCGTTCCTTCACTTATACCGTACAGTATAATCTTACAATCCTTAAATCGTGTTTCACGCCTGAATTCGGACAACATACATTCTACATCTTCCGTTTCTGTGACGGGCAAGTATTTGGCATACTTTAGCGTGTCTATTTTGTTATACAAGGGTGGTGTGTCTCCAATAGTTACTCCACGGCGGTTGTAAGTAAAGAAGGCAACACCCTTATTGCAGAATCCTTCCGCTACATCATCGTAATAATTGGAACTGCCTCTCTTATTCAGGTAATTCTGTGCCCCTGTTCCATGAATGCAGAAAACTATGGTTTTTACGGGGTTATCGGGCAGGCATAACCTTGCGGTTATCTTCTCACCATCAGGTAATGTCATGGTTTTCATTTCCGGGGTAAAAGCGGAAACTGACAAACTGATTAGGCATAGTAATAAATAAAATGGTACTCGTTTCATATTTTTTGATTATAAATTATTCTTCCAGTTGTTTATATAGTTCTGTTAACTTATCAAGCGTTTTATTGTGGTTTTTTATCTGAAAATGTCGAATAATTAATATATAGACAAAAAAAACTATAAAAGCGCCCACAGAAATCCAGTTAAACTGGACGTTTCTCAATATCTGAAAAACAATATAGAAAACATAGCCTAAGAGGAGAGCACCTCCATATATTAAGAAGTCATATTTGATTGAATACTTGCGGGATTTTTCTATTCTGTCTATACGGTATTTCAACCATTCCTTAACAGGTATATCAGGGTTACGTCGGTTCAGCTTGTAGGCAGATCGTTCCATAAGCAGATAAGAAACGACAAGAATAAGCAGGGCAGCTGAATATAAAATATCCATTCCCATAGAATAGCCTTTTGCTACAATACGCCAGATAAGAAAAACTACTACTGTTCCGACTATCAGCCGTAGAATCGTGTTGGGCTGAATGGCTCTCATCGATTTTCTTGCCGATTTGATAATCATATCGTTCAATTCTTCTTCAGAATGGCTTTGGATATTCTTGTCAATCTGCGACTTCCAGATATTCCTTAAATCATTTGTTTCCATATCAATCATCCTTTTAATTGTTTTTGCAGCTTGCTGATTAACCGGTGAATTTTTACACCGACATTGGATGCGCTAATCCCTATTATTTCGGCAATTTCTTTGTAAGAATATTCCTCTAAATAGAGAAACATGATTGATTTGTCCGTTTCATTAAAATGCCGGATAGCCTCCAGTAATCGTTGAAAATCCATATCTTGTTCGAACATATTCGTATCATCGGTATGGACAATTTCCGGTATCGAATCCGTGAAGACATATTTACTGTCTTTTCTGATTTTCGAGATTGAGACATTAATAGCTACGGCATATATCCATGAACCGATTTTAGTCTCGTCTTTCAACGATGGGAATGATTTCCATAGTTGATATACAATCTCCTGAAAATTATCTTTTCTGTCATCGGATGTATTAAAATACACCAGATTCACTTTATGGACAATTCCCTGATATTGGGAAAGCATTTTGAGAAAATCGTTATCAACTGATTTCATACTTATCATTTCGCTTTACTATATAGTCGCAGGAAAAGCAGATTTATTACAACCTGGCGGATAATAGATATAGATTTAAAATTTAGCGTCTTAACACAGAGACTCAGAGTTTGTATAATCTCTGTGCCTCTGAGTCTCTGTGTTTATAAAAATGTTCCTCAAGGATATAAAAATTCCACGAAACCACCTAATTTTTACCCTCTTTTTATCGTTCTCTTAGCAGTCCGCAACCCAGCCGAAAGGGTTTCAAGGGGCTTCTTCGGATATTGCTCCCCGCTTGGGAATCGGGCAGGAAGCGGGGAAGCATCGGAGAGATATCGGACAGAATAGGGACGGAACCGCTTAGCATACACATACAGGAAGGGATTCACACGTTGTAGGGGCAAGGCATGCCTTGCCCCTACGCGTTTTAACCCGACGTAGCGAGACTACGCCGAACAGAGACGTTTAAATTTACTTAAAAAGAATCCGAAGGATTCGGATATGGATAGAAATAGCAACCAAAAGGGATGTTCGACTCCGCAGTATAGCGCATACCTAAGTTCAATTAGTAAATGCAACTGACGTAAGAAAAAAATACAGTTCGGGGCTAGCCCCGAACTGTATTTAAGAAAAAAGTTCTTATTTTAGTTGTGTTATGAAAAAGAACAAGAAACATTTAAC
>SNRY01000165.1_pt1 | contig 24333 bp, 19 predicted proteins | sample 4693421 | NCBI WGS metagenome assembly SNRY01 (sample SAMN11003215, study PRJNA524138) | termite gut metagenome | isolation source: Bacteroidetes bacterial symbionts from single cell of protist host amplifed... | host: Streblomastix strix ... | reverse complement strand
TTATACCTTAAAATTCATAAAAAGATTTTGTAATCTGTTTGTTACTACTATTTTTGTACACATTTTGGTGCAAAATGACAGAAGAGGAAAAGAAATTACTAAGTACCTTTGAAGCACGACTTCGACATTTTATCTTCCTATGCGACGAATTGAAAAATGAAAATGCTATATTGAGTCGGAGTCTGAAAGAAGAAAAAGAGATGTATGAAAAGATACGGGTTGATTACAAAGAATTGGAAGCCAAATACACCAATACAAAGATTGCAGCGACAATTAATCAAAGCGTGAAAGACGTAAGGGAAACCAAGTTGCGATTGTCTAAATTAGTGCGTGAAGTTGATAGATGCATTGCTTTATTGAATGAATGACGATAAGTGAATGTGATGTATGAACGACAAAATAAAGATAAATCTGGTAATGGCCGATTACACGTATCCCCTCACTATAAACAAGGAAGAAGAGGAGATAACAAGAGAAGCTGCAAAACAGGTAAATCTTAGAATGAATATGTATCGGGATCATTTTCCCTCTCTACCTCCGGAAAAAGTTATAACCATGGTAGCTTACGATTTTTCGTTGAAGAATCTTAAACAGGAAAAAAGAAATGATACAAGACCTTTCGTAGAAAAGATAGAAGAACTGACTGAAATCCTTGAAGATTGTTTCAAAGAAAAATAAGCGATTTTCTATCCGGAAGAAAGACAAAGATATTTTACGCACTACTGACTTATCCGAAAAACCATCCGGATATATTGGTAGTGCTTTTTTAATATATAAAATTAGTTACAATGATAGAAACAATAGCAGCATCCGGTATTTGCTTCGTAGTAGGCGGTATCTTATCATACGGTTTGTTCCGGTATGTAGTAAAATCCAAATACGCAAACACTCTGAGAGAAGCAGAAGCAGAAGCAGAAGTGATAAAGAAAAATAAGTTGTTGGAAGTAAAAGAAACGTTTCTCAACAGGAAAGCTGACTTGGAGCAAGAAGCGGCAGCTCGCAACCAGAAATTCCAACAAGTGGAAAACAGGCTGAAACAACGGGAGTTAGTCATTAACCAGCGTCAAGAAGAAGTACAGCGTAAGAAAACGGATATTGATTCGATAAAAGAGAATCTGGATGCACAACTCATTATGATTGAGAAGAGAAAGGATGAGTTGAGCAAACAGCAACAAAAAGAAATAGAGAAGTTGGAAACAATTTCCGGGCTTTCCGCCGAAGAGGCTAAAGAGCGTTTGGTCGAATCTCTGAAAGAAGAAGCGAAAGTGCAAGCTCAATCATACATCAATGATATTATGGACGATGCAAAATTGACAGCCAACAAAGAAGCCAAACGCATCATTATACATTCTATCCAGCGGATAGCCACCGAAACGGCTATTGAAAACTCCGTAACGGTATTCCACATCGAATCCGACGAGATAAAAGGACGTATCATCGGTCGTGAAGGGCGTAATATCCGTGCTCTTGAGGCTGCCACCGGTGTCGAAATAGTAGTGGACGATACTCCCGAAGCTATTGTTCTTTCGGCTTTCGACCCTGTTCGCCGTGAAATCGCTCGTCTGGCATTGCATAAATTGGTCAGCGACGGACGCATCCACCCTGCACGCATAGAGGAAGTAGTAGCTAAAGTACGCAAACAGGTGGAAGAAGAGATTATTGAAACGGGTAAACGCACTACCATTGATTTGGGTATTCACGGGTTGCATCCCGAACTAATTCGTATTGTCGGTAAAATGAAATATCGTTCTTCGTATGGGCAGAACTTGTTGCAACACGCTCGCGAAACAGCTAATCTATGTTCGATAATGGCAGCCGAATTGGGATTGAATCCCCAAAAAGCCAAACGTGCGGGGTTGCTGCATGATATTGGTAAGGTGCCCGATGAGGAACCGGAATTGCCGCATGCTTTGTTAGGTATGAAGATTGCCGAGCGATACAAGGAAAAGCCGGATATTTGCAATGCTATTGCCGCTCACCACGACGAAACGGAAATGACAAGTCTTTTAGCTCCCATTGTTCAGGTTTGTGATGCTATTTCGGGAGCACGTCCGGGAGCACGTCGTGAAATAGTGGAAGCATACATCAAACGTTTGAATGATTTGGAACAATTAGCAATGTCATACCCTGGTGTTACCAAGACGTATGCCATTCAAGCCGGTCGTGAATTGCGTGTGATTGTCGGTGCTGACAAGATTGACGATAAACAAACCGAAAACTTGTCCGGAGAGATAGCAAAGAAGATTCAAGATGAAATGACGTACCCGGGACAAGTTAAGATTACGGTTATTCGTGAGACCCGTGCAGTAAGTTATGCAAAATAAGTTACATTCACCCGTAGTGTATTTAGGGCGACCACACACTTTAGATTCGCGAGTAGATTAGAATTCCTTGTTGATTAAGCAAAATCTCAATAGAGATAGCACAGGTTTTTCTATTTTTGTCTCATGAAAACAGAAGCCGACGAATATTACGCCCTTCTCCTTTTCCTCTGTCAAACGGAAGAAATTGCTTTGTTTGAGAAATACAAACGGATGCGTAGTCTTCTCGAACGTTTCTGCCGGAGCGAAATGCAGAATGAAAGCCTGCAGATGACCGATCTTTCCGCCCGTATCAGTTACGTGGCGACGAAAGTCGGTCTTGACATTCGCGAACAAAACCGTCTGCATACTTTCCGTCTTACTTCCAATGATGTTTTAAACCGCAAGGAAAGTCCGGCGCCGGAAAAACTATTTCGTGATGTCAAAACCTTAGCCTTCTTTATCCGGCGATTGTCGGGGCAAGACATTCCGCCGGAGCTTTACCGGCTGCTTCCCAAAGTTGATGCCACCTATATCGTATCCCCTTCCGTACGGGAAAAGATTTGCCGGATGCGTGTCTGTTTTCAATATTCCGACGAAACATATCTCTATGTTACTCCCGTTGATACGATTGTAGAAGAGCCTTTGCGCATACGTTACAATGTGGATAAAATCAACAGGGAATTTAATGATACTTGTAAACGGCTATGGAAACATGCACAAGTGAATCTGTTGGATGTCTCAGTGGACGAGGCAGGCGTACTGATACCTTCTTTTATCGTTCTTGAGCCTGATTATCTGATAGATATTAGTTCGCTTGCCGAATGTTTCCATGAATACGGGCATCATCCGGCAAATTATATTTTAGGTAAATTGCAACCCATAGACAACATGCGACCCCTTCTGTTGGGTAATATTGCCAACCTTTTTTTGGACGAATGGATTCACACCAAAGGAGAGGTAAACTATAAAGCATGTATGCGGAAAGTTTTTCAACGGTATTGCATCGAATTGGTAGCATGTGCCGATTTGCAAGATGCCGATACGGAAAGGAAATTCTTCGACGCCTGCAAACAGCATTTCGACAATATCGGACAGACTGTTACCGAAACTTTTCAAATGCCCGGCTATAATCTTGACAAAACGGATGCGGTCATTGAACCTTCTTACATCTGTGAAGCGCTGGGTTTACAAGGCAGATTAGACTATATGCAACGGGATATGCTTTCGTTCATTGAAATGAAATCAGGGAAAGCCGATGAATACAGCATCCCCGGTAAAACAGAGCCGAAAGAAAACAACAGGGTACAGATGTTGCTCTATCAAGCCGTGCTGGAATATTCTATGGGAATAAACCATAATGAAGGGAAAGCGTATTTGCTTTATACCCGCTATCCGTTGCTTTATCCGGCAAGACCTTCGTGGGCAATGGTCAGAAGGGTAATTAATCTGCGTAACCTGATTGTAGCCAACGAATACGAGGTACAATTACGAAACAGTATCGAATTTACTGCTCAAAAGTTAAATGAAGTGAATCCACAAACTCTAAATGAAAAGAATTTAACGAGTTTTTTCTGGACAAACTTTCTATGTCCGTCGATAGATCATTTTGCAAAAAAACTAAAAGAACTTACATCCGTAGAACAAGCCTATTATTATTCGCTCTATAATTTCATAACAAAAGAACAATACACCTCAAAATTCGGTGATACGGATTACGACGGGCGGACAGGAACAGCTTCCTTATGGCTTTCTACCTTTGCCGAAAAATGTGATGCGGGAGAGATACTGTACGACTTGAAAATTATAGAAAATTGTGCTGCCGACGGGCACAAGGCATACGTTGTCTTTTCAAAAAACAATCGGGTCTCATACTCGGAAGACGACATGCCGGAAGCTTTGCCAAACTTTCGGTTGGGAGATGCCATAGTACTCTACGAAAGAAATACGGATACCGACAACGTTACCAATAAAATGATATTTAAAGGAAATATCGAGACTCTCACGGAAGATAGTGCTAAAATCCGCCTTCGCTCCCCGCAGTTGAATGCTTCCGTACTTCCCGCAAACAGCCTTTATGCCATAGAACACGATGCACCGGATATCACGTTCCGCAACATGTTTTTGGGCTTGGATGCTTTTTCTTCCGCCAATCAGGAACGGCGCGATTTGTTGTTGGGACAACGTCCGCCGGAATTTGATACCACTTTCGACAGCCGGATAGCCTCCTCTGAAAACAATGACTTTACCCGGATAACCTTCAAAGTTCAAGCTGCCAAAGATTACTTTCTATTGGTAGGTCCTCCGGGAACAGGAAAGACATCACGGGCATTGAAGCAAATGGTAGAAACCTTTCACAAAGACGGGGAAAAGCAGATATTATTGTTGGCATATACCAATCGGGCAGTAGACGAAATATGCAAAGCATTGTCCGCCATAGAACCGAAAATCTGTTATATTCGTATCGGTAGAGAACTTTCCTGTGATCCGGCTTATCGCAACCGGTTGATAGAGAATGTGCTTGCGGATTGCGTCAATCGCAGGGAAGTAAAAGAACAAATTGACCGTTGCTGTATCTTTGTCGGAACGACAACCACCATATCCAATAAACCCGAACTGTTTCGTCTGAAACATTTTGATGTGGCTATCGTGGACGAAGCTACGCAGATACTTGAACCGCAACTGTTGGGCATCTTATGCGCCCGTAATGAAGACGGCAAGAATGCCGTCGGGAAATTCATTCTTATAGGCGACCACAAACAACTTCCCGCTGTAGTGTTACAAAGTTCCGCTCAATCGGAAGTACACGAAACGTTGCAGACTATCGGATTGACTAACTTGAAAGATTCCCTCTTTGAACGCCTTTATCGAATGCTTAATTCCAAACTACTGACTACTGATTGCGAACTGAAACAACGTACCGTTGACTGCCTTCGCAAACAAGGCAGAATGCATCCCGCCGTGGCATCTTTTCCCAATTCGGCTTTTTACGGAAATAGTTTGGAATCTCTTAATCTACCTCACCAGACGGAAGAACTTACTTTATCCTCCGAATTAAAATACGACAAAGACGCCGGATTAATTGTCCGAAGAGTGGCTTTCTTTCCTTCTGAGCCGGATATTGCTGCCGCATCGGGCAAGACAAACCGTTCGGAAGCTGCCATAGTTGCCCGTTTGGCGCAGAAAGTTTTTATTCAATACAAACCGGAATTCAGAGTAGAGCAAACATTAGGCATTATTACTCCTTATCGCAATCAAATAGCCCTTATAAAGAAAGAAATAGCCCGTGTCAACATACCTGCGTTGAACAATATTCTTATAGACACGGTAGAACGCTTTCAGGGAAGTGAGCGTGATGTGATTGTCTATTCTTTTTGCGTCAATCATGCCTATCAGCTAAAGTTATTATCCAATATTATCGAAGAAGACAATGTATTAATAGACAGGAAGCTGAATGTAGTTCTAACCCGTGCCAGAAAACAGATATTTATAACGGGAGTACCGGAACTACTTTGTACTAATTTTATCTATGCAAACTTGTTAATGAGTATCAACCGGGTAAAGATATGCTATTAATAATTCCGCCAACGGGTTTATATTTTAACTTTGTCGTGCATAAATCTTGAGTATATGATAACCTTCCCAAATGCTAAGATAAATTTAGGCTTAAATATCACAGAAAAGCGTCCCGACGGATACCATAATTTAGAAACAATCTTTTATCCCGTGCCTTTGGAAGATGCTCTCGAAATAACCGTACCCGACCGACCGGAGCGTAAGTTCACCTTACACCTGTCGGGCATACCTGTTGAGGGTGAGGCGGAACAAAACTTGGCAGTAAAGGCTTATTTATTGCTCGACAAAACGTTTCACCTTCCTCCCGTCAACATCTTTTTGTACAAGCATATACCTTTGGGGGCAGGGCTTGGAGGCGGTTCTACCGATGCTGCCTTCATGCTCAAACTATTGAATGAGAGGTTTGATTTGTCCTTGGATGCTTCCGCATTGGAAGCGTATGCCGCTATTCTCGGGGCAGATTGTGCTTTCTTTATAAAAAATGTCCCCACCTTTGCGGAAGGAATCGGTAATCTATTTTCTCCTGTTCCGCTTTCGCTCAAAGGTTACGGTTTGGTTATCGTTAAACCGGAGGATGTGTTTGTTTCTACCCACAATGCCTTTTCTCACATCAAACCTCGAAAACCCGAATGTTCATTGAAAGAGATTGTTGCTCGTCATCCCGTAAGCGAATGGAAGGAGCTGATGAAAAACGATTTTGAAGAAAGCGTATTTGCGCACTATCCTGTTATAGAAGAAATAAAAGCGGAATTATACAGACAAGGAGCCGTCTATGCGGCGATGAGCGGGTCGGGGGCTTCTGTATTCGGCTTGTTTGCTCCCCATACGGTCATTCCTGAAACAGGTTTGAGAAACAAAATGTTTCACTTTCAATGTGTCATCGGACAATAACTCCGTTTGTTGCCCTTTTTGCCAATGAACAGTGAATGGGAGTCATCTCCCATGGAGATAAACGGGAAACGGCTTCTTGTTCATTCTCCTGATAAGTTTCATTAATTATATTCAGAGCTGCGTTCAGGAGTAATTCGTTGGGGTTACCCAATTCCAAGAAACGGTCTAAATTTGTTCCTTTGTTTTCCTCTATGAGATAGTCGGGTACAAAACCGTTTGCATAATCCGAATTGTTTTCCGAATTGTATATTTTACATACAATCGGGTGTAATTCCCAGGTGTATCTATCGTCTTTAAAGGTGGTTGACCCTACGTTTTTCCCTTCGGTTTGCGTCCCTATCAATATCACCTTCATGTAAGGAGACAAGGTATTGATAAGCATTTCGGAAGCAGATGCCGTAGCTGCACCTGTTATGACATACAGGGTTGCCAGATTGAGATTGACTCCTCCTTGCAGATTGTTGGGGTTCAATGTTATTTCTTCTATCTGCGGATTATATTTATCATTAAACTCCAGATATCCGACTGATTTCCCCAAAGCCGATTGAGGGGCTAAGATGCTGCATAGTAATTGGGCGGAAGTTAAGAGTCCTCCATTGTTGTATCGCAAATCAAGAATACATTCATTTACTCCTTCGTTCTTAAATATATTAGATACTTCCAGCAAATCGCCGTTATATGTTTTATCACTCTCCGTCTTGCCGGCTGTGAAGTGATTATATATCAAATACCCTATTCGTTTGCCGTTGTCCGGCGCTTCGTAGATATTATAGAAATAAACGGGGTTATCTTCTATTTCGCAGGCTGCCTCAATGGGATATATCCCTAAATTTTTAATCCCGTTTTCCAGCCAAATTCCTATGCTGAGTTCTGCTGCTCCACCACCGGAGAGCATGCTATAATTTGCTTCCGTAATGGTTTTGCCGTTTACATCTAAAAGCCACATTCCCCGTTTCAATCCCGCCCTTTCTGCCGGAGAGTTGGGTACAACATACAGTATAAGTGCAGCGTATGTCGCTGTTGTACTACCGGTATTCTCCAATTTATAAAGCACAAAATCAAATCCGTAACTATGTTCAGTCTGCTGTAAGCTACGTGTATTGGCGGTTTCCGACAGATCTTTTAACGTAGAATAATAATACTGTTTTCCATTTTTCCGTTTTCCGTCTTCATTTGACAATAAAGAATTGAAGAATACATCGGGTTCTGCAAAAAAGTTCAAACCTTGTGTGGGTATGTTTTCATACCAATAATAATTCTCACGCATTACACTTTCTATCCAATGGGGAACTTCCGTAATTTCCGCATATTCCTTCCGTCTGTCCTCTCCCCCGCAGCTAACGCTTAAAATTAAATAGAGAGACATACCTATTATTACTTTTTTTGTATTCGTATTCATAATTTTGTAATTATCCAAAGTCAATCATTTTAGCAAAGATAGAATAAAGGTATCGGATTTTGGTATGTATGTGAAAAAAATAAAAGTTATCGAATCACTTGAAATCTTTTAAATTGGCTTTCTTTTATATCAATTACGGATAGGTATGAACAAACAAGTTTTTAACCGGTATAATGTCTATGTTAATAAAAACACAATATAGATTAATATAGATTATTGTCGGAAAATAAAATTTTACGTTATCTTTGCTCGGTTAAAAATAGAAAAAATAATATGTTAAACGAGCAAATCAGTATTAATAACAACGAAACGTATTCAGCTGATAACATTCAGGTATTGGAAGGTTTGGAAGCAGTTAGGAAACGTCCGGCGATGTATATCGGAGACACCGGAATGAAGGGATTGCACCATTTGGTCTATGAAGTTGTTGATAACTCTATTGACGAAGCGATGGGTGGTTATTGCAATCATATAGAAGTAACGATTAACAAAAACAATTCTGTTACTGTTCAAGATAACGGACGTGGTATTCCGGTCGACCTTCACGAAAAAGAACAAAAATCGGCATTGGAAGTTGTAATGACAAAACTTCACGCGGGAGGTAAATTCGATAAGGATTCTTACAAAGTATCCGGAGGATTGCATGGTGTGGGTGTGTCTTGCGTAAATGCTTTATCCATACACATGACTACTCAAGTGGAAAGAGACGGTAAGATATATTGCCAAGAATACGAGTACGGAAAACCACTATATGACGTTAAAGAAATTGGTTCCTCAGACAAAACAGGTACACGTCAGGAATTTCTTCCGGACCCTTCTATCTTTTCCGTACAAGAGTTTAAATATGATATATTGGCAACCCGTATGCGGGAACTGGCTTATCTTAATGCAGGAGTGAGCATATCATTGAGCGACCACCGTGTACAAGACGAAAACGGTAACTATAAATATGAAAAGTTTTATTCGGAACAAGGTTTGAAAGAGTTTGTCCGATTCATAGACTCCTCTCGTGAACATCTTATCCCTGACGTGATATACATTGATACCGAAAAGCAAAACATTCCGGTGGAAGTAGCTATCATGTACAATACATCTTATGTAGAAAACATTCACTCGTATGTAAACAATATCAACACAATAGAAGGAGGTACGCATCTTGCGGGTTTTCGTCGTGCGCTGACACGTACATTGAAAAAATATGCCGAAGATGCAAAAATGTTTGATAAAGTGAAAATAGAAATTGCAGGCGACGATTTCCGTGAAGGATTAACAGCCGTAATCTCTATCAAAGTGGCGGAACCGCAGTTTGAAGGACAGACTAAAACGAAACTTGGTAACAATGAAGTAATGGGAGCTGTTGACCAAGCCGTAGGCGAAGCCTTATCTTATTATTTGGAAGAACACCCGAAAGAAGCCAAAGTCATTGTGGACAAAGTGATTCTTGCCGCTGCCGCCCGTCATGCCGCCCGTAAAGCACGTGAAATGGTACAACGTAAGTCTCCATTGTCCGGAGGCGGACTACCGGGCAAGTTAGCCGATTGTTCCGACCATGATCCGGACAAATGTGAGTTATTCCTTGTCGAAGGAGATTCGGCTGGAGGTACGGCTAAACAGGGACGCAACCGTTCTTTTCAAGCTATCTTGCCGTTGCGCGGCAAAATCTTGAATGTAGAAAAAGCGATGTATCACAAAGCACTCGAAAGTGACGAAATTCGTAATATTTATACTGCCTTAGGTGTAACCATTGGTACGGAAGACGATAGCAAAGCGGCTAATATAGATAAATTACGCTATAAGAAAATCATTATAATGACTGATGCCGATGTTGACGGTTCTCACATTGACACGTTGATTATGACGTTTTTCTTTCGCTACATGCCTCAAATTATTCAAAACGGTTATCTATACATTGCCTCTCCCCCACTCTATCTCTGTAAAAGAGGAAAGACAGAAGAGTATTGCTGGACGGAAGTTCAACGCCAACAATTTATTGATACTCACGGTAGCGGTTTGGAAAACAGTATTCACACACAACGATACAAAGGTTTAGGTGAAATGAATGCCACACAGCTCTGGGAAACAACTATGGACCCGAACAACCGCCTGTTAAAACAAGTAAACATAGAAAATGCTGCCGAAGCGGATTATATATTTTCTATGCTAATGGGTGAAGAAGTAGGACCGCGTCGTGAGTTCATCGAACAAAACTCAACGTATGCAAACATTGATACTTAAACTTTAATCTCTAAGAGAGGCTGTCTATATTTTTTAGACAGCCTATAACCTCCTATGTTGTAATCATATTCTTCTAATTATTACCATTTTCATTCCACCGTATCGGGAGAACAGACGAGCATCAATGCCGGAATACCTGATGCGTCATAGCAACTAATTGGGGTGGTAATGGAACATTGTTCCAAATAGTTTTTTGAAGTAATATTACGTGCCGGATCCCTGAAATACCATCCGTAATCAATTGTACGACGAAGCCAAGGGAAATATTCCGGCTTATTACAATCTTCTATTAAACGGATAATATATTGGGCAAATATAGCAGTATATATTCCTTGTTCTTCTCCCGACTCAAAAAGCAAGACTTGAAATCCACCGCACATGGTATTAAAAGTATAATCGGCAGCGGCTACAGCATCATCAAGATAATGTTGTTCTTTTGTTTCGTTATATAACATAACCGCACTACCGATGCAGGTAGCCTGATTGTACGTATGTGTTTTCCAATCGGGAGTATTGTTTCCATGTTTCGAATCGGCTACACTTCCGTTCTGCTTATTGAATAAATTCTTCGATGCCCACCCGTATATCTCTTTAGCTTTATCCAGATAGTCGGACTTATGCGTTATATTATACAACGTCATAGCGGCTATTACAGTAGGATAATTGATACAAGACATCTTCCCGTCAGTTGGTTGCCTATGTGAAGGGTTGTTTTTGTTCCATTGCCAGAACATACCACCATTAACAGGGTCGTACGAACCCGTATCGCCTACTGTGAGAGAACCACTCCACACACGCTTGAATCCCGATTCGGAAAGTTCCAGATATTTTGATTCTTCGGTCAGTTCGTAAGCACGGGCTAAAGAAATGACCCACCACATAATATCGTCATAAATAAACCATACTCGACCATTATTCCAATTGTAATGGTCGTAATAAACGTTATTTCCTTGATAAATATCTTCCATCAATTGACGATATTTGAGAGCGTGCGTTTTTTTATAAGCATTCATTGCCATATCCCAATATATGGCTTGGGTCCATATAGCTCCTACTGCCTGAGATCTGTCAGAGTCTCTGTAATAAAGCTTACGAACAGGATCGTACAAATATTGGTTAAAAGCGTCGTATGCTGTAAGAATGTCAGCTTGAGTATGTGACGGTATAACTTTATTGACAACCGATATCTCATCTTCATCATCATTATAACTTATTGAGAGAAAAGAAGTAATCACGATAAATAAAAAGCATAAAAAAGTCATTACAAGTATATTATTTCTATTCATAAATATTTGTTTTTTTAATATCCAACTACAAAATAAGCAAAAGAACGGAGTTTTCATACACATTTGCCAATCAACCCAAGCTCTTATAAGTTACTTAAAAGTCTCTTAAATTCATTTTCAAAATTGGGAGTAAATATTCCTGTCTCCATATTGTCTCTTATCTCTTGCATCGTCCAAAAACGTCCGTCGTCGAGTTCATCCGACGGACGAATCGCTTCATCATAAACAGTTTTGTATGCAAAAATAAGTTCCCGTTCGTATTCGGATTCAAAGATGTAATTAGCCGAAAACTCAGGAATAAAGTCAGTGATATTGAGTTCCTCCCGAGCTTCTCGTTTTAGAGCAGTTTCCGTATCTTCACCTAAATCAATGTGTCCGCCTACGGCTGTGTCCCATTTATTGGGTTGAATATCTTTCCATGCAGGACGCTTCTGAAGATACAGTTTACCTTGAGAGTTAAAGACATGAAGATGCACAACAGGATGCAAAAGTTTGCTTCCACTATGACATTCACCCCGAGTAGTCGAACCAATGATGTTCCCTTGTTCATCTACTAAAGGAAGCAGTTCGTTGTTGTTATCGTAATGTGCCAATGTAAATCAAGGTATTAAGAGTGACGAATCCCCGTAACTCAAAAAACGAAAATGATGACTCAAGGCGTAATCGTATATCTTTCGCCAATCGCCTTGCACAAAGGCAGATACAAGTAGCAACAATGTGCTTTGAGGTTGATGAAAGTTGGTAATCAGACCTTTGACTATTTTGTATTCGTATCCCGGTGCGATGATGATACGCGTAGAGGTATGCAGGGTATCCATGCCGTGCCGGTCGAGGTATTCTGCAATACAGCGTAAGGCATCCATGGGAGGAATATCTTGCGTTGGTTCGTATGGTTGCCACTGGCGTACAAACAAATCTTCTTCTTTGACATTCGGATGTTGGGCTAAAACAGTTCCGATATAATATAAGCTTTCTAATGCACGTGCAGAAGTTGTGCCTACGGCAAAGGCTTGTGCATTATGATCCATCAGTTTTTGTATGGTAGTACGTAAGATGGAAATGTGTTCCGCGTGCATTTCATGTTCTCCGATTTCTTTGCTTTTCACAGGTTGAAAGGTTCCGGCTCCTACATGCAGTGTCAATTCTTCCCGGTCAATGTTTTTGTCTTTCAAGGCATTGAACAGGTGAGGGGTAAAGTGTAAACCGGCTGTGGGAGCGGCTACCGAACCTTTTACTTTAGAATAGACAGTTTGATAGGTCTCTTTATCACACTCTTGTGTTTTACGGTTTAAATAAGGAGGAATGGGAAGTTCGCCGAATACTTCGAGTATATCGGCAAACATTATTTCCGGATTATTCCAAAAGAAATCTATGCGACAACTTGAGACAGTATCTTTATTTCTAGTAGCGGTAAGAGTCACCTTTTTGTTTTTTACATACATCTCTTTATGGAGATCACCTTCTTTCCATTTCTTGAGATTGCCTATCATACAGAGCCAAGCGGTATGTACTGTTCGTTGAAAGTTAAGGGCATAATCGGCAGGCTCTACCGGTTCTAAACAAAATATTTCGATGAGTGCGCCCGTATCTTTCCTAAAAAGAAGGCGAGCTTGAATGACTTTTGTATTATTAAAGATCAACAAACTCGCTTCGGGTAGATAAAAAGGGAGGGAAATAAACCGGTCTTCGATTATTTCTCCATGCCGATAAACAAGAAGTTTAGATTGGTCACGTGTTGTGACGGGAAATTTAGCAATCCGTTCATCCGGCAGCGAGTAATTATATTCGTTAACTTTTGTATGTTTGGGATTCTCTCTCATTATTTTGTCTTTTCCTCAAACAAAACAGTGAAACACTATGGTGTGGTTCTGTTCTGATTATTTAAACATCAAGTCGACTGTTACCGGTTGATGATCGGACGGATAATAGATTCCATTATTATCCGTCAGTACTGCATATTTGCTCACCTGAAAATGAGGGGTCACAAAGATATAATCAATACGTTCATTTACGGGATTACGGAATCTGGCATTAAATGTTCCGGTCGGACCATAAGGAGGCGTGATGGTCACCTGCCGCGAGTCGAGGAGAAATGACGACATTGCTTGGATTTGCTCTGTTTCGGGCGTGGAGTTAAAATCACCGGTACAAATCACCGGCGCATCTTTTGCAATTTCTTTGATCTTTTGTATCATCAGTTTTCCTGATTCCGTACGGGCAATAACTCCTTGATGGTCAAAATGCACATTGAAAACATAAAACTCTTTCCTTGTTTGCTTGTCTTTGAATTTTACCCATGAGCATATCCTGTTACAGCAGGTTGCATCCCATCCCAATCCCGGTTTATCAGGCGTTTCACTCAGCCAGTAGTTTCCCGAGTTCAGTATGTCTAACCTGTTTTTATTGTAAATGATGGCTGAATGTTCTCCAGCCTCTTTCCCGTCTTCTCTTCCGGCTCCGAAATAGACGTATTCAGGCAGATCGCAAATATCCTGCAACTGATGCAAGAAACCTTCCTGTGTACCTACAATGTCAAAATCATGGTATTGTATGAGCGCCTTGACGTTCTCTTTTCGATGAGACCATGAATTAAGCTCATCTTGAGGCGTATCCAAGCGAAGATTATAGCTTGCAACCCGTATGACTTGTGCCTGAATCACAGAGGTAAAAAAGATCATACATGACAAAACAACAATAAGAATCTTTTTCATAAAAATATGTTTTTAAATTAAGTAACTGTTTTTTTGTTTATCCACCAGAAGCAGTAAAACCATTCATGACCGGGATTAAGTGGCAAAGATATTGATTTTCCTTACCTTTTCAATTTCTTTTCGAGAAAATCAAATACTACCTGAAATGTCTTATTCCACAATAGGTTAACAGAGAAAGGCTCCTCTAACACATGCGTAGCTAACTATCTAAAAAGCTGCATTATAAGCCATTCTTGAGAAGTGCACCAATTAAGATTTTTTTCGTGTTCTTACGCAAGTGTCTTATAGATTGAAACCTTTTGTGTAAGTTTGCGTGAGGGAGGGATACGCCCAAATTGAGTTGAAAGTTGAAAGGGGAGAGCTGAAAGTGTTTGAGTGTATCTAAATGCACTACGGGTTTCACAATTAATTTCGATATACGAAAATGCAAGAAGTAGAATATATAAACGTATATGGTGCACGTGTGCACAATCTAAAAAACATTGATGCTGAGATTCCACGTAACAGTCTGACCGTGATAACAGGGTTGAGCGGAAGCGGAAAATCGTCTTTGGCGTTTGACACGATATTCGCCGAAGGACAACGCCGCTATATCGAAACCTTCTCGGCGTATGCACGCAACTTTTTAGGAAATATGGAACGACCGGACGTGGACAAGATAACGGGATTAAGTCCCGTCATTTCCATTGAACAAAAAACAACGAATAAAAACCCTCGCTCTACGGTGGGGACTACCACCGAAATATATGATTATTTGCGTTTGCTGTTTGCCCGTGCGGGAGAGGCGTATTCTTATCTTTCGGGCGAAAAGATGGTGAAATATACCGAAGAACAGATACTCGAACTGATACTCAAGGATTATGAGGGAAAGAAAATACACATTCTTTCGCCACTCGTGCGCACCCGGAAAGGACATTACAAGGAGTTGTTTGAACAGGTACGCAAGAAGGGATACCTGTATGTACGCGTTGATGGGAGTATTCGCGAAGTTACTCCGGGGATGAAGTTAGACCGCTACAAGAATCATGATATTGAGGTGGTGATAGATAAAATCGTGGCGTCCGAGAAAGATTATACCCGCCTGAAACAGAGTGTGGCAACCGCTATGCGTCAAGGAGACGGATTGTTGATGGTTTTAGATACTGCGCTCGTACCGCGTCATTACAGCAAGCGGCTGATGGACCCCGTTACGGGACTTTCTTACAAAGAACCTGCCCCGCACAACTTTTCATTCAATTCCCCCAAAGGGGCTTGTCCTCGTTGCAGGGGGCTGGGCGTTATCAGTCAAATAGATATAGATAAGTTGATTCCCAATAGAACGTTGTCTGTTCATGAGGGGGCAATCGCTCCTCTGGGGAAATATAAGGATACGATGATATTTTGGCAAATCGCCGCTTTGCTGGATAGACACGGGGTTACATTGAAGACGCCTGTAAAGGATTTGCCGGATGATGCCATTGACGAGATACTCTATGGTTTGGACGAAAGGATTAAGATAACAAACACCTCGACAGGCACTGCTTTCAATTATTTCCTAACTTACGAAGGAGTGGTGAAATATATCCGGATATTGCAGGAGAAAGAGACTTCGGCTACAGAACAGAAATGGGCGGAACAATTTGCCAAGACCATTGTCTGTCCCGAATGTAAAGGTATGCGCTTAAACAAGGAGGCGTTGCATTTCCGTATCGGCAACAAGAATATCAATGAATTGTCCGAAATGGATATTAATGAACTGTATGACTGGTTGATGCAGGCAGACGGTTTGATGTCGGAAACACAAAAGAAAATTGCGGCGGAGATAGTAAAAGAGATTCGCACACGGCTTAAATTCTTGTTGGATGTAGGACTGGATTATTTGTCATTAAACCGTAGTTCGGTAAGTCTTTCGGGAGGTGAGGGACAACGCATCCGGTTGGCTACTCAAATCGGGTCGCAACTAGTCAACGTGCTTTATATTCTCGACGAGCCAAGTATCGGACTTCACCAACGCGACAACCTTCGTTTGATTCATTCGTTGAGGGAACTTCGAGATATTGGAAACTCCGTCATCGTAGTGGAGCATGACAAGGATATGATGGTAGCTGCCGACTACGTGATAGACATGGGACCCAAAGCAGGAAGATTGGGCGGTGAAGTGGTTTTCGAAGGAACGCCGCAAAAGATGTTGCAGGAGAATACACTCACTTCGCAGTATCTTAATGGAAAGCAAAAGATTGAAATCCCCGCCAAACGAAGGCAAGGGAATGGGAAATCTATTTGGATTCGCGGAGCTAAAGGGAATAATCTGAAGAATATAGATGTGGAATTTCCGTTGGGTAAGATGATTTGCGTTACCGGTGTGTCGGGGAGCGGTAAATCTACGCTTATCAATGAAACGTTGCAGCCCATTTTGTCTCAAAAGTTTTATCATTCTTTGCAAGACCCGTTGGAATACGACTCCGTAGAGGGAGTGGAACATATAGATAAGGTGGTGAATGTGGACCAGTCGCCGTTGGGTAAAACGCCGCGCTCTAATCCGGCTACTTATACGGGTGTGTTTTCGGATATACGCAGCCTGTACGTCGGGCTTCCGGAAGCCAAGATACGGGGGTATAAGCCCGGACGTTTCTCTTTCAACGTAACCGGCGGAAGATGCGAAGCTTGTTCGGGCAACGGGTACAAAACGATAGAGATGAACTTTCTGCCCGATGTGTATGTACCTTGCGAGGTATGTCGCGGCAAACGGTATAATCGCGAAACGCTTGAAGTCCGTTTCAAAGGAAAATCCATTGCCGATGTGCTGGATATGACAATCAACCAGGCAGTAGAGTTTTTTGAGAATGTGCCGCAAATATTGAACAGGATAAAGGTGATTCAGGAAGTCGGGCTTGGGTATATTAAGTTGGGGCAATCGTCCACTACGTTATCGGGAGGGGAGAGCCAGCGGGTGAAGCTGGCTACCGAACTATCCAAACGGGATACAGGCAAGACGCTTTATGTTCTGGATGAGCCGACAACCGGATTGCACTTCGAGGACATTCGTGTACTGCTGGGAGTGCTTGACAAACTGACAAACAAAGGAAATACGGTCATTGTCATTGAGCACAATCTGGATGTGATTAAAGTAGTGGATTATGTGATTGATATGGGACCCGAAGGGGGAAAAGGAGGGGGAGAGATTCTGAGTTTCGGGACACCGGAGGAGGTGGCAAGAAGTGAGAAAGGATACACGCCGAAGTTCTTGAGAGAGGAGTTGGAAAAGCATAGAAATTTATGTAAAGAATAAATTATGTATAGTGGTTATAGAAACATCGAAATCAACAGACTTGTATGCCCGAAAATAACATTCTCCAAAAATTGAACGATCTCCTGCCTCGATTTGAGGAAGTCTCTCTCTTCATCACCGACCCTACCGTTATTGCCGACCAAAAACGATTCGTCAAACTCACCAAAGAGTATAAAGATTTGGACGACATTATGAAAGTCCGTAGGCAATATGTTCAAGTACTTGCCAACATGGATGAAGCCAAGGAGATCTTAAACGGACAAGACACAGAGATGAAGGAAATAGCCCGCGAAGAACTGGATGCCGGACAAAAATGCCTCCCGGAACTGGAGGAGACAATAAAACTCCTGCTCATCCCTGCCGACCCGCAAGACGACAAGAACGCCATTGTGGAAATTCGCGGTGGAACGGGAGGTGATGAAGCCGCTATCTTTGCTGGTGACCTTTTCCGTATGTATGTGAAATATTGCGAAACAAAAGGCTGGCGGATAGAAGTAACAAGCATTAGCGAAGGAACCGCCGGCGGATTCAAAGAAATAATCTTCACTGTATCCGGCAATAATGTCTATGGGACGTTGAAGTATGAAAGTGGCGTTCACCGTGTGCAACGTGTTCCCGCGACGGAAACGCAAGGACGGGTACATACTTCCGCTGCATCCGTAGCCGTGCTGCCGGAAGCCGAAGAGTTTGACGTGGAAGTAAATGAAAAGGATATCCGCACCGATATATTTTGTGCTTCCGGGCATGGGGGACAGTCGGTAAACACGACCTATTCGGCTATCCGCCTCGTACATATCCCTACGGGCATCACCGTGCAATGCCAAGACGAAAAGTCTCAACTGAAAAACAAAGCCAAAGCTTTGGTGGAGCTTCGTACCCGTATTTATAATATGGAATACCGGAAATATTTAGATGAAATAGCCGCTCACCGCAAAACAATGGTTTCTACCGGCGACCGTTCTGCCAAGATTCGTACCTATAACTATCCGCAAGGGCGTATTACCGACCACCGCATCAATTATACCCTGTATAATCTTTCGGCTTTTATGGGCGGAGAGATACAAGAATGTATTGATCGGCTAATAGTTGCCGAGAATATGGAACGAATGAAAGATAGTGAATTATAGAAGAAAGAAAGAAAGGATGCTCATTCTCCAACTCCCCATGTCATTACAAATTCCGGATGAACAAGATAATGAATCAAAAAGTCTTGTTGTTCACTTGTCCGATATTCTTTTGCATGGAAACTTCCTTCTTTTTGCACTTGAAAAGGATAAATCCGAAGATGTTCACGGAAGTCAGTACCCATTGCATCAATACACTTAACCATCACTTCTTTAGCCGACCAATGGAGTAACAACGACCATATTTCACTATCCGAATAGCTTGAAAGAGATTCATCTTTGCGCATAAACTTATGAGTAACCCTTTGGACACGCTCCCCATATTGCTCAATGTCAATGCCAACCTTCACCGTTCGACTAAGAATAATAACGACATATCCACGCGTGTGAGAAATGCTGATATGATAAGAGTTGTCCGATAGATAGGGCTTTCCGGTAGCATAATAGGCTATCTCTTTTTCTTCGTTTAAAAGCCTATAAAGCAAAACACGAACGGAAAGCCACTCCAAACGACGATATGCAGCCCTGAAACCTTGTAACACTTCTTCATATTTCCCACGATCAGGAAGTATGTTCAGTAACTCTTCAGCAGATTCGTCCGTTTTCCAAATGCCCCACTGAAACCTGTCTTCAACATGCTTTACGTACAGTGGCATCTGTCAATATTGTCAATTTAACTTTAAGTATTCGCCGATTGTCCAAGGCAAGTACTTCAAACTCACAATTATTATAAACGACCTTTTCATTCAACATTGGAAATTCCCCTTTCATCTCCAATAGTAACCCCGCCAATGTATCAGCATCTCCGGCAATTTTATTAAACCTGTTTTCGTTAAGTTGAGTTACTTTATACAAGTCTGTTAGTAATGTTTTAGCTTCAAATATCCATGTATTCTTGTCTATCATTGTATAGGTACGTTCCTCGTCATCATATTCATCTTGAATTTCTCCTACAATTTCTTCTATAATATCTTCCATAGTTACAATACCGGAAGTTCCACCAAACTCGTCAATCACTATGGCAATATGTATTTTGTTTGCTTGAAATTCTCGCAGTAGTTCGTCAATCATCTTTGTTTCAGGCACAAAATAAGCAGGACGAATGAGTGATTGCCAATGAAAATTATCTCCTTCATTCAAATACGGTAACAAATCTTTGATATACAAGATTCCTTTTATGTTGTCTTGTGAGTTGGAAAAGACAGGAATACGCGAATAAGCATTCTCCACGATACATTGTACGACTTCCTTTAGAGGAGTGTTTATATTTAAATCAACCATATCCAAACGAGAGGTCATTACTTCTTTAACGGTCTCTCCACCAAACCGGATGATGCCCTGGAGTATGTTACTTTCTTCGGTAAGTTCTTTTTTATCCGTCAATTCAAATGCTTGTGAAAGTTGGTCAACAGATATTTTGTATCCTTTACGAGTAATATGTCTGTTTAAAAAGCCGGTAGAATTAACCAATAGGGAAGACAGTGGGTAAAATATCTTTTGAAGCGCCCATACCCCCGGTGCAGCTATTCTACAAAAAGCAAGTGGACGTTGACTCGAAAATATCTTAGGTATAACTTCTCCCCAAAGCAGTAAAATAAAAGTAAGTATGATGGTAAGTATTACAAATTCTGCAACCGGAGAATAAAACACAAATACGCTCATAAAAAAGAAATCACAAAGCATTACAATGGCTACATTTGCAAAATTGTTGGTAATTAATATCGTAGCCAATAAACGTTCCGAATCAGCTAAGAGTCTTTTGATTTTATTGTCCGAAGAATGGTTGCCTTCCCGAATATCATTTAAGTCAAAAGGAGAGAGAGAAAAGAAAGCGATCTCGGAAGCAGAGCTAAAACCGGAAACAAACAATAACAAACAGGCAAAAACAAGAGTAATAAAAGCCTCAAAAGAGGGAGGGGTTACGGATATACCATTGAAAATATCAGCCATACGGCATAAATAATCATCTGAGTCCAAAGAAGTTGGTTTTAGTGAGACAATAGGGTTGTGTGTAGCATAATCTTAGTTATCTGTAGAGGATTAGGTTTGGTTGGCATTATTTACTGCATCCTTCGTTGTTTTGGGTGTTAGCATTTCCATAGTATCCACAAAGATTTCGGTAATATGGTGTTTAACTCCTGCCTGGTCATCATAATGACGATATCTTATTTTTCCTTCTATGTAAAGTTTATCTCCTTTGTGCACATATTTTTCCGCTGTCTCCGCCAATCCTCTCCAAAGTACAAGATTGTGCCATTCCGTCTTTTCCGGCACTTGAGTTCCATTAGCCAATGTATAAGCCTTATCGGAAGTTGCCAGAGAAAAAGTAGCCACCGCAATACCCGTATCAAGGTATCTCACTTCGGGATCTTTGCCTACATTTCCTAATAAAATGATTTTGTTTACTGACATCGCTTTATTATTTAAGGGGACTTCTAAAAATAAATTCCTTTTTTCTCATGAGTTCCTCAAAGGCACAAAGTCCATTAATGTCAATTGAAAAACCCGTTGATTCAAGTATTAAAGCAACTTTATTCGTTAGCATTTTGCAAAACACCCTAAAAGATTCTTCAAAACTAAGTAATTTTCTGTGTCTTCAATTCATTTTGAATTGATTTTTTTTAATTCTATCCTCGTCGTAGTTATTAAATATTTGTTTTTTAGGAACATACCGGTTGATTAATTTATTGGTATGTACATTCAATCCCTATTCCCCAAGTTGAACTTACTTCGTTTTGAAATATTCTTGATTTTTTTGTTGAGAGGTAAAATAAAAATATTACTTTTGCCCCATCATAAAAAATGGAACAAAATACAATGAACCTGTTTACTTTTGCATATTACTTCTTTTTTTACTTTTACTTTTATAGCACGAAGGTAGAGCGGGAGTTTATAGGTATCAGGTAAAGGTTGTTGAAAGGCATCAAAAGTAAATGAATAACAGATAAAAAGAAAATCCCGCTCCCACATAAGGAGATGGGATTTTTTCATTTATTCCCTCTATCTTAAAATTCAAAACTCTAATAAACACAATAACTCAAATGAAGAAAATCGTTATTCAAGGAATATCCGGTTCGTATCACGACATTGCTGCTCACCGCTTTTTTGATGAGGAGGAGATAGAATTGGTTTGTTGTAACACGTTCGAAGAGGTATTCCGTTCTTTGAGGCAGGATAACAATAATATCGGAATGCTTGCCATTGAAAACACCATTGCAGGAAGCCTGCTTCATAATTATGAATTGTTAAAACAAAGCGGTATGCGGGTTATCGGTGAATATAAGTTGCGCATCTCCCACTGTTTTGTTTGTCTGCCTGACGAAGATTGGAACGATATTACAGAGGTAAACTCCCACCCCATTGCATTGATGCAGTGCGGGGAATTTCTCAATGAGCATCCGCAACTGAAAATAGTGGAAGGAGATGATACGGCGGCAAGTGCGAAAAGTATCAAGGAACAAAACCTCAAAGGGCATGCTGCCATTTGTTCCAAGAAGGCTGCCGAGGGATATGGCATGAAAATACTCCGGGAAGGCATTGAAACCAATAAACATAACTTTACTCGTTTCTTGGCTGTTGCCGACCCGTGGATAGCCGACGAGCTGAACCGGACGGGCGAAATAAACAAAGCAAGCATCGTATTCACGCTACCACATGCCGAAGGAAGCCTTTCGCAAGTGCTTTCCGTCTTATCGTTCTATAATATTAATTTGACTAAAATACAATCGCTTCCCATTATCGGGCGGGAATGGGAATATCAATTTTATATAGACGTGGTGTTCAACGATTACTCACGTTATAAACAGGCAATACCAGCCATTTTGCCATTAACTAAAGAACTTAAAATATTGGGAGAATATGCAGAAGGTAAATCAAGCATATAACGTTGCGCCTGCCGTAAGATTAACAAGCGTAAGCGAATATTACTTCTCGAAAAAGCTCAAAGAGGTGGCGCAGATGAACGCTGAAGGTAAAGACGTAATTAGTCTGGGAGTGGGAAGTCCCGATATGCCGCCTTCGGAGGAAACCATAGACACATTGTGCGAAACCGCTCGCCATCCTGCCGGGCACGGGTATCAACCTTATACGGGCATACCGGAGTTACGCAAAGCCTTTGCCGGTTGGTATCAAAGCCGATACGAGGTGAAGCTCGATTATAATACGGAAATACAGCCGCTTATCGGTTCTAAAGAGGGAATTTTGCACGTAACACTTGCGTTTGTAAATCCCGGCGAACAAGTGCTTGTGCCTGACCCCGGCTATCCTACTTATACTTCGCTGAGTACACTGCTTGGGGCAGAGGTGGTTCATTATAATTTGAAAGAAGAAAAAGGTTGGATGCCCGATTTTGAGGAATTGGAGCAAATGGATGCAAGCCGTGTAAAACTGATGTGGGTGAATTATCCAAATATGCCAACGGGGACTCCTGCTACGCCGGAGTTATACAGCCGTTTGGTAGATTTTGCTTTCCGTAAGAATATCATTGTTGTCAACGACAACCCGTATAGTTTTATTCTAAACCACCATCCGCTAAGCATACTCTCCGTGCCGCATGCCAAAGAATGTTGCATCGAACTGAATTCTATGAGCAAAAGCCATAACATGCCGGGTTGGCGTATTGGCATGTTGGCATCGAATGGGGAGTTCATCCGTTTTATATTAAAAGTAAAAAGCAATATAGATAGCGGAATGTTTCGTGCCATGCAATTGGCTGCTGTTACTGCTCTGCAGGCAGGGGATGATTGGTACGAAGGAAATAATCGCAATTACTATCGTCGTCGCCGTCCGGCGGAAGCAATCATGCAAACATTAGGTTGCACATTTGACAAGAATCAAACCGGCATGTTTCTTTGGGGAAGAATACCCGACCGGTATCATAATGTAGAGGAACTTACGGAAAAAGTATTGCATGAAGCGCGCGTGTTTGTTGTTCCGGGATTTATCTTTGGCAGCAACGGGGCGAGGTATATACGGATTTCGCTTTGCTGCAAGGAGGAGAAGTTGGAAGAAGCGTTAGGGAGAATTAGAGGGATGAAGAGTGAAGAATGAAAGAGATAAGCATTAAAATTGAACAAATACAATTAAACAGTATAAGAACGTGGAATTTGAATCAATCTTATTACCGGGCATAGATGCCCGACGACCTATGGTCATTGCAGGACCTTGCAGTGCAGAAACCGAAGAACAGGTGATGAACACTGCTAAAGAATTGGCAAACAAAGGTGTGAAACTATTCCGTGCCGGAATATGGAAGCCGCGTACAAAGCCGGGAGGCTTTGAAGGAGTGGGAACCGAAGGCTTAAAATGGCTGAAAAAAGTAAGGAAAGAAACAGGCATGTACGTCATTACCGAAGTGGCAACAGCTATGCATGTGTACGAATGTTTGAAAGCAGGAATAGATGTTGTATGGATTGGTGCCCGTACTACAGCCAATCCTTTTGCGGTGCAGGAGATAGCCGATGCGTTGAAAGGAACGGATATTCCGGTACTTGTGAAGAATCCGGTTAACCCGGATTTAGAGCTTTGGATTGGTGCATTGGAAC
>SNRY01000164.1_pt1 | contig 24362 bp, 23 predicted proteins | sample 4693421 | NCBI WGS metagenome assembly SNRY01 (sample SAMN11003215, study PRJNA524138) | termite gut metagenome | isolation source: Bacteroidetes bacterial symbionts from single cell of protist host amplifed... | host: Streblomastix strix ... | reverse complement strand
TATGACAGCAGAAAAAATGGCATTGGCTTCCATTCATGACACACATGCCATAAAACAGTACCGCTGCAATAATTTTGCCTGCGAGGTAATTATGGCAACACAAATGTAAACTAGAGCCATTATTAATTAAAGGATTATTTACAATTTTCCTTCAATGCGTTTGACATCTTTATCGAAATCTGATTTAAAGAGCCTGTCTTGAATAATACGGTATTTTTCAAATTCACTTTCGGCAAAATCTTTTGCCATTTGCGCGGTAATATTGCCACTGTTTTGCAAAATGTTACGATCATCAGCTTCCAGAAATTTATCCAATCGTTTTGCCCAATCTTCCATTGTCATGGGAATATGTTTTTTAGCGCGGTCTTCTGCCAAATCCAGATAGGCATTGACAATACGTCCTAATGATTCCAATTCGGGTTCACTCAAATAATTTTTGGCAATGGAAACATCGGTCTTCACTATTTTCCCGTGAGGACTTTTCTCCCACGATGTCAAGCCCATGTGTTCTTTATCGGCATCTGCTCGCGCCACTATAAACTCTGCGACTGTGTATCCGTGAATAGCATAATGCAATTTATTCTGGACTTTGGCAAAAAACTCATTGGTGGTAACGGCATCCTTGTTGTAATCCATTGCCGTAGTATAAATATCGGTTATCTTTTGATAAAAACGGCGTTCGCTCAAACGAATCTCTCTAATTTCGGCAAGCAGATGTTCAAAATAATCTTTTCCGAGAAATGTGCCGTTTTCCATGCGTTTTCGGTCAATAACATAGCCCCTGACTGCGTAATCGCGAAGAATGGATGTTGCCCATTGCCTGAAAGCTGTTGCCCGTTTGGAATTTACACGATACCCAATAGCAATAATCGCATCCAAATTGTAATGCTTTGTTTTGTAGGTTTTTCCGTCCGATGCAGTTACCGAGAAATCCTCGGTAACTGAATTTTCATCCAATTCATTTTCCTTGAATATGTTTTTCAGATGCAACGATATGTTATCCGTTGAACAATCAAACAATACTGCCATCAACTTTTGACTGAGCCAAATGGTTTCGTTTTGCACACGGACTTCTATGCCGTCTTCTTTTGCCTGATTGGTAAAGATTAAAAATTCGACGGTGCTGTTGCGTATTTGGAGTTTGTTTTTAGGCATATTGCTTATTATGGACTATTTATACCATTCATCCTTTAATTCTTCAAAATTCAAATTTTTCCATTCTTCTTTCCATAAATTCCAATGATGGAATATCATTAGAAGACGGCGCTAAATCACACTTTTCTATTTGTACAATAGAAGGTAAAACTACAGATTCTCCTAAAAGCAAGGCTTCTCCTGCTCTAAGAGTAGGCAATTCATCTATAATATTTCCCAAAGTATCAGGTAACAATTTTTTGACATAGTTTTGGTCATTGGGATTAGTTAATCTCATTGCAATAAAGTTATTACATTGCGAAAAAATAGTTTCCGATATTTCAGAAGGTCTTTGGCTTGCCAACAGTAAAGTAACACCGTATTTACGCCCCTCTTTCGCTATTCTTTCCATTGAGTTTTTAGACGCTCTAAACTTTGACAGTTCACTGTTTGGAACATATTTGTGGGCTTCTTCAAAAACAAGTAAAATCGGAATGTCGTTGTTAATCTTTTCATTTATATCTTTTGCACAACGCGTTCTTTTATAAAAATAACCGTATTCGAAAATTATTCTTGAAATAAGAGAAACTGTAATGCTTAAAACTTCAAAAGGAACACCACTTAAATCAATGATAGTAACATTCGATTTTTTATCATTATTGTATCCCAATAATTTTTTCAATGTATCTTCAAACGAAATTGTTTTTGAATCATTACCGAATAAAAAAGAATAGTCTATCCTGATTTATTTTCTCTTGAAATCTAATGAAAAATTTGTCTAAAGTTCCTTCTGCATAATCTCCTCTTGTAATATTTTGACCTTTTACTGGATAGAACTTGTATTCTTCTTGAAAATATTTTTCAATTTTTTCATCCTCTGTTAATAAAATACCGGTATCAACTTTTGTAATGCAATCTGTACACTCATAACTACCATCGTTTATCATTATCCTATCCGAATTTTTTGAATTTTTTGTTTCATTTTTCATATTATATAACGCATTTTGTATTTCTATAATATCAAAAATGAGAGGTGTATCATAAAAAACTTTAGAAACTGTTGGGTTGTGTTTTCTTTTATTTGCAGTTACCAACTTTCTAAACACGGTCGATTGATTATAATTATCTCTTTCTCCTGTATCTAATAAAATCTCTTCTAATTCTTCACTATTGAGTAGCCAATATGGTAATACGAGGTTATTAATGTCAATGAAATTTGCATTAGGAAATGCCGACTTGTATTCTGAATGAATATCAAAGATAACTATGTGAGAATTATTAAGGGAAAAATTTCCGCTTTTTTCTTCAACTGCTTTTTGAATTATTTTTGAAACAGTATGTGATTTGCCAGAGCCTGTAGAGCCAACTATGGCAATATGCTTATTAAAGAACTTATTTCCATTGACAGGAATTTTTATATTTGGATTACTTGATAGTGAAGAAAAAATAAACTTTTCAGAATCTTCAATAGAAGTTTTGTAAATTTTATCTATTTCATCTGATTTTGCAGGTTCTACTTTTTTAGGTGGAATAGCAATAGAGTCTCCCCCTCTTTGAAATTCATCACCTTTCAAAATACCTAATGGATTAGCCTCTATCAGATATTTGCGAAAAGGTTTTTTTTCTTTATCTTCACCGACTTCAATGGAAAAATTTTCAATGATTGCAATCAAAATTGCATTTTCATTGTCGGCTATTTTTATTTTATCAAGGTAAATATATGGGCAAAATGGATTTATTTCCCGTTTGGATATTTTTGTCCAATTAGTTGAAATTTTCAATAATAACTCTTTCAAATCGGCTTTAGAATAATCATTTTCGAGTTCTATTAAGAAGAATCGTTCATTTGCATTTACAGATGAAAAATATTTTTTTCTGAGTTCCGAAAAATACTTCTGTTCGCCTTATGAAATGAACAAACCATTTATTGAATAATAATTCCTTTTTGTTGATGTTGTCAAGAAAATCCTTTTTTGTTATTCTCCGTTGGTTTATTTCGCCTTGTTTTGCCGCGTGGCTTACAATTTTTAGAGCATTATTATAGTAATAATGTTCTGCTTCAAAATCGTCACAATTGAATATTAGCTTTAATCTGGAAATGATATTTTGAAATTGAGTGGAATCTTGTTCTGCATTGATATTTATTGTAAGCCGTGAAAGAAAATTAGTCAAATCTGCATCATCTAATCCCAATTCCACATGGTGTTTATGTTCTACTTTAATTTTATTTTCAGTCCTTGTATAAGTGAGAAAGTGTTTTTCAAAAATTCAATTGCAATTGGTAATGTAAGTTTCTGTTGTCCTGATTTATAAAATCCATACAACTTATAGTCAATAGACTGAACTGTTCCATGTTTGACATTCAAAAAATGATTTAACATTAATCGAATTGGTTCGGCAATTTCATAGAATGATTATATTTAGTTGCTTCATGATATTTACACTGAATTGCTGTATCTTCAGCACATGAATGAATATCAATATCTTCAATATTCTCAATATCAACTGAATCATTGTCATTTGATAAATTCAATAAACATTTGACTGTGTAATCAAATTGATAAATATACCCTGTTATTGTTGCTGTTGCTGCTCTTCCTGCCATAATTTTATCATCTTTTTATCTCTACCAACAACTCCCTCACATTCACCCTCAAGACTTTAGCAATTTTAAACAGTGTTTCAAGAGAGGGTTGCGATTCATTTGTACACCAACGAGATACGGTTGATTCATTCTTCTCCAATGCTTCAGCCAACCATTTCCCTGTGCGTTTTTGCTCAACAAGCACGACTTTCAATCTATTCATTTCATCCATTTACCAAAATATTGATGTATTTCGCAAATATGATTTTTCTTTTTCTTTTCTTATGCACAAATCTATACCGCGCAAAGTATAAATGCAACTTCATAAATAGCCTTTCATTTTAAATGCGCTACAAGTATAACAAACCTGTCGGAAAAGTTAAATACACTTTGGGTTCCTCCCGCCAACGGGTTTTTAATATCTTTAATATTCAAAAAATAGTATAAATGAAGTTCTTTTTTACCTTTGCCCCCCTACTTTACTCTATGATATAAAATAAATTCTAAAACATGGGATTATTACAAGAGAAATTAGCCAAATACGACCTTCCGCAAAAAGCAAAGGAACAAGGCGTATATCCGTATTTTCGTTGTATCGAAAGCGAGCAAAACACAGAAGTGATAATGGATGGGAAGAAAGTATTGATGTTTGGTTCAAACTCCTATCTGGGCTTAACAAACCACCCAAAAGTTATTGAGGCAGCCATCGAAGCTACACGCAAATATGGTACAGGTTGCGCCGGATCTCGTTTCTTGAATGGAACGCTCGATATACACATTGAATTGGAAAAAGAATTGGCAACGTTTGTAGGAAAAGAAGACGCCATCATCTATTCAACAGGATTCCAAGTAAATTTAGGCGTTGTTTCCTGTGTAACCGGGCGGGAAGATTATATTATTTGCGATGAATTGAATCATGCTTCTATTGTTGAAGGACGGAGACTTTCCTTTTCCACTGCCTTGAAATACAAACACAACGACATGGAATCGTTGGAAAAGGAACTCCAAAAGTGCAAACCGGAATCCATCAAACTGATTATAACGGATAGCGTGTTCAGTATGGAAGGCGATATAGCTAACCTACCCGGCATTGTAAATCTGGCAAAAAAATACAATGCAAACATCATGGCTGATGAAGCGCACGGGCTTGGTGTATTGGGCATTCAGGGGCGCGGTGCGTGCAACCATTTCGGTCTGACAAATGATGTTGACTTAATTATGGGTACATTCAGCAAATCTTTCGCTTCCACCGGCGGATTTATCGCAGCAGACGAGTCCGTTATCAATTACATACGTCACAATTCACGCCCCTATATTTTCAGCGCAAGCAATACGCCCGGCGCTACCGCCGCTGTACATGCCGCGCTGCACCTTATGATCAATGAGCCCGAACGCATCCAACGCCTGTGGGACAACACCGACTATACTTTATCACGTTTCCGCGAACTGGGTTTTGAAATCGGACATACCGCCACTCCTATCATCCCATTATATGTGCGCGACATGGAGAAGACGTTCCTCGTTACCAAAATGGCTTTCGACGAAGGAGTATTTGTAAATCCCGTTATTCCGCCGGCATGTTCACCCAATGACACACTAATCCGCTTCTCGCTAATGGCAACACATACCAAAGAACAAATAGATGCTGCCATAGACAAATTGGTAAAATGTTTTAAAGCTTTGGAACTGCTTTGACGGAAGAAATATATATGCAACGCTGCATATCGTTGGCTCGAAACGGAAGATGCAACGTACCTCCCAATCCTATGGTAGGAGCAGTCATTGTTTACGAAGGAAAAATTATCGGCGAAGGGTATCATGTCAAGAGAGGTTTCCCACATGCCGAAGTCAATGCTGTCCGTTCCGTACAAGACGAATCGCTTCTGAAACATTCCACACTCTATGTCAATTTGGAACCTTGCTCACATTATGGCAAAACTCCTCCCTGTACCGATTTAATCATTGAAAAAAAAATACCCCGCATTGTCATAGGTTGTCAAGACCCTTTTCCTGAAGTGGCAGGAAATGGAATACGTAAACTCCTCGATGCCGGATGCGAAGTAAAAACGGGAATACTCGAAAAGGAATGTCGCCAACTAAACAAAAACTTCATTACTTACCATACTCTGCACCGTCCTTACATTACGTTAAAATGGGCGGAATCTTCCGACGGCTTTATAGACCTACTGCGACATAACACTCCTCTCACCTTGTTATCCACTGAATTAACTTTAATGCAAGTGCACAAAAGAAGAGCGGAAACAGATGCCGTCATGGTAGGCACACAGACAGCTCGTCTTGATAATCCGTCTTTATCTGTCCGGCATTGGTACGGAAAGAATCCTCTTCGGGTGGTTATAGACAAAACTCTCTCATTAAACCCTTCTTTACATTTGTTTGACGGCTGTACGCCTACGTTAGTCTTTATCTCTTCTCCTCCCCCACTCTCCCCTCCTAACAGCGCAGTGGAGTATATCACTATCAATTTTCAACTCGAAACAGAAGAACCACTGCTCCAAATAACAAAAGCTTTATACAAAAGAAATATTCAGTCCCTATTGGTTGAGGGCGGTAGTCGGCTTTTGCAATCATTTATAGATGCCGGTTTGTGGGATGAAGTTTTTGTCGAAAAAAGTTCCCTGAAACTCGGTTCCGGTGTTAAATCTCCTGAAATAAACAATAAACACAAGTTTGCAGTCAAATCACACTTCAACGTCCCATATTGGCACTATATAAATTAATTTGTCTATCCAAAAGATATTTACCAAGATGAAGTTATCGCTTGCACATGAATACTTTGTTTGGTAGCGTAAAATAAATATAAAACTTTGTATAGTTGCTCCATAAAGAAAAAAGATTTCTACATTTGTACTTTAAAGTAGTAAAGAGTAGTAAAACCATATATGCTATAATAAATCATTATCAGTCGGATGAGAATAACATTTTTGCCGGTAATTATCAGTTTCTTCCTTGTTTTTTCCGTTGCAATCTCCTGTTTCGATTCAAACGAAGAGGTAGAGTATGGTTCTGATGATACGATTCATGCTTTTGAACTCGACACTATTTACGGGATAAATTACTCTTTTACCATAGATCAAATCAATGGCGCTATATTCAATATAGATTCCGTACCACTTACGGCAGATACAATCATTAATAAAATTCTAATCACAACGTTGGAAACAAATGGCTATGTCTATACAGAGGGCGCATTAATAAATATAACTGACTCTCTCGACCTTAGCCGAACAATGGAAGAACCTTTAAAACTGAAAGTTGTTACCTTTGACGGAAAGTACTCCAGAGATTATACAGTGGAAGTTCGCATACATAAACAAGACCCTGACTCGTTGGTATGGACAAAGATGGCCTCTTCTTTTTTCGAAGAAGGAGGTGAGTTTAACGAACGGAAATCCGTTATATTGGATGAAAATATATTTGTATATACGTCAAATATTTCGGAAGCATATCGTACCTCATTGAACGACGGGCGTCAGTGGACTAAAATAACAGTCGATAACCTACCCGCCAATATCAAACTGTCTTCTTTACTTACCTGTAACGACAAGCTATATGTGTTGACCGAAGACAGCCACATTTACTTTTCCGAAGACGGCGTTTCATGGAGCGAACATCCCACACTCCCCGGTAACGGTATCGAAGCTTTTATTACAAGTTTTCCTCATACGATAAGCGGAATAAAAAATGAAAACGGGATAAAGAAGTTCTGTGTAACTAACCTTGACTTTTCGGGATGGGACACAGGCAAAGAAGTTCCTCAAACATTCCCCATGGAAAATATTTCCTCAACTGTATATAAGACAAAGACAGGAATCTGGAAAGCTTTTATAGCGGGAGAAACTACGCCAAATAATTCGCCTTATACCGTCCCATGGTTCTCCATAGACGGCAAAGGATGGACGGCGGCAGAGGCTTCGGTTGGCAATGATGATACGACATACAGTTGTCCTCCCATGGAACAACCTTCCATCTTATACTATAATGACAGGTTTTATGTTTTCGGAGGAAGTTTCGATGGCTTTTACACTTCGCCTGAAGGACTTACATGGAGTAACGTGGAAAAGAAAATGTTTTTTCCGGAACATTTCGGAGAAGCAAGCTATCATCCTTATTCAATAGTTATTGACAGAGACAACTTTATATGGATTATATGGGGACAAAAAGGCGAGGTTTGGCGCGGACGTATAAATAAACTCGGATTTAAGATAAAATAAAACGATGCCTTCATACAAAGAACAGATAGACACAAACCGGATTCCAGACCATATAGCTATTATTATGGATGGTAATGGCAGATGGGCAAAACAGCAAGGTAAAGAACGTAGTTATGGGCATCAGGCAGGAGTGGCGTCTGTGCGCGCCATTGCAGAAACAGCATCAAAAACAGGAGTCAAATTCCTTACTTTATATACCTTTTCTACCGAAAACTGGAACAGACCTTCGCAAGAAGTGGGAGCGTTAATGGATTTGTTTGTCAAGAGCATGGAAGAAGAGATGTTTATGAAAAACAATATTTGCTTCCGCACAATCGGTGATATAACTAAAATGCCTGTTGACACTCAGAAATGTTTTTCTCATTGCATGGAAAAAACATCAAATAATACTGGAATGTGTTTCGTTTTAGCACTAAGCTATTCTTCCCGATGGGAGATAACGGAAACAGTACGGCAAATTGCCCGTCAAGTCCAATGTGGCAAACTTTCCCTTGAAGGTATAACTGAGGACTTGATTTCTTCGTATTTGAATACCAACTTTATGCCTGACCCCGATTTGCTTATTCGCACGGGAGGCGATATCCGTCTGAGTAACTACCTCCTGTGGCAAAGCGCTTATACGGAATTATACTTTTGTGATACCTTTTGGCCGGATTTCAAAGAAGAAGATTTCTTGAAAGCAATTTATAATTACCAACAGAGAGAACGCAGGTTTGGCAAAACCAGTGAACAAATACAATAAACTTAGATACACACTTTACCAATGTATTATCGTATTTCTTTCATATTTCTTATTATTTACCTATTCTGCTTTATACCGGTAAGCACGGCACAAAATACAGATATTGTAAATAGTAATAACGACGAACCGAAACCGGTTATTTCCTATTCGGGAACTCCTAAAAAATATGAAATAGGCGGAATAGAAGTTGTCGGCGTAAAGAATTACGAAAACTATGTGCTTATCGGATTATCCGGATTATCTGTCGGGCAAATCATTACTATTCCCGGCGACGACATTACGCAAGCGATCAAACGCTATTGGCGGCACGGGTTGTTTTCCAACGTAAGTATTACTGCCGAACGCATTGAAGACAAGAAAGTTTATTTGAAAATATCATTGATGCAACGACCACGTATTTTCGAACTGCATTATCATGGAATAAAAAAATCCGAACGCGAAGAATTGGAAAAAAAATTAGGATTGGTTGTCGGTAGTCAAATTACTCCCAATTTGATAGATCGTGCAAAGGCAATTATCAAACGGTATTTTGACGATAAAGGTTTCAATAATGCGGAAGTGATTATTGTACAAAAAGACGATATCTCTAAAGAGAATCAAGTAATTGTGGATATTACCATTGACAAAAAAGAAAAAATCAAAGTACACCAGATTTCCATTAAAGGTAATAATGCCATAAAAGCTTCCAAGCTGAAAAAGGTAATGAAGAAAACCAACGAAAAAGGCAAGTTGGTGAATTTATTCCGTACAAAAAAATTTGTGAATGAAAACTATGAAGCCGATAAGCAATTGATAATCGACAAATACAACGAATTGGGTTATCGCGATGCACGCATTGTTGAGGACAGCGTTTCATCTTACAACGACAAAACGGTCAATGTATATCTAAAAATAGAGGAAGGCGACAAATATTATCTTCGTAACATCGCTTGGGTGGGGAATACTCTCTATCCCTCCGAACAGTTAGACCAAATATTGAGGATGAAAAAAGGAGATGTTTACAACCAAAAACTATTAGGAGATCGTATAAATACGGATGACGACGCTATCGGTAATCTGTACTACAACAATGGATATTTGTTCTATTCGCTCGACCCTGTGGAAATCAACATAGAAAACGACTCCATTGATTTGGAAATGAGAATATCCGAAGGTCGTCAAGCTACTATCAATAAAATAAAAATAAACGGAAACGACCGCTTGTATGAAAATGTGATACGCCGTGAACTTCGTACTCGCCCGGGCGATCTTTTCAGCAAGGAAGATTTGATGCGTTCCATGCGGGAAATACAGCAAATGGGACATTTTGATCCGGAAAATATAAAACCGGATATTCAACCCGACCCGGCAAACGGAACAGTAGATATAGGCTACGACCTGGTTTCAAAAGCCAACGACCAAGTAGAGTTCTCTGCTGGTTGGGGACAAACGGGGATTATCGGTAAGCTAAGTTTAAAATTCACTAACTTTTCATTAGCCAACTTATTACACCCAGGAGAGAATTATCGAGGAATACTTCCGCAAGGCGACGGACAGACGCTCACTATCAGCGGACAAACGAATGCGGATTTCTATCAATCATATAGTATCTCATTTTTCGACCCTTGGTTCGGAGGAAAACGCCCCAACTCATTTTCCGTTTCTGCTTTTTACTCTTTGCAGACGGATATTAGCGACCGTTATTACAATTCTTCCTATTACAACAATTATTATAACAGTCCGTACAGTGGATATGGTTATGGAAACGACTACGGATACAACACCTATGAAAACTATTACGATCCGGATAAATACATGAAAGTGTATGGACTTTCAATAGGCTGGGGTAAGCGTTTAAAATGGCCCGACGACTATTTTACCCTCTCTACCGAACTTGCCTATCAGAAATATGTATTGAAAGAATGGGGAAGATATTTTCCCATATCGGATGGAAATTGTAATAACATAAGTTTGCAATTAATTTTGGGACGTAGTTCCATTGACAACCCTATTTTCCCAAGACAAGGCTCTGAGTTCACGTTATCCATACAAGCTACCCCTCCTTACTCTTTATTTGATGGAAAAAATTATAAAAATTATTACGATGCCAATGGTTCTATCACGCAGGATAACCTGAACAAGCTGCACGAATGGATCGAATTTCACAAATGGAAGCTCAAATCAAAAACCTATACTTCATTGACTACGGGCACGAAAAAATGTTTGGTACTAATGTCTCGTGTAGAATTTGGTTTATTAGGGCATTATAACCAATATAAAAAATCTCCGTTTGAAACATTTGACGTAGGAGGAGACGGCATGACAGGTTACTCTACTTATGCTACTGAAAGCGTCGCCCTTCGTGGTTATGAGAATAGTTCACTGACAGCTTACCGTGGACAGGAAGGATATGCCTATACTCGTTTAGGAATGGAATTGAGATATCCGCTGATGCTGGAACCCACTACAAGCATCTATGTATTAGCTTTCGGTGAAGCCGGTAACGCGTGGAACGATGTAACGAAATTCAATCCATTCGATTTAAAACGCTCCGCTGGCGTAGGGGTACGCATTTTCCTCACAATGATTGGCATGATGGGTATTGATTGGGCTTACGGATTTGATAAAGTATACGGTTCAACTTCTTACGGAGGTAGTCATTTCCATTTTATTTTAGGTCAGGAATTCTAAAATTATCCTTTATAATGTTTCACATAACAAAAGCTAAATAAAGATGAAAAAGTCCGTATTTATTGCCTTACTATTATTGTTCGCTATCAATTCAACGGCTAATGCACAAAAATTTGCATTAATTGACATGGAATATATATTGCAACACATCCCAGCTTATGAAAAAGCAAACAAACAGTTAGATCAAATTTCTCAAAAATATCAAAGCGAAGTAGAAGCATTAACGCAACAAGCTCAATCGTTGTATAAAGAGTATCAATCAAAAGCTGCCTCCTTATCCGAAAAACAAAGAACCCAGAAAGAAGAAGAAATTGTAACCAAAGAAAAAGCAGTTGCAGAATTACGCCGTAAATATTTTAGTCCGGAAGGTGAACTTTTTAAGAAAAGAGAAAACATAATGAAACCTATTCAGGATGATATTTACAAGGCAGTCAAAGACATATCGGAATTGGAAGATTATTCAATAGTAATAGACAGGGCTTCTGCAGCAGGTATTATCTTTGCATCGCCGCGTATCGATATCAGCAATGAAGTTTTAGCCCAATTAGGCTACTATGCGGATTCATTTTAATCACTATTTTTGTATTTATAACTTCCTAAAATAATAATTAAAACAAATAAAAACTATGTTTAAGAAAACTGTATTTATAATTATGGTGCTCATTCTTCCGGTAAGTATATCCGCACAAACGAGTTTACCAATTGTACAATCCCTTAAATTTGCTCATGTGTATTCCCAAGAAATTCTTGTAATAATGCCTGAAGTTATAAAAGCGCAAGCCGACTTACAATCTTTGGAAAAAAAATATGCGGATGAAATCCAAAGAACTACTGACGAATTTCAGAAAAAATATCAGGAATTTCTACAAGCAATGGATTCCCTTCCACAAAATATATCCGAAAGAAGACAAAAAGAACTGCAGGATATGTCGCAAAGAAGCCAGCAGTTCCAGCAAGATGCACAGGAAACAATGCAGCAAAAACAACAAGAATTGATGACACCCATTTTGCAAAAACTTGATAATGCAATCAAAACTGTAGGAGAAGCTCAAAACGTAATTTACGTTTTTGATGTCAGTAGAACAGCTATTCCTTACATCAATACAACTCATAGTATAGATGTTACCCCATTGGTAAAAGCAGAATTGGGAATCAAGTAATTTCCTATTGATCTACTTCTTTAATAAGGAAAACGCGGATAGAATGTTCTGTTCGCGTTTTTTCTATTATTTTATTAATCAAAGTGTATGAAACAAGAACTGTCCCACACACCGGGACCCATAGGGATTTTTGATTCAGGTTACGGAGGACTAACCATTTTGAATAAAATAAAAGAGATGCTACCCGAATACAACTATGTTTATTTGGGCGATAATGCCCGTACTCCTTATGGTACACGTTCTTTTGAAATCGTTTACAAGTTTACTTTGCAAGCTGTTAACAAACTTTTTGAAATAGGATGCCATTTGGTGATATTAGCTTGTAACACAGCCTCGGCTAAAGCATTAAGGAGTATTCAAATAAATGATTTGCCAAATATGGATCCGAATCGGCGGGTATTAGGAATGATACGCCCTACGGTAGAGTGTATCGGCAATATAACTAAAAGTAGGCATGTTGGCGTATTGGCTACCGCAGGTACTATAAAGTCGAAATCATATTCGTTGGAAATACACAAACTATTTCCAGATATTCATGTAAGTGGTGAAGCTTGCCCTATATGGGTTTCTTTAGTAGAAAACAACGAAGCGAACAGTCCGGGATCTGATTATTTCATCCGGCAACATATCAATAACCTAATGAACAAAGATCATCAAATTGATACCGTCATATTAGGATGCACTCATTACCCGCTGCTACTTCACAAAATTATGTTATATATGCCCGATGGAATACATGTGGTATCACAAGGAGAATATGTGGCAAATGCTCTTAAAGATTATCTGTTCCGACATCCTGAAATTGATGAAAAATGCACACGAAAAAGTAATTGCATTTTTTACACTACAGAGGCAGAAGAGAAATTCACCGAATCCGCATCCATCTTTTTAAATGAAAACATCAAGGTGCACAAAATCTCATTGGAATAGCAGTTATCATAAACTTTTCGATGCTACAAATTGTTATAATAATAAAACACATAGCACATGAAAACGAAAAAAGAAACCTCTTTGAAAGATATTTTCTCAGGTTCTCCATGGGAAGCCGAAATAGTCAAAAACCTATTAGAAAACAGTGGCATTACTCCTATATTAAAAACCGGAAATTTAGGAACTATTACCCCGTATTTCAACGATACGACAGTTATGGTTTCCGAAGAAGATTACAAACCTGCTATAAAGATTATTAGGGATAGGGACGTCAGTATGTAAAGAATTAGCGTAAACTATCCGTTTATCTGAAAATCTTTACGCCGAAGCACAAAGCTGTTACTTAAATATTTCTCTCTGACAATTTTGTTTCCTGCGAGATCTTCTGGTGTTCCTTGAAAAAGGATTTTTCCTTCAAACAACAAATAGGCGCGATCGGTAATGCTAAGTGTTTCTTGCACATTATGGTCGGTAATCAGAATTCCTATGTCTTTGTCTTTTAATTTCCAGACTTTTCTCTATGCGGCCATTATGATTCGTATTCAAAAGTTGAAAGTGGCTCCTGCTTTTCTTTATATTAACAGGGCATCTTCGGAAAGTTATTCGCCTGTTGTTGCAATGGGAGAACCACGCAAACCGAAAATATCTATAAACGATTTTTCCATCTATGAGGAAGAGTTTCGGGAACGTTTGCAAATGTTATTGGAGGGAATTTACGATCTGCAAGAACCTTTTACACAGACGCCCTACACGGAAAAATGTCCGTATTGTAATTTCAAAGGAATATGTGAGAGATAGGGGTTCTTTATGGAATTTGTTTCGTTATTTGCGGCTTCTGCCTCTTTTACTTTACGAAAAAAACCGGAAGGAAAAATGAAACTATTCAGACGCTGATTGGTTGTTGTAAAAATATCGTCTTTTGTACCTTCCCATTCTTTGTTTCCCTCGAAAATAAAAACAATTTTTTCGCCGATTCTCGTCACCGAATTCATATCGTGAGTATTGATAATGGTAGTCATGTTAAATTCCCGGGTGATGCTTTGTATCAGTTCATCAATAACTAATGAATTTTTCGGATCAAGCCCGGAGTTCGGTTCGTCACAAAATAAATATTGAGGATTAAGGGCAATGGCGCGGGCAATAGCCACACGTTTTTGCATACCTCCACTTATTTCGCCCGGAAATTTGTCTTTGGCTTCTGTCAAACCTACCCGATCCAAGCATGACATCGCTCTTTTAAGTTTGATGCGAAATGTTTCGTTGCTGAATACATCTAAAGGAAACATTACATTTTCAAGTACGGACATTGAGTCAAACAGAGCGGCACTTTGAAAAATCATGCCCATCTCCCTGCGCAACTGTTGTTTTTCTTTTTTTTTCATAGCAAGGAAGTTGCGTCTATTGTACAGCACTTCGCCTTCTTCGGGGACGAGTAAGCCGACGATGCATGTCATCATTACTGTTTTTCCTGAACCACTTTGACCGATAATCAGATTTGTTTTTCCACTCTCGAAAGAAACGTTGATATTGTTTAATACCGTTTTTCCTTCAAAAAATTTATAAAGACCCTTTACTTCAATCATCCCAATAATAATTGAGTTAATACTAAATCAGCGAACAGAATAAGCACACTGCAACATACCACCGAATTTGTTGATGCTTTCCCTACGGCGATAGATCCGCCTTCTACCGTATAACCAAAAAATGCTGATACACTGGCTATGATAAAAGCAAAAAAGAGCGATTTGATGATACCACACCAAACAAATTTCTCAATGAAAAAGTATTGCATGCCATATTCCAAATTGATGGCAGTCATGATTCCTCCAAACCAACATGTGGCAAAAGCCCCGATTATTCCGGCAAAAATACTAAAAGTGACCATAGCGGGAATAGCAGTAACCAAAGCCATTATTTTGGGCAGTATCAAATAACTAGCAGAATTGATACCCATGATTTCAAGCGCATCAATTTGTTGGGTTACGCGCATGGTTCCAAGTTCGGAAGCAATGTTCGAACCGACCTTTCCTGCTAATATTAAACACATAATGGCAGAAGAAAACTCAAGCAGAAGAATTTCCCGCGTAACATAACCTACCGTCCAACGAGGCATCCAAGGAGTTTCGATATTCAGCTTGATTTGTATGGTGATAACCGCGCCTATAAAAAAAGAAATCAATAATACAATGCCTACGGAATTAACCCCAAGCTGTTCGATTTCTTTAGCATATTGTTTGAAGAACATGCGCATACGTTCCGGTCTAGAAAAAGTGCGATTCATAAGTAAAAGATATCTTCCTACGGTGCTCAAAGCTTTTATCATGACCGGTATATTTGAATTGCAAATGCTGCAAATGTACACTATTTCATCATATTTTGTTACAGTTGCAGTAAAAATTGGAAATATGGAAGAAAGCAATATGGTGCTTCGTACCGAAAATCTGGTGTTCCTTGAAAAAGGATTTTTCCTTCAAACAACTAATAGGCGCGATCGGTAATGCTAAGTGTTTCTTGCACATTATGGTCGGTAATCAGAATGCCTATGTCTTTGTCTTTTAATTTCCAGACAATTTGCTGAATATCTTCTACAGCAATAGGGTCAACTCCGGCAAAAGGTTCGTCAAGCATAATAAACTTAGGACTGATAGCCAAACAACGAGCTATTTCTGTTCGACGACGTTCACCTCCTGATAATTGATTTCCCAAATTTTTGCGGACCTTCTGCAAATGGAACTCAGTTATCAGGCTTTCCAATTTTTCTTTCTGATAATCTTTTGGAGTATGGGTCATTTCGAGTACAGCAGATATATTATTTTCCACACTCATGTGACGAAATACAGATGCTTCCTGAGCTAAATAGCCGATACCGATTTGTGCACGTTTATATACGGGATATTTCGTTATCTCCAAATCATTCAAAAAAATACGACCTTGATTAGGAGTAATTAACCCCACAGTCATATAAAAGGACGTTGTTTTTCCGGCGCCATTCGGTCCTAAAAGCCCGACAATTTCTCCTTGTCTCACGTCTATGGAAACATCATTTACTACCGTCCTTTTACCATATTTCTTAACCAGATTTTCGGTACGAAGCACCATATTGCTTTCTTCCATATTTCCAATTTTTACTGCAAATGTAACAAAATATGATGAAATAGTGTACATTTGCAGCATTTGCAATTCAAATATACCGGTCATGATAAAAGCTTTGAGAACCGTAGGAAGATATCTTTTACTTATGAATCGCACTTTTTCTCGACCGGAACGTATGCGCATGTTCTTCAAACAATATGCTAAAGAAATCGAACAGCTTGGGGTTAATTCCGTAGGCATTGTATTATTGATTTCTTTTTTTATAGGCGCGGTTATCACCATACAAATCAAGCTGAATATCGAAACTCCTTGGATGCCTCGTTGGACGGTAGGTTATGTTACGCGGGAAATTCTTCTGCTTGAGTTTTCTTCTGCCATTATGTGTTTAATATTAGCAGGAAAGGTCGGTTCGAACATTGCTTCCGAACTTGGAACCATGCGCGTAACCCAACAAATTGATGCGCTTGAAATCATGGGTATCAATTCTGCTAGTTATTTGATACTGCCCAAAATAATGGCTTTGGTTACTGCTATTCCCGCTATGGTCACTTTTAGTATTTTTGCCGGAATAATCGGGGCTTTTGCCACATGTTGGTTTGGAGGAATCATGACTGCCATCAATTTGGAATATGGCATGCAATACTTTTTCATTGAGAAATTTGTTTGGTGTGGTATCATCAAATCGCTCTTTTTTGCTTTTATCATAGCCAGTGTATCAGCATTTTTTGGTTATACGGTAGAAGGCGGATCTATCGCCGTAGGGAAAGCATCAACAAATTCGGTGGTATGTTGCAGTGTGCTTATTCTGTTCGCTGATTTAGTATTAACTCAATTATTATTGGGATGATTGAAGTAAAGGGTCTTTATAAATTTTTTGAAGGAAAAACGGTATTAAACAATATCAACGTTTCTTTCGAGAGTGGAAAAACAAATCTGATTATCGGTCAAAGTGGTTCAGGAAAAACAGTAATGATGACATGCATCGTCGGCTTACTCGTCCCCGAAGAAGGCGAAGTGCTGTACAATAGACGCAACTTCCTTGCTATGAAAAAAAAAGAAAAACAACAGTTGCGCAGGGAGATGGGCATGATTTTTCAAAGTGCCGCTCTGTTTGACTCAATGTCCGTACTTGAAAATGTAATGTTTCCTTTAGATGTATTCAGCAACGAAACATTTCGCATCAAACTTAAAAGAGCGATGTCATGCTTGGATCGGGTAGGTTTGACAGAAGCCAAAGACAAATTTCCGGGCGAAATAAGTGGAGGTATGCAAAAACGTGTGGCTATTGCCCGCGCCATTGCCCTTAATCCTCAATATTTATTTTGTGACGAACCGAACTCCGGGCTTGATCCGAAAAATTCATTAGTTATTGATGAACTGATACAAAGCATCACCCGGGAATTTAACATGACTACCATTATCAATACTCACGATATGAATTCGGTGACGAGAATCGGCGAAAAAATTGTTTTTATTTTCGAGGGAAACAAAGAATGGGAAGGTACAAAAGACGATATTTTTACAACAACCAATCAGCGTCTGAATAGTTTCATTTTTCCTTCCGGTTTTTTTCGTAAAGTAAAAGAGGCAGAAGCCGCAAATAACGAAACAAATTCCATAAAGAACCCCTATCTCTCACATATTCCTTTGAAATTACAATACTGACATTTTTCCGTGTAGGGCGTCTGTGTAAAAGGTTCTTGCAGATCGTAAATTTCCTCCAATAACATTTGCAAACGTTCCCGAAACTCTTCCTCATAGATGGAAAAATCGTTTATAGATATTTTCGGTTTGCGTGGTTCTCCCATTTCAACAACAGGCGAATAACTTTCCGAAGCTGCCCTGTGAATATAAAGCAAAGCAGGAGCCACTTTCAACTTTTGCATACGACTCATAATGGCAGCATAGAGAAAAGTCTGGAAAATATAATTGGGACGGTCTTCTGCCGGAGTAAATAATTGTTCGACATTTACAGGCGTCTGGGGACTTCCGCCGGTTTTGTAATCTACAATACGGAGGATACCGTCTTTACAGTCCATGCGGTCTATAACGCCACCTATTCTAACCTCCATACCAGCCGCTGTTTCCAACACAAGAATCTCCTCTACTTTTTGTTCCATTGCAACAAGTTCGAAAGGAGCGTATTGCAAGTCGTTGCGAAGTAATTGCAACAGATAAGAAGCTATCACTTTGGAATTAATCAATTGCATACCGTTGTATTCCGGCTTTTTTTCGGATGATATACGGAAAAACCATTTTTTAAAAGCTGCATCCACATAGTTTTGTATATTGACTTTGTTGCGTAGCATTTTTTCCAAGTCTTCTTTCCCGATAATCTTACCTTTTCTCGTTAAATCTCCGTATAGTAATTCAGCGGAATAGTGAAAGATATTTCCAAAAGTGACAGAATCTACCTCGCTACTGACTTCATTGGGTATTTTTAAGCGGGCTACATAACTATAATAAAATTTCATCCGGCAATCTAAATAGCCATTAAATAACGAAGGAGAGAAGCAGGCTTCCGGATTTTTTTTAATATCATATCTGTCTTTTAAAAGGGATATTATTTCCGGCGTCTTTTCTATGCAAATCTCTTTTCTGCTTTGCAGAGAGCGACCGGCTTCAAGGAACTCGCGACTGATGTTGTGTGTCCCTTCAACAAGCAATTGCAAAAGAAATCGAGACCATTCTCCCCGATTCAATCCGTCCGAAGACGTATTATATACCAAAGTAATGTTTTCTACTCTTTGTATCAAACGATAAAAATGGTAGGCGTATATGGCATTTCGATGATCTATTGTAGTCATCCCGAAGGCTTTCCGCAAATTAGATGGAATAAACGACATATCTTTGCCGGATTTGGGAAATTGCCCTTCATTGAACGATAAGATGAGCAGGTTTCTAAAATCCAAATTTCTGGTTTCCAATACTCCCATTATTTGCAGACCGATAGCCGGTTCGCCGTGAAAAGGAATGTATAATGCGAGCAATATCCGATTCAATAATGATTTGAACATATCCACCTGTATCTGCAAATCCCCGCTTTCTATTAAACTCAACAAGCGATTGACGGTAATATAACTTTGGAACAAGGCTTCTCTATAAAGTTGATTAAACACATCGTCGGCTTCTTCTTTTTTGCGGTAAAGCGTCGACACTTCTTTCAATATTTCCGTGATATAAAGACAAAGCGCATGTACTTCGTTGCACGGGGTGAAAACCCGACTCAAAAATTCATCTTGTTTCAGTTCTTGTGGAGTAGGATAAAAACGATTTCCTGTTGTTAATTGTTGATTCACTGATTCTGCTTTCTCAGACAAAGCAAGAGTGTATGGATGTTTCAACACCGGTTGTACAAACGAATAAAAGAAACGTTCTGTTTGAGGTTGGTAGCCGGTCGTTTGAAGTTCCGTAAGAGCCTTTACATAACCGTAAACGGGAGTTTGCGCTAAAGGAAATCCCATTGTGATGTTGACGTTTTCCACGGTCGAAGGAATGGAATGAAGTATAGACGGAAGCAATATTTCATTACAAAGAACCACAGCGTTATCCCTTTCCTGCTCCTGTTCTTTTTCCGAAGCAACAGACTGTAACCAGTCCGGCAAATAGTATGTTTGCGCACTTTCGGCAGAAGAAGAAATGACATGTATCTTCTTAGGTTTTCGATAAGTATCAAATAACTCAGGTGAAAGAGGAGAAGGAAACAGTTCAAGATTTTGGTGGATAAACGTTGCCGCTTCGTGTTTCCGGTCTTGCGCTTGAGTATAATACAAATCGTAGTCCCAATAGAATAATGCCCTTTGTGCATCACGAAGCGTAGAAAACAATGCGCTTTCCACCTTACTCAACATATTGAAACCTACAAACACATAAGTATCGTACTTCAAATCTTCCACTTTTAATTGTTCCAAAGCATTGCGCCACAACATACCTTCATAACCTATACCCAAACCGGTCAGTCGCTCCCAATAACGATGATAGATCATCCCCAACTTATTCCAAAGCGAAATAAATCTTTCTTTTAATTCCGTACGTTGTTCTATGGAAAAATTCTTGAAGAACAAACGAATAGCCTCTTCTTGTTCTTGAAGAACAAACGAATAGCCTCTTCTTGTTCTTTACTTAAAAAATTATAATCGTCCCCAATATTTTTAAGGTCTTGCAGATTGGTGAATAGTTTATCGGCATTGACCAGATTTTTGTCCACATCATCCAAATCTTCGATTAGTAGTTCACCCCAAAAATAAAATTCATCCAACGATTCTTTACTTTGAGTTTCTGCACAAAAGACCTTATACAGTTCACAGACCAAACGTATCGGGTCGCCGACTTTCAATACGGAGAACTGCTGAAACAATTCGCCGATACTTGCATAAGCCGGCGCCCATATCGGTTTGTCGGATTCATCGGTTAGATATTCGTTAAAAAACAAACTTGCGCGTTTATTAGGAAATACCACAATAGTATGCGACAAGTCATCCCTTTTCTTGGAATACAAATCATGGGCTACTGTTTGCAGGAATGCTTTCAATGTCTAAATCCTAAAAGACTGTCAAACTCTTCTTTCTGATTATCGGGCGTTCCATTCAAAGTGTTTGTTTTTTCGGGAGCCAGTTCAAAGCTCTTTTTTTCATCTTCCATCGCTCCTTCCTTATCTCCCATGAGTTGTTTTGCCCGCCCGCGCTCATAGTAAGCAACTGCGCAATCGGGATTCAACTCAATGGTTTCGTCAAAATGCTCAACAGCTTCAGTCAATCTCCCTTGCTTGATAAACCATTGACCTAAATTGAGATAAGCCTGAGTATGAAAAGGATTGAGATTGATAACCCTCCGGTAATCCTCTTCCACTCCTTTCCCGTCTCCCAATGCCTCTTTCAATTTACCACGTAAAAGCAAAGCTGTTTCCTCTTCGGCATTTTGCGCTAACACGAAATCCAAATCGGACGCTGCTTCTTTATATTCGTTCATCTGTATCAGTAACTCGGCACGCATCAAACGGGCTTCGGTATAATCTTCTTTCAAAACGATAGCTTGTGCTAGTTGGGTCACGGCATTGAGCATCTCATTTTGCCCTCGATATGCCTTAGCTAAAAAATAATAAGCCATTGCATCGTCTTTTTCTAATTCAATGGCTTTCAGACAAGCATCTGCCATTGTCTTGTAATCTTCACTCATGTATGCAACATCTGCCAAAGTAAGGTATATACTTTCCATTTGAGGCTCCAAGTCTATCATACGCTTTAATAAATCAAACGCTTTTGCCAACTCTCCCGTCTGTATGTAGAGCTTACTTAAATAACCGACAGTTTCAAAATCTTCTTCGATAGCCAATGCTTCCGTAAAGCACTTAATTGCATAATCCGTACGTCTCATGCGCTGCGCCCGCAAACCGTCGTACTTAAATAACTCAAAGTTTTTCTTGCTATTTTTTCGGTCATTCTCTTCACTACCTTCCGTTTTTCCCGTGAAAAGTGATTTTAAAAAGTTAGCCATTATATTGCTGTTTTTATGATGATTTTACTAATTGCATACAAATGTACAGGATTTTTTGAGTTTAAGAAATACAGAAATTAATTTTACTTTCAATACCTCCTACGCAAAGTTGCAAGTTTTTTACGACAATCACCATAAGTGAAAGAATCACTAAGCTTGAGATACAATTATTTTGTGGAAAAATAGACAGATATCCGTAAGACTAACACGAGTAATTTGATACCTATGCTTCCGGGTTAAATGTTTCTTGTTCTTTTTTCATAACACAACTAAAACATATAAGCAAAATCATTCGGAATCAAAATTTTTATAAACAAGACAGTAAAATTCTACCGATAAATAGTATTTTCGCCGGACATTAATACGTGATAAATGTATGCTTTTCAAACAGATTAAGTTTTATAACAACCTTACAGATACTCAAAAATACATTGTCCATTTAGCCGCTATCGTTTCTAACGAAATTAGTTTTTATCATCTTCGCCAGTATCTTCCTGCCAATAAAAAACCATTGGAAAAGCTAATTAAAGAGACGTTAGAGGCTTGTACCAATGAAAAGATCCTCATCGAAACACACTCCCGCCAATTCGATTTCAATTTAAAATTTATCGTATGGTTGTTTCCTTCCATACCTATGCACGATATGCAAACGGAGTGGAAGAATATATCGGCAGAATACATTTCTTTTTATTCTCCGAGAATCATTTTTTTGCGAAATTATTTGCATGCTTTGCTTTTTGATAAGGAACAATTGCCGGAACAAGAACGCAAAGTGAAACCCTATATAGACGATTTCCTTCCAATTCTAACTCCCTTGTTTACGAGACCGGAATATGAACCTGTCCTCCACTTAATCAATTCGTCTTTTTTAGAAAAGATTGCGGAGAGTGTGGTAGAAGACACCGTTGAAAATCTAAACAATTTAAGTCTATTCGGAGAAGATAAATTCAATGGAAATTTCAAAACATCTTTTTGGAAAGAACTATTTCTGGGAAATTTCGATAGTGCATTAAAAAAATTGCATCCGGAAGCATCTCCATATCCCTTGTTCTTTATAGAAGCCTCCCAGCAGTTGCTGAAAGAAAATAATCCGGAACTTGCCATGTCCTTTTTCGACAGAGGGATGAAGAAGCAACGCAGCACCGTCAAAAATGTGCAAATTCCCTTGCAAGCCGAGTATGCGCTTTATTTTATGATAACCTTGCAAGCTCAACCCTCGGAAGTTGCCGCTCCGGTTATTCAGAAAATTATTGATTCTTTAACAAAAAGAGAATACACCCGGACGGACAGTTATTTCAAATTAATGTGCCTGTCTCTTCAAAACAACCGGAATGCCGTAAAGCAAAATTCGACCCGTTTGCAACAAATGATTTTGAATCCCGATAGACAATATTACAATCTTTGGGCAATTATTGCACTTTATTTCATAGGAGAAAAGCCACAGGAACAGTTGCAGGAAGAAGCATTGCGTATTGTGGAAAAAGCGTATGACAACGGCTACCTGATCCAGGCATTGGAAGGAGCTTACGCTTTAAATCAATGGTGGGGTGAAAATCCGGCAATCAATCGGCTTTACGGTAAAGTTAAAGAAGAGTTGGCATACGAACCGGCTCTTTCTCGGATGGAGCGGCAGGAAGATTGGGAAAAAAACTTGACTATGCTTTTGGGATTAGGAGGCAAGAAAGCCGCCGAGTCCGCCGGTGATAAAAAAGGGAAATACAGAGTAACTTATTACCTTTCTCCCCACTCCCTCCAAATACAACCGGTATTGCAAACATTACAGAAGAGCGGAAAATGGAGTGCAGGAAAAAATATTGCCCTGAAATCCTTATACGAAGGGAAAGCCAAAGGAATGACAGAACAAGACTACCGGATTGCCAAACAGATGTATCGCCCCTACGACTATTATGATAACAGTTATGAGTTCAACGATAAAGCCATTAAAGAATTAATCGGTCACCCCTATTTGTTTCTGAATGGAAGCGATAATATCCCTATTGAACTTATCGAAGGGAAACCGATTGTGAATGTGGCGAAAAACAACAAAGGATACCGCTTGGTCTGCAATCTGAAAGATGTTGATTCCGGCTTTTTCATACAGAAAGAAACAAATACGCGCTATTTGGTTTACGATTTAACCGAATCGCAATTGCAAATCCTGACAAACCTCAAAGAACAAAATATCACTGTACCGGAACAAGGGAAAGATTTGTTAATGAAAGCCCTCTCCCACCTCAGTACGCAACTGACGGTGTATTCGGATTTAATCAGCACCGATACGGAAAACGTCAAGAAAGTACCTCCCGATTCACGCATCCGCG
>SNRY01000163.1_pt1 | contig 24374 bp, 16 predicted proteins | sample 4693421 | NCBI WGS metagenome assembly SNRY01 (sample SAMN11003215, study PRJNA524138) | termite gut metagenome | isolation source: Bacteroidetes bacterial symbionts from single cell of protist host amplifed... | host: Streblomastix strix ... | reverse complement strand
AAAAGAAAAACCTGATTGCCACTCCAACCGGTGTGGATTTGATACAAATCATCCGTGAAGAACTCTTAAAATCGGCAGAGTTAACCGGTATGTGGGAGAAGAAGCTGCGCGAAATAGAAAAAAGAACATACGACACCCGGCAATTTCTTGAAGAATTGAAACAAATGGTTTCGGAAATAGTAACCAATGTATTGTCCGACAACAGTAACCGTCGTGTCAGCATTCAAGAAGCGGCGCCTGCGAAGCCGGAAACGAAGAAAGAACCGAAAAAGCATACCTCAAAACCTGATGTATCCGAAGGAAAAGAAAAGGCAACAGATGTTTTAATGAATCAACCTTGCCCCCTTTGCGGAAAAGGGGTGTTGCTAAAAGGTAAAACAGCTTACGGTTGCTCCGAATGGAAGAACGGATGTACTTACCGGAAGGCTTTTGAATAGCGTTAGTAAGGAAATATTCTTGCTTTTTTTCACTTAAAATTTAAACCGATTCCGAATAATTTTGTTTACTTTGTATATAAATCAGAGGTACGAATGAGACGAAAGCACCGGATAAAAAGAGTTGCATGGATACTGATTAGTCCCGTACTACTTTTTGTACTGTTGATTCTATCTTTATATATCCCACCGGTACAAGATCACCTGCGTGAAAAAACATTGAATTATCTTTCCGAAACTCTTGACATGGAGGTAGATGTGCGCCGTATTGATCTTCGCTTTCCGTTTAATTTCTGGATACGGGATGTACGGGTGATCCACCCTGCCGATACGCTGTTAACTCTTAACGGAATAAATGTGCGGATGCAATTGTTGCCTCTGTTGCGCGGACAAGTAAAAGTACAAGGGATTACTTTACAAGGGGCTACTCTCAATTCCGCCGATTTGATACCAGGCATACAGGTAAAGGGTAAGATTGGACGATTCTTCGTGCGGAGCAACAAAATTGACCTGTCGAAAAAAACCATGATGTCTGACAGGGCGGAGATGAGCAGTGCGCAAATACACCTCTATGTAGGTGATACAATCCCTACGAAAGAAAAGAACGTTGAAGACACTACCACCCTCGCCGTTGATTGGTATTTGATGCTCCACTCGTTGAAGTTGAAGAATGTTTCCTTTGACATGCAACAGCCGGCGGATTCACTGCTATTGAGTACCCATATTGAAACGGCAGCGTTTGGCGACATGGAGGCGGATCTAGGTAAACAGTTGTATAGTTTGAAGACTTTTATGCTGAATGCCTCTTCCGTACATTACGATGTGGGGCAAACAACCGGAAAGAGCGGTTTCGACCCTTCGCACATTACTCTGCAAGACATACGGATGGAATTGGATTCGCTCGTAAGTCAGGGTAAGAACCTACATGCCGGTTTCCGTAAGTTTTCCATGCAAGAGCAAAGGTCAGGTTTGCAAATAGCTTCATTAAGAGGGCATGTGCACACCGATTCTTTCATGGTATATGTGCCCGATTTATTCTTGTCCACTCCATATTCCGCCATAAAACTCAACGCACAGTTTCCTTGGGACGAAGCAAGTCGTGAGGTGGACAATACCCTTTCCGCTCACTTCGACGTCCATATCGGCAAGCAGGATGTTATGCCGTTTACTACCGGTCTGCCTCGTTCTTTTAATGATTTGTATCCCGACCGTCTATTTACCATGCAGGGAGACATTGCGGGAAGCCTCAATGCCATTCGTATCTCGGCAATCTCGGCAGAATTGCCTACGGCATTCTCGTTACAAGGAATGGGGGAACTCCGGCATCTCGAAAGCCATTCAAACCGTTCCGGCAACATTGACTTGCAGATGCAAACACAGAATCTCGGTTTCCTTGCCAAACTCATTTCCGAAGATTCGTTTGTTTTCCCCGAAAACATGACCTTGACAACAAAGGCTATTATAAAGGGTGAACAATACGATGCTACTCTCCGGCTAAAAGAAGACGAAGGCATCCTCCAACTCAATGCCGGATATAACACAAGCACCGAAGCGTATCATGCCGAATTGACTGTCAATGCCTTGCATGTCAATCACTTCTTGCCTCTTGATTCCGTCTGCAATATCACGACAACGTTTGAAGCGGAGGGAGAGAAAACGGACTTTCTATCTCCTCGAGCTTCGGCTTTTTTCAAAGCCTCCGTTGACAATTTACACTATGGAAAGTTTCAATTTTCTTCCATCCATATTGATGGTCATCTGAAAGAGGCAACGGCTGCCTTTCGATTAACAAGCGACAATCCGCTGTTGGTGATGAGCGCCGATGCAACATACCAATTAAACAGTCCTCAATATACCCGTGCCAAAGTGAATATGAATGTGTTGCAAGTGAACTTATACAAGGCGGGTATTATTTCTCAACCCTTAAAACGTCCTGTAGCATTTACTCTGGATGCGGAAACCCGAAGTGATTCCCTTAAGCTGTCATTAACAGCCGGTGATATGAGTTGCCGGTTTCGCGCTCCCTGCACTTTGGAGCAATTCATGGAGAAATCTACCCATATCGCTCGTCTGCTAAGCAATCAAATAGAAAACAGGACATTAGACCACAAAGAACTGCGCCAAGCCTTACCTTCGGCAAGACTTGTGATTAGAGCCGGAAAAAATAATCCCTTCAGTCAGTTCTTGGAAATGAAAAATATCAGTTACGACAATCTGATGGTAGGCTTTATGGCTACAGACTCATTAGGTATCAACGGAAGGGCGTATGTCAACGCTTTAAAGATAGACACTCTGCTCCTTGACACAATCTCTCTTGCCATCAAGCAAGACACCACTCACGTATCCATACAGGGAGGCATCACCAATAACAAAAGAAATCCCTATTTGGTATTCAAGTCCTCCCTGAAAGGAGAAATTCGTAGCGATGATGCCGAGTTAATGGTAGCATACGAAAATGAAAAGGGAGAAACCGGTATGTTGTTAGGGGTAAATATGCGTCCCGTTAGAAAAGCCATGCAGTTTCGTATTATTCCCGAGGACCCTGTCATTGCTTTTCGGAAATTTCATATCAACGAACACAATCGTGTTTTCATACGTGATGACCTTCACGTTATTGCCGATGTGGAAATACTTGACAAGGAAGGTATGGGCATACGCGTACACTCCATAAGAGATTCTCTTTCCCTTCAAAACTTGGACATCGAATTGCGGAAAATACGTTTGGCAGAGTTCAGCAACCTCCCCTACATGCCTCAACTTACCGGAGAACTTTCGGCGGAAGCCAATTTCCGGCAGACAGCCTCCTCCCGACAATTCTCCGTTGAAGCTTCTCTTGCCGGACTGACTTATGAACGCCGGCAAGTAGGAGATATAAGGTTTGGTTTCACATGGGCACCTCATGAAGAAGAAAAACACTATGTAAGCACGTATGTAACCTATGAAAATAAAGAAATAGCTTCCGCTAACGGGGTATTTGGCGACAAGTCGCAAGATTATATCGGGGCGGAAGTTGCTTTGAACGGTTTTCCTCTCCATATAGTTGATGCTTTTATCCCCGAAGGAATGGTAACATTGTCCGGCAATGTAAACGGAGAACTTCGTATAGGAGGTACCCTGTTCAAGCCGCAATTCAACGGGAATATAAAGTTTGATGAGACGACTGTGAACTCCCACTTGTACAACGTGCGTTTTAATCTTGATAAACGTCCTTTGCAGATAAAGGACAACCGGCTGTTGTTTGAGGATTTTGCCATTTACACCGTTCACAACCAAAATCCGTTTACCATAAAAGGTAATGTTGACTTTCGAGATAGTTCCCATCCTGCGGCAGACCTTTTGATGCGTGCCAATAACTATGTCCTGCTTGATGCACGCTATAGTCCGAAAACTCTTCTCTATGGAAAAGTAGCTGTTGATGTGAACTCTACCCTGAAAGGACCTTTGGAGGCTCTTGTGATGCGAGGCAGCATGACTGTTCGCGGAAATACCGATGTAACTTATGTGTTAACGGATTCTCCTCTTACCGTGCAAGACCGGTTAGGAGATTTGGTAACGTTTACCTCCTTTAGCGATACACTTTCACACCCCAAAGAGAACATACGACCGGCATCTTTAATAGGCTTGGACATGCTGATGACCGTACACATAGACCAGGCTGTCCGTGTAAAAGCCGACCTTAGCGCCGACCGCAGTAGCCGGATAGAGTTTGAAGGAGGAGGAGACCTCTCTTTTCAATATACCCCGCAAGGGAATATATCCCTTATCGGACGATATGCCCTCATCGGAGGAATCATCAAATATTCTCTCCCTGTAATTCCTTTGAAAGAGTTTAAGATAAAAAACGGCAGTTATGTGGAATGGACAGGAAATCCAATCGACCCCAAATTGGAACTTAAAGCCACAGAACGCCTGCGTGCCTCTGTGTCTCAAAACGATGGGTCTTCGCGCATGGTCGCTTTTGACGTTTCTATGGAGATAAAAAACAGACTGGAAGCCTTGTCATTGAACTTTAACTTGGAAGCTCCGGAAGACATGACCATCCAAAACCAACTCATCCTAATGACTGCCGAAGAGCAGAATAAACAGGCAATAGCAATGCTCGTTACGGGAACGTACCTGGCATCCGGAACAGGAACGGGCTTAAAAGACTTCCTTGACATGGATAATACCCTGAATACCGTATTGGTAAGTCAGTTGTCAAACTTTCTCGGATCGGCATGGAGTAAATCCGGTCTTACGCTCGGAGTGGATAAAGACGATAACAACGTTACCGGTGGGAAATACAATTATAGTTTCCGTTATTCTCACCGTTTTTTCAATGATCGTTTTCAGGTGGCAGTAGGTGCGCGTATGTCCACCGACAAGAATACCAATCAGGTTGAGTCGTTCGTTAACTCGTTTGTCGACAATATGTCTTCTTTCTCTTCTTTGGAATCATTCATTGACAATATATCGTTGGAATATCGTTTGGATAGTTCCGGTACTCGCTATATCCGTCTGTATTACAACAAGAACTTCGACGGTTTGCTCGAAGGAGAGATTACCGAAACCGGTCTTGGTATTGTGTTGCGTAAGAAGGTGAATCGTCTGAAAGATTTGTTCATTTTTTAAAAGAATATACAGATGTATCAACGTGTTTTTCTTGTCATTCTTGTTTTCTTGTCATTGATATCCTGTTCCACCACGAGAAACTTGACGGAAGGTGAAACTTTATACATTGGTCAGAAGAAGATGCATATCGAAAATCCCTCAAAAACCCCCGATGGTCTTATTGCCATGGAAGAGATTGAAGCAGCATTGGCTACTCCCCCCAATAATTCGTTCTTTGGTAATAATTATCGCTGGCCTGTTTATCTTCCGGTAGGCTTATGGGCATATAACAATTCTGTCAAAACCAAAGGGTTGATTCGTTGGACATTCAACAAGCTTGCCACCCAACCGGTACTCATTTCTGCCATAAATCCTGATGTGCGGACAAAAGTAGCCGACAATTTGCTGCATGATTACGGTTATTTCAACGGTGCTGTTACTTATACCTTGCTGCAAAAGGAAAATTCCCGCAAAGCGAAGCTCCGGTACGCCGTAAACATGGGAGAGCCATATATTTTTGACTCCATCATGTACGGACGTTTCTCTCCCGATATACAGGAACTACTCCTGACAGGAAACAGAGCTTCCATACTCCATAAAGGCGACCAATTTAATGTAATCAGACTTGATGAAGAGCGTAGCCGGCTAAGTAGTATTTTACGAAACAGGGGCTATTATTATTTTCGTCCCGACTACATCGCTTATCTTGCAGATACTACCCGTATTAGCAATAAAGTGGATTTGCAAATCGTTCCTAATACGGGGTTACCTCCCGCAGCCTTACGTCAGTGGCGTATAGGCGATATTGATGTAAACCTCTATGGCGTAAACGGAGAAATTCCCAACGATACATTACGTTATAAAAACATACTTATCCGGTATAACGACAAACTGAAAGTACGCCCCGATGTTCTTTGGAAAAGTTTCCGTTTCGAAAGCGGACAGCTTTTCTCCGAAAGGCGTAATGCCCGGACACACGACCGTTTTGTCGAACTCGGTATTTTCCGTTATGCCGAGATACAATATACTTCGCGTGATTCGACAGGAATAAGCAACATTCTTGACGTAGCAGTAAAGGCGAACTACGATTTACCATACGACAGCGAACTGGAATTGAACGTTGCTACCAAAAGCAATGACCAAGCCGGACCGGGAGCTGCATACAGCGTCACCAAACGTAACACTTTCGGAGGTGGAGAAACTTTTTCCCTGCGCTTCCGAGGTTCTTACGAATGGCAGACTAACTCTCCCGTCACAACTTCCGGCTCTGCTCTCAATTCTTACGAGTTAGGGGCTTCCGCTTCGCTGACTTTTCCCCGTGTGCTTTTTCCCAAGATTGGCAACAACGAATACGATTTTCCGGCTAATACCGTGTTCCGTCTGAATGCCAACCTGTTGAACCGCGCCCATTTCTTTAAAATGCTTTCTTTTGGAGGTGAAACTACTTATACCTTTCAGCCTTCCTCGATGAATCGGCACGTATTAACTCCCTTTAAACTCATTTTCAATACCCTGCAACAGACAACGACGGAGTTTGATCAGATAGCAATTGACAATCCTATCCTGTCTCGCAGTTTGTCCGATCAGTTCATCCCTACTACAAGCTACACATATACATACGACAATGCAACCTTTCGTCACCGGCAAAATGCCCTTAAGTTGGAAGTTTCGTTCACATCGGCAGGAAACGGTGTATCGTTTATTTACAAATTGTTCGGAAAAGATTTCAGTCAACAAAAAGAACTGTTTGGAACCCATTTCGCACAATTCCTTAAGCTAACCGGCGACATAAGATATACCTGGATGATAGACAGGAACCAGTCCATTGCTACACGGTTGAACGGAGGTATTATCTACGCTTACGGCAATTCGGACGTATCTCCTTACAGCGAACAATTCTTCGTAGGCGGTGCAAACAGTATTCGTGCTTTTACCGTGCGCAGCATAGGTCCCGGCAATTACAAACCCGAAATGCGATCACAATCCAACTATTCTTATATGGACCAAACGGGCGACATGAAGTTGGAAGGAAATATAGAATACCGTTTCCGGATAATAAACGATATGCACGGAGCTGTATTTGTAGATACGGGCAATATCTGGATGCTTCGCAGCGACCCTAACCGTCCCGGCGGAACATTCAACCTGAAACGCTTACCGCAGGAAATAGCATTGGGAACGGGAGTAGGACTTCGTTATGACCTCTCCGTCATGGTAATTCGTTTTGACTGCGGTATAGCAATTCATACACCTTACGAAACTACGCGAAAAGGATATTATAACATACCAAAGTTTGCGAACGGATTAGGGCTGCATTTTGCAGTAGGTTATCCGTTTTAGTAGGGGCGACCCTATGTGGTCGCCCTCTCACAACATTATTGATTATAAATCTCGTATTTATTTGAAAAGGAATTGATTCATACCTAAAGCAGTCGGATTTTACTTAAAATCTATCTTCCAACTTGCTCCTGCTTTTAACCAGAACCCCGGTTGAGGTATATTCCCAAAATCATAGTAGGTATGATTCAGTAGATTGTTGGCTTCGGCAAAAATGGTGTATTTCCCTCCGCTCCAGAACAATTTAGCATCAAGCAAACCGAAAGGAGAGTATGAAATAAGTTCATTTGTTGGTTTATAGTCATCATACTTTTGATAACTCCCCAGGCGGTCTTGCCAACGGAATGCCCATCCAGCGGAAAGTTTTCCCCAAATGCGGTGGTCAAGACGGACGGTAAATTTATGTCGCAAGTATTCTAATGCGTAGTTCGATTTATACACTTCCGTATCGTCATGCCGTTGTTGATAGATGTAGGCGTAGCCGATGTTCAATCTATCTATAAAAAAGTTAGGAGCTATTAACTGACGAAAGTAGAGAATCACGGAGGTTTCTACCCCCATATTGTCTAATTTGAAGTTGGCGGAATGATAGATATCGTCAGAGGAATACATCACCCAGTCAATCATATTCGTTCCTTTATGATAAAAGCCGTACACATTGGCATCAATAAAGTGGTTGCGATACTTCGCACCGATGCCGGCAGCTTGTGTTTCTTCCGGTTTTAAGCCGATGTTTCCTTGCAATGTGGGACTTTTGTAATACAAGTCGGTAAAGGTGGGCATACGCAAAGCCTTGTTCCACGAGGTAAAGAGTTTCCATTGTTCGTTCGGGCGATAAGAGAGGTCAATACCCGGATACAGGCGGTATTCATGGTCGAGTGCCGTATTCATGTTTGCCATTACTCCGAGGGAAACCGTCAAACGTTTGAGCAAAATGTTGTGTTCCAAATAATAGCTGATGTTGGTTCGGTTGTCCTTTTTGTTGAATTGTACTTCGTCTTTGCCCGGAATGTTTACGTATTGTTCCTCTTCCAAAGGTTTTCCGAGATTGGTGCTTAGGATACCTTCATTCCGTATTTCGGTTCCAAAAGCTGTTTTCCCGAGAAAGGAGTTGAAATAAGCATTTAAGTTGATGCCATACACGTCGTTAAGATGGAAGTTTTCTCCCGTTGGCGTATCGCGAATAAGCTGGAAATGGTCGTGCGACCTGTTCCAATAAACGGTAGGTGTGAAATGTAACAGTCCTTTGGTTTCTGCTTGTACCGACACCAAATAACGGCTTGTTTCTTCAAATTGATTGGGATAGCCTGCCGAGTAGAATGTGTTGGCTCCGTACGCCTGATTGCTGAAACCTAATTGCCAACGTATATCCGTTTGTGGAGAAGAATACGTTCCCCGGTAATAGGCGCGAGAAGTGCGGAAGTCGCTGTTTTTCGTTGCCCCATCCGAGCGTTGATAGCCGCCCGATGCTTGTTGACTGACTGCATTTTTGGTAAGGTTAACACGGGCATCTCCACCGAAAAGCCCGTACTCTCCACCTGTTAGATTGACGGCGGCATGGCTTTGCCTGTCGGCGCATGTTACGATGTTGATTGCTCCCGTGAACGCAGAAGTTCCGAATACACGCGCAGCGGGTCCTTCGAGTATTTCGATGCGCTCAATATCATTCATGGAAACGGGAAAATCGGCTGTGAGATGACCTGTTTGGGGGTTGCTGATATTAACCCCGTTGAGAAGAATAGTAATTTGGTCGAAAGTACCTCCACGCACGGAGATGTCTGTTTGAATACCCAATTCGCCTCGTTGGCGAACGTCAACGCCTGCGGCGTATTCCAGAAGATCGTTAATGCTGTGTACCGCCGCCGCGTGAATGTCGTTGCGTGAAAGTACCGTTACCGGTTTGGCAGCCTGCATTTCGGTCAACGGTACGCGTGTGCCGGTTACTTCCACCTCTTCTAATTCATACATCCCTGTCTGCCTTGGGGGTTCGTTTTGTGCCGAAATCGTGTTCACATTGGCAAATGCCAACGTGGAAACGCTCAAAACTCCGATGTTAATCTCCTTTTTTAAGCTGCAAAACACAGCATAAACCTTGTGGCTGAACTGTTTCCAGCGAGCTGTACGCTGGTTGGTGAATCTGTTTTCTTTCATTATTTAAACTTATTTAGTTAAAAACTCGGCGTAAAAATACTACTATTGCTCAATTCGCCCTTACTTTGTACAATATTTCAAAGTACAACAATGTTGAAATTCTTAAAAAATTATATCCTTCCTCTCGCCATGTTGACGGGGATTGCCGGGCATTCGATATTTATTTATTTATCTCCTTTCACTCCCGTACTTATTTTTTTCATGCTCCTGCTTACCTTTTGCAGAATATCTTTTTCCGAATTGAGACCAACGCTTTTGCACGTATGGCTGTTGCTTATTCAGCTTGTCGGTGCACCGGCGGTTTATTTGCTTCTCCGGCAATTTAATGAAGTCGTTGCCCAGGCAGCAATGATATGCGTGATATGTCCTACGGCAACTTCGGCAGCAGTAATTACCGCCAAACTCGGAGGAAACGCTGCGAGCCTTACCGCTTATACGTTGTTAGTCAATATAGGGGTGGCAATCGTTGTTCCGATACTGTTTCCGTTGATAAAACCGCAAGATGATATTTCTTTTTTGGGAGCTGCCTTTTTGATTTTGAGCAAAGTATTTATATTACTTATTTGCCCGTTCTTGGTGGCATGGCTCTTGCAGAAGTTTGCACCCAAAGTGCATGGTATTTTATTGAATCTTAACGAATTGGCTTTCTACCTATGGGCATTTGCGCTTGCAATAGTTACCTCTCAAGTATTTTCGTCTATGCTGGCTAATTCGGCAGAAATACAAGTAAGCATACCGGTTGCTATTATTACGCTGTTTATATGTTGCCTGCAGTTTTTTACCGGTAAAACACTTGGAAGTGTTTACAACGATCGTATTAGTGGCGGTCAAGCTTTGGGACAAAAGAATACAATTTTGGCTATCTGGATGGCGCATACTTACTTGAATCCACTTGCTGCCGTTGGTCCCGGTTTCTATGTGCTGTGGCAAAATGTGATTAACTCATGGCAACTCTGGATGAGGAACAAAAAAACGTCAAAGAATGGAAAATAAATGATAGCCTATATTTCAGGCAGAGTGTAAGTAGATTCTTTGTAATTCTTCTAAAACCAATTCTCTATCAAACATAAATCATATCCTTTGTTATGCGTTTAAGAAAAGTGGGGTGCATGTATTTGTGCTTACGGATAAGATCGACACGAATACCTAATAGATTCTCCAAATCACTTTGTAGATCACGAGGATCAAGAAGCTCAATGACCGGTCCCTCGTAATAAATATCTAAATCGCTGACATTGGTTTGCTCATCCCGGGATATAGAACCGAAAATGCCCATACGGGTAATTCCATACTCTTCACCATGTTCACACACAAATTTGCGTAACAATTGAACGTAATGAGTGGAAGTTTCCATCTATCTCAATTTTGTATGATGCAAAAATATCATATTTCTTTCAAAAATGTGATTAACTCGTGTCAACCTTGTAGTCATTTGTATAAAATCAATAATAATTAAGTGACTTTTATCAGCAAACTTTTCAGGGACATTTGATTTGCCTTTTTTGTTATCTTACTTATTATCAAGCATTATTTCAGGGACATTGTTTGCATTTTCTGTCGTTTCTTCGATATTCTTAATTTTACCGGTTGCCATTTGAATAGACAGGGTCAATTTTCTTTCAACAAAAGCAGCAACATATTCAACTAATGGTTTAGCTTGTTCAAGAGAAGCATTCGCGCCATCGACAGGAAGCAAACCTGTATTTTTATCGCATTGTCCCAAGACATTAAGATAGTTTTTTCGGTCTGCCGTAGGAATAACTATCATCGGATAGCCATGTCTGTACAAAATGTAATTGACTAATAATCGGGCAATGCGACCATTGCCGTCTTCAAACGGGTGGATACGGATATAGCGGAAATGGAACAATGCAGCCAACGCTGCAACAGATAATTCGCCTTTTTGTTCCATATCTTGATACCAACTAACCAAATCAGTCATCATCAAGGGCGTTTCTTCAGGCGAAGCATAGTCGAATAGCTCGCCGGAAGGCGTAATGACGGAATTTGGACGTGTTTTATATACACCGGTATGTATTTTATAGCGGTATTCACCATCGCTGCTTGTTCTGTAAAAATCGCCTGCAAGGATGGTGCTGTTGAGTTCGCGGATGAAATTTTCGGAAAGGAGTCTTTCTTTGTCGCGTGCCTCTCTCTTCATCATCTCCAAGCCTACATTATGCGCTTTCATCTCTTCATAATCACGGAAAAGAGCCTCGCCTTCAGTTTTGCCGAACATAAGTAACAATTTGGTTTGTCCATAAGTTAGGGTATTACCCTCCAAATGATTGGAGTTGTAATTGAAGTCGAACATAAATTGCTGGTCCATCCGGTGTTGAATTTCCGGTTTCAAAGGCTGTAACGACAACCATTCTTTGTATAATGTATCTATTGGGTTCACATTTTCATTCATTCGGCAGACGAATAATCCGTAGTTGCTTCGGGTGACATAATCTGAGTTTGTGTATAGACATTGATAAGTACAACACATCACTAAACAAAGGTTGCTTTCTCATAATTTATAACTAAATGCTTCTCTTATGCTAACGCTAACGAAGTTACTGAAGATTTTCTATGTAAGTGATGAATTTTCAAGAGAATTTGACTTGACCTTCAAAAAACATATATTCAGCAGTTCAGTGTAGGGGCAACCCCGTTTGGTTGCCCTTTTGACTACAGGTTACTTACTGTTTATTTTAAAGCAATCAATTCTACTGTTTTGTAATATACCTCTGCTCCTTCCAACTGCAATAAAATCTTTCCTTCCGTGTTACTTAAATTATAGGCTTCATTTACTAAATGCCCGTTAACGTAATGTTCCGATTTATCATCTACACAGATTATTTCTATCACGTTCCATTCTTGACCCGGATTTTCATAATTTGCAGTACGAACAAGATAGTTTTGTTCCCCTTCTACCTCCGCATCTTTATTGGGTGTTGCGTGTGCTCCGTTCACAAAATAATAATCCCCACAATCTTCTTCTTGAACTTGGCATTCGATGGAGTTAGGCCAAACGCTATCAACAGCATCTGTTGGGAAATGATATAAAATACCGCTATCACGCTTTGAATTTTCGCGAGGCGGGTATTTCTTTTCACCCCAATGGAACACTACTTTAAGGTAATAGTTTTTATAAGAATCGTTCGTGCAAAGGTATCCCATGTAGGGTCCGTTGAAATGCAGTGTACTATCTTCGACCGTAAAAAAAGATTCTGATTCCGGAGCATTAACTCCCAGTGACTCAATGTAAGTGTACCAATTCGTTAGATCATTCCCGTTGAAAAGTGAAATCACCTCCACCGTATTCGCCAACTTTGTGAAAGAAGCCAAGTCTTTATGGCTATTCAAAACTTCGGGAAGTTGCTTTTGTTGACAGCCAACAAAGCAAAAACAAACAAGCAATAATGCGTAAAAACCAATGTCGCGTTTCATAAATAAATTTTTTATTCGTTGATAATTATGTAATCAATGCAAATGAAATCAATTTTATTATTTTTTATTACAAAAATAAGCATAATCTTTTAGATAGTAGACAATTCAAGTTGCCAATTAGTAAGATTCCTATATATTACTTCTGTTTGAATTACCTCTGTAATATGAGCATACAACGCCAACGGCACAAATAGTTGCAAATATCCCGAAAGAAATCGAAACCAGTTTCATAAAGGCATCGTTTGGCACAGCAACGATTTGTATAGAACCTAAAAGCATTGAAATCAGGAGTGTTGAGATGGTAATACTTATCATTTGCCCCAAACTTCTCATTGTTTCCGTAATGCTTGTTGCAAGTCCGTACATGCTTTTTTCCACAGAACCCATTATCGTGCGCATATTGGGCGAAGAAAAAAGGGCAAACCCTAAACCAACCATAGCCAGCACCCCGATTATCAGATAAATAGAAGTGCTTTCGGATAAAAATGCAAAAGCGGCAAGTCCCAGCGCGCAGAGTGCCATTCCGGTAGTAGTCAGCCATCGCGGTTCAATCTTGCAGTCGGACAATCTTCCCGCGATTGGCGAAAATATTGCCATTACAAGCGGTTGTGCCAACAGGATAAAGCCCGCTTCCTTCGGAGATAACATTTTGATTTTCTGAAGATAAAGGCTCAACAAAAAAATAATGGCATAGGTTGCGCTGTAATTTATCAATGCCGAAAGTGTGGAAAAGGCAAAGAGCCGGTTTTTGGTAAACAATTTGACATCTAATACCGGAAACTTCGACCTGTTTTCTATCAGGAAAAAGCCGAGCATAAAAACAACACCCGCTACGATTGAAACCCAACCCTGCACTTGGGGAATGGTCGATGAGCCGTAAATCAATGCAATCAATGCGGCAACGTAAGCAAAAATGCCTTTAAAGTGGACGGGAGTACTGTTTGCAACAGGCTTGTCTTTCCCCAGAACGATGAAGGCGGCAATGGCATCAACGATTTGAATAACGGCAACGATATAAAATATGGAACGCCATCCTAAATATTCCGTCAATAGTCCGCCCAGGAGAGGACCCATAGACAGACCTGCATAAATGAGAGCAATGGAAATACCCAGTACGCTTCCTTTTTGATGCGGTGGGAACATGGAAACGAGTATTGCATTGCCAACGCACGCGCACATGGCATATCCGCAACCTTGAACAAATCGTGATACGATAAGGAAGTAGCCGTTGGGAGACACTGCGCAAAGTACTGTTCCTGCTGCGCAACCTGCGAGTCCCCACTTAAACACTTTTTTTATACCGTGCAAATCGGCCCACTTGCCCATAGGGAGCATCACAATGGATGTTGAAAGTAAAAAAGCGATTACTATCCAGCTCAATACTACGGCATTAAGTCCAAACTGTTTTTCTATTGTCGGCAACGCAATGTTGACAGAGGAAGCCAAAAAAGTGCCTAAAAATGAGGCTGTCGAAACGATTAAAAGTGATACCTTTTGTGAATGTGTCCAAGTCATATTAATTTTTTTTATCTTTATTCGGAGCGCAAAGGTACAATTGTTCGCGAATACCATAACTTTTCAAGCAAACAAATAATTTCTGCCTTAACTTTTACTCTAAATGCACTACGGGTAATAGAATATACATTCTTTAATCCATTGGCGGAATTAGCGTAACGCATTTCATATAGCTCATACGGGATTCCAACGACTTTCTTAGCACTTGCCGGGCAGTCCCCGACCCACTCCACGCGGTTTTCACGGGCTTCATCGGGCATCCTTCCCCACTTGGTAAGTGGGGAGGAAACGGGGAGGAATCGGACATGTATCGGACAGGAATCGGAGGGAACCGTTTAGCATGTCGTATGCAGTTAGTATTCAGGTAGTAGCAGGTGTGAAGGAACATACAAGTTCACGAATTAGGACCTCTGTTTTAGCGAATTTACAAATAGAAAAAAGACTGCCCTACTTTGAACAGTCTCTTATGTTTATTAGCACATTACCCAAATGTTTGTCCCAAAGAAACGATTACTTATTAACCTTTGCCATGTAAGCAATCAGTTCAAGCACTTTACTTGAATATCCCCATTCGTTGTCATACCAAGATACAACTTTTACAAATTTCGGCGTTAACTGAATACCGGCTTTTGAATCAAAAATAGAGGTATGAGGATTACCAATAAAGTCGGAAGATACCACTTCGTCTTCCGTATAAGCGAGGATGCCTTTTAATTCACCTTCTGAGGCGGCTTTCATGGCAGCACAAATTTCGGCATAAGAAGTTTCTTTAGCCAGATTTACCGTTAAATCAACCACAGAAACATCAAGAGTGGGAACACGAAGAGACATACCTGTCAATTTTCCGTTCAACTGAGGAATCACTTTACCCACTGCTTTAGCCGCACCCGTTGATGAAGGAATAATATTACCCGCAGCTCCACGTCCGCCTCTCCAGTCTTTTGCCGAAGGACCGTCGACTGTTTTTTGAGTGGCTGTCGTAGAATGAACAGTGGTCATCAAACCTTCCGTAATACCGAAATTATCATTCAATACCTTAGCAAGAGGAGCCAAACAGTTGGTAGTACATGAAGCGTTAGACACGAACTGTTGTCCTTTGTAAGTATCAAGGTTCACACCGCATACGAACATAGGAGTATCATCTTTGGAAGGAGCAGACATTACAACGTATTTTGCACCCGCATCAATATGACCCTGAGCTTTTTCTTTGGTAAGGAACAAACCGGTAGATTCAACCACATAGTCGGCACCGATTTCACCCCATTTTAAATCAGCCGGATTTTTTTCTGCAGTCACACGAATAGATTTTCCATTAACAACGAGTTTACCGTCTTTAACTTCTACCGTTCCTGAGAAACGTCCGTGCATAGTATCATACTTCAGCATGTAAGCCATGTATTCTACGTCAATCAAATCATTGATGCCAACAACTTCAATGTCATTTCTTGTTTGAGCAGCCCGGAAAACCAAACGTCCGATACGTCCAAATCCATTAATACCTACTTTTACCATTTCATTTAAAATTTAAAACGTTTTTTATTCTATTTAGTTAAACAATCTGTTGTATCACCCCATATATTCAACTTTTACCGCCACAAAAGTAGAAAAAATCCTAATTTTATACGTTTATAAAGCGGTAACTTTTTTAAGTTTTTACAAACATAAAACAAATAAGAACTGTAATCGTTCTAAGTACCTCATGATATTTATTTGGCTATAATCAAAAAATGATTCTTTTTTCCTTTTTGTACCAACAAATACTTTTCATTAAGTAAATCGGCACTCGTTACGATTTGGTCAAAAGCCGTCAATTTTTCCTTATTTAAGAATACCCCTCCTCCTTGTACTAATTTGCGCATTTCACTTTTTGACGGAAAGATAGCGACATTGTCCACAAGCAAATCTACCGCCCTTACACCATTATCCAAAATACATTTAGATATTTCATACTGAGGTACACCCTCAAAAGCATCAAGCAATGTGTTTTCATCCAATTTCTTTAAAGCATCGGAAGCGGCACTGTCAAATAGAATTCCGGCAGTCTCTACCGAAGTATTATAGGCTTCTTCCGAGTGTACCATAATCGTAACTTCCTTAGCCAAACGCTTCTGAAGGATACGTAAATGCGGAGCTTGAGCGTGTTCGGCAATTAACCTGTCTATTTCTTCCCTATCCAAAGAAGTGAATATCTTGATATAACGTGCCGCATCGTCGTCGCTCACATTCACCCAAAATTGATAGAATTTATAAGGAGAGGTGTATTTGGCATCCAACCAGATATTACCCGACTCCGTTTTGCCGAATTTGCCACCGTCGGCTTTCGTTATCAGCGGACAAGTAAGCCCGTAAGCCTCGCCACCGGAGATACGGCGAATCAATTCCGTGCCCGTAGTGATATTTCCCCATTGGTCAGACCCACCCATTTGCAATTTACAGCCGATAGTGTCGTACAAATAAAAGAAGTCATAGCCTTGCAGTAATTGATAAGTAAATTCAGTGAATGAGAGACCGTCACGAGTTTCATTACTCAATCTTTTCTTTACCGAATCTTTCGCCATCATGTAATTCACTGTAATGTGTTTGCCCACTTCGCGTACGAAATCAAGGAATGAAAAGTCTTTCATCCAGTCATAATTATTCACCAATAGGGCTTTATTGGGGGCATCGGAATCAAAATCAAGGAACTTCGCCAATTGATGTTTGATACACGCCTGATTATGACGTAGTGTTTCTTCACTTAGGAGATTCCTTTCGGCAGATTTACCGGAAGGGTCGCCCACCATACCCGTTGCCCCCCCAACGAGAGCCACGGGTATATGCCCGCAACGTTGGAAATGTCGCAACATCATCACACCGCATAAATGCCCGATATGTAACGAATCGGCTGTCGGGTCAATGCCTACATAAGCAGTAACTTGTTCTTTAATCAGCAACTCCTCTATGCCGGGCATAACATCGTGCACCATTCCGCGCCACCTTAGTTCTTCTACAAAATTCATCAAATAAACAATCTATTAATAGTAAAACAAATATGGAAACAAAGGTACAACGCATTATTTTAACTCACAACCCCTACTTTTCACTTTCAACCCTTCATTTTCAACTTTCCACTTCATCACGGTACGGGATCATATCCCGACCCTCCCCAAGGATGACAACGAATAATTCTTTTCACAGCTAAATATAATCCTTTGAAAGGTCCGTATTTCTTAATGGCTTCAATGGCATACAAAGAACAAGTAGGAGTAAAACGACAGGATGGAGCAATCATGGGAGAAATACATATCCTGTAAAAATAAATGGGAAGCAATACTATATATGAGAGTAATTTCATCCTATTTTTTCAATAATACGAGCTAATGAAATAGTTACTTTTTCTGCTATTTCGGTTGATGATACCAATTTATCGTCCAAATAGATAAAAGCAATGGCTAATGTTACATTCTTTTCTTCCAAAATAGAAAGTAAAGCCTGTTTATTTTTTCTATATGCTTCGCGTATTTGCCTCTTCACCCTGTTACGTTTGACTGCCCGCTTAAAACGTTTCTTCGGCACACTGATTAAAATTGCCGTTGTAACAACATTCTTAGATTGACTGTCAATCGGTGTAAAGACAACTCGTAGTGGAAAAATCAAAAATGATTTTGCCTCACCTGCAAACAACTTTTCAATTATAGATTTACGATTTAGGCGTTCGGTTTTATGCAGACAGCTTTTATCCATGTACTTATTAAAAAAAAGTTTATAAACAAGTAACCAAACCGACGTATCTTGTCCAAAAAATACTTCACTTTGTATCTATTTTAATTTAACGTTTTTTTATAAACACAGAGGCACAAAGACACAGAGATGATACAAACTCTGTGTCTCTGAGTCTCTGTGTTAAAATAAACAAATAAATTGCACACTATTCATAATATTCCGACAAGGAAAAAGGCAAGGCTTGCTTATCCTTATCCGATACAATCAGTTGAAATTCGGCTACAGACCATTCGATCCCGATCGTTTCATCACAATACAGAATAGAAGCTTCCGCATGAGGTGCATATACATTGTCCACTTTATAAGTGAAAACAGCTTCATCGCTCAATACCAAAAAGCCATGAGCAAAACCACGAGGAATAAAAAACTGCCGCTTATTCTCTTCACTCAACTCCACACTGACATATTTGCCAAATGTAGGAGAAGAACGGCGTAAATCCACAGCCACATCCAAAACCTTTCCTACAACGACACGAACCAACTTAGCCTGACTGTATTTCCCTTTCTGGTAATGCAACCCGCGCAGCACCCCGAAAGAAGATTTCGATTCATTGTCCTGAATAAAATTTACATCGTAACCTGTATGAACCTCAAACTCTTCTTTCTTGAACGCCTCCATAAAATAACCGCGGGAATCGGTAAAGACCTTTGGTTCGATAATCCATACTCCGTCTATTTCCGTTTGTATATATCTCATAAGTTTACTTATTGATTCTAAGTTTTCGACAAAGATAGTCCATCTTCTTAAATGGAAGAAACAACCTGTCAAATAACCAATATGTGTGATGGCAACATTAACTTGCTCATAACAGCGGAGAGAACAAACGAACAAACGATTCTATCGCTTTCCGGTAGAAAGGACGCTTTTGCCAATGTCTTAAAAACAGTTGAGTGGATTGACGTTGGTCTTTCATAAATATGTCTTTCATTCGCAATGCCGTTTCTTCATCGTAGAGAAAGGCGTTCACTTCAAAGTTGTGTTCAAAACTGCGGAAGTCTATATTTGCAGAGCCGACGGAGGAAAGTGTATCATCGGATACTATCAATTTAGAGTGCATAAATCCTTTCTTGTAAAGATAAACTTTCACCCCTGCCCGAAGCAAATCCGCCAGATAGGAATAAGAGCCTAAATTAATTATCCGGTTATCGGCACGCTTTGGTATCATCAGCCGGACGTCAACTCCGGAAAGGGCAGCCGTTTGTATAGCGATAATAACCGGTTCCGTAGGTAAAAAGTATGGGGTTTGCATATAGAAGTATTGCTTTGCTCCTGAAATAGCAAGAATAATACCTTGCATAATCTCTTTCCAACGTCCCACAGGATCGCTCGTTACAATCTGTACCAACGCATTTCCGCAACGTTTGACACTGGGGAAGTATTCGGAAGAGGTTATCAGGGTACGGGACACAACGTACCAATCAAGTAAAAAAGCGGTTTGCAGACCGTGTACCGCCTTCCCCTCAAGCAGTATATGCGTATCACGCCAGATACCCCACGAAAGTCCGTGCACATACCTTTCGGCTAAGTTCATTCCGCCGACAAATCCTATGTGCCCGTCGATAACTACTATCTTTCTATGGTTGCGATAGTTTACCTTGCTGGTAAACAGAGGGAAACGAACTTCAAGGAAGGCTTGTACTTCGATACCGGCATCGCGCATCTTTCTTGTAAAGCCTTTCTTCAGTGTCCAGCAGCCTACGTCGTCATAAATAAAACGTACCTCCACGCCTTCTTTGGCTTTTTCTATCAGCACATCACGCACCAATCTGCCTGTGGCATCATCTTCAATAAGGTAATATTCTATATGTATATGATGCCTGGCTTTTTTCAACTCACGCAGCAAAGCCTGCAACTTGGCGTAACCGTTCGTATATATTTCCACCCGGTTACCTTCATAAGGAAACGCTTGATTAATGTTCCGAAACAATTGAATTAGCCGGACGTACTCTTTCGGTACTTCATACGTCTCTTGAGCCAAATATTCCATTTTGGGTTTCCTCAGCAAACGATTGTGCTTCTTTTTATTGATAAGGCGACGGCGATGCATGCTTCCACCAAGAAAGAAATAAAAAAATAAACCTATAAACGGCAAAAAGGCTAAGACCAATACCCATGCAATCGTCTTTAGCGGATTGCGATTATCAAGCACGACAACAATAATCGCTCCAACCATTAAGGCAAAATAAATTATCTCGAATATGACTGAAAGTATTTGAGTAGATACAATAGACATGATACCGGTTACTAATTTATAGACATGATTAGATCAACATATACCGGCAGATGATCGCTGAAACCTCCTTGATATTTCATTCCATAATAGGTACGAAAAGGTTGTGTACCTCCATACTTCTCATCTTCCGTCAATAAAAAAGGAAGATGTGCCACGTGTGCTTTGCTTTCATCGGTATAGAATGTATTTCCGGGATCCAATAATGAACCGGAAACAATTATATGGTCGAGCAATCCCCATTCTCCTTGATACTTATAGGAACCGTAATCCGGTTGTTTTGCTTTCCGAGCTAATACATGGTATAATCCGTTTCTCTTCGGATGTTGAGACGGAGGAAAGGTAGCAGTGAGAATAGTTGCGACGGATTTACTGTGGGGATAATCGTTCAAATCTCCCATAATGATTATTTGTGGGCAATATCGAACGGCAAAAAGACTGTCAACAGTATTCTTCAATGTCCGGGCAGCCAATAGACGGTATGGCTCCGTTTCTTTTTCTCCGCTTGACCTTGACGGGAAATGGCAAACAAATATGTCCAAACTATCACCATTTAATAATTGTCCGGTGACATGTAAAATATCTCTTGTAGAAAAATGTTCGGAGCTTTTCGGATGGATACGCAAAGATTGAGATTCCAGTAACTTGAATCTGTCACGTTGGTAAAGCAATGCAACGTCAATCCCACGTCTATCGGGTGAATCTGTCATGACGTATCGATAACCGTATTCTTTAAGCGGGGAATAGGTAGTTAAATCACGCATAACATTGTCATTCTCAATCTCACAAAGTCCCACCAATACCGGAGGAGCCCATTCGCCGATAGCAGTAATGACGCGTGACACATCGGCTAACTTCTTCTTGTATCGTCCGTAATGCCAACCTCTCAGAGAAGAGGGAAGAAATTCTTCATCAAGTTTTAATGAATCGTGGTGAGTATCAAAAAGGTTTTCCGTATTCCAGAAGACGATACGAAACGGAGAAATCTCCTGAGCAACAGTTATAATAGGAAATAATAATGATACTATACGTAAGAACCACTTTGATATTCCTCTCATCTCTTTATAGCATGTACGGATTTGAAATATGTTAATTATATCTCTACGGATTTGTTTTCAATTGTTCGTTCATTGCTGCTGCTGCTCTTCGCCCGTCACCCATAGCGAGAATAACGGTAGCCCCTCCGCGTACAATATCACCTCCCGCATAAATCGTCGGGATGGAAGACTGCATGTTTTCATCTACGTTAATCGTACCTTTCTTTCCTACCCCTAATCCTTTAATAGCATTGGGCACAATCGGATTAGGGGATACTCCGATGCTGACAATAGCCAAATCAATGTCGATAGTGAGTGTTGCTCCCGGAATAGCAACGGGGCTGCGCCGTCCGGAGGTATCCGGTTCGCCGAGTTCCATTTTCTGCAAAACAACCTGCTTTACCTTGCCTTGCTCATCAATTCTATATTCTATCGGATTGTGTAGAGTAAGAAACTCTATCCCTTCTTCCTTGGCATGTTTTACTTCTTCTATACGGGCAGGCATCTCTTCTTCCGAACGGCGATAAATAATCATGGCTCTTTCCGCTCCTAACCGTTTGGCAGTACGAACGGAATCCATAGCCGTGTTTCCACCGCCGACAACCGCAACGTTTTTACCGAAAACCACCGGTGTGTCGGAATCCGCATCTGCGGCATCCATTAAATTAACACGCGTCAGGTATTCATTGGAAGACATAACGTTAATGGCATTCTCGCCGGGAATGTTCATGAAATTGGGAAGACCGGCGCCGGAAGCTACAAATATCCCTTCAAAACCTTCATTCTTCAAATCTTCCATGCTGATAGTCTTACCGATGATGCAATTCTTGACGAACCGAACACCCATTTCGACAAGATTATGAATCTCTACGTCCACAATCTTATTCGGTAGACGAAATTCGGGAATACCATACTTCAACACACCGCCAATCTCATGCAAAGCCTCGAATACCGTTACGTCATACCCATATTTCGCCATATCTCCGGCAAACGAAAGTCCAGCAGGACCCGAACCGATAACAGCTATTTTGCGTCTGTTTTTTCCTTTAATTTGAGGCACGGACATTTGTCCGCTTTCCTGCTCATAATCCGCCGCAAAACGTTCCAAATAGCCAACCGCTACGGATTCCTTTCCCGACTTAAAATGAATACATTTTGCTTCACATTGCTTTTCTTGCGGACAGACACGTCCGCAAACTGCCGGAAGTGCACTGGTTTCTCTCAATGTTTTGGCAGCTTCAATAAATTCACCACGCTCAATATTCTTAATAAAGCGAGGGATGTCGATATTTACAGGACAACCTTCCATACATCCGGGATTAACACAGTCTAAACAACGCATGGATTCCTGTAAGGCTTGCTCTTTGGTGAGACCTTGATTTACTTCTTCTCTGCGGGCGTGTGAACGGTATTCCGCATCAAGTTCGTTCATCCGTGCGCGTGGAATACCCGCACGCTCCTTAGCCTTCATGCTCTTACGCAACTCTTCACGCCAAGCGGCACTGCGCCCGCCTTTATCTGCCGGAACAGATTCGCATACGGTGAGTTTACCCATTTCTTCCCGTTCAATGGATTTGAAAGCCCCCATTCGCTTGAGCATTTCGTCGAAATCCACTTGATGACCGTCAAACTCAGGACCGTCCACACACACAAAGCGAGTCTTCCCTCCTACGGTGATACGACAAGCGCCACACATCCCCGTACCGTCCACCATAATGGTATTAAGCGAAACATCGGTAGGGATTTCATATTTCTTTGTCAACAAACAAACGAATTTCATCATAATGGCAGGACCGATAGCAAAACATTTGTTCACTTTCTCACGTTTCAACACTTCTTCCACCCCTTCCGTTACAAGCCCTTTCCGACCGTAAGAACCGTCATCCGTCATAACAATCACTTCATCCGAACTCTCACGCATTTCTTTTTCAAGAATAATCAATTCTTTCGTACGCCCTGCCAACACGGTGATAACCTTGTTTCCGGCAGCTTTCAATGCCTGTACGATAGGAAGCATCGGAGCAGTCCCTACCCCCCCACCGGCACAAACTACGGTTCCAAAGTTTTCTATATGGGTAGCTTGCCCCAACGGACCCACCACATCGGTGATATAATCGCCCGTTTTCAGTTCGCCTAAGCGTGTCGAGGTTAAACCGACTTCTTGTATCACCAGCGTAATCGTTCCTTTTTGAACGTTGGTTTCTGCAATAGTGAGAGGTATCCGTTCACCTTTTTCGCCTATCCGTACAATGACAAAATGACCCGCTCTACGAGACTTTGCTATGAGCGGCGCTTCAACCTCTAACTTGAATACCTTCTCGGAAAAACATTCTTTGCTTATAACTTTGTTCATAGATTTTAAGAGTTAAAAACACTTATGTGTTTAAATAATGAATATACAACATCCATTCGCCTATTTCCACACATCGCTGACATGCAAAACGACGGGACCGAGCAGTCCGCTCTCTCTCAAAGGCGCATCTTTAGCAGGACCGCTGATTGTCCATGTTTTGCGGTTGGCTTCGGGCTGACCCGCATCATATACCAAGCGGTTGTACCACGTACTCGTTACTTCAACTATCAGCTTGTTTACACCGGATTTGACTGCGTCCGTGAGGTCAACCCGGTAAGGCGGCGTCCACAGGGTGCGGATAGGTTTGCCGTTGAGCGACACCACTGCAATCATTTCCACATAGCCGAGGTCAAGCGAGAAGTGCATGCCCGGTTTCACTTTGCCGGCATTGAACGTAGTTGCGTATGACACCGTACCGGAGAACGCCTTCGCTTCGGGCGAAAGGTCAAGGTCTTTCCATGCTTTCAACTCCGCGACCTTTAGCGAAGCCGGAGCATCCCATCCTGCCGGAAAAGCAAGTGTCCACGGA
>SNRY01000162.1_pt1 | contig 24396 bp, 18 predicted proteins | sample 4693421 | NCBI WGS metagenome assembly SNRY01 (sample SAMN11003215, study PRJNA524138) | termite gut metagenome | isolation source: Bacteroidetes bacterial symbionts from single cell of protist host amplifed... | host: Streblomastix strix ... | reverse complement strand
GTAAGTTTATCCGGGGTAAGCATAGGATTTGAGTGTTTGTTATATAATTGATTGTCAACTATAAAGATAACATACTCAAACTATATTTACCCTCTTTTTATTCCCTTTTTTTCGTCGAACTCAGGTTGATAGTCTGAACATGGAAGCGACGGCTACCGGCATGGAGTTCCTCTATCCCCGCATCATTGAACCAATAACAGAACTCATGTTCATATAACCAGAGGATTTCCGAAAACACATTGTCCATATTGACGGCTTTCGCGGATTCCATATCAATGGAAATGACTTCAAAAGGCAGGAAACGGCGACTTCCGGTCGGGTCAGTCAGGAAATCATTGCCGTTGACCGATGCCATGAAACTTGCCAGATGAGAGTATTCCTCTATGTAAACATCATAAGGGCGTCGGTATTTGACTGCCGGGGTAGTGATGAGGTTCTTCAATTCATTCTCGTCCCGTTTGTTCAACGCTTTCAGTTGGTCGTCGATATTGATAAACAGGTATTCGGCAATCAAAGTCAGTACATCCTTGTTTTGAGGGTCAATCTTGCCTGTAAAAAGATAACTCTGGAGCGACCGGGGACAAAGATGGTCTAACCATGTAGTTTTGAATCTGCCCTGCTCACCGGTTAAAACCAAACAGGTATGATTCTGGCAACCCACATCATGCAAGGCATTTGCAACAACCCCTACCAACCACTTCACCAAATATTCCAACCATTTATCAGAGTTGGCAACTCTCATGGTCTAGGAAAGTTGCAGCGTATAGTTGGATATGTCCGGGTCAAGTCGTGGCAACCGATTGAAATATTCTCTAACCGGATGTATCTTTGGTGAAAAATCACTTTCCAGAATGGTACGGACGTTATCGGAAGAGGTTGAAATACCTATTGCCCTGTCCATTTCCCGTTTGAACGAATTGAGGTCGAATTTGGTAACCGGACTGAAAGGATGATTCTCGTTTTTGGAGCGGAACTCCGGTTTGGATTTCACGGTATTGAAACGGAAATCATACCTTTCTTGCAAATAGCCCTCAATCTGTTCGTTCTTGGATTTTCGACCTCCGATATCGTCTTTTTCTTTCATCGGATTTTCCTTTTGATATTCATTAAATGTATTTCTGCTTCCTGCTGTATCTGCTGATTGGTCTTTACCGGGTTTTGGCGCAGCCAATTCTCCAGTTCCGACTTTTCAAAGTACAACATTTTCCCTTGAGGCTTATAATGAGGTATTTGCCCCGAAGAGGTCAGTTTATACAAATAGCTTTTTGACAAATTCAAAAATTCACTCGCTTCATCAAAACTCAGAATGTTTTTGATGATAAAAAGAGATTTTTCCAATTTGGAAACTCTGTTTTCGAGATTTGATTCCATTTTAATTCAATTTATATGATTATTAAAATGGATTGCGCAATCCGTTAATGTTAACGGTGCAAATATAAAGAGGAAAAAGAGGAGGGATAATTGAGAATGTTTGAGGTATCAATCCATTCTCAATGTTTTTTCAGTTCTTTAAGGTACTTGTCTATGATTTCCGAACCTTTCGGTAATTTCTCCCGAGATTCATTCGTTGCCGTTGACAAATCCGACTGTTTCAGAGGTTTACCTTTCAAGGAAGATAAAAAGAATGGATTGGACTTACATACTGATTGCCAATAGTGAGTGATGAGATTTCTATCGTCTAACGAAGCGAAAAAGTAGGCGAGTAAGCGATTATTTTTTACACGCAGATAATTTTCCAGTTCACAATCAAAGATTCGTTTTACAGTTTCTGTAGTAACAAATTCCGTAAAAATACGAGCTTCGTTTATACATGTAGTTAGTATTTCTATTTGCCGGTCATCAAAATGACATTCGAATGTTTGTTTGATTTGGGGTTTAACATCAGACACAGGCTCAATAGACACCTTCTTAACTTCCCCGCTAATTTTAGGAGATTGATAATATTCCACTTTTTTATTCAACAGCAAAACATACTTTGAAAGGACGATGAATTTGACTATTTTGGAAAAATAAGGCAGGGCTTCATCATATGAATCATTTTTTGTAATATATTGTTTCACATCCAAAGTCGATGTGTCAAAGTTAGCGTACTTTTTCTTTTCGACAGAAGTCAGGGTTTCTATAAAAGTGCTTTCCCAAAGGAAATCAAGGCTCTCTGCATAGTCAATATAATCAGTAATGGATTGAATAACAGTATTATCATGGAGATTAGCAAGTTCATCCGTTGCATCGGCAAGTTCCTGATTCAGAAAAGATTTTGATTGTTCTTCACTAAAATACTGTAATTTGAGAAATATCCTATTTTCTAAAAACCAGTAATCATGTTTGATACACTCATTTATTCTATTTTGTATTGCCCGAATAGTCGCTTCCATGATTTAAAAGTGTTTTATATCAAAAATTACTCAAGCAAATATACGGATTTTTTCTTATTTTTTCCTTTGCTATCAGGTCGAGTAGTATGTACATAGTATGTACATCAAAAAGAAAAGAGGCTCACAATTTCTTGTAACCCTCTCATTTTCAGGTAGCGCGACCCAGGATTGAACTGGGGACCTCATGATTATGAATCATGCGCTCTAACCAACTGAGCTATCGCGCCAACACTCCTTTAAAGTATTTGCAAAGATAAAACTTTTTCCGAAAAAGCAAAAAGTGTCTCATTCCCAAATAGGTTTACAGCATTTGATTAATAAAAAGTTATCTATTTTAATAAAAAAAAATAACTCCGACATAGGTTTACAAATCTGTTCGTGAAGATATTGCTTTTATTTCTCTTTGTTTGTATTTTCTTTTTCGCCAGCATTTTTTAAGTTTTCCCCTGTGCTGTTCTGCTTCCATGGGAGTGAGTATGTTGCAACTTGCATGCGGACGGACTTGGTTATAGGTATTGATTATTTGACTTATCCGCTCTTGTGCCTGTAAGAAATCAGCATACTCTTCCATGTCCAACCATTCTGCTTTCAAGATTCCGTTCATACGCTCCGCCACAGCATGCTCATACGGGTCTCCGTTCTCCGTCATACTGATACGTATATGATTGCTCTTCAATAATCTTACGTAATCCCTGCAGCAATATTGCGAGCCTCTGTCTGAGTGATGAATAAGCCCTATGCGTTTGTTTTCAGGGGTTGCCTCAATTGCCGGTTGCAAAGCCATCATAGTTCCTTCGCTTTCAAGAGTATGATACAAGCAGTACCCGACTATTTTATGTGAATAGGCATCCGTAATAAGTGATAGATAAGCAAATTTACCCTTTACTTTGATGTATGTAATATCGCTCACCCAAAGCAAGTTGGGAAGGTCAAAATCAAAGCCCCTAATTAAATTGGGATACTTCTTCATCCAATGCCGAGAGTCCGTGGTAACAGCATATTTCTTTCGTTTACGAACCAACAGAGAGTTGGTTCGCAGAATGGAAAACAACGTCTTCCTACTTATTCTGTATCCAGCCTCATTCATAAGATAATGCAGTTTCGTGCCACCGATACGAGGCATCCATTTACGGTATGAGTGAATCCTCTCAAGTACAATCTCTTCTTCCAAGCAATGCTTGGCATTGATTCTGATAGATTTGTAATAGGCTTGCTATAGCCAAGCAGCCCACAGAGAGCTTGCAAGCTTACTCCTGTGTGTCGTTCTTTAAGTCGGGATGCTTGGCTGTGGATTTTTTTAACAAATCAATCTCATAGGATTCCTGCCAAATATCCCCCATGATCTCATAACTTTCTATTTTAAGGCGAGCTTGCTCTAAGCGATGACGCAGTTCCCGGTTCTCTTGAAGCAATTTTTCAGTGACGTCTTCGGTGGTTTTCTTTCGACTCATTGCCGGTAAAATTGGTGTTGATTCAAAAGTAGGAGATATTTTTCTTTTGTGGCGACTTACCAGTTGATTAATGGCATTTCTGCTCATACCATATTCCTCACTTAGCATCTGAACCGTTTTTGAACCGCTCAAATACTCGCAAATTATGCGCTCTTTTACCAAACGAGGTAACCTTGATTTACTTGTTAATTCCATAATAAATTTACACTTTTTCTGTAAACCTATTTGGGAATGAGACAATCAGCAGAAAACGAATTGAAGTTTCTTTCAGTGATATTGCCAAGTACTTGCCTAAAACGATTCATGCAGTTACGCAAAATGGATTTCTTATTAAACTCATTGCTTTTATCTGGGGATATACCTTAGATAGAATGCTGAAATTATAAATAGCAACTTGAATTAGTTATTTAATCGGTATCGTTTTGAACTGATAAGTGGAAGCTATTTTTCCTTTAGAAAGGATATTCAGTGTAAACGCATATTCCTTCCCTTTTTCAAAAACCGATTTGGACGTGAGCCATACATTGTTCTTTTCAAAGGGTCTGAGCGCCGGAACGATGCCGTTCCCGACCGCCGTATTTTTCCCGTCAATTTCAACCGTCAATTTCAATGTAGATTCCTGCGATGCGACTTGTCCAAAATTTTGTACTTCCACATTCAAATCAAGACCGTCCACACGAAGCGTAAAAATCGGCATAAGCGCGGAAAGAATCGGCTCGATATAGTTGACATAAGGCAAGCGGGTATAACCGTAAAGGAGTTTTCCCTGGGAGGTTTTCCCGATCAACTTGGGAGCGAACTCGTCTGCTGTGATGCCGTTTCCGGCTGCTTCAAAGGTAACAATCAGGTCAGCTCCGGATTTTTCCGAACGAATGGCTTTGGAGCCTCGCCCGAAATTGACTTCCGTTGAAGCGCCGAAGCGCAGAGAAGCAAGATTAATATCCGTATGCGGGTTAAAACCTTTTTCGGCGGCAATTTTCAAATGAATGGTTTTTGTGGCTGTCGTAATAGGTTGTGTGTCAATCAAGCTTAGCAACAATCCGGGATTCAAAGGGATGGAAATGTTCTTAGAATTGTGGTTGTCATTGGGTTTGTCATCGTTTTTCAGTACATCGATTACGGCAAAATTGGCTTGGATGGCACGACCGTATTCATCCTGAAAAACTTTCATCCGTTCGTATTTGAACCAATCTTCCACATAGCCGTCTTCGTGTTTGGAAATCCCCGGTGTGTAGGCTTCACCCGGATCGACCACCCAGTTTATGCCGTCTTTCGAGCGAAGGTAAAATGCAATTCGTCCCAACCAATCATTAACGACGAGGTGGTATTGAACATGGTCGCGCCAAACGACAGGGTCTTCAAAATAGCCTTCTACCGGCGGATAAACCCGCTTGTCGGTCAGTTGATTATACGGCGAAAGTCCGGTTTCGCTGATCCATATTCCACCGCCACGGCAAACCATCAGATAGGAACCGTCTTCACGCCGCGTATAAGTCAAGTTGGACAAGCCTTCGATGATATTGCGACCTCTTGTATTGAAATCGAACTTCCCATACGTCCACTCTCCATTGATATTGTCGGAAACATACCGCCCGTCAATGACATAAACAACATACCGTCCGTCTCGCAGGCGGAAAATTTCCGGATTATGACCTTTACCAAGTGCATCTTTCACGAGGAACGGACCGATTGAATTATCACAAACGGCATGATAAACCGTGGAATTAGGCCATTCGTGGTGTCCTTTCGGGGAACTTTCAGGCCAGCCGCATACAAATAGATGATATTTGTTATCGTCGCCTCGCAGGATATTTCCGCCCCAGAAAGAGAACTGCGCATTTTCAATTCCATTGTCGATATAACGGGGAATAACACCCTCAGCGCCCCAGGTATCTTTCGACAAAGTTCCTGAAACCATGGGTAAAAAGCGGTCGATAAATCGTCCGCCATCTACTATCTGTTTCCATTCTTCCGGACGCGGACGTTCGGTTATCTGGGCAAGTAAATGAACATTTGCCGTCATAACAAGGCAAATGATGCCAATGTTTAGTTTATTGAGTTTCATATCTATAAATTTAGTAAGATTAAATAGGACAATTTTATGAGGCTTTCTGCAAAGTAAATAAATCTATATGAATTTAACAATACCATATCTTACTTTTCCATTACCTTTGGATTTTAAACGTATTAAGATTAAGATTTGCAATTCTGAAACCTTTTTTATACCTTTGTTCAGTAGTATATATAATGACTTATTAGCTCAAACAAAGAATAGCAACTACAAAGATAACATGAAAAACAAGAAATTAGTTACCCATCTGATAAAAGCGATACTCGCGGGAATAGTTTGTCTATGTACAAACGGATGGCAATTGGCAGCACAGACGCCTATAACGCCGTCAAGTCAGGAACTTAATGCTCCTTTTGGAGCTACAGACAGGAAGGCATTTCAGTCGCCTCCGCAGGTCTATCACCCTGAAACGTGGTTTCACTTTATCGGCGGCAATGTAGCAACCAAGGGCATCACAGCAGACCTTGAAGCTATAGCGGGCGCAGGTATTTCCGGTATCCAACTCTTTCATGGACAATTCGGCGGACCATGGCCGGGAGTGGAACCTCAGATTACCTGCCTCAGTACGCAGTGGGACAATATCATCAAATATACGGCGGAAGAATGCCGCCGGCTCGGATTGCGCTTTACGATGCAGAATTGTCCGGGTTGGTCCATGTCCGGCGGACCGTGGATTGAGCCATCCAATGCCATACGTATTTTGGCGTGGAGCCGCACCGACGTAGAAATAAAAAGCGCTGCTGAAACGCAAAACATCGCTTTGCCGCTTCCGCAACCAAGTAATGAAACTTGGCGCGACTATAAAGACATTGCCGTAATGGCTTTCCCAACGCCGTCAGACGACACAGGCAAGCCACTCAAACCTCAATCCGTCAAAAGCGATACGCTCGTATCATGGGACGATTACCTATCGGGCGAAGCTAAAGAGTCGCTAAAACTATCGCCTGCTCCGGAGAATAAACCGCATTGGGTAGAGGTAACCTTTCCAGAAGCCGTCACGCTCCGCACGGTTGAATTACCCAGTATTAACTCGATGAACCACGGATGGGTTTATGAACCGGGAGTAACCGTTACCGTGCAAGCCGTTTTTCCCGGTGGCAGGACGCAGAAAATCTTGCGTACCGGACTGCCGCAAGGCAGTTGGCAGGACAACCGCCCTGTTTCGCTCGCTTGTTCCGAGGTTTCCGGTGCGACAACCTACCGTATTTCCATTGCCAACAAACACAGCGTATCACTCCGTTCACTCCGCCTTTTCTCTGCCGCCCGCCCGAACAACTGGGAGTTCGAAGCCGGTTGGACGTTGCGCGGCGTAATACGTGCAGGTGAACATCCGAATCAATCGGCAACCGCCTTTGTCAATCCCGACGAAATCCGCGACATCACCACGATGATGGACAGCGAGGGACATTTGAAAGGAAAAGGGCTAACCGGCAAATGGACGATCCTGCGTATCGGACATGTAAATGCCGGACACAAAAACGGTCCTGCGCCTGCCGAAGGAACAGGCTGGGAATGCGATAAACTGTCCGAAGCCGGTTCCAACGCCCAGTTCGCAGGCTATATCGGACGCTTGTCCGGCAAAGGAGGTCCACTTGACGGCGGACTGCTGAACGGGATTCTTATGGATAGTTGGGAGTGCGAAACCCAAACGTGGACAACCAATATGGAAGCTGAGTTCGGGCGTATAGCCGGTTATCCACTCCGCAAATGGCTGCCCGCCGTATTTGGATATGTGGTAAACGACCCGGAAACGACCCACCGTTTTCTGCTCGACTGGCGCACAACCATCGGCGAACTCTTTGCCAAGAACTTTTACGGTCACATGACAAAATTAGCCAAAGATAACGGAATGTCTGTTACGTATGAAACCGCCGCCGGCGATATTTTCCCTGCCGACATCATGGAATACTTCAAATATGCAGATGTACCAATGTGCGAGTTTTGGCAGCCGATTTCCGACAATTACGTTGGGGCGCTCAACTTCAAACCTATCAAACCTACCGCCTCCGCCGCCCGCCTTTACGGCAAGCCGCGCGTAGCTGCCGAGGCTTTTACCTCTTTTGAGCTGACGTGGGACGAACATTTGTCCATGCTCAAAGAGGTTGCAAACATCAATAGCATTGAAGGCGTGACGCATATGGTGTTTCATACCTATACCCATAATCCCCGCACAGACTTTTTGTTGCCCGGCACTTCTTTCGGTTCGGACATCGGAACGCCTTTCCTGCGCGGGCAAACGTGGTGGAAACATGTACCGGAGTTTGTCGCTTACCTCTCGCGTTGCAGTTACTTGCTCGAACGCGGCAAGCCGGTTTCCGATGTGCTTTGGTATCTCGGCGATGAAATCAGTCATAAACCGGATCAGAACGTTCCCTTCCCGGAAGGTTTCAAATACGATTATTGCAACCCTGACGTGTTGCTGAACCGTCTTGCCGTGCGCAACGGGCTGCTCGTTACGCCGGAAGGAATTAGTTACCGCGCATTATGGTTGTGCGATAATCAGCGGATGTTGCCACAAACGCTGGAAAAGTTGCTCTCCCTCGTACGCGACGGAGCAACCGTCATTGGCGAAGCTCCTCAAGGACTTGCCACACTCTCAGGAGGTATCGGCGCACAACAGCGCTTTGAAAATGCCGTGCGCGACATTTGGGGTAATTCGTCGCAGCAAGGTGTGCGCCAAGTAGGTAAGGGAACTGTCGTTTCCGGCAAGTCGCTCAACGAAGCATTGAAAGAATTGAACATAGCCCCCGACGTAACAGGTGGAAACGCTTTGTGGACACACCGCAAAGCTGACGGTGCCGACTGGTATTTTGTCTGCACACCCAAAGGAAGCAGCTTCCGAGGTTCGCTTGATTTCCGTAGCAATGGAAACGTTGAAATATGGGATCCCGTAACCGGCACAGCTTCGCTGGCAGATGCCAACCGGAATGGCGACCGCACCTCTGTCGCTTTGGATTTGCCGCAATCCGGCTCGTGCTTCGTGGTTTTCCGCAAAAACGGCAAACCGGATGCATCGGTTAAACACTTGGCTAACTCTTCAGCGTCGAAACCCATACCGTTGACAAATCCGTGGACGCTCGCTTTTCCGGCAGGATGGAATGCTCCGGCTTCGCTAAAGGTTGCGGAGTTGAAAGCGTGGAAAGACCTCAGTCTTTCACCCGAAGCAAAGGCATTCTCCGGTACGGTGGCTTACACAACCACGTTCGATGCCGGCAAAGTGAAACCGGGCATGAACTTCTCGCTTGACCTCGGTCGTGTGGAAATGATTGCGGTGGTATCGCTCAACGGCAAACCTATCCGCACTTTGTGGACACCGCCTTACCGGGTTGACCTCACGGATGCAGTAAAATCCGGCGTAAACAAGTTGACGATCGAAGTAACAAGTACGTGGTACAACCGCTTGGTATATGATGCCGGTCAGCCCGAAGCCAACCGCAAAACATGGACAATCAGCGGTCCGGCTAAAGATGCGCCGTTGAGAGAGAGCGGATTGCTTGGTCCCGTTGTTTTGCATGTCGGCGATATGAAGTAACTTCATACTTTCTTTTTTCATTACAACAACCCGTAGTGCATTTGAATTATTGCGGTTGCATACCGGAATTATGACGGTTCCATATTGGAATATGACGGCAGCATACCGGAGTATGACGGTTGCATAATCAGCAACTTTAGTTATTTTTGTATCTTTTAAGGTGTTCTTTATTTAAAACGTTTAGAAGACAATGAATGTAACAGCGCTTATGCGTAAATTCTTTGATTTGCGTTTAAATGAAATTGACAAATATGCCACTCATGCCGGTGAAATACAGCAAAAGGTTTTCTCTCGGCTTGTGAGGAAAGCTGAACAAACGGAATGGGGAATAAAATACGATTATAAATCTATACGAAGTTACGAGGATTATAAAAATCGTGTTCCGATACAAACATACGATAATATAAAACCTTATACGGACAGGCTTCGGGCGGGAGAAAGTAATATTCTCTGGCCCTCGACTATCCGATGGTTTGCCAAATCGTCGGGAACAACAAACGACAAGAGTAAATTTCTTCCTGTGAGCAAGGAAGCCTTGATAGATATACATTACAGGGGTGGAGCGGATGCGGTGGCTCTGTATTTCCGAATGAATCCGGAAAGCAAACTCTTTTCCGGCAAAGCTCTGATATTGGGAGGCAGCCACCGGTCTGATTTCAACTTGCATAATAGTCTTGTAGGTGATTTGTCGGCTATTTTAATACAAAACGCAGGGCTGTTGGTTAATTATTTCCGCGTGCCGAGTATGAAAATAGCTTTGATGAATGATTGGGAAAGCAAAATAGAAGCTATTGTTTCCAATACCGTCAACGTGAATGTTACCAATATGTCGGGAGTTCCTTCTTGGTTTTTGGTGATAATAAAACGACTTTTAGAAAAGACCGGTAAACAAACCTTGGAGGAAGTATGGCCCAATTTGGAGGTGTTCTTTCACGGCGGGGTAAGTTTCCGTCCTTATTACGAACAATACCACCAACTGATTCATTCCGATAAGATGCATTATGTAGAAACTTACAATGCTTCCGAAGGTTATTTTGGTACGCAAAACGATTTTCACGACCCGGCAATGTTATTGATGATTGATTACGGGATATTCTATGAATTTATTCCGCTGGAAGAGGTCGGGAACGGGAATCCTCGTTCCTATTCGTTGGAAGAAACGGAACTGAATAAGAATTATGCCATTGTTATCTCTACTTCATGCGGGCTTTGGCGGTATATGATTGGTGATACCATAAAGTTTACCGCAAACAAACCTTATAAATTTGTTATTACCGGACGCACCAAGCATTTTATTAATGCTTTCGGTGAAGAGCTTATCATTGATAACGCGGAAAAAGGATTGGCTAAGGCTTGTATGGTTACGGGGGCGCAAGTATGCGAATACTCAGCAGCTCCGGTGTTTATGGACAGGAACGCGAAATGCCGTCATCAGTGGTTGATAGAATTTACGCAAATGCCCGATTCGCTCGAAGAGTTTGCGGCAGTGCTCGATGCAGCTTTGAAGGAAGTTAATTCGGATTACGAAGCGAAACGTTCCAAAGACATAGCATTACAACCCTTGGAAGTGATTGTGGCACGAAAAGGGTTGTTTCATGATTGGTTAAAGGAGAAAGGGAAATTGGGAGGACAGAACAAAGTGCCGCGGCTGAGCAACAGCAGGGAATACATGGAAGAAATGATAAAGCTGAACTATTAACTCGTTATGGCATCTATCATTCTCTGTCCTGTTTTGTTGGCTTCTTCCATGGTAGAGGCTTCGCTATATACACGAATAATCGGTTCCGTATTGCTTTTTCGCAAATGCACCCATTTATCGGCAAAATCTACTTTTATTCCGTCCGTATCATTGATTTCCTCACCCCTGTAAAGTTCTTTTACTTTGGAAAGAATGGCATCTACATCCGTATCAGGAGTAAGTTCCACCCTGTTTTTGGCTATAAAATAAGAGGGATAAGAAGCGCGCAATTCACTTACTTTCTTCCTTTCGTGTGCCAAGTGGCTAAGGAATAGAGCAATTCCTACCAAAGCATCACGCCCGTAATGGCTTGCGGGATATATCACCCCTCCATTGCCTTCACCGCCAATCACAGCGCCGGTTTCTTTCATTTTGGCAATGACGTTTACTTCACCCACGGCAGAAGCGTTATAGTGCATTCCGTATTTACGGGTTATGTCGCGTAGCGCGCGCGTCGAACTCAAATTGGAAACGGTATTTCCCGGAGTATGTTTCAGAATATAATCTGCTACGGTAACCAGCGTGTATTCTTCGCCATACATGGTTCCGTCTTCACAAATCATTGCCAAACGGTCCACATCGGGGTCAACAACAAATGCCACATCCGCCTTTCCGTTTTTCATCAAGTTCATAATATCCCCCAAGTTCTTTTCAAGCGGTTCCGGATTATGAGCAAAGTTTCCCGTAGGTTCACAATATAGTTTCTCTACATACCCGACCCCCAAACGCTCCAGCAATTCGGGCAGAATAATTCCGCCCACGGAGTTCACACAATCAATAGCAACCCGGAATCCGGCATTCTTAATGGCGTTCGTATCCACTAAATCGAGCGCCAAAACATTATCAATGTGTTTTTTATGGTAGGTTAAGTCTTTCCGGTAAGAACCCAGATTATCCGTATCTGCGTAAACAAACTCTTCTGTTTCGGCGATGCGGAGTATGTCTTTGCCTGCGGCATCGTCTAAAAACTCGCCGTGTTCGTTGAGCAATTTCAAGGCGTTCCATTGTTTGGGGTTGTGCGAGGCAGTGAGAATCATCCCTCCGGACGCTCCTTCCATGGTTACGGCAAGTTCAGTGGTAGGTGTGGAAGCCAAATCAATGTCCGTTACGTCCCAACCCATTCCCATAAGAGCACCTGCCACAACATTCCTTACCATTTCGCCGGAAATGCGTGCATCGCGTCCCACAACTATTTTGTTGCTTTTCGATTGGCACGTTTTACGAATATATGCAGCATAAGCGGATGTAAATTTCACTATGTCAAGTGGATTCAACCCTTCACCCGTTCGTCCGCCGATGGTTCCGCGAATGCCTGAAATAGATTTGATTAAAGTCATAATAAACTTGACGTGTCAAATTTATTGGCTTATCAGAAATTTCCTTATATCATAAAAATAAGGATACACATCTTGTTGAGATGTTGTGTGCCCCATTTTGGAAGGAACAATAAGTTTCACGCGTGCGCCACTCTTGATATATTGCAACGGAACAAGCCATCCGCTGGGAACAGCCGTACTCCCGTAAATGTTATACATATTAAATCCTATTCCTGCCCCTTCATAAGTAATGAATTGTCCGTAGGCAGAACCCGAAGAAATGGTATAGTAAAATGCGTCGGGATAGAGATTAAACGACTCATAATAGGGATTGAGCACATTTGTTGCAAAAGTTGTATCCCCCGCTATGATGTCATATTCAATGAAACGCACCAATATCTCATCACGACTTTGCGGTTTCGCGCCGTCTCCTCGATTCACTATCTGCATATATACTCCATTAGAAAAAGCAACATATTCGTTTTCTGCTACATTCGTCACGGTATCTCTCTCAAACTCTTCCTGTGAGATTGCCTTAATATGGTTTTCTGCTACAAACTTCTTGATAGCTTCCTTTTCTATTTCCAATAGTTCCGCATAGGTCTTTGTATTATCACAAGCCTGAAACACCATTCCTCCTGCTAACAAAACGGCTAAAAGCAATATGGTCTTTTTCATTTTAATTAAAGTCTATGGGTTTAATTTGATTTATTATCTCGTATGCTTCGTCAAAACCCGCTTGAACAACACGCGCATTCAGCGTTCCGTCATAATATCCAGACAGATGTAATGCCTCATAAGCACTGTTTACGTGCCGAAGCAGCTTTTTATCTATTTTGCCGATTTGTTCCTGATAATACTCTATAGACTTACGCCCTTTTGTTTTCTTTACCCCTCCTCTAATAAGAAGGTAACTGTCTAACGCAATGAGTACACCGTTATAAGCTGTTCCGCAAGCTGTCCGTACATATTTGCGATCGGTATAGAAGTAATCTTCCTTACCGGCTTTTTGGAGTGTTTCTTTTGCATTATCCATATAACGGATAGCCTCCACATAGCACTTTTGCTTTACCAATTCTTGTTCGTCTTGCGGCATAATAATGTGATGGATTATGACATAATCAGTTTCTTTGGCAAAAGTATCTCATTATTCGCAAAAACGTCAAAAGTCGCCGTTTATTCTTTGACTTTTAACAGTGATTCATATTTTATTAATGCCTTTTCAAACTCGCGTATCGCTTCGTCCATTGTTCCAAGCAGTTCGCCGCCCGAAGCATTCAGATGTCCGCCGCCATTAAAAAACTCGGCAGCAAGCTGATTGCAAGGAAACTTTCCTGTGGAGCGCAATGATACTTTAATCACCTCCTTTTCGGTGTCTTGGTGCAAAAGGCAAGACAGTTTTACGCTTTTTATGGACAATGGGATATTCACCAATCCTTCGCTGTCCCCTCTCATACAATTAAACGTCTTTTGTTCGTTTCTGCCTAGCGTCATTAATGCAGACCGGAAATTATCATATACCTTCATGGTGGTCAGCAGATGTCCCATTAGGCGTAAACGGGATTCAGAGCTTGCGTTATATACTTTGCGGTAAATGTCGTCTTTATCAATACCCAAAGTCAAAAGAGTGCTGATAATAAAATAGATATCCTTGTCGTTGGAGTTATAGGTAAATCCTCCCGTATCGGTCATCATACCCGCGTAAATACATTCCGCCGCTTTTTGGGAAATGCAACTGAAATACCCCATTCGGCAAATTAAACGGAACACGAGTTCGGAAGTGGAAGATACTTCGGGGTGGGAAATAATGCTTTGGCAAAATTCTTCGGGGTTCGGATGATGGTCTATCATTATCTTTTGAGCAGAAGAAATTTTTACGGCGTCTGCCATATCATTAAGTCTGCTTATGGAATTAAAATCCAAACAGCAAATAATATCTGCTTCGATAATCATCCTGTCGGCAGCTTCTTTTTGGTGAGCATACGTCAAGATACTTTTGCTGCCCGGCATCCACTTCAAAAAATCGGGAAAAGCATCGGGCACGATAACGTTGACCGTTTTATCTTGCGATTCCATGAAATGACACAATCCGAGTGACGACCCGATGGAATCCCCATCGGGTCGGACGTGAGATACAATTACGACTTTATCTGCCCGTATAAACCATTTGTGGAAACGGCTTATCTCAGCTTGTGAAATTATTTTAGTCAGCATACGATTATCTTTTTATGATTGAATAACGATAATATCCTGATATAGTTATCAAATATACGGAAAAACTTTGGAATCAACAAGTTTAGCGAAGAGGTTTTTCCCTCATCACCAATTATCAAATGGAACGGTGTAAGTCGTGAGATGGGTATCTCTGAACAGTTAAAAGTTACGTTTATACAAATCTCTTTTGATGACAACAGCAATGAATATCACCAGCAAAACGGTACGGAATAACAAACGGATAGCCACATGCTCCAATACCACCAATTTTGCTGTTACATACAATCCGATGGCGAGGGCAACGTATATCCCAATGCCTTTCAGATCGTATTGAATGGGATATTTCTTTTGCCCGACAACATAGGACAGGACGGTTATCACGGCATATCCCGCCAATCCTGCATACGCACATGCCATATAGCCGTATTTCGGCACGAAAAGCAAGTTCAACGCCACAATCAATACGCAACCGACGAAAGAAAAATAGGCTCCCCAGCGAGTTTGGTCGGTCAGCTTGTACCAGAAAGAGAGGTTAAAATAGATACCTGCAAATATTTCGGCAGCCATCACAACGGGTACGACTTTCAATCCCGACCAATAATCGGGGTTTCTGATGATGTGGCGAAGAATATCCATATAAAACACTACAGCCAGAAAAGCCAGCAAGGCGAATATGATAAAGAACTTCATGGCAGAGGCGTACGTGGCAAGACTGTCTGTATCTTTATTTTTCCCGAACACAAAAGGCTCGTAAGCATAGCGGAAAGCTTGTATAAGCATTGCCATGATCATGGCTATTTTGGCAGAGGCTCCGTAAATGCTTAATTGTGCGTTTGCTTCATGTGGATTATCGAACAAGAAAGGGAAGATAATTTTGTCTATCGTTTGGTTGAGAATGCCCACCAAGCCGAGAATCAGTATCGGAAAGGAATAACTTAGGATGCGTTTCATCAACTTAGCATCATACTTGTACCGGCAGCCACGCAATTCGGGAATAAAACAAAACATCTGTAAAGAGGTGCATATCAAATTGGCAACAAAGACGTATCCCACTCCGTAAGCCGGATTGTAAAACCAAGATACCGTTTCGGGGCAGTGTTTGTATAGCAACGGACACCAGACAAAGAAAAACAGGTTAAGTAGAATATTGGATACGACGAACAGCAATTTGACTGCCGCAAACTTAACGGGTCGTTTCTTATGCCGCAAATATGCAAAGGGAATGCACTGAAAAGCATCGAAAGCCACCACTATAGCCATCATGCCTATGTAATCCGGATGAGCAGCGTACCCCAAAAAGGAAGATACGGGAGCCAGAAACGTCAAGCAAAGCATGATGAACAGTAGCGATGTGCTTCCTACCGTGAGGAGGATGGTGGAAAATACCGTTTGTTCGTTTTCTTTCTCCTTATTGGCAAAACGAAAGAAACCTGTTTCCATGCCATAAACAAGCAATACCAACAGAAAGGAGGTAACGGCGTAAACGTGGGTAACCACTCCGTAGCTGCCCGATTCTGTCGAAAATTTGGCGGTATATAACGGCACTAACAGATAGTTTAGGAACCTTCCGACAATGCTGCTTACTCCGTAAATGGCGGTGTCTTTTGCCAATGATTTTAATCTTCCCATACAAACCGTTTTAAAAAGTGCTTATCCTCATTTTTTCCATCAGAAAACAAGCATTCATGTTTTGTGCAATTCCTTTTTTCAGTTGATAAGAAAAGGTGAGTTCGTTATTATCCGTTCCCGCTTCAAAGCAGTAATTCCGTATTTCGTCCGGGAATATATCTGCCAATGTGCCGAGTTGCAAATCGTGTGTGGCGATAATTCCGTTTGTTCGCAGGGCAATCAGTTGTTTGATTAGGGCAAACGAGCCTTTTTGCTTATCTATGGAATTAGTGCCTTTCAGTATTTCATCAAGAATAACAAACAGTTCTTCGCCGGCTCTTAGTTCGTCAACAATGAGTTTCAATCGTTTTAACTCGGCAAAGAAATAAGATTCGTTGTTATTTAAAGAATCGCTGGTGCGCAAACCGGTAATCAGTTTGGCAGGATAAAACTCCATTTCGGCAGCGCATACGGTGGCTCCCATGCAAGCCAACAGATAGTTGACGGCGGCAGTGCGTAGGTAGGTGCTTTTACCAGCCATATTGGCTCCCGTGATAATAAGCAAAAAAGAACGCTTCTGTATGTCAATATCATTACGCACGCATTTTTCTCTGCGTATTAAGGGATGCCCCATTGCCTTGGCGCACATTCGGAAATGACCAGCAACTATTTGCGGGTAAACATAATCGGGATGATTATACGCATAAGTAGCCAGCGAACACAACGCATCCGTTTCGCCTACGGCTTCTAACCAGCGAGGCAGATAGGAAACGTAGTTTTCTTTCCAAGCCTCTATTTTCATTATTTGGTGCAACTCTTGGAAGAAAAGTCCGTTTAAGATAAAAGCAACAAAGATGTTGTTTCTTTGGTCGAGCATACCCATCAGCGCAGCGAGGCGGTTTACGGCTTTGGATGCCGATTGCTTTTCGTCTCCCGTCAATGCTTTTATTTGTTTGAATAGCTCACTTTGGGGTTTCATTTCTTCGATGAGGCGAATGAGCTTTGCATAAGTAGTTAATATTTGCAGTTTCTTTCCGTATAGCACCTGCAGTTTCGTGATTCTTTGGGAGAAGATGACACCGGAAAAGGCAAAGGCTACGAAAACTATTCCCGGAATGTTGAACGATATGACGCCTATCGCGGCAATAGCAATTAACAGCGCATTGGTTGCAGTAATCAGCACGGGGAGAATACGGTACACGCCTCTTTTTCTGAAAAAGACAGGGCTTTGTGCCCAATCGGTAATCTCTTTTTCATCAGTAGCTTTTCCGTTACAGAGCAAACCATATATACGGAAGTCTTGCCTCAAGGCTAATTGGGGAGCGAGTTCTCGCACAGCTTCTTGTCTGTTTTCTATATCTTCCTTTTTTCTCAGAGGGGTATTGAACCAGTTAGCCAAGCGGACTTTTCCGAATGAAGTAGATGTCCGGTTCATGTATTGAAAGAGGGAATGATGACCGAATACATCCAAGTCGTAAGAATAGGGGTGAGCGGGATTTATAAACGTTTCTCCGCCGTCGAAAGCAGAAATATCGTAGTCTATCGCCTTCAATTCCTGCTCGTTGATTTCAATCTTTTTTTCCAAATACTCTTTCTTGTCAAACAACTTGTCATGCTTTTTTACCAATACGAAAAAGGGGATAAAAGTAAGGATAGCCACTGCTGCAATAATGATGTAGCCATCGTTACGAAAGCAAATAATTCCCGCTACACCCGCCGCAAATAATATAAGGCGTATGGTTCCGACTTGATATATCCGACGGGAGACCATATTGAGTTCCCGTTGGGCTTCATTGATGATTTGGCGGTATAACGAAACTATTTCGTCTAATGTTTCCATCTGTTTAGGAATTTAAAGGGGAAAAGTAATATATTGGTGTTCTATTCTTTTGCAAAGATACTTATGTAAATCCCTAGTGCATTTAGATACACTCAAAAACTTTCCATTTTCAACTTACGGAAGATTAAAAAGAATCCAACGGGTTCATATATGGATAGAAACAGCTTATTTCCTTATCACCTTTTGGTATTTTTCATAATGCTCATTCACTTTGCGTACAAAGTTGTATGTTTCTATTCCCCGAAAATAGCCGTTTTTACATACCGGATCAGCATAATACTCCTCGCTACTCTTCAGCAACATATAATGCTCCACATTACCAAACCATACATGTTTGTTCCTTCCGTATTTCTCCGTTAAAGCCATAGCATCATATATATGTCCCAGTCCGGCATTGTACGAAGCGAGAATAAAATTATTTCGCTCCTTTCTATCGGCAATCATTTGAAATCTTTTATCTAATAAGATTAAATATTTCACTGCCCCTGCAACGCTTTCTTGCGGGTCGTTTTCTTTACCGGCAGATACTCCCACAGAACGGGCTGTTCCCGGCATCAATTGCATGAGTCCCCTAGCGCCCGCCCACGAAACCACTTCAGGGTTAAAATTAGATTCCGTAAAGGCGATAGCTGCCAATAACCGCCAATCCCAATTTATTTCGCTGGCGTATTGTTTGAATATCCCGTCGAAATAAGAAATCCTCCCTTCCTGTAACGAAAGAATAGGCGGAGAAGCAACATTCTTTTTAAGTTCAAAATACCTCCTTGTAATAGATAGGTATTCCGGCGACATTTGATTCTTTTCATACCATTCATCGGCAGCTTTTGCCAGCAAAGGGGTATTCTTGCGCACAGCCCATGCAGAGCGTTGGTCAAAACTAATAGAAAGCCTCGTGTTAAGATTTTGAAAATAAGTGGCATTCAGCCGTGCAGTCCGCGTATCACAAACAGTATAGGCTATTTCGCCTTTGGCTACTTTGGAAATCAGAACATCCGTAGTAATGCTATCACCGTCTTCACAACGTATTTGGATGCCTCCGCCCAATTCGTTATTCAAATTGACAAGACGATCGTAATACTTGCCGGGAGTAACATATACTTCTTCATTAATGAGTTCGGTTACATCTTCTATCGGATTTTGATTTTGTTGCACAATAACCTGATAGGTAATATTCTCTTCACCGCAATATATCAAGCTATCTCTTAATTCCTTCGTAATAGGGAGGTTATATATAACAATGTCCCCTTCGCCATCAAGCAACTTTTGTGACAATTCCCAAGCATTTCTTACATCTTTAATCGTTGCTTTTACCCCCAGACTTTTTGCAAACAGTTGACTAATTTCATATTGATAGCCCATTTCTTGCTCCCTGTAAGAGTATGAACCCATAGCGTCGTTTAACGTAAGAATTACTATTTCTCCATTTTCTTTTATTTGAGGTACATCGTAACCTGTTGCTTCTTGTTCACTTGACTTAGATGATGAATAATTACAAGATATAAAGAAGAACAACATAAAGAAAAACAATAAAAATTGTTTCATAAGATTGTGTGTTTTACTGATTAGTTCAAGCTTATTTGTAAAGAAACGCCTAATTTTGCATTAATACTTGTAAGTAGAATCAGAAACAAATATACAGAAAATATATTAAAATGTAACTTTTATGGTAAAACATATCGTATTGTTTAAGTTAAAAGGTGATGTCTCTCAGGAGGAGAAGACAAACCTAATGATTGCATTCAAAAAAGCCATTGAAAGTATTCCGGATAAGATACCCATTATCTGTAAAATGGAAGTCGGCTTTAATAGTAATACCAATGAAAATTGGCATATAGCTTTATATAGCGAATTTGAATCATTGGAAGATTTGAAATTATATGCTGCTCATCCCGAACATATTGCTGCAGGTAAGATTATAGCCGGAATAAAAGAAAGTCGAGCCTGTGTAGATTACCAATATTGAATAAATAAGCTGAAAATTGCCGCGTGATAATATAAAAAGAGACTGTCTCAACTTACGAGACAGTCTCTTTTATTTAATGATTGGAATGGATCATTTTTTCAAATTCGGATTGGCAGCGATGGCGGTTTCCGGAATCGGGAACGTATAATATTTTGTTCCACTGCCGGTAACAGCATTATATCTTGCCTTCAGATGCGTCTGCGCCTTTAAGAAGAAACTGCCGGGTTCTGTGCCATACTCGCCTTTATATTCAGGGAAATTTTCGATGCTTTGTACAGTCTTTACGAACCTGTGCCAGCGTACCAAATCAAACCAGCGCTTTTGTTCATAAACAAACTCATTGAAGTATTCCTGCTGCACGGCGGTTCTGAGGTCCGCCTGAGAGGTTGCGGTTATGTCGTATACCGATGGATTGGACGCTTTGTTGTAAGCTCTGTGGCGTATCTGATTAATCAACGCTTTGGCTTCCGTAAGGTTCTGATTCGATTCAATTAGGGCCTCAGCTTTGATGAGCAATACTTCGGCATAACGTATTTCGATGCGATCCAAATCACGTTCGGTAGGCCCTACAAGGGGACCTTCATAGAAACTCCTGTCAATACCTTTACCAAAGAGTGGAATCCAATGCGGCGGGATAAATGCATAGACTGAATCGTGATTCAGACCAAATTCAGCGGCTGAGTTTGGTTTAGCCAGATAGGCTGTATAGGAGAGATCTCTCCGTTGATCCAATTCGTTGCCTTCATGTCTGCCGTCCCAGTCCGTATAAAGACTGTATGAGGCAGGACCGATATGTGTCGGCTGGGTATTCGGGTCTACATCGAAGCCGTAGGAAAAGGCGCAATGCGACTGATGGTTGCCGCCATCGCCGGGACGGGCGTCTCCCAATACATAACTTTGATTGTATATGTGCTCCTGGCCGTTCTTGTTGTGGCGACCCCAGTTCTTGCTATAGTCTTCCAACAGAATGAATTGTTTGCTGCTAATCACTTTGTCGGCATACGTTACGGCTTTGGCCAGTTTTGCATTGTCGGCGGGAGGCGCAAGCAAATCTCCTTCGGGCGAGTATTGCGCCCATGTGAGGTAAACTCTTGCCAGAATGGCTTCGGCTGCATACTTGCTCGGCACCGTCTTGACACCGGTAGAGGTGGGCAGCAACTCTTCGGCTAATAGCAAATCAGCTTCTACTTGCTTGTAAACGTCATTTACAGATGCAGGGTGACCGTTCGTTTCTCCTACTTTGGTGTAGATGGGCACTTCGCCATATAGCCGTACCAGGTAGAAGTAAGAGAGCGCCCTTGCAAAGTAAGCGCCGCCGAGCGCCGTGTCTTTGCCGGCTACGGTGAGAATAAATCCATCTGCTGCCGCCCCGGCGGCTATAGCCGAAAGTTGCTCAATCAGTTCATTGGCTTGAGCGATCGCTACATAATGTTTGTCCCACTGCCCTGCCACATAGCTGTTGTTGGCCTGAATGTCGAACCTGCTCACTAATGGACCGGCAGCTGTCTCATCTCCTTCAAAACTGATTGTGGCATCACTTACCGTTTCTGCAATGAATGACAATCCCGAACCGGGACTCTGCGTCTTGAGAATGCCTTTCACAATATTCGCGGCGTCTACATCATTCCTGATTACCGACCCAACGGGGATTTCATCAATGGGAGCCTCAGGGACGATGTCTTCGTTGTCATCCTTGCACGAAAAGAGCGCAAAATTTAAGCCTATTAGGGCCAATACAAAATACTTTTTCATTTTTCCTGTAATTTTTAATTGTTAATAATCCGATAATTGTTATTCGCTTGTTATGTTATTAGAAAGTAACGCCTGCTCCTACCGAAAACGTCCGCGCCGTAGGGTACACTCCGTAATCGATACCCGATGAGACTTCGGGATCGTAACCCCTGTAAGGGCTTAGGGTCAAGAGGTTTTGCGCAACAGCGAAAATCCGGAGTTTTACGGGCAGCTTCGTGACCCTTTCGGGCACGGTGTAGCCCAGCGTAATGTTTTTGAGGCGCAGGTACGAAGCGTCTTCCACATAGCGGCTGTCTAAATAGGAAGCTCTTACCTCCTGCGATATCCGGGGAATGGTATTGGAGGGATTTTGCGCGGTCCATCGACCCAACATATCGGCTGCCATATTGTAGCTTCCGTTAGGCGATTCCAGCTCGCGGCGGAGGCGGTTATACACCTTGTTGCTTTGGGAACCTTGAAAGGCGATGAACAAATCGAAGTCGTTGAAGCTGGCCGCTGTAGAGAGTCCGTAAATAAATTGGGGCTGAACGCTGCCTAATATAGTGCGGTCTTTGTCGTCTATCCGCCCATCGCGCTTGACGTCTACAAATTTGGGGTCTCCCGGTTGCGGAGGGCCGATTTTCCAACTGAGTTCGGGTAGGTTAGACACATCTTCGCCTATTTGCACCACGCCGTCGAAAATAAGCCCGAAGAAAGAGTTCAGTGCCTCGCCCTCTTGTAAGATTATTTCGTTGGATGACGACGTACCGATTCCGCTGCCAGTGAGTATGATTTTCACATTGCCCAAATCGGTAACCGTATTGATGTTGCGGGCGATGTTGGCAGATACCGTCCATCTGAGATTTCTTTTATCCACAATTGTAGCGTTAACAGTCAATTCTGCGCCTTTGTTGGTGACGTTGCCCACGTTCCGCATTTGATGGGAGAAACCCGAAGCGATGTCTAAGGGGGCATTATAGAGCAAATCCGAAGTTTCCTTATAATAAACGTCGGCCACGAAAGTAAGCCGATCTTTCCACAGGCCAACGTCTACTCCGGCATTGTACTGCACGGTGGTTTCCCATGTCAGATTGAGATTGCCGAGCCTGCTTTTCTTGTACACGGTAATCGTTTCGTTGCCTTCGCCCGATTTGGCGGCTACATACGTGGAGAGATACAGGTTATCTCCTATTTCTTGATTGCCAACCGAGCCGTAGGTAAGCCTTAACTTGGCGCTGCTCAGCGTTTGCGTATGCTTCAGAAAGGATTCTTCGGAAAGATTCCACGACAAGCCTACTGAAGGGAAGTATCCCCAGCGGTGGCCGGGAGCCAGGCGAGAGGATTCGTCGGCCCGGAAGGTAGTGGTAAGGTTATAGCGCCCCAACAAGGTGTAGTTTACGCGCCCAAGCGCCGATTTCAACCACGAGTCGTTGCCTCCTGAGCGAGGAAAATCGGGCAGGTTTCCATCGTACAGGTTATTGAAAGTAAGACTTTCATTGCTGAATTTGGTAGTGGCGGCAGTTACATACCGTACCGACGTGCCTTGGGTGGTGTAGCCCGCCAGTACGTTAAAGGCGTGGATACGGTTGAATGTTTTTGAATAATCCAGCGTATATTCCTGTTGCCAGGATTCGTAGCGTTTGCTGCCAATCGCGCCGTATCCTTGCGTTAGCAACCCCACAACCGAGGTGGAAGGGGCAAAAACGTTCTGGGTGGTATTGCTGTAATTGATACCCACATTTACCTTGGCCGTTAAGCCTTCGATAATTTCATACGTTGTATAAAAGTTGCTCAGCAGCGAGGTATTGATGTTTTGCCCCACACTGTTGTTCATATCCGAAATGGGGTTGGGATTTTTGCCCTCGTAATTGGTCAAATCATTGGTCTTCTCGTAAGGGTTACGATAATTATAGCCCTCTTTTGCGTCGTAGATGGGCACCACGGGCGCCATGCGAAGCGCATAGCCCAGGGAGTTGGTCACGCGTCCTTGATACGTAGGATTGCCCGACTCTACGGCTGTTACGCTGTTCTGTGTACTCTTGGTACCGGTGGCGTTTACCCCTACCGTAAGGTTCTTGTACAATTTTCTGTCTAAGTTCATCCGCGCGTTGTAACGCTCAAAATCGGTGTTAATCAAGATACCTTCCTGTTTGGTGTAACTGCCCGAAATGAGGTAGCGCGTTTTATCATCGCCTCCGCTGACGGATAGTTCGTGGTTTTGGATTTGAGCCGTGCGGAAGATCGCTTCCTGCCAGTCGTAGCCTTTACCAATGGCAGCAATCGTGGCGTCGTCAAAATAATTATAAGCGTATTCATTTTGAATCTGCGCCCACTCTGTACCGTTCATCAGAGGTATTTTTTTTCTCACCTGTTCTGAGCCGAAAGTATATTGATAGTTCACGGTACTGCCACCTCGTTTGCCCTTTTTTGTAACCTGAATTCGACGAAAATTCAGTTTAATCGGCAATTTCCGATCAGATACAGTTCTCCCTCTTCACTTTCCACAAGTGAATTTTAGTATCGTAAAAACGGGTTATATCTCAGAGGAACAATTCCT
>SNRY01000161.1_pt1 | contig 24462 bp, 20 predicted proteins | sample 4693421 | NCBI WGS metagenome assembly SNRY01 (sample SAMN11003215, study PRJNA524138) | termite gut metagenome | isolation source: Bacteroidetes bacterial symbionts from single cell of protist host amplifed... | host: Streblomastix strix ... | reverse complement strand
GTCATGAAGAAGGAGAGCCAAGTGGTATTTGACCTCAATGTGGCAGAATTTGTTACGGTAGCCGCCGAGTTCTGCTCGTTTTTGGAACGTACTGAGGAGATGAAGCGTAATCTATTCGTGGACATTATTCTCAAAATACTGCCTTTGCTTTACTTGAAAGCGTCCTTGCTTCCCGAAGGTGAATTGAAAGGAGACGGCGACTCGGAAAGATACGTTACGGAGCATGTTTACGAAGCGTTGCGCATCAATCTGGCTACTGTTATGGGCGAGAAAGACGACTATCTGGAAGTGTTCCTGCCTGATATGGCGTATAGCGACACTCCTATAAAGAAGTGTATCTCCGAAGATTTAGCCGATATTTACCAAGATATAAAAGATTTTGTTTTTGTTTTCCGTTTGGGGGTGAACGAGATGATGAATGATGCGGTGGTTTGTTGCAAGGAAAATTTCAAATCGTTCTGGGGACAGAGACTTGTAAATACGATGCGTGCATTGCACGACGTAAAGTACAATGAAGAATTGTAATCATGAATTTACGACCTACTATAAGTAAAGAAGAAATCAACCGGATGCCCAAAGCGGAGTTTCAGGGTAAAATATACGTGATACAAACCGAAGCCCAAGCCCAAAAGGCGATAGCATACCTCTTGTCGCAAAAAGCGGTGGGTATTGACAGCGAGACGCGCCCCTCATTCACGAAAGGAAAAACGTATAAGGTAGCTTTGCTGCAAGTGGCATCGGAGGAGTATTGTTTCTTGTTTCGCCTAAACATTACGGGGTTAATTACGCCGCTAATAGAGTTGCTGGAGAATCCGGCAATTGCAAAGATAGGGCTTTCCTTGCGCGATGACTTTATGCTATTGCGTAGATTGGCAACGTTTACTCCGCAAAAGTGCATTGACTTGCAAGATTATGTTACCTCTTTCGGTATTCAAGATAAAAGCTTGCAAAAGATTTATGCTATCTTGTTTGAAAGAAAAATATCTAAAACACAACGTCTTTCCAACTGGGAATCGGACGTGCTGACCGATGCCCAACAAGTATATGCCGCTACCGACGCATGGGCGTGCTTGAGAATCTATAATTTATTAATCCGTATGAACCATCCCGCATGAATTATCCGAGAATCTATCTTAAACCCGGCAAAGAGGAATCGTTGATGAGGTTTCACCCGTGGGTGTTTTCGGGAGCCATTGTCCGCACCGACGAAGAGCCGGAGGAGGGGGAAGTTGTGGAGATATATACCTCGCAAAAGGCATTTATCGCCGAGGGGCATTATCAGATAGGAAGCATTGCCGTGCGGATACTTTCCTTCAAACAAGAAATCATTGATGCCGGATTCTGGAAACGTAAACTGGAGGCAGCTTACGAAATGCGTAAAAGCATTGGCTTGGTGCATGGCACCAATAACAATATTTACCGGTTGGTATATGGCGAGGGGGATAATCTTCCCGGATTGATTATTGACGTTTACGGCAAAACCGCCGTGATGCAGGCACACTCCGTAGGGATGCACCGGGAGCGTATGACTATTGCCCAAGCATTGATTGAGGTAACGGGTGGTGGTATGGAACACGTATATTATAAATCGGAAACTACATTGCCTTTCAAGGCTGATATTTATCCCGAAAACGGCTTCCTGATTGGAGGAAGTTCCGACAATATCGCACAAGAATACGGTTTGAGGTTTCATGTAGATTGGTTGAAAGGGCAGAAAACCGGTTTCTTCGTTGACCAACGAGAGAATCGTGCGCTGCTGGAACGTTATGCCGAAGGACGTTCGGTATTGAATATGTTTTGCTACACGGGTGGTTTTTCGTCTTACGCCATGCGTGGCAAAGCGGAATTGGTTCATTCGGTGGATAGTTCGGCGAAAGCTGTGGAGTTGACCAATCAAAACATGGCATTGGACTTTCCGGACGACAGCCGGCATACGGCTTTTGCCGAAGATGCTTTTAAGTATCTCGACGAAATGGAATACGGCGCTTATGACCTAATCGTGTTAGACCCGCCCGCTTTTGCCAAACATCGGGACGTATTGCGCAGTGGATTGCAAGGTTACCGGAGACTAAACGCCAAAGCATTTGAAAAGATTGGAAGCGGCGGAATACTCTTTACTTTCTCCTGTTCACAAGTGGTAACGAAGGACAACTTCCGTACCACCGTGTTTACGGCAGCCGCGATGTCAAAGCGGAACGTGCGCATCCTGCACCAGCTTACGCAGCCGGCAGACCATCCGGTAAACATCTATCACCCTGAAGGGGAGTATCTAAAAGGATTGGTTTTGTACGTAGAATGATGATGAAGCTTGTCATTGTTCTCGCCAACCATCCCGTTTTCGGTGTTTTGTTAATCCCTTATACTGCCGAAGCCGGCGAACAGCATACAATCACCCTTGTTGAGCAAGCTTTTCATGCCTCTCCTTCCATCATCGAGGGAATGAATGAAGCCGAACGGAAAGCCATAGCCATAGCCTCTTGCTATGCCGAAAAGAACCTGATGAAGGTGTATTCCAAGGAAAAGAATGTAAGCGATTTCTTGCGAAAGCTCCCCGAAAAGACCTTGAAAGAGATTGTTCGCCCGTATATCGACAAGAAGCTGACGGAGATGATAACCCTTGTTCGTACTTGCGGTTTGCCACTCTATCAAAAGAATTTAAGCAGCAAAGTACTTTTTGACCACAATGCCTATTGTGTATCTTCCGGTATTACCGAAGTTTCTTTCCATTTTGAAGCTGATGAATCGCAATTCCGGTATTCACTGCAATGCACCGACGGAGAGGGTAATCCCGTATCGCTTTTAGAGAAAAAACCGATAATGATAATCACACCTTCGCCTGCCATCTTATTGCTGGGGAGGGAACTCGTCGTATTTCACGACATCGAAGCCTCCCGTCTGATACCATTTACCAATAAAACGACTGTCAGCGTGGACGCTTCGCTCACGGAGAAATACATAGAGAAGATAGTGCTTCCCATTATCCACCATCATGATATTACTTCGCGGGGACTGAACATTGCCGAAGAACAGCGGGCTTGCGAAGCATTGCTTGCGATAGAAGAATCCGTATATGAAGAGACGGTGCTGCGACTTTCTTTCCGGTATGGCGACAAGACTTTTACGCCCGATGCTTCAGATAGCAACAAGTTCGTCTATACCAAAGAAGAAGACGGAAAGACAGCCATCCGCTATTTCTTTCGCGACAGAGCAACCGAACACCGGCTTATGCAACAACTGAAAGCGGCAAACCTCGTTCGGATAAATGAATCGCACTTTAAACCGGCAGAGTCGGCTCAGGGAAAGGAACTCTCCGAATGGATTACCAACCACAGGGAATTGCTTGCCGATAATTTTCAACTGACGGACGCCAAGACCCAAACGGTTTACTGTATGGATGAAATCCGGATGGAGCAAAACCGCACGGACGGAGTAGATTGGTTTGAACTGCAAATCACCGTCATTGTGGGTGATTGCCGCATCTCTTTTACCCGCTTCCGCAAACACATCCTGAACGGGATACGGGAATTCATGCTTCCCGACGGACGAATGATTTTGCTCCCCGAAGAATGGTTCTACAAATACGCCGATTTGTTTGAATACGGTGAATCGTCCGAAAAGACCATTCGATTGAAACCTTCTCTTATAGGTATAGTGAACGCCGTTTCCGAAAGTAAAGACCCGGATGCCCCCATCAGTTATACGCTCAAAAAGAAATACGACATCCCTCAAAGGCTAAAGGCTCAACTCCGCCGGTATCAACAAGACGGATTTAATTGGATGATGCACTTAAAGGAACATCGTTTCGGCGGATGCCTGGCAGATGATATGGGATTGGGAAAAACATTGCAAACACTAACTTTGCTACTTCATACATACGACCGGACGTCCGAAGAAGAAAACGCATCCTTGCCGGCATCGCTTATCGTCATGCCTACTTCACTCCTGCAAAACTGGAGACGGGAAGCGATGCGCTTCACTCCGCTGACCATTTACGAATATACGGGAATAGGGCAGTCCAAACAACCTAAATGCGATCTCTTCTTGAACGATTGCCACCTGATACTGACAACTTACGGCATAATGCGGAACAACATTGAAACGCTGAAGCAATATACTTTTGAATATGTCGTGCTAGACGAAAGCCAATACATAAAAAACAGCGATTCGCTCACCTTCAAAGCTGCCGTGCAACTTCAAGCTCACCACCGACTTGTACTGACAGGAACTCCCATAGAAAATTCATTGAAAGACCTCTGGTCGCAGTTTCGTTTCCTGCAACCGGATTTGTTAGGAACGGAAAACGACTTTACCAAACATTTTAGTATTCCTATCAAGCAAGGCGACGAGCAACGGAAAGTCCGTTTGCAACGAATCATCGAACCGTTTGTTTTGCGGCGAAGTAAACAGGAGGTAGCTCCCGAACTTCCCGCCCTCACCGAAGAAATCATCTATTGCACCCTTACCGAAGAGCAAAATAAAGTGTATCAAACAGAGAAGAATCGCCTGCGCAATATCTTACTGGAAACAAATGCACGTGGAGAAAAGAACAAGAGTTTGACCGTACTCAACGGTATTCTCCGCCTCCGCCAGCTGGCTTGCCACCCGAAAATGGTATTTGATGACTTTGCAGGAGGTTCCGGAAAGCTGGAAGCCATCCTTTCTACCTTTGAGACGCTCCGCAGCGAAGGGCACAAAGTCCTTATTTTCTCTTCGTTCGTAAAGCATTTGGAGTTGATAACCGAAGCGTTCACTCAACGAGAATGGTCGTATGCGCTTCTTACCGGTTCCTCTACCAATCGGCAGGAAGAAATAGACCGCTTTGCCTCGGCAGATAATATTCAGGCTTTCTTCATCTCGCTCAAAGCCGGTGGAGTAGGACTGAATTTAACGCAAGCCGATTATGTGTTTATCATAGACCCGTGGTGGAATCCGGCTGCCGAGATGCAGGCTGTCAGTCGCGCCCATCGCATCGGACAGGAGAAACGAGTGTTTGCCTACCGTTTTATCACGCAAGGGAGCATTGAGGAGAAAATAATACAACTTCAAGACAATAAACGCTGGCTGGCAGAAACATTTATCACGGACAGCAATCCGCTGGAAGCTCTCACGGACGAAGAATGGAAAAGGTTGCTGGACGCATGAACCTCTTCCCCCTATGATAGTAAAGTTGTAATCCCCATATACAGAAGCATACCAATAATGTCGTTGCTGATAGCGATAAAGGGACCGGTGGCAATAGCAGGGTCTATCTTACATTTTTCCAGCGTCATAGGAACAAACGTTCCAAAAAGAGAGGCAAACATAACCACTGCAAACAAGCTGATAGAAACGGAATAAGTAACCGTAGCCATGGCGCCGAAACGTATAAAGTTATAGACATACACCAGCATGGAAATGATGGTGGCATTGATAAGCGCTACAACGGACTCCTTGCCTACTTGCTTGAAAGAGTCCTTTGCATCCAGCGAACTGTTTGCCAAACCTTGTACCACGATGGCAGAAGATTGCGTCCCCACGTTTCCACCCGTTCCCCCAATAAGCGGAATGTAAAGAGCCATTTCAGGGTGTGCCATGAATGTGCTATCGAAATTCCCCAATATCATTGAATTGCCAATTCCCCCTACCATTCCGATAAGCAACCACGGAAGGCGTGCCGAAGTCTGACGCAGCACCTTGTCGTCCGTTTCCACGTCTTGCGAAAGACCGGAAGCCAATTGGTAGTCGCGTGTTGAAAGGTCGCGGGCTTCGTCCATCACGTCGTCCACCGTGATTTGCCCCACTAACCTCCCGATGCTGTCCACAACGGGTATTGCCACAAGGTCATACTTCTCAATCACCTGCACCACGTCGTCCACGGGAGTATCCACTCGCACGGAAAGCGGGTCTTTCTTCATCACATGTTTCACCTTCGACACCGAAGGCGAAGTGACCATCTTCTTCAAAGGGAACACTCCCTTCAACCTTTCATCATCGTCTATTACATATACATAATAGATATCGTCCAATTTCTCGGCTTGCTGACGCATTTCTTTCAAACACTCCGGCATACTCCAATTTTCGTTGACGATTACCATTTCCGTCCCCATCAATCCGCCGGCAGTGCCTTCGTCGTACTTCAGCAAATCCACAATGTCTCCTGCCTGCTCTATGTCTCCGATATGCGAAAGGATTTCTTCCTGTTTATCCTCGTCAAGGTCGCGTATCAAATCCACCGCATCATCGGTATTCATATAGTCCACGAACTGCCGGGCAATCGTTTCGGAAGGAAGCTCATCAAGGAACTTCTTGCGAACATCCTCGTCCACTTCGGCAAGCACATCGGCAGCCGTCTCATTATCCAGCAAATAATAGACGAACCTAGCCTCCTCTGTATTGAGGTCATTGCAAAGCTCCGCAATATCAGCCGGATGAAGGTCTGCCAACAACTCTTTGACTGCTTCAGACTCCTGCCGATTAATTAGCTCTTTGACGTTATCTATGTATTCTTCGTCTATCATATCTCTTTTTCTATCCGGTTCGTCAATGCTATAAATTCTTTTATCGAAAGTTGCTCCGGTCTTCTATCGAACAACGATTCTTTTGTTAATAAACAATCGTTGCCCACTATTGGTTTTATGGAATTGCGAAGCGTCTTCCGCCGCTGGTTAAACGTTGTCTTTACGATTCTCTTGAATAGTTCCTCGTTACAACCCAGCGCCTTAGTATCGTTGCGCGTCATGCGTATCACTGCGCTTTTCACCTTGGGAGGCGGGTCAAAAACATATTCGTTGACCGTAAAAAGATACTCCACGCGATACCACGCCTGTATCAGAATACTCAAAATGCCGTAAGCCTTGCAACCCGGAGAAGCAACGATACGTTCGGCAACTTCTTTTTGTATCATACCTGTGCAGCACGGTATCAAGTCCTTATTCTCAAGCATCTTGAAGAAAATCTGGCTGGAGATGTTATACGGATAGTTGCCTGTCAATACAAACGGTTGCCCATTAAACAGGCGGTCTAAGTGCATTTTCAGAAAGTCGTCCTCTATAATATCATCTTCCAATGCCGGATATTCTCTGCGCAAATAATCGATTGATTCGTAATCAAGCTCAACCACTTTAAGCCGCCGCTCTTTTTTAATAAGGAATTGCGTCAATACCCCCGTTCCCGCCCCTACTTCCAACAGGGGGAGTCCGGGAAAAACGTCCACCGTATTGGCAATATCCTCTGCTATAGACAAATCTCTTAGGAAATGTTGCCCCAGAAACTTCTTTGGTTTGACGTATCTCATTCCTTAAACATTACAAATTCTTGGCAGTATTGCCACAATATCCTTCTATCTTTGTGGAGAACAAAAGTAATTTTTTTTGAAAGATAATTAAGATGCATGGCCATGAAATTTGCTATCGGTAAGAGTGGTAACAATAACTCCCCACTTTCCATTTTCAACTTTCCTCTTTCAACTATTTGGGCGTTCCCCCGATGGGGTCGGGCTATCCGCTACAATCTTTTTTGTTCGTACCCTCACAAAAAAGATTTCCGCTACTATCCTAACGCACCATGCGAACTTCGCTACTAACACAGCAAACCTTGATTATAAAGATAGCATACGGGGATTAAGAACGTGTGATTATTGAGATTTGGTATATACCATAATGATCGTAAGGGCTGCTCTTCCGATCATTATGCCTTAGGCATACTCATCGTATGCTAAGGGCATAATTCCACGATGAAAAGCATTAATAATTCTTGCAACGTTATAACATTTTTTTTTCTTGCTATATTTGCACATTATAATGTTATAACAATATACGATATGGAAACAACTATTGTACAAATAGGCAACAGTAAAGGGATTATATTGCCTGCCAGCATCTTGAAAAAGCTAAAGCTATCGCTCAAATCACCGGTAAATATAGTGATAGAAGATGAAAAAATAATAATAGAGCAACATCCGCGTGCCGGATGGGCGGAAGCTTTTCAACGAATAGCTGAACTTGGTGAAGATAAACTATTGATACCTGATGTTTTTGATGAAGAAACTTTTGATGATATACCATGGGAAGAATAATTAATCAGTACGATGTGTTCTGGGTTAAATTAGACCCAACACAAGGAAGCGAAATGGCGAAAACACGTCCGTGCGTAGTTGTTAGCCCCAATGAAATACATAATACTCTGCGCAATGTTATTGTAATTCCTATTACATCATCCATAGTTTCGGATCCTTGCAGAGTTGATTGTTGTATAGCAGGCAAAAAAGGTAAAATGGTGACATACCAAATAAGAAGTATAGATAAAAGCCGATTAGGAGATTTTATAGGTACGCTATCGGAAAACGAGATTAAAGCATTGCAAGATTCTCTGAAAAGAATGTTATGCCGATGAATGTTCTTTGCCTCGTTCAATGTTTGGTATGTGCCATACCAAGAATAAGACGGTAGCATACCGGAAGGAATGCAAATAGAGAACAAAGCTATTCCATGTTAAATTCATATCTTTGCGGCAGTGTCTTTATACGTATGCTCCTTTTTCAAATCATGAACAAACCGGTAAAGAAAATCCTCAGACCCATCCTTCCCCTCGCTTTAGGCGGTTTTATCCTGTTTTGGATATATCGTGATTTTGATTTTTCCACGGTCGGTGGCGTTCTTCTTCGGGGTATGAACTGGGGTTGGATGCTTCTTTCGTTGCTATTTGGCTTACTCAGTCATATTATTCGCGGGTGGCGATGGAAGCAGACATTAGGACCGATAGGGGCTTTCCCGAAAACGAGTAACTGTGTCAATGCCATATTCGTATCTTATGCAGCCAATTTGGTGATACCCCGGCTGGGAGAAATCTCGCGTTGCGGTGTCCTTGCTAAATACGAAAAAGTCCCCTTTACCAAATCTCTGGGGACAGTAGTTACGGAACGATTGATTGATAGCCTGTGTCTTGTCGTTATTACGATAATCACGCTATTGGTACAGTTGAGCGTATTCAATCGCTTTTTTGCGAAGACAGGGATGAATATTTCCGACATCTTCAGTAAGTTTACCTCCGTTCATTTCTACATTATCTTCTGTTGCGTGGTTGCTGCCATTTTGCTTTTGCTTCACCTAATACGCACGTTATCCTTTTTTAAGAAAGTAAAAGGAATGATGCTCAACGTTTGGGAAGGGGTGATGTCATTAAGAAATGTGACCAACCTCCCTCTCTTTATATTATTCACTGTTCTTATTTGGTTCTGCTATTTCATGCACTTTTATATTGCATTTTTCTGTTTTTCGTTTACCGAACATTTAAGTGTTTGGGCGGGGATGGTGATGTTTATCGGCGGAACTTTCTCTGTCGTTGTGCCTACTCCTGCGGGAGCCGGACCGTGGCATTTCGTAATTATCGCCATGATGTCGTTGTACAATGTTAGCCTGACCGATGCGGGAATATTTGCTTTGCTTGTGCATGGTATTCAAACATTTTTAATAGTTTTGTTGGGAATATACGGTATGGCAATGTTGCCTTTCATTAATAAAATTAAGAATCTATGAAAACAATCTTATCATTAAACCCCCAAGGCGTGTGGAAACATTTCCATTCGCTAACTCAAATACCTCGTCCGTCGGGATATATGCAGCCGATAACAGAATTTCTGCTGAACTTCGGAAGAGGCTTGAATCTTGAATCGTCTATTGATGACGCCGGTAATGTGATTATCCGCAAACCCGCCACACCGGGAATGGAGAATCGGAAAGGAGTCATTTTGCAGGCTCACATGGACATGGTTCCCCAAAAGAATAACGATACAACGCATAATTTTGAAGAGCATCCCATTCAAACCTATATTGACGGTGATTGGGTAAAAGCCAAAGGCACTACGTTGGGGGCAGATAACGGTCTCGGATTAGCCGCTATCATGGCTATATTGGAAGACGACAACCTGAAGCACGGTCCGTTGGAAGCCCTTATTACAAAGGACGAAGAAACCGGCATGTTCGGCGCTTTCGGTTTGAAACCCGGCACCATAAACGGAGAGATATTGTTGAATCTTGATTCCGAAGACGAAGGAGAACTGTTTATCGGTTGTGCCGGCGGTTTGGATATTAACGCAACGAAGCAGTACCAAGAAGTGAAACCTCCCAGTAATAGCATTGCCTTCCAAGTAACGTTGAAAGGTCTGCGAGGCGGACATTCCGGATTAGAAATCCACACAGGTCGTGCCAATGCCAACAAACTAATGGTTTACTTCGTTTATGAAGCTGCCAATAAAGGAGGTATCCGTCTGGCAAGTTGGGACGGTGGCAATATGCGCAATGCCATTCCGCGTGAAGCGCAAGTGGTAGTTACCGTTCCAGCGGCTTATAAAGAATCTTTCTTGAAATTAGTTGCCGATTTTGAGGCTTTATTTAATGAAGAATACGGCGCCATAGAAACTCCCATCAGCCTCAAAGCCGAACAGGTAGAATTACCGCAAGGAATTGTACCCCAGGATGTGCAAGATGCCCTTATTCAGACGATTTATGCCTGTCCCAATGGAGTAATACGGATGATTCCCACCATACCCGACACGGTGGAGACATCTACCAATCTGGCTATTATCACTATCGACAAGGAAGAGGTTTCCATCAAAATCTTGGCGCGCAGTTCCAGTGATAACATGAAGACAAATTTGGCAAACAGTCTGGAGAGTTGCTTTAAGATGATTGGAATGACAGTAGAACGAAGTGGAGATTATTCCGGTTGGCAACCCAACGTTAATTCTCCTATCCTGCAAGCTATGAAAGTCTCTTATAAAAAACAATTCGGAACGGAGCCGGAGGTAAAGGTCGTTCATGCAGGATTGGAATGTGGCATTATCGGAGCTACTATCAAAGGGCTTGATATGATTTCAATCGGACCGACTTTGCGCTCGCCGCACTCACCGGACGAAAGGGCGTATATTCCTTCGGTAGCAAAGTTCTACGACTTTTTAGTAGCCACATTAGAGAATACACCGGTGAAAAAATAAATGTACTCTTCTCACGGAGAAGGAGACAAAAGAAGAAAGGACGGAGAAGATATTTTTACTTCTCCGTCCTTTTCCATTTATTCCACTCCTGCGATAATGTAGGAGATAGGTGATTTTACCTCTGAATCGTTCAGAAGTGAAACAACTTAACTTGTAGGGTATTTAATAGAAAGTTGTCAATCTCCTTACATATCTATAAGGAGAAAGTATTTCTTCTTGCTTTTTTATATATGTACTACGCGAACAGACTATTTAATTAAAAAAGCACGATTCTTGTAAAGATGCAGAAACACAAAAAGCACGGAGGCTGATTGTAAGTAATCAGAACTCCGTGCTTCTACTTCTATTTCTTCGTGTTCGATTTTTCCGGCTATGCCGTTAGAAAGCAATCTGGAACTCCATTAATACCAAGCTACCATCTTTGCCGCCCCATTCTTTGGAAAAGTCGGAATATTGGTAGTTGAACTGCATACGGCAGGTCTTAGTAACATGGAAGTTAGCTCCCACTGTATAGTCTGTAACGGCTTCTTTAGCGTCCTTATTTCTACTGTAGTTGTCAGCTTTAACAAAGGCACTGATTTTGTCGGGTACAAGAAAATACCGTACCGTACCGTAGAGACCTTCCTTCTTTATATTGGCATCTTCACCGTTAATCCATTCCGCACGGGCGTGGAAACGAGAATTGGTATAGTCTGAACTCAAAGCAAAACGATTGCGCTTTTCATTTTTAGCATTTACAGCAGCATTGAGCGATGGTTCGCCCCCAAGATAAGGATATTTACCGATATAGGCACCTCCGGCAATACGCCAACCTTTCACAGGTTCAACTATCAACGTACCGATGAAGTCCTTGGCGTTGTTGTTGTCTGCGCGATTGAATCCGGCACCTTGGAAGATACCGACAGCATAGTGCAGGTAATTGTGGTCGCTTCCCGGTAACAAATCACCGGCAGCTTGGATACCAATGTCACGCCCTCCTCCTTGATTACCCGCTATTATATCAGTTCCGTAACCACCAAGTGACTGCACGGTACGTGAATAGTTAACTGATTCGAGGACGGTCAGTGAAATGGGCGTTTCCAACGTGAAGGGTATTTTATACTGTCCGGCACGCACCTTGAAAGCCGGTGAAGGCATCCATTCCGCCCAATATTCATACATCTTGGCAGATACAGCTTCGTGCATTACTGAAAAACGGAGTTGGTTGGTCACCTTGGCTTCCGCCCACAAGAAAGCAACACGGGGAGCAAAGCTATGGTTCACCGTAGGCGTCGTCGGAGGTGCCGTCTCATTATACTGATATAGCAACATTCCGTAACCGCCAAACTTCACGTCAAAGCCATTCAATCCGGGAAGTGTCAATCCTTTCGTTGGCGTGTCTTGAGCGCACAAAGGATACATAGCAAATGATATTAACGCAAGTAATATCCAAAATTTAGTTTTCATTGTGTGTAAAATTATACAGTTAATTAAATTAATCTATTCATACAACGATTACCCCTGTAGCAACTTTATCAATGATGTGAAATCTTCATCACCCCAATTCTGCCGGAGCCCCTCGCTGTAAATATCCGCCACTTTCGCCGTTATAGGCAACAACTTTGCAGGTGCTGTGGCTAACGCTAGCCGCAAGTCCTTGTGCAAATGCTTGACCGAGAACTGCGGCGAAAAATCATTCGTCAACAACTTCGGTTTCTTCAAATCACTCAGACCTGAATGCGCGACGTTTTCATTCAAAATCTGAAAAAACAACTCGTCGTTAATCCCAGCCGAACGTGAAAACTCCAAACCCTCGTTCAGCGCCTGCGAAATCAACGCAATCTGTAAATTCATTGCTAGTTTGATAGTACAAGCTTGACGATTGGTTCCCATGTCGAAGGTTTTTTTACTTAAAGCAGACAACACCTTTTTAGCCCGTACTTTATCCGGCTCACTGCCACCAATAAAAAATACATTCTCGCGTTGTTCTGCCGCAATCTTACTGCCTGTGAACGGTGCTTCCACATAACTTCCACCTACCTTGATGATTTGCGCCAAGAACTTATCGGATGCATCCGGTGAAATGGTGGACGATTGTATTACCAATGCCCCTGGTGCCAGATTGGCTATAACTGTTGGCAAAACCGAGTCAATTGCCGGTGGGTCTGCAATCACGATATGTACCACTTCCGCCCCACTAACAGCAGTGTTCAAATCCTGCACAAAATAGGGTGTATCTTTCGGTGTCCGGTTCCAAATTCTTAAATCATGCCCGTCCGAAGCATAGTGTTTACTCCACGCCGAACCGATAATCCCATAACCGATCAGTACAATCTTCATTATAATTCTTCTTACTATTTAATTTTTGCTCTAACTCTCTCAATGGAGAATAACAGTCACCCCTTTTGCACCATGTGCTCCTACAACCAAAGCCTGTTCTATGTCGGCAGTTTTAGACGGTCCCGAAATAAAGATTCCAAAACCATACTTATCACTGAACTTTATTTGGTTATACGCCTCGTGCATATTGTGGACTATATTCTTCTTGTCCAAAAGGATGATCAAATATTCTGATATGAAATATACGGCTTTCTGCCTTACATTCTGTGGTATCCAAACGCATCCGTTCTCGGCAACGCCCACTTCTCCCTGAATAATACCTAAATCTGTACCGTCCAGCGTATGCGGGTCTTCCACGTCATCGGGGCTGAATGTAGCTACGGTTATATCCGGCACGTTGGATGCAATGTTCTTTGCATCGGGATACAAAGATCTTATCAAATCATTAACGTTTTCACCGGCTTTCAGGATGACGGCATTCCCACCCACACCCTTACTGATTTCGATGAATTGAGCTACTTTATCGGAATACTGAATACCTGCTACTTTACTAATATCAGGCATGTCATATCTATCCTTTATATTCCGTTTTATATTGTCCAATATGGCATTTTTACTACTCACGGCATTTTGTTTTTAAGGGTTATACTGTTATTTTTTGGCTTTCTGCACCTTGCCTCTTTTCCACAACGAAGTAAATGATTCGCCGAAACGGGGCAATTCACGTCCTTTACCCCATTCATTAAGACCGTTGTATGTCAAAAACCGGGGCAAACTATTGGCAATAGGTGCAAATTTCAGCGTCGTATTATACAGCGCAGGATGTCCGAAAAGATACTTCATACCTTTCGACATGAATTTCTTCATTGAGTCTGCATGTCCGAGAGCATCCAAATCCTGTCGCCACCGGTATATCTGGTCGCCGATGTCAACACGGGCAGGGCAAACGTCAGTGCATGAAAAACAAAGGGTACATGCCGATACATTATCATGGTACTTCTGCGGTGAACGCAACATACCCAAATTGATACCGATAGGTCCGGGAATGAAATACGTATAGGAATATCCACCGCTACGGCGATAAACAGGACAAGTATTCATGCAGGCTCCGCAACGGAGGCATTTCAACGTCTGATAATGCTCGGAATTACCGAGTATCTCACTGCGACCGTTGTCCACGATAACGAAATGAAGCTCATGCCCTTTAAGCGGTTTCCGGAAATGCGAGGTATAAGATGTAGACGGCTGCCCTGTTGCCGAACGGGCAAGCAACCGCGTATAAACACCCAAAGACTTCACATTGGGAACCAACTTCTCAAGACCCATGGACACGATATGTACATTCGAGAAAGAGGTACCCATGTCAGCATTCCCTTCATTGGTGCAAACAACAACATCTCCCGTTTCGGCAACAGCGAAATTACATCCTGTCATACCAACGTCAGCAGTCAAAAATTGATCACGGAGATGCCGGCGTGCAGCACGGGTAAGGTAAGTGGGATCACTGTTACCCGGTTCGGTTCCTAATTTCTCCTCAAACAACTTTCCTACCTCCTGTCGCTTGATATGGATAGCAGGCATAACAATATGGCTGGGCGGGATGTCCATAAGCTGAAGGATGCGTTCGCCGAGGTCGGTTTCCACCACATCAATACCTTTCTCTATCAAATAAGGATTGAGATGGCATTCTTCGGTAAGCATGGACTTGCTTTTCACCAATTTCTTTGCATTATGCTTAGCCAGAATACTGTATATGATTTCGTTATGCTCTTTTGCATCCTTTGCCCAATGTACCGTAACACCATTAGCTTCGGCATTCTTTGCAAATTGTTCAACGTGTTTGTCAAGATGAGTGATGGTGTGCAACTTGATCTCACTTGCCAAATCCCTCAGTTTTTCCCACTCAGGGACTGCCATAGCCAATCTGTCTCTTTTTTCGCGGACTAACCAAAGAGTTTCGTTATGCCACGTTCTTTGCTCTGCATTTGCAACAAAACGGGCTGCCGCTTCGGAATGTTTTGTACTCATAGTCCTGCTGCTAATATTTGTGAAACATGTATGAACTTAATGGGAAGTTTTTCCCTCCTAACGATACCTTGCATGTGCATCAAGCACGAACTATCTGCTCCGGTGATATATTCTGCTCCGGTAGCGGCATGGTTTTTAATTTTATCTTGTCCCATACATACTGAAACCTCGCTTTCTTCAATAGAGAACATACCTCCGAATCCACAACACTCATCAACCTTCTGAGGCTCAAAAATCTCAATGCCTTCCACAAGTGATAACAAATCCTTTATCTTTGAATAACGTGGAATATTAAGTTCGCTGGCAGAAGACAGTAATAATTCACGGACACCGTGACAACTGTTGTGTATGCTCACCTTATGAGTAAATTTTCCCGGTATCTTTTTTACTTTGAGTATATCGTGCAAAAACTCGCACAAATCATAAATCTTGCCGCTTGTCTGGCACGGATGGTTTCCTTTTTTAAGCAAACCCGGATACATTTCCTTCACAAAGGCAGTGCAACTTGCGGAAGGAGCCACTATATAATCGTATTTTCCGAAAAGTTTCTCGAAATTCTCCGCCAATGAGATGGCTTTTTCCTCGAAACCACCGTTTGCCATCGGTTGCCCGCAACATGTCTGGGCAAGGGGATAATCAATATCCACACCGAAATAGTCCAACAACTTGTAAGTTGCTATACCGGCTTCGGGATACACGGCATTTACATAACAAGGAATGAATAATCCTACTTTCATGGTAATTAATTTTTTTCAAGATTAAACTATTACAGGCTGTCGGCATAAAGTTCGACAACATGCTTGACCGATACGTTGTCGCCGTTTTGTGACAACATATCCATAAGTTGTAACATGCACGCAGGACAACCAACCGCCACTATATCCGGCTTGACTGAAACAATGTTGTCTCGCTTCCTTTTGCCTATTTTATTTGCCAATGCGTGTTGAGTTAAAGTAAAACTGCCTCCACTTCCGCAACAACGGTCTGCTTCCGGCATTTCTACGAATTGGAAACCCCGCAAACTTTTCAAAATAGCCCGTGGTTGAGCGGAGACACCCAAAGATTTTTTCAAGTGACAGGAATCGTGATAGGTAACTTTGCGGACACCGGCTTTTTCTTCCGAATCCTTGACGTCTATTTTGAGAACATCAACCAAGAAGGCGGTAATATCCATGACTTGCCCGTGCAACTTTTCTATCTGGCATTGTTCATCCGAAGTAAAATCTTCTTTAAAACGAAACCAGTTTTCTTTGATATTGGACGCACAAGTGGCACACGGAGATACTAAATAGTCAAAATCAGCTTCGGCTAGCAGTTTGAGATTAATCTGCACCAGACGTTTAAATGAATCATGGTCGCCCGATGCTAAATTCGGAATCCCACAACAAGCTAAATGTGCAGGCATAAAAACACCGACCCCATGCTTTTCAAACACTTTCATTGTAGCATCTGACAGTCTTACAAAGAGCTTGTCAGGCACACAACCGGGAAAGAAAGCAACCTTAATGCCGCTCTTACCAACCGGAATATTAATGCAGCCGGACTTTGCGGAGAAACTCCTTCCTTCGAGAGGCTGGAAATGACGCTTACCGACGAACGGACGCAGAAGCGGCGCTTCGACCGTATCTGTCTTTTCATTAACTTTGCGCAGAAACAAATTCTGAAACCAACTGGAAACCCTTACAAAGAAATTCATCAAACCGGGATGCGGCAAAATGAATCTGAAAATAAGTTTCTTTATAGGACTTAATCCTTTGTAACCAACCACTAACCGACGGGAACGTAAAAATATATCCATCGTACCTACACCGGATGGACAATTAGCCTGACAAGAACCACACAAAAGGCAACGTTCAAGGCGTTTACTAACACCGTCAACGTCTTTGATGATTTCATGAGCCAAATTCTCCACAAGAGCGATCTTGCCACGGCTGACATCTGCCTCCTTCATGGTGGTACCATAAACAGGACAAACCGCTTGACACAGACCACAACGCATACATCCAACCAAGAAGTCATCCAGCGTCATCAGTTGCTTAGCCAATTCAGATACGGAAACAGCTCGTTTTATTTCTTTTGACATACTATTTCCTCCTACAAAATCTTTTTACTGGCATTGAAAAGGTATTTAGGATCAAGCGCACGCCGCAGATTCTTAGAAAAATTAATGGTAGCACGGTTAGTTTCCTTTTCCATCCATTTAGCTTTAGCCATACCGATGCCATGTTCTCCTGAGAGAGTACCCTGAAGTTGAAGTGCTGTATCAAAAATTTCGTCCACCGCTTCCTCCACCCGTCGGAATTCTTCTTTGTCTCGACGGTCGCAGAGAATAGTAGGATGAAGATTACCATCTCCGGCATGCCCGAAAGTACCGATTTCAAGCTTATACTTGTCGGCGATACGATTGATGGCAGCTACCATGGCAGGAATTTTGGAGCGAGGCACGGTGGCATCTTCCAAAACAGTAGTAGGTCGTGCCCGGGCTAAAGCAGGAAGGGCATTGCGACGAGCTTCCCAAATCTTATTCTTTTCGATTGCATCTTTAGCTATTCGTATATCGGTGGCACCACATTTTTTACACAGTTCTATGACTTTGTCCGCATCTTCTTCCATACCTTGCAGGTGGCTACCATCCACTTCGATCAAAAGGATAGCTGCTGCTTCTACCGGAAGACCGGCTTTAGTATGCGCCTCTACATATTTAAGGCACTTCTGATCCAGAATTTCCAGTGTGCAAGGCAGAATATGAGCTGCAATTATTGCAGCAACTGTTTCGGATGCCTTATTGACATCGTCATAGACAGCCATCATAGCTTTAGAAGCTTTTGGCGGTGGAACAAGTTTCAGAATTATCTGCGAAAAAATCCCTAAAGTTCCTTCGGAGCTAATCATCATACCACCCAAATTGTATCCGGTTACGCATTTAACTGTACGGGAACCGGTTTTAACCAATTCACCATTATAATCAAAAAACTCAATGCCCATCAGGTAATCTTTAGTTACCCCATATTTCAACCCCCGCAAACCACCGGCATTTAACGCCACATTACCTCCAAGCGTGGAGACTGTCTGTGACCCCGGATCGGGAGGATAGAAAAGACCGTGTGTACTCACAGTCTCAGCAAACTGAGAAGTAATCACACCCGGTTCCACCACAGCATATAAATCCTGTTCATTGATTTCAATGATTTTATTGAGACGATTAGTTAAGATAACTATACTATCGCCCGGTTCGGGTATAACCCCACCGGAGAGATTGGTACCTGACCCGCGTACGGTGATAGGCAAACCATTTTCATACGCTAACTTAATGGTTTGTCCCAGCTGTTCCTGATTGGCAGGTATCACCACCAAAGCCGGAAGACAAGGAGTAAGCACGGCCGCATCATAAGCATAAGCCTGCCGGTCAACTTCTTCAGCCAAAACCTGCTCCGCTCCTAATATCTTTATAAATTCTTTTATTAAATTCGCATTCACCACAGTCTTTTTATAAATGGTTCTGATAAACCCCTCTCAACCTTTCTCAAAGGAAGAAAAACTTTCCCCTGAGAGAGGTTCAAAGAGGATTTAGGATTTAAGGCAACATCCAGCTAAGCCAATAAGCCTGAAGCAGGGTGATAATACACACTACTAACGTCATGGCTATAGAGTGTTTTAAAGTAAAGCGGAACAAGTTTCCTTCCTGCCCAACCATATTGGTAGCTGCGGTAGCAACGGAAATAGATTGAGGAGAAATCATCTTACCTGTTACACCACCGGAAGAGTTGGCAGCCACGGTCAAGTTGGGGTCAATACCTACAGCTTCGGCGGTAGTCCGTTGTAAACTGCTGAACAAAGCATTGGATGAAGTATCGGAACCCGTCAAGAATACGCCTAACCAACCAAGTATTGGTGCAAAGAGCGGGAATAAGAAACCGGTTTTAGTGAATGCCAGCCCAAGGGTGGAACTCATACCGGAGTAGTTCATGATGTAAGCCAATCCCAAAATTGTAGAAATGGTAATAATCGGGAATCTCAACTGCTTAATAGTGCGGAAGAAACACTTAACAGCTTTGCCAATGCCATAATTAGGCATAATAAGAGAGGCAATCAAACCCGTGAGTAGGATAGCCGTTCCGCCGACAGATACCAAGTTAAGAGAGTACACAGCAGAATAGCTGGTGTCTGTAGCAACAATAGGTGCTGTTTTTACAATCATCTGATGCAAGCCCGGCCATTCGATATTAATAGTAAGGGCTTTGATAAAGTCGAGGTTCTTGAACCAACCAAGTCCCCAGATAAATACCATACCAGCCAAGATAATGTAAGACGACCAGGCACGCAATACTTCACGAGCACTGTATTTTTTGATTTCCAAAGTAGCTACTTTCTCATCAGGGAAGTGCCATGTATTTTTCGGCTTCCAAAACCTCAATAAGATAACCAGACCGATGATGGTAATGATAGCAGACATAACATCGGGCAAGTACGGACCATGGAAATTAGAGAAAGCAAACTGAGATACGGCGAAGCATATACCACTGACTAAAACGGCGGGCAGAACTTCTATTGTTTTCTTGAAACCACACATGGTGCAGCATACCCAGAATGGTACAATAACTGAAAGGAACGGCAACTGACGTCCCACAATGGCACTAATATGATTCACATCCAAACCGGAAGTGGTGGCAGCCGTAACAATAGGTACACCGATAGCACCAAACGCCACAGGAGCAGTATTCGCAATCAAACATATACCTGCAGCATAGAGAGGATTAAAGCCCAATCCTACCAGCATGGCAGCCGTAATAGCCACGGGAGTACCGAAACCAGCGGTACCTTCAATGAAAGAACCGAAAGCAAAAGCAATAAAGATAGCTTGCAAACGGCGGTCGTTCGTTAATCCGGCAAGAGAGTTCTTAATAATTTCAAACTCACCAGACTCCACAGTCAGGTTATACACCCATACGGCTGTAATAACAATCCAAATGATGGGAATAAGCCCAAAAGCGGCACCCATTAAGGTAGAACTGATACCCATTGAAACAGGCATACCCCAAACAGTAACAGCCAAAATAATGGAAACCACCGTAGCAACAAGGGCTGCCTTATGCCCCGGCGTACGCTTAACTGCAAGCATGTAAAACAGCAGATACAAAGGTATGGCAGCTACAAGAGCAGAGAGTAGATAAGTCGGCAAGCCAGACAAAATCGAACCCAGAGGATCATAGTTTTGAATCCATTTCTCCATAATATAACAAATTTAAGAGTTAATAATACTTGTATTTATTATTTAATATAATAGTTATAATTCAAAGTTACAGATGTTTTTTCATTTCAAAAATATTTCACTAATATTTTTAAATAAAATAATCAAATAAATCTAAACTAAGCTCTATAACATAATTTTAGCAGTTATTGCACATGACTTTTCTCAAGGTTTACAGGATTGATAAATGCCAAAATTTCTCCCTTTTGAACATGTTCACCTTGCTTGACATACGTCCCGATGATGGTTCCATCAAACCCCGCCTTCACAGGTTCAAGGCAATAAGGCAATTGGATGTGACAAAGAATACAGTCACGCTTAATTGCCGTACCTTCAAAAGGAGTCGTTGAAACATCTGCTACATCATATTGCCAGAGAACCTGTCCTCTACAAGGAGCATGTACAGGCATAGCCTGTGGAAACTCAGCTCTGATTTGTTCTACACTGAAACTCGGTACTTCTATCACGGGACGTTCCACAATAATCGGCGTACCGGCTTTTTCCTTTGCTTTTTCCAAATCCTGGTTGAAACGTTCTTTGGCAATGCCCGATTTGAAATCCCTGTATTGGCGTTCATGCATGGCAAATTCAAACAACTCTTCTTCGTCTTGTCCTTCGTCCCAGCCAAGGTCTTTCATTTCTTTGCGGAAACGGGGTAATTCATTGGGGAATAAAGCTTGCGGATTGCCTTCATAAAATTCCAGCTTATTGTTTTTTGCCAATTCAATGATTTGCGGATCCAAGACTTCGGGCAGTTTACCGGTTTTGCCGAGAATCATGTTCCAACTGTCTTTGTCAATCGTCGAAAAACGAGGTTCATTTTTGGCAGCTGCCAAAATATTCATTAGGGCAATATTTTTTGTATATTGGCTGAAAGGTGTTACCAAAGGGGGGTATCCCAACATAGGCCATATAGCTTCCACTTCTTTGAATAATTGGACAACCAAATAATTTAGCGTCACCTCGCTTTTCCCATTCTGACGCAAAGCCAGATTAATGGCATTATGCATTCCTTTCAAATCAGCCATCATGGAACCCATCATACCTCCAGGAAGACCGCAACCAACCAGCAACGATGTCATAATCTTGTTGTTCGGGTCAATGAAGAAACCCAGAAAATCGTCAATGAAACTTTGGGTTAAACGCCGTGCTTCCATATAAGCTTCTATATTAATATCAGGCACCCGAAAACCTGCATCTTTCAACATCGCCTGGATGGTTATTACGTCCGGGTGAACCATCCCCCAAGACAACGGCTCTATAGCGACGTCGAGAACATCCACACCGTTGTACGCTGCCTCCATCATGGAAGCAACAGAAAATCCCGGACCCGAATGCCCATGATATTGAATAACGATGCGAGGACGATATTCCTTTATACCTTTGATGATTTGCCCAATGCTGTACGGACGACCCACTCCTGCCATATCCTTGAGGCAAATTTCTTCGGCACCGGCATCAATAAGTTGTTTCGCCAAATCGACATAATATTTCACCGTGTGAATAGGCGAATGAGTGATACATAAAGCGACTTGCGGTATCATCCCGCCTTCTTTGGCATATTGAATGGAAGGAATGATGTTGCGGGGGTCGTTCAATCCGCAAAAGATACGGGTGATATCCACACCTTGTGCATGTTTCACCTTATACATCAATTTCCTGACATCAGAAGGAACCGGATTCATCCGAAGCCCATTCAGACCTCTGTCAAGCATGTGCGTCTGAATACCCGCTTTTTTAAAAGGAGCGGTAAACCTACGAACGGCAAGATTCGGATTTTCGCCATACAGTAGATTGACTTGTTCAAAGGCGCCACCGTTAGTTTCCACTCTCGCAAAACAATTCATATCAACAATTACAGGAGCGATTTGCTGTAACTGGTCAATTCTGGGTTGATATTTACCGGATGATTGCCACATATCGCGATAAACCAAACTGAATTTAATTTCTCTGTCCATAATTGTAATTTAGATTTAAGTTTAAGGTACCATTCATGTATTTTTATTTCATTTATATACAAAGATAACACAATTTTTATAATCCCATGTTTTTTTAATTAAAATTATTATGAAATTAATTTATTGATAATCTGATATATATCTTTTTATTAAATTAATGTGAGTTTAGATGTAATATCCTGTAGTGCATTTGTAAAAGCAAGCAACGGATACGTCTGGGGCGGGTATTCTTGGTGTCTGAAACAGGTAATCTAAGCGTCCGGGAGGTGGCCTCTCACTGGCTCCGGCACGCGAGCCGATAAGCTCCGGTGTGCGAACTTGCTTAAAAACATCCGGATAAAGCAATCAAATACGGACAAGCTGGATTTAGCATAGTAATGAAGTAACTTTGAGGGGACAAAGATAAGGTTGATGTGGTATTTCTATACTCATTCTAACCTGTTGTGCATTTAGCAAATATTAATTGGGGTGGTGATTTAAAAAGTATGTTGATATAAGATTTTGTCAATCAGGTTATAAGTGATTTACTCATGTTGGTTCGTAGAATTGGTATCCGCCATAGATTCCAAATACAAGGGGGTGGGTATCCGAAAGGTAGTATCCCCGTATGTACCAAGATACAGAACGTAGAAACAGTTAAATACATCATTTATAATCCCTTAACATCCCCTGAATAATAATATACATTCCTTCTTCAATTTGTCAATCCTTTTTCCGCATTTCAGCCGTTACTATCCCACCTTTCCTACCCCAAATCGTAACAAATTTCAACCAGCCATAACCCCATTTATTGCTTACACAACATTTTTTCGTCTAAAAGATTCTTACACCTGATTTCTGCAAACATTCGGCGTGAACGAAGAGTTATGAAGCAAACAGGTATCTAATCCTTACATTTCTGCTATACAATGTAAGGATAGTCGAAAACACCTATAAAAAATATTAAATCTGCATTCAACGGCGTCAAAATACAAAATGATACTTTTTATGTTAAAAAACCGGCATTTTGTGTTTGTAAACATCTTTTGAATACCCCCAATTTCTATCTCCTATCTATCTCCTACTTATCTCCTATCTATCTCTTATCTACCTCCTATAAAACCACTCTAAACCTCATCATCACTGCATTTCAAGGGGATTTACCAAGCGAAAATTAATTACAAATTCCACCCCATCGGATTTTACAATATGACACAATTTTCATCCTTTTTCCGTCATATTGATTTTCAAACCCCTCCAAAACAGAAATTTTATTTCACGTATATTTGTATCCTCCGATAATACAAACTAGTTTGAAGATGTATAAACAGCATACTTTCCGCATCACCTTCAATTTGGGTTGCCTGATTTAGTCAATTGAACATTTTTTTCTTTTTTTGCTAAATGCACAACAGGTTCATTCTATACTCTCTCCCCAGGATTTCTATACTCTTTCTTCACTCTCAGAGCGATAAAACCGTATACCGGCTTCACTTTGCCGATAAGTATCCCATACTCACGGGGGTAATATAAAAGTGAAGAATTGAAAATGTTGTTAGTAGTGCGATCCGCATGGCGCGTTAGGAATATCCGCTACAATGCTTTTGTTCGTGCCTCACAAAAGCATTGTAGCGGATAGCCCGACCCGTAGGGAACGCCATAAATTAGTTGAAAGTGGAAAGTTATTTTGTTTGTTCTAACCCTTTTCGCTTTTTTACAAATGCACTACGAGTTAGAGAAATATCTTTTGCCCCGTTATCTCGGGGCAACCTTTCCCTGTCTGTTCCTATCGGTGGATGTAATGATAAGCATAAATGAGATAAGGTGGGCAATTAAAAATATTACCCACTTTCTGTGTAATGACATCAGTCAATTATTTCATACGGAAATGGTATAAATATCTTTCGGTTTTCTTCTGCTTTAAGATTAGAAGCATCAAACCTAAAGTGATATTCAATTTC
>SNRY01000160.1_pt1 | contig 24653 bp, 33 predicted proteins | sample 4693421 | NCBI WGS metagenome assembly SNRY01 (sample SAMN11003215, study PRJNA524138) | termite gut metagenome | isolation source: Bacteroidetes bacterial symbionts from single cell of protist host amplifed... | host: Streblomastix strix ... | reverse complement strand
ATTCTTTAGCCGTATTCACAGCATCTTGTCCCGTCATCGAATCGACAACGAAAAGTATTTCATTCGGATGAATGGCATCTTTGATAGCAGCAATCTCATTCATCATCTGCTCGTCTATCGCCAAACGTCCTGCCGTATCGACAATAACCAAATCATTCCCTCTGGCTTTTGCCTGTTTAATGGCATTTTGAGCAATGGAAACGGGATTCCGGTTATCCGGCTCGGAATAAACAGGCACATCAATTTGTTCCGCCAATACACGCAACTGTTCGATAGCAGCCGGACGATAAATATCGCACGCCACCAGCAAAGGCTTCTTCCCCTTTTTGGCTTTCAACATTTGTGCCAGTTTCCCCGAAAAAGTAGTCTTACCGGATCCCTGCAAACCGGACATCAGAATCACTGCCGGCTGTCCTTTGATGTTGATCTCAGCCGTTTCGCCTCCCATCAGTTGAGTGAGTTCGTCATGAACAATCTTTATCATCAACTGACTTGGTTTCACTGCCGTAAGCACATTTTGCCCTAACGCTTTTTCTTTCACCGTATCGGTAAAGGTCTTCGCCACTTTGTAATTAACGTCGGCATTCAATAAGGCTTTGCGTACATCCTTCAAGGTTTCGGCTACATTGATTTCGGTAATCTTGCCTTCACCCTTTAGAATTTTAAACGACCTCTCTAATCTTTCGCTTAAACTATCGAACATATATTATTTTTTAGTATGGTTAAATTGATAACAGATAAATTCTTTGTTTTTATGGCAGGCAAAGATAATTCATATCTGTGAATTTAACAATACGGCACCTTTAATGAGACGAATTACAATTTCTTTCTCCCCAGAGACAAAGACGACAATACCACGCTAACAGATGAAAATGCCATAGCCGCACTTGCCAACATCGGGTTCAAGAGCATTCCGTTGATAGGAAAAAGCATCCCGGCAGCAATGGGGATACCTATCAAATTGTAGATAAAAGCCCAGAACAAATTCCGGTGAATGAGACGCACCGTTTGGCTCGACAGTTTGAACGCTTTGGGCAGCAACAGCAAGTCGGAAGTCATCAGCGTAACCATTGCCGCATCTATCGCAATGTCCGTTCCTCTTCCCGGTGCAATACTCACATCGGCAGACGCTAAGGCTTGCGAATCGTTGATGCCGTCGCCTACCATTGCCACTACTTTCCCTTGTGATTGCAATTTACGGATAAACGCTTGTTTGTCGTCCGGTAAAGCCTCGGCAATATAGTGCTCAATACCCAGTTGTTTGGCTACAGCGGCGGCAGTACGTTCACTGTCGCCGGTCAACATGTAAATATCAATGCCTTGATGCTTCAATTGATTGACAGCTTCGGCGGAAGTCGGTTTAATTTTATCGGCAACGGTAATAACGGCAAGCAATTCATTCTCCCGTCCGAAGTAAACAATACTGTTTCCGCCGGATAACGGTTCGGATGAGGTATCCGGTATGTCAGCCCGAAAATCGTTTGCCAGTTTACGACTTCCCACCCAGTATATTCTACCGGCATAATGTACCTTAATACCTTTCCCGGTAATACTCTCAAAACCGTCCGGCGAAACGGGGGATAGTTGTTCTTCTTGCAAGAAACTAACGATAGCCTCCGCCAAAGGATGTTCCGACCTCATTTCGGTAGCCAGCAATATACATTTAAACAAAATATCCTGCCCGTCTTTTTGAGAATATTCCACAACTACGGGATGTCCTTCCGTTAGTGTCCCTGTTTTATCAAGCACCACAGTGTTCACCTTGCGCATCTGCTCCAACGCCAAAGCGTCTTTTATCAATATGTGATGATTGGCAGCCTTGCCGATACCCATCATAAGCGCCGTAGGAGTAGCCAATCCCAATGCACAGGGGCAGGCAATAACCAACACAGAAACTGCCGAGAGCATGCCATGAAAGAAATATCCCATGCCACCCACCGCTATCCAAACGGTGAAAGTCAACAAAGCAATTCCCAATACGACAGGAACAAAAATACCCGTTACCTTGTCAACAATACGTTGAACGGGAGCTTTACTGCCCTGCGCTTCCTGTACCATGCGGATAATCCGTGCAAGTACCGTCTCACTCCCCACCTGCGTAGCATTAATAACAAAAGCCCCTTTCCGGTTAATAGTTCCGGCAAGTACCTTGTCTCCTTTTTTCTTTGATACGGGAATGGGTTCACCGCTAATCATACTTTCGTCCACATAAGATTCACCCGTTACGAGTTGCCCATCTACAGGAATTTGTTCGCCCGGGCGGACTATCACAAGGTCGTTCGTTTGCAATTGCCCCACAGGAATGTCTATTTCCTTCCCGTCCCGTTGTATGCGTGCTGTTTTGGGTTGCAGTCCGATTAATCTTTGTATGGCAGATGAAGTATATCCTTTAGTACGCTCTTCCATTAATTTGCCCGTCAAAACAAAAGCGATGATAACTACAGCCGCTTCATAATAAACGTGAGGCTCAATGCCCCGTTCCTGCCAAAAATCAGGAAAGAAAGTATTGAACACGCTAAATAGAAAGGCGATAGAAGTACTCAACGTTATGAGTGTATCCATATTGCTACGCCCCAACCTTGCCTGTTTCCATGCGTTTACATAAAACGAATTTCCGAAGTATATCAATACAACGGACGAAAGCGCCAACATCATTTCATTGGCATACAGTATATGCGGAAACCACATGGAAAATGCCAGCACAGGAAACGCAAGTATCCACGTGCCTGTTACCTTTCGTTTCAGTTGTCGGTATCGTTTCTGTTGTTCCTCCGCATGTCGTTCCCTTTGATGGTCTTCTTCTATGATTAGATCGTAACCTGCTGCCACAACAGCTTTTCGTATTTCTTCAGGAGTTAACTTGCCGGATTCGTAAGTAATGGAAAGCAAGCCGGATGCAAAGTTAACCGAAGCATCTTTTACTCCTTGCAATCTTTTAACGGTCTTCTCTATATTACTGGCACATCCCGCACAATGCATCTTCAGTGCGGGATATGTTTTTTTTACGTATGAATTATACTTTATTAGCAATACTCTATTATTTACAGGCTATTTTGTTTCTGTCGTAAAACTATAGTTCCCTGAAGCAACTTCAAATACAACATATTCTCCCTCTGTTTTCACGAACTGTACACCCTCAGCAGAAGAAGCTCGTTTGCCGCTTTCGGTTACCTTGTCCTCGGAAGAAGCCGGAATATATACTGTTGCAGAAGTGTTACACGGCACGGATATATTCCATTGCATGAGGTTCTCTTTTATGTTCCATGCGCTTTTTATCACTCCGTAAACAGAATGATAGGAGGCTTTCACATAATTTAATTGCTCCGTCGGATACGGGCGCATGGTGATGTGTTTGAATCCTGTACTCGTTTCGGATGTGTTTTGGATGCCCGCCAAATATTCGTAACACCAAACAATAAAATCACCCAGCAACATAACATGGTTGCCCGAATTCATATAAGCAGCAGCCGTGTTTCCATTCCACAATTCCCATATAGTGGTAGCGTCGTTCTCAACCATGTATCCCCAACTGGGATAATCGCGATTTGTGGCAATGCGGAAAGCCAAGTCGAAACGTCCACGGTCGGACAATCCGCGCATCAACCATTGTATGCCTATCAATCCGGTACTGACATGGCTGTTAAATTCCTTTTCGGTTTTATCCGTAATATTACGGAACACTTCTGTTTCGTATTCCAAAGGTACCATTCCGTAACACAGAGGAAGAAGATTGGCTGTAACCGTATTGTTGCCGTATTGTTTGGTTTCTTTGTTGAGGAACTTGTTATTAAAAGCGTCTTTTACTTTCAGGGACAATTGGGCATAATATTCTGCATCTTCTTGATTGCCGGAGAGTTTGGCAAAACGTTCCATCAAACTGCACAAATGATAGTAAAAAGACGTACCCAACAGTTGACCGTCCGTTTTGCGTGCAGGGTCATTCGAATGAACAAGTTCGGGATTTTCGGGAGGCATGCACCAGTCGCCGTACGTATCGCGGGGCATGAGGTAATCAACCATATAGCTGTCTTTCATGTAAAGAAGCCATTTTTTCATGGAGTCGTAGTGCTTGAGTATTGGCTCCATGTTGTTGTATTGATTGTACAGCATGTTGGCAATAATGATATAAGCGGCAGGCCATGTTACGTCATCGTTGTAAACAGCCCAATAATTGGGGGCTACATCGGGAATACTCCCGCTTTCGCGCTGCGCTTCTTCAATATCGTCCAGCCATTTGGCATAAAGATTATTATTGTTAAAAACAAAACTTTCACCTAACGAACCGGTGGCACGGTCGCCCAACCAGCCCATCCGTTCGTCCCGTTGCGGGCAGTCGGTAGGCATTCCTCTGTAATTACCGCGTATGCCCCAGTAAGCGTTTTTATAAATTTGATTCAGAACAGGGTTGGATGTCTCAAACGTCCCTGTCGTTTTCATTTCATCATACAATACCTTTCCTTCAAAGTCTTTGAGAGAAGGTTTGCCGGGATAACCCGTGATTTCGACATACCTGAATCCGTGATACGTAAAAACAGGCTCCCATGATTCGCAGGAAATACCTTTCAACGTATATTTGTCCGTTACTTCCGCCTCTCTGATATTGTCCAAGTACAATGTCCCGTCCGGCTTGAGTGTTTCGGCAAAGCGTAGCGTCACGCAATCGCCTTTCTTGCCTTTCGTTCGTATTTTCAATCGCCCGACCATGTTTTGCCCCATATCCAATATATATTTTCCGGAGTCCGGTTTGGCAATGGCAACCGGTTTGATTATTTCCATGATCCGTATGTTGGGATTGATTTGCGCTTTTAACACTCCTTCGGGAGAACCGGTTTGTTCGGCTTGTAACCACTTGTCGGCATCAAAGCCGTTTTTATTCCAACCCGGCATTTCTTTATTGGCATCATATTCTTCGCCGTCGAACTCATTGTTGGAGCGTATCGGTCCGTCTGCCGTAACTTTCCATGTAGTATCGCTTATGACCGTCTGTTTGTTTCCGTCGGCATATTCTATTTCCAATTGCATGATCATTTTCGGAAATCCGAAGTGCTTAACACTGTGGGGACGCATGGTGAAGAAACGACCATTGCCCAAAATAACTCCCAGCGTGTTGGTCTTTTTTTGAACATCTTTAGTTACGTCAAACGTATTGTATTTGACGGATTTGGTATAATCTGTCGGAGTAGGGGAAAGTTCCTGGTCGCCGATTTCTTTTCCATTGACATATAATTTATACAATCCAAGCCCGGAAATGTATAATACCGCTCTTTTGACCTTGCTCTTGCTTTCCGGGGTAAATTCCTTGCGGAAGTAGCGTGCGGAAAGTCTTGTATGCGATGCATCAGGGCGATCGTACTCGAAACTTTTGTCCAACCCCGTCCATTGTGCCTGCCAATCAGAATCGTTAAGCAATCCCATAGTCCAGCGGGCTGGTTTGCTCCATGCGCTTTCGCCTTTGTTGGTAGTTACTTTTACTTTCCAAAAACATTGTGTGCGGCTTTCAAGTGGTTTTCCTTCATACGGAATTTGGCAAGATGAATCCGAAGAGACAGTGCCGGAGTCCCATAAATCGCCTTCATCGTTATTCAGTTTCTCCGGCGAAGAAGCCACTATAATACGGTATTCCGTCTGGCGGATGTCGCGTTGCAAACCGATGATTTCCCAACTCAGACGCGGGTTGGAGCAATCAATGCCGAGCGGATTGTTCAGCATCTCGCAACGCAAGTCTACCAATTTCACCGGAGCTTTTTGCTGGCAAGAGCAAGAAAATGCTATCACTGCCAACAAGCAAACAAATGTAAATCTGAAGTGTTTCATGTTTTTAATGTATTTTTGATTTTGAGTTTATCAGTTCTTATGTTTTTCTTTCTTCTAATGATTAATCCCTGTAACTATATCTAATGTAACTGAAGCAGACGATTACAACGACATTATGTCGTTGCTCATTTCTTACATTGACAAAGATGCTAAAAAGAATTGAAATGAACAAAAAATGGGTAAAAGTTGGGTGTATTTACCTTTCACAAGTTTAAAACGGGATTTCCCGGTGCTCTCTTAGCAGTTCATATCCCATCCGAAGGGTATTCGAGGGGCTTTTTGGGGTATATATGTCCGCTTGGGAATCGGATATGGATCGGACATGAATCGGATAACGATCGGACATAATACGGATGTAACCCCTAAGCATGGGTGCGGGAAGCAGATACTTTATATTTATTGCCATAAAAAGTTATCTTTATAATATCTAAACAAAGAATACTTCGACACAATACGGAATGGAGGGATTAAATCTACTAATTAGAAGATAAGTATAGCCTAGCCTCATCTGAAGTGATAAAACACAAAAACATATCAATTTTTATATCATTTCGACCAATTTTTGCCCTGTTGAGAATGAAGATTTATTCTATATTTGTCAAACTACTTATTTTAAATTTTAATACCTTAAAAAAACAACGGAAATGAAAAGAACATTTATTCTTGTTTCTTTGCTGATTACTATGATCTCAACCAATGCCAATCCTATAGATGAAGCATTTGAAAAAAGTAAAGAAGTAGAAGCGCAAATTAAAAAAACATCTTTTTCATCGCGTATATTTCGCATTACAGATTTTGGCGCCAAACCCGATAACGAAGCTAATCCCTGCCACGAAGCCATCAACCAGGCAATCATAGCTTGCAGTCAGGCGGGTGGCGGAACAGTCATTGTTTCTAAAGGAACTTTTTACACCGGTCCTATTACGTTGAAAAGCAACGTTAACTTTCATTTAGAAGAAGGAGCTGTGCTGAAATTCTCTACCGATGAAACTCTATACCAACCCGCCGTCATCACCCGTTGGGAAGGAGTGGACTGCTACAACACACACCCATTAATTTATGCGTACGGCGAAACGAACATTGCTATCACCGGTAAAGGAATCATTGACGGACAAGGTTCCAACGAAGCATGGTGGTCTATGTGCGGCGCTGCTAAGTTTGGTTGGAAAGAAGGAATGGTATCTCAACGTGGCGGAGGAAGAGATCGCCTGTTAATGTATGCCGAAACCATGACTCCGGTTTACAAACGTATCATGACTCCTCAAGATGGCTTGCGTCCGCAACTCATCAATATTTATTCTTGCAATACTGTTTTGATAGAAGATGTAACTTTGCTTGCCTCTCCTTTCTGGGTGATTCATCCTCTTCTTTGCGAAAGTCTGATAGTTCGTGGCGTACAGATTTCCAATATTGGTCCTAACGGCGATGGCTGTGACCCTGAATCGTGTAAAAATGTATTGATAGAAAACTGTTCTTTCAGTACGGGAGACGATTGTATAGCCATTAAATCCGGACGAAACTTCGACGGTCGCAAATGGGATGTTCCAAGTGAAAATATTATTGTACGTAATTGCCAAATGAAAAACGGACACGGTGGCGTGGTGATAGGCAGTGAAATATCCGGTGGTTATCGTAATCTTTATGTAGAAAATTGTCAAATGGATAGCCCATTTTTAGACAGAGTTATTCGTATTAAGACAAGTTCTTGTCGTGGCGGAATTATCGAAAATGTATTTGTACGCAACATTACCGTAGGACAATGTGGCGAATCCGTGTTGCGCATCAACCTGCAATACGACAACGCAGAAAAGTGTCAGAGAGGTTTCAATCCTATCGTTCGTAACGTGCATCTAAGAAACATTACCTGCGAAAAGAGCCGTTTGGGAGTATTCATCACCGGATTAGACGGTTTGGAAAATGTATATAACGTAAGTGTGGAAGATTCACGTTTCAACAACGTAGAAAAGAATGGTAACGACATAACAGGAGCTAAAGACATTATTTTCAAAAATCTTTACATAAACAACAAGTTGGTGAAAAAATAATGATTAGATAATGTTTAGATACAAAGTTCACAAAAGAGTCTGTATTGATTAGTCAGACCTTTGTGAACTTTGTTAGCAATAATTTTCCTTTACTTTTTAGAGCATGTTTAAATTTGATTAAAACATGTTTTATGAGAACTCCAAAGGAGTGATAATATGTATAGAAAAGCCAGAATATGCCACTTCCTTTTAAATTTATTTAAAAAGAATCCGAAGGATTCAAATACTTATAGAATATAGAATAACAAATGAAAGTAATATTCGACTCTTCTAGAGTCGAATAAAGGGTATATGGGACATTGCTATATATACAACTTCTTTGGAGTTTTATAAAAACATTTCCCAATTAAATTTAAAACAGGCTCTTAATTTGTTCTCTTTTTTTTAGCTCACATAAATTACTTCCTTCAAATCTTTTTCGTTCAACGTTTCAAAAGTTTAGCTGTACTTTCCCCTTTCCCCCTCATTAGAGAAACAATCTCATTAGATTTTCGACTTTAACGTAAGTTTGATATCAGATTTTATTCTATATTATTGATTATTTGGTTGCTATGTTTTCTCAAATCAAAAAGTTACGACGACAGCATTGATTATTCAAATTACATTTATATCTTTGCGAGCCAAAATATATGCTGGATTAAAATTTAACATATATTCTACAACGAAATTAATAAACAATAATATAAAATTAAAAACGATTAAAATGCCTACAATTCAGCAATTAGTAAGAAAAGGGCGGAAAGTTTTGACGGAAAAAAGCAAATCTCCGGCATTAGACTCCTGTCCTCAACGTCGTGGCGTCTGTGTGAGGGTTTACACTACAACTCCGAAAAAGCCAAATTCCGCAATGCGTAAAGTTGCTCGCGTGCGTTTGACCAATCAGAAAGAGGTCAATTCATACATACCGGGTGAAGGGCACAACTTGCAAGAACACTCCATTGTGTTAGTACGCGGTGGACGTGTAAAAGACCTTCCGGGAGTTCGTTACCATATCGTTCGTGGAACACTTGATACAGCCGGTGTTAATGGACGCAAACAAAGGCGTTCCAAATACGGCGCAAAACGTCCGAAACCCGGACAAGCTGCTCCTGCTGCCGGTAAGAAAAAATAATTCTATGTGATAAAAGCTTCTATTTAAAAGAATAATTAAAATTCATATTAAATTTGTCGTGAATTATTAAAAGGTTGAGTAAATTCTTAAGAGAAAGAATTGAAGACAGTAATTGACGACATAAAATAAAAATATTATTTTCAACCAAAAATGAGAAAAACAAAACCCAAGAAACGTACCGTTCTGGCAGATCCTGTATTTAACGATCAAAAGGTCTCAAAGTTCGTAAATCATTTGATGTATGATGGTAAGAAGAATGTTTCTTACAGCATTTTCTATGCTGCCTTAGAAACTGTTAAAGCAAAGATGCCTAACGAAGAAAAGCCTGCTTTGGAAATCTGGAAAAAAGCATTAGAAAACATCACCCCGCAAGTGGAAGTAAAATCCCGTCGTGTAGGAGGATCTACATTCCAAGTTCCTACCGAAGTTCGTCCTGCCCGTAAAGAATCTATCTCAATGAAGAATTTGATACTGTATGCTCGTAAGAGAGGGGGGAAAACAATGGCAGATAAACTTGCCGCCGAGATAGTAGATGCATATAACGAACAAGGTGGTGCTTTCAAACGCAAGGAAGACATGCACAGAATGGCAGAAGCAAACCGTGCATTTGCACATTTTAGATTCTAAATACTGCTAATGAAAATTTACAAGTTAAGGGGAAAAACAGTAAGTAATTTTAAGAATTAGAAATGGCAAAACAAGATTTACATTTGACACGTAATATTGGTATCATGGCTCATATTGATGCCGGGAAAACAACAACCTCAGAACGTATTCTTTTCTATACCGGATTGACGCACAAAATCGGTGAAGTACATGATGGCGCAGCGACAATGGATTGGATGGAACAAGAACAGGAAAGAGGCATCACAATTACCTCGGCAGCTACCACTACAAAATGGAAATATGGCGAAAATACATATAAGATCAATTTAATAGATACTCCGGGGCATGTGGACTTTACTGCTGAGGTAGAGCGTTCTCTTCGTGTGCTTGATGGTGCAGTGGCGACCTACTGCGCAGTAGGAGGTGTGGAACCCCAATCGGAAACCGTATGGAGACAGGCTGATAAATACAATGTACCTCGTATTGGTTACGTAAATAAAATGGACCGTTCCGGTGCGGATTTCTATGAAGTTGTTCGTCAAATGAAAGATGTTTTGGGAGCTAATCCTTGCCCGATTGTCGTACCTATCGGATCTGAAGAACATTTTAAGGGAATTGTTGATTTAATCAGGATGAAAGCTATTCTTTGGCCGGACGAAACAATGGGAGCGGATTACAGTGTAGAAAACATACCTGCCGACCTTATGGACGAATGTAATGAGTGGAGAGGCAAAATGCTTGAAAAAGTAGCCGAATACGATGAGATTTTGATGGAAAAGTATTTTGATGATCCTTCTGTAATAACCGAAGAAGAAGTTCTCAGAGCACTGCGAAAGGCTACTATTCAAATGGAAATTGTTCCTATGCTTTGTGGTTCGTCATTCAAAAACAAAGGTGTTCAAACGCTACTTGACTATGTTTGTGCTTTTCTGCCTTCGCCTATAGATGCCGGGGAGGTAACGGGGACAAATCCGGATACCGGCTTGGAAGAAGAAAGAAGACCGGACGAAGGTGAAAAAACCGCAGCATTGGCATTTAAGATAGCTACAGACCCTTATGTGGGTCGTTTGACCTTCTTTCGCGTATATTCGGGCAAGATAGAGGCAGGTTCATACATCTACAACTCCCGTTCGGACAAAAAAGAACGTGTGTCTCGTTTATTCCAGATGCATTCCAACAAACAGAATCCCGTTGAAGTTATTGGTGCCGGTGATATCGGTGCCGGTGTAGGTTTCAAAGATATTCATACGGGTGATACACTCTGCGATGAAATGGCTCCGATAATATTGGAATCAATGGACTTCCCCGATCCGGTAATAAGTATTGCTGTTGAGCCGAAGACCCAAAAAGACATGGATAAATTATCCAATGGATTGGCTAAATTAGCGGAAGAAGACCCCACATTCACAGTGAGAACTGACGAACAGACGGGGCAAACAATAATCTCCGGTATGGGTGAACTTCATCTCGACATTATCGTAGACCGTTTGAAACGTGAGTTTAAGGTAGAGTGTAATCAGGGTCGTCCTCAAGTAAACTACAAGGAAGCTATTACCAAAACGGTTAACCTCCGCGAAGTATATAAAAAGCAATCCGGTGGTCGTGGTAAATTTGCAGATATTATAGTAAATATCGGACCGGTAGATGAAGACTTCACACAAGGAGGATTACAATTCGTTGATGGAGTAAAAGGCGGTAATATCCCTAAAGAATTTATTCCTTCGGTGCAAAAAGGATTCCAAAATGCAATGAAGAACGGAGTATTAGCCAGCTATCCACTTGACTCGTTGAAAGTAACCTTGATAGATGGTTCATTCCACCCTGTTGATTCCGACCAGTTATCATTTGAGATATGTGCCGCTCAAGCATATAGAAATGCGTGTGCTAAAGCAGGTCCTGTATTAATGGAACCCATAATGAAATTGGAAGTAGTAACTCCCGAAGATAATATGGGTGATGTTATCGGTGATTTAAACCGTCGTCGCGGTCAAGTGGAAGGTATGGAATCAAGTCGTTCGGGAGCCAGAATAGTAAAAGCGATGGTTCCGTTGTCCGAAATGTTTGGCTACGTTACAACATTGCGTACGATAACCTCCGGTCGTGCTACCTCATCAATGACTTATTCACATCATACTCCGGTTGCTACTTCTATCGCAAAAACCGTGCTGGAAGAAGTAAAAGGGCGTATAGAATTGCTTTAGGTAAGAAAGTTCGAGAAGTTACTGATTAGCGAATGACTCTTAATCGGTAACCTCTCAAAAATAATGTACTATTTAATAAAAAATAACAATGAGTCAAAAGATCAGAATTAAATTAAAATCTTACGATCACAATTTAGTAGATAAGTCTGCTGAAAAGATTGTAAAAACAGTAAAGGTTACGGGAGCCGTAGTGAGTGGTCCTATACCTCTTCCTACGCACAAGCGTATATTTACGGTGAACCGTTCAACTTTTGTAAATAAGAAATCAAGAGAACAGTTTGAACTTTCTTCCTTTAAAAGGTTGATAGATATTTATAGTTCAACGGCTAAAACAGTGGATGCTCTGATGAAATTGGAACTCCCCAGTGGCGTAGAAGTAGAAATAAAAGTTTGATAATTAAAACATAATGAAATGCCAGGATTATTAGGAAAAAAAATCGGAATGACATCCGTTTTCAGTACCGATGGTAAAAACGTACCATGTACTGTTATCGAAGTAGGTCCTTGTGTTGTTATTCAAGTAAAAACCATTGAAAAAGATGGCTATGCTGCCGTTCAGATAGGTTTTCAAGACCAAAAGGAAAAGCATACCACTCAACCTTTGATGGGGCACTTTAAAAAAGCCGGAATAACACCCAAGAGACACTTGGCCGAGTTCAAAGGATTTGAAAATGAATTGAATCCGGGGGATACCCTTACTGTTGAGATGTTTAATGATGTGATGTTTGTTGATGTTATCGGAACATCCAAAGGTAAAGGATTTCAAGGTGTAGTAAAAAGGCACGGCTTTGGTGGAGTAGGGCAAGCTACTCATGGACAGCACAACCGGGCTCGTAAACCCGGCTCTATCGGAGCTTGTTCATATCCGGCAAAAGTATTTAAAGGAATGCGTATGGCCGGTCAAATGGGAAATGAGAGAGTTACCGTTCAAAATCTGCAAGTATTAAAAGTGATAGCGGAACACAATCTTCTTTTAATTAAAGGTTCTATTCCCGGTAGCAAAGATTCAATCGTAATAATTCAAAAATAATGGAAGTTAACGTATATAATATAAAAGGTGAAGATACCGGGAGAAAGGTTACGTTAAATGAATCAATCTTCGGAATTAAGCCTAATGATCATGCCATTTATTTGGATGTGAAGCAATTTATGGCTAATAACCGTCAAGGTACTCACAAAGCAAAAGAAAGAAGCGAAGTTAGCGGTTCTACCCGTAAACTTGGTCGGCAGAAAGGTGGCGGCGGAGCACGGCGCGGTGATATAAATTCGCCTGTTTTAGTAGGTGGTGGACGTGTCTTTGGCCCTAGACCAAGAGATTATTCATTTAAGTTAAACAAGAAAACAAAAGCATTAGCCAGAAGATCGGCTTTATCATATAAAGCTCAAGATAATGCTATTCTTGTAGTAGAAGATTTCGTTTTTGAAACTCCTAAAACGAAAGAATTTCTTGGGATAATAAAAAATCTTAAGATTTCTGATAAAAAGTTACTGTTAGTTTTTTCGGATACGAATAAAAACGTATATTTGTCCGCTCGTAATCTAAAGGGTGCTAATGTACAGCCTATTTCCGGATTGAATACTTACAGAGTATTGGATGCGGGAGTTCTTGTGTTGACTGAAAGTACGGTTTCGGTTATCAATAATATTTTAAGTAATGATAAAGAGGAGGCTTAAATAATGGGAATAATTATTAAACCGTTGGTAACGGAAAAAATGAACAAAATAAGCGAAAAATTTAATCGTTTTGGGTTTATTGTATCTCCCAACGCCAATAAATTAGAAATTAAGAAAGAAGTTGAAAGCCTTTATAATATTACCGTAGAGAATGTGAATACTATCAAATATTCCGGCAAGAACAAAACCCGTTATACAAAAGCAGGTATTATAAAAGGCAGACTCAATAGTTACAAAAAGGCGATAGTAACGTTGAAAGAGGGAGATACTATAGACCTTTATAGCAATATATAAAAGAAATGGCAGTTCGTAAATTTAAGCCTACAACACCGGGGCAAAGACATAAAATTATCGGTACTTTTGACGATATTACCACAAGGATACCGGAGAAATCTCTTGTATATGGTAAGAAATCATCAGGTGGACGTAATAACACGGGTAAAATGACCATGCGTTATATCGGTGGCGGACACAGGAAGATGATTAGGGATATTGATTTCAAGAGAAACAAAGACGGTGTACCGGCAGTGGTAAAGACGATAGAGTATGATCCGAATCGTTCGGCTCGTATTGCGTTGTTATTTTATGCTGACGGTGAGAAAAGATATATTGTTGCTCCCAATGGATTGAAAGTAGGTATGACATTAATGTCCGGTGACAATATAGCGCCGGAAATCGGTAATGCACTTCCTCTACAAAATATTCCGGTCGGTACGGTAATCCATAATATCGAATTACGTCCGGGACAAGGTGCTGCTTTGGTTAGGTCGGCTGGTAATTTTGCTCAGCTAACTTCAAGAGAAGGTAAATATTCTGTAATCAAATTGCCTTCGGGAGAGGTAAGACAGATACTTAGTACGTGTAAAGCTACTATCGGTAGTGTTGGTAATTCGGATCATGCATTGGAACATTCAGGTAAAGCCGGGCGTTCAAGATGGTTAGGTCGTCGTCCTCGTAATCGCGGTGTCGTTATGAATCCTGTTGATCACCCGATGGGTGGTGGTGAAGGACGCGCGTCAGGAGGACATCCGAGATCTCGTAAAGGATTGTATGCTAAGGGGCTTAAAACAAGGTCTCCGAAAAAACAATCATCTAAGTATATTATAGAGAGAAGAAAAAAGTAATATGATTAAAATTAATTAAATTTATGAGTCGTTCATTAAAAAAAGGACCATATATTAATATAAGACTTGAAAGGAAAGTATTTACCATGAATGAATCTGGTAAGAAGGCTGTTGTTAAAACATGGGCTAGAGCTTCAATGATTTCGCCTGATTTTGTAGGACATACGGTTGCGGTTCATAATGGAAATAAATTTATTCCTGTTTATATTACCGAAAACATGGTGGGTCATAAACTGGGTGAATTTGCTCCAACGCGTACTTTTAGAGGTCATTCGGGTAATAGAAAAAATTAAGGTAATAAAGAAATTAATAATATAAAATGGGAGAAAGAAAAAGGAAATCGGCTGAAAGGAGAAAAGAATCTCTTGAAACCCAATATTTTGCAAAGTTGCGAAATGTGCCTACATCTCCTCGTAAAATGCGTCTTGTGGTTGATATGATTCGCGGAATGGAAGTGAATAGGGCATTAGGGGTTTTGAAGTTTTCCTCGAAAGAGGCAGCCGCAAAAGTAGAGAAGTTATTACGTTCTGCGATTGCTAACTGGGAACAGAAAAATGAACGCAAGGCAGAAGGGGGTGAGTTGTTTGTAAGTAAAATATTTGTTGATTGCGGACCTACTCTAAAGAGAATGAGACCGGCACCACAGGGAAGGGGATATAGAATTCGCAAGCGTTCAAATCATGTAACTCTGTTTGTTGATGCTATAAGTAGTAATGAGACCAAAATAAAATTAAATGGGACAGAAAGTTAATCCGATAAGTAACCGTTTAGGAATTATCAGAGGATGGGATTCCAATTGGTATGGTGGGAAAAATTACGGTGACTCATTGTTGGAGGACAATAAAATTCGTAAATATCTTAATGCAAGACTTGCCAAAGCAAGTGTGTCAAAAATTGTGATTGAACGTACATTAAAACTTGTAACTATTACAGTATGTACGGCGCGTCCCGGGATTATTATCGGTAAAGGTGGTCAAGAAGTTGATAAGTTGAAAGAAGAATTGAAGAAAATAACTGATAAAGATATCCAGATTAATATTTTTGAAGTAAAAAGACCAGAGTTAGATGCGGTCATTGTTGCTAACAATATAGCTCGTCAAGTTGAAGGAAAAATAGCCTATCGCCGTGCTATTAAGATGTCTATTGCAAATACGATGCGTATGGGAGCTGAAGGAATTAAGGTACAAATTTCAGGACGTTTGAATGGCGCGGAAATGGCTCGTTCGGAAATGTATAAAGAAGGGAGAACCCCATTACATACTTTCAGGGCAGATATTGATTATTATCATGCCGAAGCATTGACGAAAGTAGGCCTCCTTGGCATAAAGGTTTGGATTTGTAAAGGTGAAGTATATGACAAGAGGGAGTTGGCACCAAATTTTACGCAAAGCAAGGATAGTGTTCGTGGGAATGTCGGTGGAAATAGTAATGGAAAGAGTTTCAAAAGAAAAAAAATTAATCGCTAAACGAGTTTGAATTTTAGGAACTATGTTACAACCGAAAAAAACAAAATTTAGGAGACAGCAAAAAGGGCGCATGAAAGGTAATGCCCAAAGGGGCAATCAACTTGCTTTTGGATCTTTTGGCATAAAAACCCTGCAAAGCAAGTGGATTACAGGAAGACAGATTGAGGCGGCGCGTATTGCTGTAACGAGATATATGCAACGTCAAGGACAAATCTGGATTCGTATTTTCCCGGATAAACCAATTACTAAAAAGCCCGCTGAAGTGCGTATGGGTAAAGGTAAGGGCTCGCCTGAAGGTTTCGTTGCTCCTATTACAACGGGAAGAGTAATTATTGAAGTCGAAGGGGTATCGTATGATATTGCAAAAGAAGCATTGCGTTTAGCAGCGCAAAAACTTCCCGTGACAACTAAATTTGTTGTCAGACGTGATTATGATATTCAAAATGCAAATGTGTAACGTTTATGAAAATTGCGGAAATAAAAGAAATGTCTAATACCGATTTGGTAGAAAGAGTGGAGATGGAAATGATTAGATATCATCAAATGAAATTGAACCATGCTATTTCTCCTTTAGAGAATCCTACTCAAATCAAACATTTGCGTAGAACTGTTGCGCGTATGAAAACAGAGTTACGCCAAAGAGAACTTAATAATAATTGATGTTTGATGGAAGCAAGAAATTTAAGAAAAGAAAGAACGGGAATTGTATTAAGCAGTAAAATGGAAAAAACTGTTACCGTTGCTTCGAAGTTCAAGGAGAAACATCCTATTTATGGTAAATTCGTTAGTAAAACGAAAAAATACCATGTTCATGACGAAAAAAATGAATGTAAGGTTGGTGATACAGTACGTATTATGGAGACTCGCCCTTTGAGCAAGACTAAGAGATGGAGATTAGTGGAAATAATAGAAAGAGCTAAATAATTATGATACAGACAGAATCTATACTTACGGTGTGTGATAACAGTGGGGCAAAAGAAGCCTTATGCATTCGTGTATTAGGAGGGACAAAACGTCGCTATGCTTCAGTGGGAGATGTTATCGTAGTTTCGGTTAAGAGTGTTATTCCCTCTAGTGATATTAAAAAAGGTGTCGTATCGAAAGCTTTGATAGTACGTACTAGGAAAGAGATTCGTCGTGTTGATGGTTCTTATATACGTTTTGATGATAATGCTTGTGTATTATTAAATAATTTAGGTGAGATTAGAGGTAGTCGTATTTTTGGTCCTGTAGCGAGAGAACTTCGTGCTAAAAACATGAAAGTGGTGTCACTTGCACCTGAAGTACTTTAATTTTGTAAAAGATTTGAGTAATGAGTAAATTACATATAAAGAAAGGTGATACGGTGTATGTAAATACCGGTGTCAATAGAGGAAAGACTGGTCGTGTACTAAAAGTTCTTGTAAAAGAGGGTCGTGCAATTGTTGAAAATGTTAACATAGTGTCCAAAAGTACAAAACCAAATGCTGAGCATCCTCAGGGAGGTATAATTAAAAAAGAGGCTCCAATCCATCTTTCTAATTTAAATCCAATTGATTCTAAGACGGGCAAACCAACACGTATCGGGAGAAGAATGAATTCCGAGGGAATTCTAGTGCGTTATTCTAAAAAATCAGGAGAGGAGATAAAATAATGAGTAATACTGCCAGCCTTAAAAATGAATATGCGGAACGTATTGTACCTGCATTAATATCACAATTTCAATATTCTTCGTCTATGCAGGTACCCGTACTTAAAAAGATTGTTGTCAATCAAGGATTGGGTATAGCTGTTGCCGATAAAAAAATAATAGAAGTTGCGATTAATGAAATTACAGCTATTACCGGGCAAAAAGCGGTAGCTACTATTTCCCGGAAAGATATTTCAAATTTTAAATTACGCAAGAAAATGCCTATTGGAGTAATGGTAACATTGCGTCGTGAAAAGATGTATGAATTTTTTGAAAAATTAATTCGAGTAGCTTTACCACGTATTCGTGACTTTAGAGGTATTGAAAGCAAATTTGACGGTAGAGGTAATTATACTCTTGGTATTCAAGAACAAATTATTTTTCCGGAAATAAATATTGATAGTATAAGCAGAATTCTTGGGATGAATATAACCTTTGTTACTTCAGCCAAAACAGATGAGGAAGGATATGCTTTGTTAAAAGAATTTGGATTGCCTTTTAAAAATGCTAAAAAAGATTGACATAATATGGCAAAAGAATCAATGAAAGCACGTGAAGTGAAGCGTAGTAAACTGGTAACTAAATATACTGAAAAGAGATCTCAGTTAAAGAAAGCAGGCGATTATGATGCTTTGCAGGCAATACCTAAAAATGCATCGCCGGTACGATTGCATAATCGTTGTAAATTGACCGGACGTCCTCGGGGATATATGCGTCAATTTGGGATTTCGAGAATTCAGTTTCGTGAAATGGCATCTAAGGGGCTTATACCGGGTGTGAGAAAAGCAAGTTGGTAATTTTTTTAAATATTGTCAGGATAGACCTGATTAATTTAATTATTTATATATGACAGATCCAATAGCAGATTATTTAACGAGATTAAGGAATGCAATTAACGCAAAACACAGAGTTGTAGAAATTCCTGCTTCGAATTTAAAAAAGGAGATCACAAAGATCCTTTTTGAAAAAGGTTACATACTTAGTTACAAGTTTGTGGAAGATGAATTACAAGGTACTATTAAAGTAGCTTTGAAATATGATTCTGTTAATAAAGTTAACGCGATTAAAAAATTGATAAGAATATCTTCTCCAGGTTTGCGTAAGTATACGGGATATAAAGATATGCCACGTGTGATTAATGGATTGGGTATTGCTATAATATCTACTTCCAAAGGTGTGATGACGAACAAAGAAGCTGTTCAATTGAAGATTGGTGGTGAAATATTGTGTTATGTATATTAATTTGGGAGGATAAAGTATGTCAAGAATAGGAAAATTACCCATAACAATACCAGTTGGTGTGACTGTTGCATTGAAAAATGACATAGTCACGGTGAAAGGCCCTAAGGGAGAGTTAAGTCAGTATATTAATCCGTTGATTAGTGTAAAAATAGAAAATAGTTGTGTTGTTTTGAGTCGTCAAAACGATGAAAAACAAGAACGTGCTTTTCACGGTTTATATCGTGCATTGATTAATAATATGGTAGTGGGTGTATCAGAAGGATATAAAAAAGAATTGGAACTTGTCGGCGTCGGTTATCGTGCCTCAAATAACAATAATATTATTGAATTGGTATTAGGATATACTCATAGCATTTTTATACAACTACCTTCTGAACTCAAAGTTGAAACAAAATCAGAAAGGAATAAGAATCCTCTTATTATTTTGGAATCTTGTGATAAACAGTTATTAGGTCAAGTATGCGCTAAAATACGTTCTTTCCGTAAGCCCGAACCGTATAAAGGCAAAGGTATTAAGTTTGTAGGTGAAGTGATTCGTAGGAAATCCGGTAAATCCGCCGGGGCTAAGTAAATTTTGTAAATTTTGTATTATTTATGATAACGAAAATAGAAAGACGCACTAAAATAAAATACAGGGTACGTAATAAGATATCCGGAACGACTGTACGTCCTCGTATGAGTGTATTTAGAAGTAATAAGCAAATATATGTTCAGCTCATTGATGATCTCTCCGGAAAAACTTTAGCCGTTGCTTCATCTTTTGGAATAAAAGAAAATATGCCTAAAAAAGAACAGGCAGCTAAAGTAGGTAGTTTGATTGCTGAAAAGGCGCGTGAGGCAGGTATTACAACTGTTGTGTTTGACCGTAATGGTTATTTGTATCATGGGAGAGTAAAAGAAATGGCTGATGCTGCTCGTAACGGCGGACTTAAATTTTAATCATTATGGTAATTAATAACAGAGCTAAAGTAGCTAATGATATAGAATTGAAAGACAGATTAGTTGCTATCAATCGTGTTACGAAAGTAACGAAGGGTGGTAGAACTTTTAGTTTTTCTGCAATTGTAGTTGTTGGTAACGAAGATGGAATTATTGGCTGGGGACTTGGTAAAGCCGGTGAAGTAACGGCTGCAATAGCCAAAGGGGTTGAAGCCGCCAAGAAAAATCTGATAAAAGTTTCGGTATTAAAGGGAACACTTCCCCATGAGCAAGCAGCTAAATTTGGTGGTGCAGAAGTTTTTATTAAGCCGGCGTCTCATGGTACAGGTGTTGTTGCGGGGGGAGCTATGCGTGCAGTATTGGAAAGTGTAGGAATTACCGATGTATTGGCTAAATCAAAAGGTTCTTCAAATCCGCACAATTTGGTTAAAGCAACTATTTTGGCTTTAAGTGAGATACGTGATGTAAGAATGGTTGCTCAGAATAGAGGGATTAGTATTGAAAAAGTATTTAGAGGATAAAGGATATATTATGTCAACTATAAAAATTAAACAAGTAAAAAGTAGAATTGGAGCTCCAGCTAATCAGAGGAGGGTACTTGATGCATTAGGACTTCATAAGTTGAATCGTGTAGTTGAACATGAAGAAACTCCTTCGATTATAGGAATGATAAATAAGGTTAAACATCTGGTTATTGTTGTTAAGTAATTATTTGTTGAGTATGAAAATTAATTATAATTATGAATTTAAATAATTTGAAGCCTGCTACAGGGTCTACTAAAACCAGAAAAAGAGTGGGACGCGGTTCCGGTTCCGGTTTAGGAGGTACTTCTACTAGAGGACATAAAGGAGCTAAATCGAGATCGGGATATTCAAAGAAAATCGGATTTGAAGGTGGTCAAATGCCTCTTCAACGTCGTGTTCCCAAATCAGGTTTTAAAAATATAAATAGGATTGAATATAAAGTTGTCAATTTAGATGTAATTCAAAAGTTGGCGGAAATAAAAAATTTGACTGTTGTTGATATTAATGAATATATTAAAGCAGGATTTATTTCATCGAAACAAAAGATAAAAATATTGGCTAACGGGATTCTAACCTTTAAATTGGAAGTGCATGCTCATGCGTTTTCCAAAACGGCTATTGCTGCTATAGAAGCTGTTGGTGGAAATGCAGTAAAACTCTGATTTCATGAGAAAAGCTATTGAAACATTAAAGAATATATGGAAAATTGAGGATCTGCGACAACGGATTCTTATTACTCTGTTGTTCGTTGCTATATACCGTTTTGGCTCAGTTATTGTGTTGCCGGGTATTGATCCAGAAAAATTAGGGCAATTGCATAAACAAACGGAAGGGGGACTTTTGTCTTTGTTGAATATGTTTTCCGGTGGAGCTTTTTCTAATGCTTCTATTTTTGCTTTGGGAATTATGCCTTATATTTCTGCATCTATTGTGATTCAATTATTAGGTATTGCTGTTCCCTATTTTCAAAAATTGCAGCGTGAGGGAGAAAGTGGAAGAAGAAAGATTAATCAATATATTCGTTATTTAACACTTGGTATATTGTTGGTGCAAGCGCCTTCTTATCTGCTTAATTTAAAGGCACAGATTGGAATTACATGGAATTCTTCATTAGATTGGACTTTTTTTATGGTTACTTCTACTGTTATTTTAACTGCCGGAAGTATGTTTATTCTGTGGCTTGGCGAAAGAATAACTGACAAGGGAATAGGTAATGGTGTCTCTATGATTATTTTAGTTGGTATAATTGCACGTTTCCCAAGATCATTGTATCAAGAAGTTATATCTCGTATGTCTGAAAAAGGAAGTGGCGGTTTAGTCATGTTTTTGATAGAGATTGTATTTTTATTAGTGGTTATTGCTGCTGCGATACTTTTGGTACAAGGTGTACGAAAAGTTCCGGTTCAATATCCTAAAAAGATTGTGGGGAGTAAACAGTATGGTGGTGCTAGAAAATATATTCCATTAAAAGTAAATGCAGCCGGAGTAATGCCTATTATTTTTGCACAAGCAATAATGTTTATTCCAATGGCTTTTATTGGTTATTCCGAGGCAAGTAGTACTAATGGAGTTCTTCGAGCCTTGATAGATTATAACGGTTTTTGGTATAATCTTGTATTTGCTGTAATGATTATCTTATTTACTTATTTCTATACTGCGATTACGATTAGTCCGGTTCAGATGTCTGAGGATATGAAGAGGAATAATGGTTTTATTCCCGGTATTAAACCTGGTAAAGATACTGCTGAATATATAGATGAGATTATGTCACGTATTACTTTTCCAGGTTCATTTTTTCTTGCTTTGATTGCAATATTGCCAGCTTTTGCAGGTATCTTTGGAGTTCAAACTGATTTTGCTCACTTTTTCGGAGGTACTTCTCTATTGATTCTCGTAGGAGTTGTTCTTGATACGCTTCAGCAAATTGAGAGCCATTTATTGATGAGGCATTATGATGGATTGTTAAAATCAGGGCGTATTAAGGGACGTTCTGGAGGGGTGTCAGCATATTAATATCCATTATGAGGAGATGATATTTCTTAAAACAGAGGATGAAATAGAATTACTTCGTCAAAGTAATTTGCTTGTTGGAAAAACTTTGGCAGAAGTGGCTAAATTAATAAAGGCAGGGGTTACTACCAAAAAGTTAGATACAGTTGCCGAAGAATTTATTAGAGATAATGGGGCGATTCCTGCATTTAAAGGTTATCCGAATTATTTGGGGGATTCTTTTCCATGTACGTTATGTACTTCTGTGAATGAGGAAGTTATTCATGGAATACCGAGTGATAAGGTCGTTTTGAAAGAAGGTGATATTGTTTCTGTTGATTGTGGAACATTTATGAATGGTTTTTGTGGAGACTCTGCCTATACATTTTGTGTTGGCGAGGTGAAGGAGGAAGTTCGTGAATTATTGAGGGTTACTAAAGAATCTCTGTATATTGGCATTCGGAATGTAATGAGAGGTAAAAGGATTGGGGATATTGGATATGCTATTCAGCAATATTGTGAATCACATTCTTATGGTGTAGTGCGGGAATTTGTTGGTCATGGAATAGGTAAAGAAATGCATGAAGAACCTGATGTTCCTAATTACGGAAGAAGGGGGCAGGGAGTAATGTTGAAAAAAGGTATGTGTATAGCAATAGAACCAATGATAACTTTAGGTAGCCGACAAGTATTAGTGGGAAAAGACGGGTGGACAGTAACAACAAAAGATCGGAAATGTGCTGCTCATTTTGAACATACAGTAGCGGTAGGTAGTAATGGTTCGGTTGACATCCTTTCATCCTTTGAATTTATAGAGGAAGTTTTGGGAGATAAAGTAATATGATATGGCAAAACAATCTGCAATAGAACAAGATGGAGTAATAGTTGAGGCGTTGTCTAATGCGATGTTTCGTGTAGAGTTAGAAAATGGACATGAGATTACTGCACATATTTCTGGTAAAATGCGAATGCATTATATAAAAATATTGCCGGGTGATAAAATAAGAGTCCAAATGTCTCCTTATGATTTGTCGAAAGGGAGAATTGTATTTAGATATAAATAATTTAAGATATGAAAGTAAGAGTGTCATTAAAAAAACGTACACCTGAATGTAAAATAGTTAAACGTAAGGGACGTTTGTATGTTATTAATAAAAAGAATCCTAAGTTTAAGCAACGTCAAGGGTAGTATTGTTATTTTTGTTAAAAAAAGAAATTAATATATGGCTATAAGAATAGTTGGTGTAGATTTGCCTCAAAATAAGAGAGGTGAGGTTGCGTTGACCTATATATATGGTATTGGACGCAGTAGTTCAGCGAAAATATTAAATAGAGCTGATGTAAATAAAGATATTAAAGTAAAAGACTGGACGGATGATCAGGCTGCTAAGATTCGTGAGATTATTGGCGAAGGATATAAAGTTGAGGGAGACCTTCGTTCTGAGGTGCAACTGAATATTAAGAGGTTAATGGATATTGGTTGTTATCGTGGTATCCGTCATCGTATCGGTTTACCGGTTAGAGGGCAAAGTACTAAAAATAATGCCCGCACCCGTAAAGGCAGGAAGAAAACTATTGCTAATAAGAAAAAAGCTACTAAATAATAATTGTTGAGATATGGCAAAAAAAACAGTTGCAGCTAAGAAGAGAAACGTTAAAGTTGATGCTAACGGACAGTTACATGTTCATTCATCTTTCAATAATATTATTGTTTCTCTCGCAAATAGTGAAGGACAGATTATTTCGTGGTCGTCTGCAGGGAAAATGGGGTTTAGAGGTTCTAAAAAGAATACTCCTTATGCAGCTCAAATGGCTGCTCAAGATTGTGCAAAAGTGGCATTTGATCTTGGTTTGAGAAAGGTAAAAGCATATGTAAAAGGACCAGGAAACGGACGTGAGTCCGCCATTAGAACTATTCATGGTACGGGTATTGAAGTAACGGAGATTGTTGATGTAACTCCGCTTCCGCACAATGGTTGCCGTCCTCCGAAAAGACGTAGAGTATAAAATTATCGTTATTAGAATGATACTTAGTTTTATTTTGATTACATCAATTGTTTTCTGTAATCGTGGCTGTAGCAAGTTAAGTTCATAAATAAAAACAATTAAATAAATATTAGAAAAGAAAATGGCTAGATATACTGGACCAAAGTCGAAAATAGCCCGTAAGTTCGGTGAAGGTATTTTTGGAGCTGATAAAGTTTTGTCAAGGAAAAATTATCCTCCCGGACAACATGGAAATTCAAGG
>SNRY01000159.1_pt1 | contig 24682 bp, 13 predicted proteins | sample 4693421 | NCBI WGS metagenome assembly SNRY01 (sample SAMN11003215, study PRJNA524138) | termite gut metagenome | isolation source: Bacteroidetes bacterial symbionts from single cell of protist host amplifed... | host: Streblomastix strix ... | reverse complement strand
ACCGCTGGAGTACCGGTTCGTATCTCGAATGTCAGGATTTTTTCCGAATAAGCGGATTTGAACGCGACGTTTTTCTTTGGTCGCAAGCCAAGAACGCCATCCATGATTTTCGTGTGGTATCAACACTCGACGACAGTTATAAAAACGGAATATTCAAATTAAGTGTCGATTTGAAAAACAATTCCGATTTTGCAACCTCTGTTGGTATGAAATATGAACTTATTGACAAAAAAGGGAAAACGATTTCTACCTCTTCCGATGTGGTTGATATAACTCCCAAGGGCAAGAAAACAGTAAACCTTGAAGCGATATTGGAACATGTCGCTACCTGGACGTCTGAGAATCCGAATTTGTACAAACTCTTACTGACTGTGGAAAAAGGCGATACCAGGGAAGTGGTTCCTTTCAACGTAGGGTTTAGAAAAATCGAAATCAAAGAGAGCGACTATACCGTTAAAGGGAAAAAATCGCGTCTGTTCTATGTAAACGGTCAACCTATCAAGTTGAAAGGGGTAAATATCCATGAGGTAAGCCACCTAACCGGTCATTACGTTACGCCTGAAGAGATGCGACGCAATTTTGAATTAATGAAGCAAAATAATATAAATACGGTTCGCCTTAGCCATTATCCCCAGGACAGAAAATTTTATGAAATGTGCGACGAATACGGATTGTATGTCTATGACGAAGCGAATATCGAATCTCATGGAATGTATTATTCCCGTTATTTGGACGATATGCGGAAAGGGTCGGACGGACATTTGGACGGCAGGAAAAAAGGAACCTTAGGACATAACCCCGACTGGATAGAGAATCATCTGTACCGTATCCGGAATATGTTTGAACGTAATAAGAATTATCCTTGCGTAACCATCTGGTCATTGGGTAATGAAGCCGGAAACGGGTACAATTTCTACAATGCTTACACTTTGTTGAAAAACTTAGATAAGGATTTGATGAATCGCCCCGTATGTTATGAACGCGCTATCTGGGAATGGAATACAGATATGTATGTGCCGCAATACCCGTCTGCCGCATGGTTGGAAGAGATTGGCGAAAAAGGAGCCGACCGCCCCGTGGTTCCGTCGGAATATGCCCATGCTATGGGCAACTCCACCGGCGATTTAAACGGACAATGGAATGCTATTTATAAATATCCGCATTTGCAGGGTGGCTATATCTGGGAATGGATAGACCACGCCATACTCGAAAAAGACAGGAACGGAAATCCTTATTGGGCTTATGGCGGCGATTACGGAGTAGATCAGCCTTCGGACGGTAATTTTGTTGCCGACGGCATTATCGGACCGGATCAAAAACCGCATCCTGCCATAGCAGAAGTGAAATATAATTTGCAAAATGTAGGATTTGAAGCTGTGGATTTGAGTAAGGGAGAGATTAAGATAACTAATCGTTTCTATTTCAACAATTTATCCAAATACAAGGTGAAATATTGCATTTTCAACCATGAAAAATTACTTAAAGAGGCAGAACTGAGGTTGAATTTGCCTCCCCAAACTTCGGAGATTGTTACGATTCCCGTTTCAACAATGAAAGCAGAACGGGGTGGAGAATATTTTGTAAATTTTGAGGTAACTGCCAAAGAAGCGGAACAACTGATTCCCGTTGGTCACGTAATAGCGTATGATCAATTTGAATTACCCATAAAAACAGTGGGTAAAAAAACCTATAAAGCCGAAAAGTTCCCACAACTGCGTGTGGAGCAAGATGAAAATTCGGTTCGGATTACCTCTTCCGACATTGAATTTATTTTCAATAAGCAAAAAGGAACGGCTACCTCTTACAAAATAAACGGATTTGAATATTTCAATGAAGCATTCGGCATGCAACCTAATTTCTGGAGAGCGCCTACCGACAATGACTATGGCAATGGGGAACCCATGCGTTTGCAGATTTGGAAACAATCAAGTAAAAATTTCAAGGTGTCGGATTGCAGCGTGAAAAGTGAAGATAAAAATGTATTATTGACCGTATGCTACAACTTGGCAGCAGGAAACAATTATATAGTTACCTATAAAGTCTATCCGTCCGGTATCATACATGTTTCAAATAAATTTACGCCGCTAACGGATGTAAAGATTGTTGAAACCTCCCAATCGGAAGCTGCACAGACAGCGACACACACGCCGTTAGCCGAATCGGACAGGGCGATTAATAAAATATTGGAAGTGCCGCGAATAGGCATCCGGTTTAGACTACCCGAACAAATGAATAACATTCAATATTTTGGACGCGGACCGGAAGAAAATTATTCCGACAGATATAAAGGAACTGTGGTCGGACTATACCGGACAACTGTCGAGGATATGTACGTACCTTATGTAAGACCGCAAGAGAATGGTCATCGTACCGATACGAGATGGATGGCAGCAACCACCCATAGTGGAAAAGGATTGTTGATTCAGGCTGAAAATAAGTTTGAATTCAATGCTTTAAGAAATGCCGTTGAGGATTTTGATTCACAAGAAGCCGATGCGCCTTACCAATGGAACAATTTCACTGCCGAAGAGATTGCCAACCGGAACGATGCCGACGCTAAAGACAGGCTACCTAAACGTACTCATATCAACCATATTGCACCCCGCCCGTTTGTGGAAATAGGTATCGATATGAAACAACAAGGCGTAGGAGGATATGACAGTTGGGGATCAAAACCTGTTCCTGAGGCAACAATATATACCGACAAAGAATATAATTGGTCTTTTACGCTTATCCCTGTTAAGAACACAAAAGAGTTGGAAGAAAAAAGAAAGATTGCGTATTAAGGTTTATTCGAGATTTGTATATTTCCAGACGGTTATTCATTGTCAACGGTTCCATTTGCAGGGACGACCGCAAGGATCGCCCCTGTTGTTTGTCGCCCTGTTTGCAATATTCATGCCATTATTCGGGCGACCTCGCTGGCATTTGGAATGACCGTATTGATATTTAAGGCATTTGCAAAGGAGAGAAACCCATGGGAAAAGATTTGTCTATCTTTCCGAAAAACCCCCGATAAAATTTTGTCGAATAAAAAAGCCTACATATATTTGTCGTATTAACAGCATTGTTAAACAAACTTGTTAATCGATGGGTGCGGATAAAAAAGAAGCGACTACCAAAGAGATCATCATGGAAGCTGCTGAAACAGAATTTTTAGAAAAAGGGTTCAGCAACGCCAAAACAACGGCAATTGCGGCAAGAGCCAAAGTTACCCATGCCATGCTCCATTACTATTTCGGTACCAAATTAAATCTATTTCAAACCGTATTCAACAACAAAATCCAATTCATTGCCGACCATCTTATTCTAAAAAAAGAGCAGAATTTGACATTCTTTGAAATAATCGAAGATTTGATACGGTCTCACTTCGATTTTTTCTCCCAAAATATCCGCTTGGTTACTTTTATTTATAACGAGATGGTCGTTAGTACGGAAAACAGAAACGTCTTGCTAAAAATACTCCAGCCGAAATTCGTGAGCGTCTTAGCCAAGATAGAACCCCTTATGGAAGAAGAGATTCTCAGAGGCGTCATTCACCCTGTAAAACCCATTTATTTACTTTTGAACATAGTTTCAATCAATATCACCACCTTTATGATATTCCCCCTTATCAAAGATGTTTACCTGTCGGATGAAGAATATGACAGACTCTTGAAAGAAAGAAAGGAAAGCAACGTGCGGTTTATTATGCACGCGTTGAAGAAATAAAATGAAAAATGGAAGATTATGAAAAAAACAGTAACAACGGTTGTTTTATTGTTTTACCTCGGCGCATACGGCTTTGCTCAAATCACCGTAGAAGATTGTTATGCAAAAGCTCGGACGAACTATCCGTTAGTCAAGCAATATGGGTTGATAGAAAAAATCAAGGATTATAATTTGTCGAATGCAAGTAAAGGTTATCTACCTCAAATCTCTTTATCGGCAAAAGCCGTTTATCAATCCGAAGTAACGCAGATACCGATAAACCTTCCGGGGATACAAGGACTCAGTAAAGACCAGTACGGTGCAACAGTGGAGATGAATCAAACCATATGGGACGGAGGCGTTATCCGTTCCAAAAGAAACGCTGTAAAAACGACCGCCGAAGTGGAAAAAAAGGAAACCGATGCAAGCTTGTATGCCTTGAACGAAAAAATCAATCAATTGTATTTCAGCATCCTGCTGCTGGATGAAAAGTTAAATCTGAACTGCCTGCTTCAAGAAGAGCTTCAAAGGCATTATAACCAAGTATCCGTTTATACGCAAAATGGAATCGCTAATCGCACAGACTTGAATGTCATAAAAGCGGAACAATTCAAACTGAACCAAAACGAAGCGGAACTTACCTATACACGAAAAGCCTATCTGGAAATGCTTTCCGCATGGTTGGGAGAAAGCCTGCCTCCGGATGTGGAACTCCAAAAACCGGACGTTAATCAATCTCTTACCGTTCAGATAGCAAGACCTGAGTTGGACTTGTTCGACGCTCATTTGAGGAATTTGGACGCAAAAGAACGAGAAATAACAGCCGGACTGTTTCCCAAATTGGGAGTTTTTGTTACGGGCGGAACAGGCAGACCCGGATTGAATATGCTGGATAACGATTTTTCTCTCTATTACGTAGGAGGGGTTCGCCTCACATGGAACGTTGGGAATTTCTATACGCAAAAGAATAGCCGCGGACTCATTGCCGTAAACAAAAATCAAATCTTCACTCAACGCGACGTTTTTCTCCTGAACACCACCATAAACGTAACGAAGCATACCCATGAGGTAGAAAAAATGAAAAGCATGATACAGTACGACGATGAAATCATCCGCTTGCGAAACGCTATCAAACAATCCGCAGAAGCGAAAGTAGCAGGTGGAACGTTCTCCGTAACGGATTTGATGAGAGAAATAAATGCCGAAGACTGTGCGAAACAAGATAAGGCTTTGCACGAAACGGAGCTGATGATGGCAATCTACAACTTGAAATTTACAACCAATCAGTAACACAAGGAGAGCATGAAAATATATAAAATAACAGGGATAGGGATAGCCGTAATTTTACTGTCTGCCTGTAAAAGTGGAAAAAAAGAGTATGACACTACGGGGGTTTTTGAAACTACCGAAGTGCTGGTATCCGCCAAAGGAAACGGAGAAATCAAGAAGTTCGATGTTCGCGAAGGACAAAACATAAGCCCGCAAACTTTTCTCGGATATATTGACACCATGCAACTGCATCTGAAAAAAGAACAATTACGGGCAAGCCGGAAAGCGTTAGCCGGTCGCCGGACAAATATTTCCGTTCAAACGGCTCCCCTGCAACAACAAATAGATATTCAAAAGCGAGAACAAAAACGTTTTGAAAATTTAGTAAAGTCTGATGTTGCCAATCAAAAGCAAATGGACGATATCACTGCCCAAATTACCGTTTTAGAAAAACAGCTTGCCGCACAAACCGAAACATTAAGCGATTCCAACCGAAATATAACGGAAGAGAGTACGGCGTTGGATATGCAAATAGCTCAATTGGACGACCAAATCAAAAACTCTCTGATTTATTCCCCTCTCAAAGGAACCGTATTGAAAAAGTACGCCGAACAGGGAGAAACAGCCATACCGGGTAAAGCTCTTTTTAAAGTGGGGGATATTGAAAACATGTATCTGCGGGCATACATCACGGCAAGTCAACTCACCTTCTTACAAATAGGACAAGAAGTTGCCGTATATTCCGATCTGGGAGAAAAAGACAGGAAAGAATACCAAGGCATGGTAACGTGGATAGCCGACAAAGCGGAGTTCACACCCAAAACCATACAAACGAGAGACGAACGCACCAATTTAGTGTATGCTGTGAAAATAGCCATAAAGAATGACGGGTTTGTGAAGATAGGAATGTATGGGGAAATGAAAATCAAGCATTAACATCATCATGATCATCACCGCCCGAAATGTAACCAAAATATACCGTTCTGTAACCGCCTTAAACAACCTTAACTTTCAGGTAGAAGAAGGAGAACTCTATGGCATTATCGGTCCGGACGGCGCAGGAAAAACTACGCTCTTCCGGATTTTGACTACTTTACTCTTACCGGACTGTGGAACGATTACGGTTGACGGAAGCGACGTAGTGAAAGATTTCAAAGAAATACGCCGTAAAATAGGGTATATGCCCGGGCATTTTTCCCTCTACCAAGACTTGACCGTAGAAGAAAACCTGCAATTTTTCGCTACCCTGTTTCATACGACCATTCGTGAAAACTATCCTCTGATCAAAGACATTTACCAACAAATAGAACCTTTTAAAAACAGGAAAGCGGGTAAATTATCGGGGGGAATGAAACAGAAATTGGCATTGAGTTGCGCCTTGATTCACAAACCGCGTGTCCTGTTTTTGGACGAACCGACTACGGGGGTTGACCCCGTTTCCCGCAAGGAATTTTGGGAAATGCTTAAGAATTTAAGAAAGGAACACATCACTATTTTGGTGTCAACGTCCTACATGGACGAAGCGACGCTTTGTGATCGCATCGCTCTCATCCGAAACGGAAATTTTCTGCAAACAAATATGCCCGAAAACATTGTCCGGCAATTTCCGGAGACTTTGTGGACGATACAAAGTAACCGGATGTACAAATTGCTGAACGATTTACGCCGACACGACCGAATTAAAACTTGCTTTCCCTTTGGAGATACCTGCCATGCCACGATAAGCAATGCCTTGCAACCCGAAGAGTTAAAGGACTATCTGACCGCCAACGGACATGAAGATATTCGGATACAACCCGCCGAACCGAATATTGAAGACTGTTTTATGCAATTAGCGCAACACCAAGAGACATGAGCGAACCGGTAATACGTACGAATCAATTAACCAAACGGTTTGGCAACTTTACAGCGGTGGATAACCTTACATTCAACGTTAAGGAAGGTGAAATTTTCGGGTTTTTGGGAGCAAATGGAGCCGGCAAAACAACCGCTATACGCATGTTATGCGGATTGAGCCTGCCTACTTCGGGAGAGGGGTATGTAGCCGGTTATGATCTGTCGAAACAACCGGAAAAAGTAAAAACACACATTGGCTATATGAGTCAAAAATTTTCCCTGTATGAGGATTTAAAGGTATGGGAAAACATCCGACTATTCGGGGGAATATATGGCATGGAAGAAAAGGCGATAGATGCGAAAACCCATGAAATACTTTCCGAATTAGGCTTTCAAAGCGAGCGTAACACATTGGTGAAAGAATTGCCTTTGGGATGGAAACAGAAATTAGCCTTTTCCGTATCTGTATTTCACGAACCCAAACTTGTTTTTTTAGACGAACCCACAGGAGGGGTTGACCCCATCACACGCCGCCAATTCTGGGAACTGATTTACAAGGCAGCCGAAAGAGGCATCACCATTTTCGTAACTACTCACTATATGGACGAAGCAGAATATTGCAACAGGGTATCTATCATGGTGGACGGAAAGATTGAAGCATTAGACAGTCCGAAAATGCTCAAACAGCAATTTCATGCGGCAAATATGGATGAAGTATTCCATTGTCTTGCCCGAAAGGCGACGCGGAAAGGAGAATAAAAAGAATGTAAGAACGAAACAGTATATATATCAAAAGCCGGCTCAAACGAAAGCCGGCTTTTGGATAATTAGGTGTTATGCAGCGTTTAAAAGGATTGTAGCTCTTCATTAATTTTAACGTTACTGAAAACAGCTGTGGCTTCGCTACTGGCTCCACTAACAGCCAATCCAACGTATAACTTATCTGGTAAAGTTATAAAATCTCCGTTTTTGGAAGCGCCGTAAGTCGTACCTCCGTCAAGAGAGTATGAAGCTTTATAGATAGTGCCCACCCTTTCCAACTTTAAGTAAACATCATCATTGGAACCGGTTGGAGCAGTCAGTGTACTCGACCCGCGATTGGTGTCGGCAGATAAACGATGTAAATAATTATATGCGTTATTACCTCCTTTACCTCCAAATCCATATATAAACTGACTACTTTCTTTACTTATATCCGGAGTCAACAACAGTCCTGCTTCAGCCTGGTTGCTGTTGGTGGCATTTGTAAAGCTATTCAATTTAGCTGTTATTACAAAATCTCCGCTAAGTTCTTGATAAACAAAAGTAAAACTTTGGTTACCACTTTCAAACTTGCCTTTTCCATTTATAGAAATATCACTTCCGTTGGATATAAATGATCCACCGGAACTAGGTCCCATATATTTTACAAACCAACCATTACCTAAATCAGTACCGGGATCATCTATTCCGGGAGTACCGGGATCAGGATCTCCTCCACCTCCTTGTATTCCTCCGTTATCAACCGGAATAGGCGCCGTTTGATATCCCAATTTATCTACTCCCACTCCCGATGACACTACGTCTTTAATGGTTTCCGATGCATCTACGATATAGTCGTATGCCGGTTTAAAGTCGTTATAGGTTAAGGGAGTTACCAATTTTTCCCCGTTGTATGCTTTATACTCAACATTTGTAAACGGATAAGGGTTTGAAGCATTGGATGGTTTGTTGACATAAGTATTGCCAGCTTCAAACAAATATCCCGCAACGCTACCATCAAGATTTGAACCGGAAGACTTTGCCGGATAGGTACAAATATCCGTTGGTAAATGCACTCCGTCGAAATAATTGTTTTCCACAAGTACCATTGCTCCATAAGCGCTTCCTACGCCATAGGTGGACACTCGGTTGAAATAGTTGTTATACACATGCGCTTTGCCGTAACGTACACGAGGATGTCTTGAATTGGATTGGTCAAAGAAGTTATGATGGAAAGTAGCCGTTATCTTCACATCTGCGCTTTCACTATTGGAATGTCCTACTAAACTTGTCTTCTGGGTATTTATAAAGTGATTCCAAGATACGGTAACATTGTACGTTCCATGAGTAATGTCGCAAGAACCGTCTTCGTAATCAGACGTTTGGTTTACCGATTTAAAGGTGCAATGGTCAACCCACACATTATTTGACTCTTGCATGGATATGCCGTCGGCGCCATTATCGGCTTTAGGCATTTCTATATAGATATTGCGTATAATAATATTGGTAGCCTCGTTGAGAAAAAATCCTACATTTTTCATCGTAAAACCGTCCACGCCTGTAATAGTAATATTGCTGGTACGTTTAATATCAAACCAAGGACTACTGCTATCTCTTCCATCCCCCTTGTTAAATGTTCCGCTAAGCCATACAATAGCAGGCACCAGTGATTTGGCTTTTTCACGAGCTGCCAACCATGTTCTAAAGGCTACTCCGTTGTCAAAGTGATGTATATTTGTTGCCGTTGCACTTGCTCCTCCCGTAGTACCCGCGCCTGCCGTAGCATAACCGTACAATTTGTCAAGTTCTACAGTTCCGACAACCGGTGGTACATAAGGTTCAGCTCCTTTCTGATGAACGGTAATTGTCTGAGTTACGTCCGGCAAGTCATCCGAAGAGAGTGTTAATACCACTGTGCGTTCATTCCCACTATTATTTGCATCCACTTGAATGGTCAATTGCTTATCGTTTTTTGTGATATGACACCAGCTATCATCATTATCCGATGCGAACTTCCAATTTCCGGTTGGAATATTGGTTTCAATAATTACAGCCTTACTACCTCCGGCAGCTTCAAACTCTTGAGTGGCATCAGCCGGAGCTATCCCTAAAGCAGGATGTTCCTGTGTAACAGAAATGGTTACCGGATCCACCCCCGATGCGTTAAGTGTTACGACCACAGTACGATCGGTCTGTCCGGTATTTTTTTCAACCGTAATCGTCAATTTTTTATCAACGATTGTAGCGACACACCAGTTGTCAACAGGTTGAACGTCATAGGTGATGGTTATATCACCATCCGGAATATTTGTGGTAAGGAACACTTCCGGGCTATTACCACCGGCATAAGCGAAACTCTGCGTCTTATTATAACCTGCCGGAATCTGTAAAACAGGTTTGGTACCAAACTGTATAACGTTAATTGCCGGTTGTTGCGCTTCCGGTATGTACTTCGAGGATATGGTTATGGTAACCTCCCGTGCATTTTCACCGGTATTTTCGTCAATCGTAATGGTCAGTTTGTCATCGGCTTTTACAACATGACACCAACTCTTAGTAGCATCATCATTACTTAATGCAACCGCCCATTCTTCCAAAGGAATGTTAGTATTAACAGGCACAATGAAAGTCTCCCCTACTATTTCTATTTCTTTAGTGATACCATTTCCTTCGATTTCAAATTTGGGAGTTACACCGGCTTGTGTAACGGTAATGGTCGGGCGAGCGTCCGGTAGAAGATCCGACGAAATCGTTATCACGGCTGTACGCAGCTCCAAGCCCGAATTAGCGTCCACAGTAATCTTTAGTTGGTTATCCTTGTTGTCGGCAGTTTTCACTACTACGACATGACACCAACCCTCAACAGCCGCATTAACCACATAACTCCATTGACCGGACGGAATGTTTGTCTGAAGTGTTACAGTACTGTTATCTGAGGCAGCCGTAAAGCTTTTGTTATTTTCGGGAACTACCAACGTATATGCCGTACCGAATTGTAGGACGCTAATCTTCGGTTGTTGGTCTGCCGGTATTTGATTCGATGTGATGGTTATCTCAGCGGTACGCGCTTCGGTTCCGATATTTTCATCAACAGAAATCGTAAACTGATTATTGCCTTTTTGGATATGACACCATTCGGAAGCCGTTTGGTCACTGAATACAACATCCCATTCGTCCGCCGACAGGTTGGTAGTGATGGCAACAGGAACATCGCTTCCGAAAGTCTCAAAGGTTATCGTCTTGTCATCCTCCTTAATCTGTAAAACAGGAGTTACCTCTAATTGGGTGACGGTAACTTCCACTGTAATGTTTCGGGAGATTGCCGTAAGTGTAGTGGAACGTTTGCTCAAACCTTCGTTCTTCTCTACCGAAACGACAATACTTTCTCCTTTCTTAACGGCGTTACACCAACTTCTACCCTCAGCGCTTACATAAACCGTCCATTCGGAAGTATTCGTTTCCACCGCAATCGTTTGGGAACTTTCCTCAGAAGAGAAAGTGATAGACTGATTTTCTTCGTTAATTCGCAAGAATGGTTCTGGGTCATCGGAAGTGGAATCGCATCCCGTTCCTAAAAATAAGAATGGAAGCATTCCTACCAAATTTCTCCAAAAAAATACCTGTTTTTTCATAATAATTAGTCGTTAATTAATAATTTATTGTTAGACACATAACTTGAACCGGACTTTTTTGCCGGATAGATGCAAATATTCGTTGTAAGCAATGATTAATAACAAAATATCACGAAGCAAAAATAGACCAAATAAACAAAGAAAGAGGTGCATCTTTTACCATTAACAAGGGGTATCCTTCCCAAAAGCATCTTTTCTAAAAAAATGAATCTATGAAAAACACATCCTGAGATAAAAGCCCAAGCCCGGATATTTACCCTATTGTTTGAATGACTTTTGCGATAAGTTTAATCGAAGACTCTTTGGAGGAAATCTTTTGAGAGACTTTTGGTAGCTTGTGTCGAATACAAAAATCAATTTAGGAATTGTTACGGATAATCTTTAATGAAATAATATATACCGAAAAGCCGACTCTGGATGGAGCCGGCTTTTTGGTAATTGGATTTATGTAACGTTGAAAGGATTATGGATTTCCAAAGGATTGGGGGACATCGTTGATTTTAACATCGCTGAATGTAGCTGTTGCCTCTGTTGATGCATCTCCATTGTTAATAGCAAATCCGACGGATAGTGAGTTTGGTAATCCTGGATCAAATGTGTTTGTTTTGGAATTACCGTAAATCGCTCCTCCGTCAGTAGAGTATGAAGTTATATATTTATCACCATTTCTTTCCAACTTAAAGTAAGTATTATCGGAACTTTGTGCAGTACCCACACCACTACGACTACTATCTCCAACTTTTATACGATGCGCAGAATGATATCCACCATCTGCTCCTTTACTAACAAAGGCATACATAAAATTGTTAGCTGTTTGGGTTATATCTGGAGTAAACAACAGTCCTGCCCGAGATTGATTTGAGATACCAGGTGCTGTATGGTTATCCAATTTAGCTGTGAATACAAAATTTCCGGTAACCTCTCTGTATACAAAAATAAATTTCTGATCAGCACTTGTAAACTTACCAACAGTCGCATCGATAGTAATTTGATCTCCATTAGGTGTATATGATCCGTTACCAGATCCTACCTCTACCTTCGTCCATTGCACGGTTGGTGGCTCTTCCGAAGGAATGGCTTGTGTTACGGTAATGGTTATTGTCGTATTTGGCAGATAGGTTGAGGTAATTGTTATTACAACAGAACGCAGCTCTGCTCCAGCAGCATTATTCGGAGTAACATTGATCTTCAACTTACCCGCTACTATTTCAGCGCTACACCATTCGGAAGAAGATTGACCTCCATAAGAGATAGTCAAATCTCCAATAGGGATATTGGTGGTAGCCACAATTTCGCTTCCCCCGGCAGCATCCAATTCTCTTGTATTGTTTCCTTCAAGCTGTAAAACAGGCGTTGCAGCTTTTTGATTAACGGTAATTTCCGGAGTTGCACTCGGTAAGTCGGTCGAAGAGAGTGTTAATGTAGCACTACGTGCAACAAAGCTGTTATTTGGATCCACTTGAATTGTCAATTTCTTGTCGCTTTTTGTAACATGATACCAATCTGCAATAGTTGGTGTGAACTCCCATTTTTCGGTTGGGATATTGGTATCAATACCCACAGTCTTACTACCTCCGTCAGCTTCAAACTCTTGAGTAGCATTAGCCAAAGCTACCTGCAAAACAGGAGATGCTTGTGTAACAGTAATGGTTACCGGTAGCACATCCGCTGCGCTAAGCGTTATGATTACACGACGTTCAGTTTCTCCGGTATTTGGATTAACCGTAATCGTCAATTGTTTATTATCTATTATAGCGTTACACCAAGCGGAAGCAGGTTGAATGTCATAGATGTAGGCGATGTCAATATTTGAGCGGTTTGTGGTAAGGTCAATTTTTTGATTGCCACCTTCGTAACCAAGACTCAGCGCATCAGAACCTACCGGAATTTGTAAAACAGGCGTTACACCCAATTGTATAACGGTAAGTGTCGCTTTTATACCCGGCAATTTAGCCGATGAAATCGTTAGTTCGGTTTGACGTTCCAGCGTATTTTCTCCTGCGTTTGACTCAACCGTAATTTCCAATTTTTCATTTTTTATCTCAGCTTTACACCACCCATCTGCCGGTACGACACTCAATTCTCCGAATGGAATGTTTGTTTCGATAATGTCCAACGTTAGTTCGCCGCCGACAGCTTCAATATTTTGCGTGTTTTCGTTTTCGGCAATTGTTAATGTAGGAAGTTCCTGCGTAACGGAAACGGTAGCTTGTGGCGCTGTCGGTCTCAGTGCATCTTTAATCGTTACTATCACATTGCGCGCCGCCTGCTCGGTATTTGCCGCAACCGTGATCTTCAGTTTTTCTCCTTCTAATTTGGGAACACACCAGATAGCAGCCGCATCACTTGATTCAACACTCAATTCCTCAAGCGGAAGGTTCGTGGTAATATCCAAAGTTACTTCCTCACCGGTAACCGCGAAGTTTTGCGTGCTATTTGCCACTCGTAGTATTGGGTCTGCACCGGCTTGTGTAACGGTAATGGTCGGGCGAGCGTCCGGTAACAGATCCGACGAAATCGTTATCACGGCTGTACGCAGTTCCAAGCCCGAATTAGCGTCCACAGTAATCTTTAGTTGGTTATCCTTGTTGTCGGCAGTTGGCACTACTTCAGCATGACACCAATCCCCAGCCGCCGCATCAACTGCATAACTCCATTGACCGGACGGAATGTTTGTCTGAAGCGTTACAGTACTGCTGTTTTGGGCAGCCGTAAAGCTTTTGTTACTTTCGGGAACAACCAACGTATATCCCGTACCGAATTGCACGACGCTAATTTTCGGATGTTGGTCTGCCGGTATGCGACTTGATGTGATGGTTATCTCAGCGGTACGCGTTTCAGCTTCGATATTTGCGTCAACAGAAATCGTCAACTGATTGTTGCCTTTTTGGATATGACACCATCCGGAAACCGTTTGGTCGCTGAATACAACATCCCATTCGTCCGCCGACAGGTTGGTCGTGATAGCAACAGGAACGTCGCCCCCAAAATTTTCAAAGGTTATCGCCTTATCATTCTCCTTAATCTGTAAAGCAGGAGTTGCCTCTAATTGGGTGACGGTAATTTCCACTGTGATGTTTCGGGCGATTGCCGTAAGCGTAGTGGAACGTTTGCTTAAACCTTCGTTCTTCTTTACCGAAACAACCATATTTTCTCCGTCCTTAACGGCTGTACACCAACTTCTACCCTCAGCGCTTACATAAACCGTCCATTCGGAAGTATTCGTTTCCACCGCAATCGTTTGGGAACTTTCCTCAGAAGAGAGGGTGATTGCCTGATTCTCTTCGCTAATCCGAAAAAATGGTTCGAGATCATCGGAAGCGGAATCGCATCCCGTTCCCAAAAATAAGAACGGAAGCATTCCAGCCAAAATCTTCCAAAAAAATACATGTTTTTTCATAATAATTAATAATTTATTGTTAAATACTACCACACAAAATCATTCTCATTTTCAAAATACAAATTTGGATAATTACCAAAACACTACCTATTGCTGTTGAAGTTAATATAGACTCACTGTCCTTATACGCCAATCCCTATAGCTTCCTTCTTCCTGCTTTTTATCAAATTCTTCAGGTTGTTTAGTTAGAAAACGTATACGTTTTCATAAGTGTTATCCGTTTGTTCTTCATCTAATAAGCATAAACTTGATAAGTTATGATAAGACCGTATAGCCGACTTGTTTTGAGTCGGCTATACGGTAAATAGGTGTTATGTACCATTAAAAGGATTGTGGCTCTTCATTAATCTGAACATCACTGAAAACAGCCGTTGACACTTTACTGTTATCTCCACTGTTGACAACCAATCCAACGTATAACTCCGGTGGTAATGCAGATGTAAAATTGCCTGTTATGGGATTACCGTAAGTCGTACCTCCGTCAAGAGAGTATGAAGCGTTATAGGTATCGCCCACCCTTTCTAATTTTAAGTAAACATCACTATCGGAACTTGTTGGATCATTCAATTTCTTACGATCAGCTGCCGAATCAGCGTCTAAACGATGTGAATAATAATATCCATCACCTCCCTTACCGGCAAGTGCATGAATAAAATTTTTACCTGTTGCTCCTATATCGGTAGTAAACAATAAGCCTGCTACGCCTTGATTCGGGTTTGAAGTGTTATTCCTGTCATAGCTGTCCAATTTGGCTGTTATGGCAAAGTCTCCGCTAATTTTTTGGTAAACAAAAGTAAAGACTTGAGCAGAACTTTCAAACTTGCCTTTTCCCGTTATGGTAATAATTTCACTTCCGTTAGAGGTACATGATCCACCGCTAGTTCCTATATCTGATTTAGTCCAATTTCCGATTACCGGTTCTCCCACCGGAGGAGTGATTCCGGGATCAGGATCTTCACCTCCCTGCCCGGGCGTTACGGCAATACCTCCGTTATCAACTTCAACAGGCGCCGTTTGATATCCCAATTTACCTACTCCCGCTCCCGATGGCACTACGTCTTTAATGGTTTCCGAGGCATCTACGATATAGTCGTATGCCGGTTTAAAGTCGTTGTAGGTTAAGGGAGTTGACAATTTTTCCCCATTGTATGCTTTATACTCCACATTTATAAACGGATAAGGGTCTGAAGCATTGGATGGTTTGTTGACATAAGTATTGTCAGCTTCAAACAAATATCCTGCAACCTTTCCCGTAAGGTTGGATACATAACTTGAACCGGACTTCTTTGCCGGATAGGTGCAAATATCCGTTGGTAAATGCACTCCGTCGAAATAATTGTTTTCCACAAGCACCATTGCTCCATAAGCACTTCCTACGCCATAGGTGGACACCTTGTTGAAATAGTTGTTATACACATGCACTTTGCCGTAACGTACGCGCGGATGTCTTGAATTGGATTGGTCAAAGAAGTTATGGTGCAAAGTAGCCGTTATCTTCACATCATCGCTTTGACTATCGGAATGTCCTATTAAACATGTCTTCTGGGCGTTTATAAAATGGCTCCAAGATACGGTAACATTGAACGTTCCATGAGTAATGTCGCAAGAACCGTCTTCGTAATCAGACGTTTGGTTCATTGACTTAAAGGTGCAATGGTCAACCCATACATTATTTGACTTTTGCATGGATACACCGTCGGCGCCATTGTCGGCTTTAGGCATTTCTATATAGATATTGCGTATAATAATATTGGTAGCCTCTACGAGAAAGAATCCGATATTTTTCATCGTAAAGTCGTCAGTACCTATAAAGGTAATATTGCCGGTACGTTTAACGTCAAACCAGGGACTACTGCCACCTCTTCCTTCATCCTTGTTGAATGTTCCGCTAAGCCATACGATGGCAGGTACCAGTGATTTGTTTTTTTCACGAAGATTCAACCATTGTTGAAGAGCTTTTCCGTTGTTAAAGTGGTGTGTGTTTGCTGCTGTTGCACCTGCTCCTCCCGTAGTACCCGCGTCTGCCGTAGCATAACCGTACAATTTGTCAAGTTCTACGGTTCCGACAACCGGTGGTACATAAGGTTCCGTCGGCGTTGGATCCGGTTCAGAGATTAGACATACATCTGAGGTAGTAGCAAGAAGGAGAACGATACTTTTATTATCCGCAGTGAAAGAGACCGAATAACTATTACCGGTTACAGACACTTTGTAATCTACTTCATTCACTTTAAGTGTGCTATTAGCATAAGTAAATTCCACTTTGGGGGCACAAGCAATCCGAATACCGTCTTGGGCAATCTCCCAAATATCTCCCACTTCCCATCCATCAAGGACAGAGGCGCCATCAATCCAAACGGTTTGTACCTTGTACGTACCGATTAAGTCTGCCAATTTGATTTCGTTCTGCGCTTCTCCGTCGCCGGGTTCTTTAATTTCTTCTTCCGGAGGAAGCAACAAGTCTTCTTTCCCGTCAGTGCAAGCAGTAATAGCAAATATACTTACCAATAATGCGATAAAAAAGACATTATTAAAATGTTTCATGATTAATAATTTAAGGTTAATACTAAAATTTAGGTCTTTTTTTGTTGTAAGCAATTATTAACAACAAACTATCACGAAACAAAAATAGACTAAATAGATAAACAAAAAGAGGTATCTTTTACCATTCATAAGGGGTATTCTTCCCAAAAATATTTTTTACCCCTTTTTCTCGAAAAAAATCTGTTTGATGAATGTCCGTTTTGTTTCCTCATGAAAGATTTGGTGCGATTGTATTCCCAATACGGTATTTGATATGAATTACCCAGAAACCATGCCGGTATGGAGGCAGTCTCAAAAGTCGGGATTTACGCCGAAATAGCATTGTAATGGATTGATAATCAATACTAAAATAGGATAAAAATAGACTTTTGGCACACCCGCTACCAGACAAAAATCAATTTAGGAATGGTTACGGATAATCCTGCCCAAATCCAATATCGTTCAGGGCTTCCCCCATAGGTTATCCTCCCTCGCAGTTGCCTTGTTTGCTTGTTTATTTAAAGCCTTAATCTTTCTTTCAATAATTTGTAACCGGTAGAGCTTGCTCGTAGTTTCTCTGCATTTTTCAGCCATACATTGTACTTATCTTTTCCAAATAGTTCGATGCGTGTGATATGATTCGTGTTAATAATGTGTGAGCGATGAATACGTGCAAAAATATCGGGCAAATGCGTTTCAAAATGCTTCAGGGTTTGTTCTTTTATAAATTCTCCTTTGGCGGTAACAAGCACCACATAATCTCCGCAAGCTCGAATATAAGAGAGTTCCTCTATTTGTATGATGTGTATGCGCGTACCTTCTTTAATAGAGATGCGGTCGACAATTTCATACGGTTCCGTAAAGGAGGCAATCTCTTCTTCCTGTCTTTCGGAAAATTCTACTTGCCGTAAATGATGATACCATAATGCAAGAGATAACCAACATAACGATCCGAATGTCAAGTATAAAGGAATATTAGTAACAAAATTTTGTAATAATTCGAAACCGAATAGTAAGAGATACCCCGAAATTATCGCTAAAGCAACCGTTTGAACAAGTATGGCAATGACAAGTCGTATGTAAAACAGTTGCAGGAAATTGTGGACATGCCAATATAAAAAACCTGCAAAAAAGAGTATTCCCACATAAGTTATGCTTTCCGCTAAAGCCCAGTAATTGTATGTGTTGCCATAAAGTACAAGCAACATCCAAAGCAGAAATGTGGCAAATACAGCAATGGCAATACTTGTTATTCTGGAGGACATGGATTTTAAGAAAGGGTGCATAAGCCGATTTAATTCTTTATTTCCAGTCCGCCGAATACGGCTTTTCCGCGAATGATTACTTTTTGGCTGTTGTCGAATTCAATGAATCCTGAATGAAACCGTCTATCGTCAATTCCTCCGAAATCAGCACTGGCTTTCGATACTACCACCCAAGTATTTGGTACGAATATCTCGATACTGCCGAAAGTGGATTCCACGTCAATAAAGGTTTCAGGAGCGTCCAAGGAGGTGCGTCGTAAATCAATCACAGTAGAAGCAAATGTGTTTTTTATTGTGGCTCCCCGGAATATGGGATCAACAACAATTTGTGTTACCGAACCGAAAGTAGCTTCCGACCGTACGAATCCGTCTTCCGAAGTATATACCATATCCGTAGCAATTTTGCGATGCCACTTGTCTCGTTTCTGAAATGGCTTTTTGAACAGTATGACAATGCCGATTAAGATGACTAATAGAGGCCAATAATTCTGTGCGTTTCCAGCCCACCAAACATCGAGATGAGGAAGGATGAAGTAGGCTCCGAAAGCAATTAGCGCCAATCCGCTGATGAAATGTTTGTAGAGGAAAGAGTATAGTCCGGCAACAATGAAAAGCATTTGCCAAGAAAACAGCGCTTTGAATAAGGAAGGATCTATCCATCCTACATTCCGCCCTAAAAATAGGAATCCGATCAATATTAAAATAACTCCCGGAAGAAAAACATGGTGTTTCATAATTCAAGTTGTTTTTGATGATTATATAAACAAAGATAGGGTTTACGGAAAGTTTATACAAGAAGAAAACGGCGAGTAACCTTATTTTTATCTATGAAACACACTCTTTTCTCGGTAAAACGGAATCTTTTTTCAATGTGTTTTCATACCTTAGTAGTCAAAACGATGATATGATTGGACGCCGCGCAAATACACCCAATTCAATACGATTTGCAGCCAGGCAAGGCGCGCCTTGCTCGGCAACTTTTTATATGAATGAATTACAAAAATGGATGAAAGCCTTATATCCCCTCTTCCTTCTTTTACAGTTTCTCGTCTTTCCTTGTCAATCCTCCAATAAATGGTTGAACCCCCAAGATGTGGATTGGAAAACATTTTTGTCTCAACACGACATGGTGTGGGACAAGATAAGCGCAGGTTACTATTCCGGAGCCATACTGGGAAACGGACTGCTGGGCGCTAACATCTACGCCGAAGATACCATCCCCGGCGCCTATCGTTGGAGCATTGGAAGAAGCGACGTAACAGAAAGCCGTGAAGGAGAACAAGCCTTATTCCATCGCGCCCGCTTGTCCATCGGTCATTTTACATTGAAGCCCGTTTACCGGATTGTGTCGGATAGCATGCGCTTGTCGCTCTATGACGCTATTCTTCAAGGAAATATAAAAACGGAAAAAGGAAATATCAATTTTCAAACCTATGTAGATGCCCGTCAAAATATTATCGTTATAGAAACCCAAGCGACGAAAAAGGAACAAAACTACGAATGGATTTGGACGAGCGAAACGGCAATCTCTCCCCGTTCTCTTTTTCCGCAAGGTCAGAGTGCGCCCGAAGATTACACGACGCACCCCAATCCGAAACCCGAACAGCTGAAAGACGGAAATTACCACTTTGCTATTCAAGAACTCTATTCCGGTAAAGTTTACATCACTGCTTGGCATACACAACAAACGGGCAGTAAATATAGGACTCTCGTTACCGTCTCTTTTGAAGATTCCAAAGAGAAAGCCTTAGCCACAGCTCGGCAAACCATAAGCGTTTATTTGAAAGGCGATAAAACGCAGTGGGAAGAAAATCACAAAACATGGTGGCATCACTATTATCCAGCCTCTTTTATCACTTTTGCCGATGCCAAGATAGAAAGTTTTTATTGGATACAACAATACAAACTAGCTTGCCTGACCCGTTCCGACAAACTGATTATCGACCTTATGGGACCTTGGACGACTACCACCCCATGGCCTGCTATTTGGTGGAACTTAAATGTACAACTAACCTATTCCCCGCTTTTTGCTGCCAACCGTCTGGAACTCTCCGAACCATTGTGGCGAACATTGAACGAACAACAAGCAACGCTTGCTGCCAATGTTCCTGTTAAAGAGTGGCAGAGTGATGCCGCTGCTATCGGACGTTCATCTTCTTACGACTTGTACAGACCTTTGCAACCGGAATTGGCGGAAGCGAATCAATACGAAGTAGGAAATCTCACCTGGGTAATGTTTTACTATGAACAATATTGTACATACAAAGCAGACAGCGAAGAGTTGGTAAACAGGTTTTATCCACTTCTGAAACGTTGCATTGCCTATTACAGCCACATTCTTTACAAGGGAGAAGACGGCAAATACCACCTTCCACTCACCGCCTCGCCGGAATATAAAGCAGCCGAAGATTGTAATTATGACCTTTCACTGCTCCGATGGGGATTAAAAACCCTTTTGGATATAAACGAAAAGCACGGCTTGAACGACCCTCTGCAAACGCATTGGCAGGAGGTAGCGCAGAATTTGACAGATTATCCCGTTGACGGCGAACAAGGCTATATGATAGGCAGGAACGTAAAGCTCAAATCTTCACACCGCCATTTTTCCCATCTGTTGATGATTTATCCGCTGCACTTGATTCATTGGGAGCAGGAAGAAAACAGAGAGCTGATACTTCGAAGCCTCAACCATTGGATAGGAATGAAGGGAGCTTTGCAAGGATATTCTTATACAGGTTCTTCATCCATTTACGCAATGATGGGCGAGGGCGAACAAGCCATTCGTGCCATCAACCGGTTATTAAACGGATACATCCAACCCAATACATTGTATAAGGAAACCGGTCCGGTGATCGAAACACCGCTTTCGGCGGTAACTTCCTTACAAGAAATCTATTTACAGAGTTGGGGAGGAAAAATCCGTATCTTCCCTGCTGTTCCGGATAGTTGGAAAGATGTATCTTTCATTAATCTGAGAACCGAAGGAGGTTTTTTGGTAAGTGGGATACGCAAAAACCGGCTTACGGTTTCGGTGCAAATAGAAGCTACTGTCGAAACCAAATGCGTTGTACAAACAAATATGAATCTGAAGAAAATGGTAATAAATTCTTTGAATAAATCCGAAAAGCCCGAATATAAAATAGTAAACGAAGAGAAAGGGATAATCGAAATCAATATGCGGAAGAATGAGGTTATTTATTTGTCGGATGTTTCTTTCCCAACGATTGCGCCCCCTTATTATACGCTTCATCCGGAAACAGAAAGGAACTTTTTTGGAGGAAAAAGACACAAAGAATTGGCAGAGAGGAGAAAAAAGAAAGAATAAACCCGTAGTGCATTTAGCCAACCGGAAAAAAGAAGTTGTTCAGCATCCATAAAATGATTCTATTTGCTTGTTTACCAAACGATTAAATAACAGGAACCACTTCCTGCTATCTGTACGATAGAGGGTGTTTTCTCTCGTTTTGACTTAACTAAAAGCATCCGTACAGGATATTCATTCTTTGAAAGACCTCAAACTCTCCCATCAAAACTATAAGAAACAAGACTTCCTTTTTCGCAAATCCGGAAAGCGAATCGAAACTTTATTTTCCCAACTTTGCGACTAATTTCTAATTCGCAGAAACTACGCCCAGTCTTTCTCATTGCCAGCATCGTATTTTTGTGAAATATGCGCCATTTTTTTGTGTGGTTTGTTGAATTTTATTGAGGAAGTCAGAGGGGTCAAAAATGGGCAATTTTTTATGTAAAAACAGGCTGTTTTTTGGTATTTGGTCAAATTTGGTCAAAAATGGGCAGGAAATTGGCAGTTTTTTGGAGGTGTTTTTTTTCTGTAAGTCCGTATTAATCGGGGTTTTGAAATCAAAAAGGGTACAAAAGGGAACATTCCGGAAAAAATTTTTTTTCTGTGAATTTGTTTGACTCCGGACGAATGGTTTGTCCGGTATTTTTATATTCTTCGGAGGGTGGCGTACCCCGCCCCTGCGCCTGTACGTTTATGCGGTGGTTTCGGGTATGTCTGCTTTTTTTGGGGTATCATGGGTTGAATTTAATTGACAAATGGGGGTCAAAAACGATGAATTTTCTTTCGTAATTCATTGATAATCAATAGCAAAAAATTGAAAAACGAGCTATCGTATAATTCGCTGATAATTAGTGGTATAGGCGGGCGCCGGGGTTTTTCAAAAATTTATTGTCCATTTATTTTACTGTGGGTTGTCAATAAATTGTCAGGCTATTCAGGTCTAAGGGGCAGGGTATGCCTTGTCCCGACTCTTGCGGGTTTTTTGTATCATTCTGTCAAGGAACGCTTTCGGGCAACCACAAAGGGTTGCCCCTGCAAGTCCTGTGGATTCCCTGTCGTCTGCCGGTATGCCTTATGCGGGATAATTTTATTGCGCCATTACCTGCGGAAGACAGGGTTCCGTATTGGTTTACGGATACAAAATTAATAAAATCGTTGAATTAGGCAAGCATTATGCTTGCAAAGTTATATTCATTAGTTATTCACATTTTGCTGTGTTAATTGGGGGGGAGAGGGGGTGAATTTTAAGTTATGTCCAAAGTCGGGATTTGGTATATAAACATTACTTACCGGGGCGTCCGCTTTAACAGGGATTCCACCACAGCGGCATCTTTATGGAGTTGAGCCGTGAGTTGTTCTATGTTATTGAATTTTTTTTCCGAGCGAATGTGCTGTACAAAAGAGATGCGGATAGGACAATGATAAATGTCAGAGTGAAAGTGCAGGATGTGTACTTCGATGCTGCGATGAGTTCCATTGTTTAAGGTCGGTCGTTGTCCAATATTGAGCATTCCGGCGTAGGATTTTTCGTTGATGGTAACGCAAACGGCATATACCCCGTCCGCAGGGATTAATTTATCAGAGTCTTCTACATGAATATTGGCGGTTGGAAAACCGATATGTCGCCCTACCTGATGCCCATTCACTACGACGCCGGTCAAAAAATAATCATATCCCAAATAAACGGAGGCTTTATCAACTTCTCCCTTATATAAAAAAGAGCGTATCAGCGAAGAACTGATATTTCTTGTGTTTTCGCAGATATAGGCTTGGGCGAGAAAAACTTCGATTCCCAATTCTTTTCCGTAACGGAAGTAATCATCGAAGTTTTCACTCCGGTTGTGTCCGAAACGATGATCGTAACCGATAACGAGAGCCTGCACGTTATATTGCTTGCGAAGGACATCCGCCATAAATTGCCGGGCGGAGAGACGAGCTGTCTCCGTAGTGAATGGATGCATGAGGCAATAATCGGCTTCCGTTTCAGCCAATAAATTTGTTTTTTCATCACAGGTAGTAAGCATTTCCGGACAATAACCCGCTTCTATCACTTTGCGAGGGTGTATGGGAAAAGTGATTATGGCAGAATGAATGTTTTTCTCTGCTGCAATTTTTTTGACTTGGTCAATCAAAAAACGATGCCCTTTATGAACCCCGTCGAAAAAACCGATAGTCGCCGCACAGGCTTCCGCCGAAGGTGGGGGAGAGGATGGGTGAATAATTTTCATCGGGGTTTTTATGATTCAAAGAGATGACCCCCAATTTTCCTTCGCCTTAGCCAAATACGTGTTGATTCCCAGTGATTGCGCCGCCTTACAATTGGCTTCCGCATCATCAATAAACAGTGTTTCTTGGGGGATGATAGCCGTTTCTTTGAGTACTTTTTGAAATAGCTCTATGTCCGGTTTGGCAAGATGCATTTCAAAAGAAAGGAATAATTTTTCAAAGTAATCTTCCACATGGAAATGTTTGTAAGAAAAAACGTTCCGGCATGCCCATTCCCAATGTATAAGGTTCGTGTTGCTGACTAAATAGACGTTATAATCCTTGCGCAGTTTAAGCAGGAGGTTGAGTTTTGCGGTGGGAATGTCTGCTAAGAAGCTGTTCCATGCAGCGTCGATTTGTTCGTCTGTTACCGGTTTCTTTGCAAGCTGGCGCAGTTCGTTCCGAAATTCGGAAGGCGTAATCATTCCTTTTTCCAACTGCATGAACGCTCCTTGTTGATAATAAGGATTAATGAGACCCTCTATCTGTTCTATTCCGATATTTTTGAAACGATTCAGGCAGGTTTGGCGTTCTAAATTGATCAATACACCGCCAAAGTCGATTAACAGATTTTTTATGCCGTTATTTTTCATTATTTGCAGGATAAGTTTAGATAGAAACGTTTAACTCTTCTATCAGATACGTTGTTTTTTTATATTTTTCGATAATGAAAAGGATGTACCTGACATCTACTCCGATACAACGTTGCACATTTGGGTCGAACATCACATCGCTGCTCAGGGCTTCCCAGTTGCCG
>SNRY01000158.1_pt1 | contig 24731 bp, 22 predicted proteins | sample 4693421 | NCBI WGS metagenome assembly SNRY01 (sample SAMN11003215, study PRJNA524138) | termite gut metagenome | isolation source: Bacteroidetes bacterial symbionts from single cell of protist host amplifed... | host: Streblomastix strix ... | reverse complement strand
CCCTGCTCAAGGCTATGAGGCATTTCAATCCGACTTTTCGTTTCATTGCACCCGATGAATTGAAGATGCCCGGAGAATACAAGCTTGAGTTCAATAAATACGGAATTAAGTCTGCAGAATATTCCGACTTTACGGAAGAGACCATAGCCGGTGCCGATATTCTATACATGACGCGCGTGCAACGTGAACGGTTTACTGATATAATGGAGTATGAGCGTGTGAAGAATATATATATCCTTCACAACAAAATGTTGGAGAATACCCGTCCGAACTTGCGCATTCTGCATCCTCTCCCGCGTGTATATGAAATAGCCTACGATGTGGACGACAATCCGAAGGCATACTATTTTCAGCAAGCGAAGAACGGGCTTTTTACCCGCCAAGCTATTCTTTGCGATGTATTAGGAATCGGTTTACAATACGTTTTATAACCATACAATGGACGATAACAAACAAGCCTTACAGGTAGCCGCTCTGAAAGACGGCACTGTAATAGATCATATTCCGGTGGAAAGACTCTTTACCGTAGTTGCTTTATTAGGACTGGCAAAGATGGAGAATAACATTACCATCGGCTTCAATTTGGATAGCAAGAAATTGGGGAAGAAAGGCATTATCAAGATAGCCGATAAGTTTTTTTGCGACGAAGACCTCAGCCGCATATCGGTGATAGCTCCCAACGTGAGGTTAAATATTATCCGTAACTATAGAGTGGCGGAGAAGAAAGAGGTGAAGATGCCGGATATATTAAAAGGTATTGTGAAATGTGCGAATCCGCAATGCATCACCAACAATGAGCCGATGCCTACTCTATTTCAGGTAATAGATAAAAGCAACGGCGTAATAAAATGCCATTATTGTGAGAAGGAACTTAGTATTAATGGGAATAATATCCTGATATAATCAACAATGAATTAAGATAACTTATTCTATGAAACAAGATTGGAAACCCGGAACGATGATATATCCCCTCCCTGCCGTATTGGTGAGTTGCGGAAGTAATGAAAGCGAATACAACATCCTCACCATCGCATGGACGGGAACGATATGTTCCGACCCGCCGATGTGTTACATCTCAGTGCGTCCCAACCGCCACTCTCACGCAATTATTAAGAGAAACAGGGAGTTCGTTATTAATTTAACAACGAAGGATATGGCTTTCGCTACCGATTGGTGCGGCGTGCGTTCCGGCAAGGATTATAATAAATTTGCGGAGATGAAGCTTACTCCGGGTAAATGCAGCGTGGTAAATGCGCCGCTTATTGAGGAATCTCCTTTGTGTATCGAATGCCGTGTAAAGGAAATTGTTCCACTTGGTTCTCACGATATGTTTATAGCCGATGTGGTGAATGTACGTGCCGAGGGGGATCATCTGAATGGCAAAACGGGGAAGATGAAATTGGCAGAGACGCATCCCTTGGTCTTTGTTCACGGCAATTATTATGATTTGGGTGATAAGATAGGTAAGTTCGGCTGGTCGGTCGAAAAGAAGAAATGAGGATGAAACGTTGTTTTGTATTTCTTGTAGGGATACTGGTAGCGACTCTTGGTTTCGGGCAGCAAGAATATATCGGTATGAAGAGGGTAAATTTCGGTATAAAAGCCGGATTTAACTCGTCCATGTATCGTGTTTCTAACTTTGTAATAAAGGACATTACCATTGACGAAGTTCAAAACGAATACCGCGTAGGCTACGGCGCTTCTCTTTTTTCCCGCTTCAACATAAATAAACATTTTATTCAATTGGAAACATCGTACAACATTAGCCTGTGCGAAATAGTTTTTGATAAACTGGGAGGGCTGCATCCGGATATTGAGCCGGACTATGCATCCATAAATTCCAGAATCCATAGCATTGGCTTTCCGGTACTTTACGGATATAGCATTGTTAAAAAAAAGCCGTATGGCATGTCTGTCTTCGGAGGTCCTCAACTGAGGTATCTATGGAATAAGCGGAATGAAATAACGTTTGATAATTTCGATCAGGAAGGTATCAGTGAAGTGCTCCGTCCTTTCAATATCAGTTTACTGGCAGGGGTGGCGGTTACTATCTCGCCCATCTTCTTTGATTTCCGGTACGAGCAATGCCTGAGTAACATCTCCAAGTCCGTTACTTATAATTCCATTAATACATCCAATGGCTATTCGGAAGGGGAAAATAAAATCTTTCTGCCTCGCAGAGACCATGTATTGAGTTTCTCGCTGGGAATAATGTTTTGATTTATGAGAAGTAAAAGAACCACTGTTTACCTTTTGTGCCTCTTCACGCTGGCGGCGGTAGCTTGTAGCGATGGAAGGCAATCGCGACAGCCAACCGGAGGGGGAGAAACTGCCGATACCTTGCAGTACGCCAAGGGATTTAGCATCGCACATACGGACAGTTATACGAAAATAACTGTGTTCAATCCTTGGAAATCCGGCGAAGTATATGACGTTTATTACTTGACAAAGAACGAAACAACGGCTATACCCTCCGGTGGATGCAGGGTAATCATCCCGCTTAAAACGCTGATGGTCAATTCAGCCACCCATTTAGGCTTTTTAGACTTATTGGGAGAAACGGACAAGGTTACAGGCGTTTGCGATGCTTCCTACATTTATAATCCTTATATATTAAAAGGTGTGGAAGAGGGGAGGGTGAAAGACCTCGGCGATGCCTTCAACCTCGACATTGAACACCTGTTGCTTTTGAACCCCCAAGTTGTAATGACATCTGCCTATAATGCCGAGGACGAAAACAGCAAGCGCATGAGGCAAACCGGATTAACATTGCTTTATAATATTGAATGGCAGGAAAAGACCTTGTTGGGACGGGCGGAATGGATTAAATTCATGGGAGCCTTCTTTGATAAAGAAGCCTTGGCGGATAGTATTTTCAGCAATGTAGCAAAGCGGTATAACGATATAAAAAGCCAAGCGGCAACGCTTATACCCTCCGCCCCTACCGTACTTTCTGGGCAAGACTTCCGGGGAACATGGTCCATGCCGGGCGGACAAAGTTTCAACGCCCGCCTTTTTCAAGATGCCGGAGCAAGGTATTACTATGCCGGAAATAACGCTTCGGGAAGCATCGCCACGAGTATTGAAGAGGCGCTACTGCATTTCTCAGACGCAGCTATATGGGTAAACGTTCAAGCCTCTACACTGGAAGAACTTGGGAAGATGGATAAGAAATACAAACTTTTTAAGGCGTATCAAAACGGAAACGTTTACAACACATTGAAGCGGAGTACCGCCACCGGCGGCAACGATTATTGGGAAAGCGGCGTAGCCCGCCCGGATTTGCTGCTGAGCGATATGATAAGAATAAGCCACCCCAGCCTGCTGCCCGATTATGAATTAACGTACACGAAGCGGTTACCCCCCCAATAATAAGATGCAGATACGCTTTCTCCTTTTATTTGCACTGTTTGTTTTGGCTTTCATTGCCGACATCGTATTGGGCAGCGTTCACCTCTCATTGAGAGAAACGTGGAACGCTTTAACGGAAACCGGCGGGAATGACGTTTACCGGGAAATTATTCTGAACCACCGCCTGCCCAAAGCCCTGACGGCGATACTTGCCGGAGCCGCCCTCTCGGTAGCGGGAGTGCTGATGCAAACCCTCTTTCAAAATCCTTTGGCGGGTCCCGATGTATTAGGAATAACCTCCGGTTCAAGCCTCGGAGTGGCACTGCTTACCTTAGGCGCCTCATCACTTCCCCTCTGGGTAATCGGCGGCTGGGGACAGGTGATAGCCGCCGTTGCGGGAGCAGTAGGAGTATTGCTGTTAGTCATTATTGTCTCCGTAAAAATCCCGCATACACTCTCATTGCTTATTATCGGTATGATGTTCGGGTACTTTGCCGGAGCAATAGTCAGCATCCTGCAAAGCGCGAGCAACCCCGATACGCTTAAACTCTTCATTACGTGGACATTCGGCAGCCTCTCCTCCGTCGGTTGGGAATACATGCGCATTCTGGCTCCCGTGATAGCAATCGGCATCTTCATTTCATTCCTGTTGCAAAAAAAGCTCAACCTCTTGCTACTCGGCAGGAACTATGCCGGCGGGCTTGGCGTTTCAGTACCCCGTCTGCGTCTGTGGATACTGCTTGCCACAGCCCTGCTGGCAGGAACTTCAACAGCCTTTACCGGTCCTATTACCTTTATAGGAATCACCATGCCGCACGTAGCCCGCGGTTTGTTTCACACATCCAATCATCACATCATCCTTCCCGCCTCCCTTCTCTGCGGAGCCATCACCCTATTGATATGTGACGTCATTTCCCAACTGCCCGGCATGCAAGGCACCTTGCCCATAAATGCCGTTACCGCCCTTTTTGGCGCTCCGGTAATCGTTTGGATTATAATGAAAAACAAAGGATAGGATGCCCATAAGGTGGAGCCGGTGGCATACCGGAATTATGCACGCTCCTTACGGAATTATGGAGCGTGCATACTGTCCGTAATGAGCGTGCTTACCACCCGTAATGAGCGTGCTTACCACCCGTAATGAGCGTGCTTACCACCCGTAATGAGCGTGCATAATTATGGCATGTAGCGTAGTATTTATCGGCATCCGCGAAAATATCGACCGTAAGGAGCGTGCATAACTCCCGTAAGCACGGTGCATAATCAAAATGAGTTGTTTTGCCGGATTGGTAACTGCGCCAGAATGGGCGCGTGAGGGCATAGGTTATACCCGTTGAAAGAACAGATCGGACACCACAAAGATGGCATATATGCTCCATACAAACAAATAAAACACCTTTTTTAAGAATAAATATATTACTTCTTCCGCAAAAAGAATTAATTTTGTTGACGGTAACATTGTACCGAGATGGAAGATCAGAATGCGAAAGAAACGGTAAAGCAAATATTCACGGAATATTTGAATGCACACGGGCATCGTAAGACCCCCGAAAGATACGTTATACTTGATACCATTTATTCCATTGACGGACATTTTGACATAGAAACCCTCTATTCCCGGATGGCGGATCAGGAAAAGTTCCGGGTAAGCAGAGCTACACTTTACAACACCATTCTTTTACTCCTTCAAGCCCGGCTGATTATCAAACATCAGTTCAATAATTCGTCCCAGTACGAAAGGTCGTACAACAGGGATACGCATCACCACCAAATATGCACACAGTGCGGAAAAGTTTCGGAATTTCAGAACAAAGCGTTGCAACTGCACATAGAAAACACCAAACTGCACAGATTCCAGCTCACGCACTATTCCTTATATATATATGGAATATGCACAAAATGCGAAAAAGCCAATAAACGGAAGAATGAAAATAATAATCACAATGAAAAATGAAAGTAGATGTACTATTAGGATTGCAATGGGGTGATGAAGGAAAAGGGAAGGCGGTAGACGTATTAACCCCTCGATATGATGTGGTAGCCCGTTTTCAAGGAGGCCCGAATGCCGGACATACGCTTGAGTTCGAGGGACAGAAATACGTACTTCGTTCCGTTCCTTCGGGAATTTTTCAAGGAAATAAAATAAACATCATCGGTAATGGCGTAGTGTTGGATCCCGCCCTATTCAAAACGGAAGTCGAAACATTGGAAGCATCGGGGCATGATTTGAAACAGAAACTACACATATCAAAGAAGGCGCACCTCATTCTGCCTACACATCGTTTGCTCGACAATGCGTATGAAACAATAAAAGGCGATGCAAAAGTAGGTACTACCGGAAAGGGCATCGGTCCAACCTATACCGATAAAATCAGCCGAAACGGAGTGCGTGTGGGAGATGTCTTCCATGATTTCAACCGGAAATATGCCCGCGCAAAGGCAAACCACGAGCGAATATTAAAGAGTCTGAACTATAGCTATGACCTCACAGAGTTTGAAAAGGAATGGTTTGAAGGCATTGAATACCTGAAACAGTTTAAACTGACAGACACCGAACATGAGATAAACAGCTTGATTCATGCCGGGAACAACATACTTTGCGAAGGTGCGCAGGGAACGATGCTTGACATTGATTTCGGCTCTTATCCCTTTGTAACCTCTTCGAATACCGTTTGTGCCGGAGCTTGCACCGGATTGGGAATAGCCCCTAACCGTATTGGCGAGGTGTACGGTATCTTCAAAGCCTATTGTACAAGAGTTGGGGCAGGACCGTTCCCCACGGAATTACTCGATGAAACGGGTGATGCTATTTGCGCCAAAGGCAATGAGTTTGGCTCTGTAACGGGACGTAAACGCCGGTGCGGTTGGATTGATTTGGTTGCATTGAAGTACTCGGTCATGATAAACGGCGTAACTAACCTGGTTATGACGAAGAGTGACGTTCTTGACGAGCTTGAAGTTATTAAAGTCTGCGTGGCTTACAATGTGAATGGCAAGGAGATAGATTACTTCCCTTATGACATTAATGCACGCATAGAACCGGTTTACGTGGAACTACCGGGTTGGCAGGCAAGCATGACAAAGATGCAAAGCGAAGATGAATTTCCAGCAGAGTTCAGCGCATACCTGTTTTTCTTGGAAGAGCAATTGGGCGTACCCATTACCATCGTATCCGTAGGTCCCGACAGGGAGCAAACCATAGAGCGATACACCGGAGAAGAAGAATAACACATAGTATTCATATACTGCCATCAGTATTTTGGCAAGTTCTTTGTTGTTATACTATATATTAATGGTAACTTTAAAAAAGAAAGAATTATGGACATCAGTATGATACCTTTTCATTGGATATTATTTATCGGCATTGCTTTGGTTAGTTGGTTGATACAACTTAATCTGCAAAGGAAATTCAAAGCGTATTCCAAGATTCCGGTAACAAACGGAATGACGGGGCGCGACGTAGCAATTAAGATGCTGAAGGATAATGGGATTTATGACGTACAAGTAACACATACCAAAGGTATGCTGACCGACCATTACAATCCGGCTACCAAAACGGTCAACCTCAGTGATGATGTTTTTGCAGGCAATAGCGTAATGGCTGCTGCCGTTGCAGCTCATGAATGTGGGCACGCCGTGCAACATGCCAAGGCTTATGCGCCGTTGGCAATGCGCAGCAAATTGGTTCCTGCCGTTAGTTTTGCTTCCCAATGGATGAGTCTGTTGTTGCTTGCCGGTATATTGCTGCTCAACACTTTTCCGGGATTGCTGTTTGCCGGCATCGTGTTGTATGCCGTTACCACATTGTTTAGCTTCGTCACTCTGCCGGTGGAAATCAATGCAAGTCAGCGTGCATTGGTTTGGTTGAACCGTGCAGGAATTACCAACTCTTACAATCATGCCAAGGCGGAAAGCGCCCTTCGCTCGGCAGCTTACACTTATGTAGTGGCAGCTCTCGGCTCGCTGGCTACATTGATTTATTACGTGATGCTGTTCATGGGAAGGAGAGACTAAAGATATAAATGTCGACAAACTATATTGACGAACTCAACGACAGCCAGCGCGAAGCGGTAATCTACAACGAGGGCCCTTCACTCGTCATTGCCGGAGCTGGCTCAGGGAAGACTCGCGTACTTACTTATAAGATAATCTACCTGTTAGAAAACGGATACGCACCCTGGAACATTCTGGCTTTGACTTTTACCAACAAAGCCGCCCGCGAAATGAAAGGACGCATCGCCGGTATGGTAAGCGAGAAACGCGCCCATGCCTTGTTTATGGGAACTTTCCATTCCGTGTTTTCCCGTATTCTTCGTATTGAGGCGGCACACATCGGCTTTACTTCACGATTCACTATTTACGATACATCAGATACCAAAAGTTTGCTGCGTTCCATCATCAAAGAAATGGGATTGGATGAGAAAACGTACAAACACGGCTCCGTTCAATCACGCATCTCCAATGCTAAGAACCATTTGATTCTACCGTCTGCCTATGCTGCCAACAGAGAAATCTACGACAGTGATTGCAGAGCCAAGATGTCCGCCGTTCGCGATATTTATCTCCAATATTGGAACCGGTGCCGGCAAGCGGATGCGATGGACTTTGATGATTTATTATTCTACACCTTCATTCTTTTTCGTGATTATCCTGATGTGTTGAATCGCTACCGGGAGCAATTCCGTTATGTTTTGGTGGACGAGTATCAAGACACTAATTTTGCTCAACACAGTATTATCTTTCAATTAGTCAAAGAGCATCAGCATATTTGTGTGGTGGGGGACGATGCGCAAAGTATCTATTCCTTTCGCGGGGCAGACATTGACAATATCCTCCGCTTCAGTGAAGTTTATCCCACTACCCGGCTCTTTAAACTGGAACAGAATTACCGCTCTACTCAACTCATTGTGCATGCAGCCAATAGTCTGATAAAAAAGAATCAGCGGCAAATCCAGAAAGAAGTCTTTTCCGAGAAAGACCCCGGTGAACCCGTTACCATCCTTCAAGCCTATTCCGATACGGACGAGGGGGAAATCATAGTAAGCAAAATAGCGGAACTGCACCGCCGGGAAAAATACAGCTATGCCGACTGTACTATCTTGTACCGTACAAACGCTCAAAGCCGCGTGTTCGAGGAAACATTGCGCAAGCAGGGCATACCCTATAAAATATATGGCGGGTTGTCCTTCTATCAACGAAAAGAGATAAAGGATGTAATCGCTTATTTCCGTTTAGTAGTAAATCCCAATGACGAAGAGGCATTCAAACGTATCATCAACTATCCCGCCCGAAGCATTGGTGAAACTACGGTAACTAAAATCATTACTGCCGCACGGAGTAATGGCATCAGCCTTTGGCAAGTGCTTTGCGAACCGCTTACATACGAACTTCCTGTCAATAAAAGTACTCAAAGTAAATTGCAGAGCTTTCGCGAATTAATAGAAAGCTTCATGGCAGATGTACTCGTAAAGAATGCTTATGACGTGGGCGTGGATATTGTTCGGCGTTCCGGTATTATGAATGATGTATGCCAGGACAATTTGCAAGAAAACCAAGACCGCAAGGAAAACATAGAAGAATTAATGAACGGGATTCACGACTTTTGCTCCACCCGTCAAGAGGAAGAAGATAATCCCCGTATTTTACTAAGCGATTTCCTTTCTGAGGTTTCTTTACTTACCGACCAAGATACTGATAAGGAAGGGGATAATGAAAGGATTAGTCTGATGACGGTACATGCTGCAAAAGGATTGGAGTTTGCCAACGTATTCATTGTAGGTATGGAGGAGGGGCTTTTCCCCAGCTTTATGGCAAGTGAGTCTATGCAAGGTTTGGAAGAAGAACGGCGGCTTTTCTATGTTGCCATCACTCGTGCCGAAGCTCATTGCTTTTTGTCTTATGCCAGAACCCGTTTCCGTTACGGAAGCATGGAATTTGCCAATCCAAGCCGCTTCTTGCATGATATTGACGAAAGTTTCTTGCAATTCCCGCAAAAGGCAAAGCATCAGGACGAAGTATCCACCCACATTCGCCGCGGATATAATAAACAAGAGCAGATTCTTAACACCTCCAAGAGAATGACGAAAGCGTCTTCGGCAACGTCTGTTCCGCCTGTAAACACTGCAATAAGCGCAATGGTTAAAATAGGGCAAATCGTTGAACACGAACGTTTCGGTATGGGTAAAGTACTTAAAATTGAAGGCGAAGATGAAAACACCAAAGCAACCATCTTATTTAAAAATGTCGGAAATAAACAGCTTCTACTCCGGTTCGCCAGATTGAAAGTGGTAGAATAGACAGACCGGCAACTCACACACTCTAAAAGAAGAAACATGAAAAGGCGCGTTAGTCATATTATATTAGTTACGATTACCGTCCTATTGGCAGCTTGTACAGCTAACACCCGTAAGCATAATGATAAACAGGTGCTGATATACATGGATAACGGCTCGCCCGAAGAACAACGTTTAGAGGCATTTCAAGACGCCCAAAGCATCAGCCTTAACAATATTGAATACAATTCATACATCACCCGTACTCCGGGAGATTCTTTGCCTCGCGTTACGGATAAGGACGGAAATGTTTATATTGACAATGAAATAACACTCCGCATAACGCGGGAGAACAACATACAGATATTCAACCGAACATTTACCAAAAACAGTTTCGTATCTTTTGTAAGTAGCGAGTTTCTTCAAGAAGCCATCTTGGAAAGAATCGTATATAATAAGACTTCTACAGATGGCATTGAATATGCTGTTAGTTTATGTTATCCGCAAACGGATTTATATATGCCCATCTTCATCATCATCGATTCTTACGGCAATATGACACTGCAAACGGAAGAAACAACCGAAGAGGATGAACACGAAAATACCGCTTCACAGACATAGCCGGAAGTCAGTTTGCCAAAATCCTGCCCCATCTTCATTCTTCCACTACATCCATATTAAAAAACTTTTACTTCATTAACGCCCTCTATTAGAAGGATTATTATATATCTTTGCGTGATTTAAAGTAAAAGATATAGAAAAACAATCCTTATGATTAATCCAATTGTTAAGACAATCGAGTTGGGAGATGGCAGAACCATTACGCTCGAAACGGGAAAGCTGGCAAAACAGGCAGACGGCTCTGTGATGCTACGTATGGGCAACACGATGCTGCTTGCTACTGTTTGTGTGGCGCAAGACGCAGTTCCCGGAACAGATTTTATGCCGTTGCAAGTAGAATACAAAGAAAAGTTTTCGGCTTTCGGACGTTTCCCCGGAGGTTTCACAAGGAGAGAGGGGAGGGCTTCGGATTATGAAGTGCTCACCTGCCGTTTGGTCGACCGCGCCCTTCGCCCTTTGTTTCCTGATGATTTTCATGCAGAAGTATATGTAAATATTGTCCTTTTCTCTGCCGATGGTGTGGATATACCCGATGCCTTGGCGGGTCTGGCAGCTTCGGCTGCCCTTGCCGTATCCGACGTACCGTTTAACGGACCTATTTCCGAAGTGCGCGTGGTGCGTATAGACGGGAAGTTTATAATCAACCCCACGTATGAACAATTGGAGAAAGCAGATATAGATGTCATGGTTGCCGCTACTTACGAAAACATTATGATGGTAGAGGGTGAGATGAACGAAGTGTCGGAAGCCGATTTGCTGGAAGCAATGAAAGTGGCTCATGAAGCTATCAAAGTGCATTGCCAGGTGCAAATGGAGTTGACCAAGGAGGTAGGGAAAACGGTAAAACGTACCTACTGCCATGAAACAAACGATGAGGAACTGCGCAAAGCCGTGCACGACGCTTGTTATGATAAGGTATATGCCATTGCCCGTGCAGGAAATGCAAACAAGCATGAACGCCATGACGCTTTTGAAGCCGTGCGCGAAGAGTTCAAAACTCGCTTTACCAACGAAGAGTTGACAGGAAAGGGAGCCTTGATAAACCAATATTACCACGCCGTTGAAAAAGAAGCGATGCGCCGGAGCATTTTAGACGAAGGCATTCGTTTGGACGGACGGAAGACGACAGAGATACGCCCGATATGGAGTGAAATAGGTTACTTGCCGGGACCTCACGGGTCGGCAATCTTTACACGCGGAGAAACTCAATCCCTTACTTCGGTTACATTGGGTACGAAGTTGGATGAAAAGATTGTGGACGAAGTGTTGATTCACGGCAAGGAGCGTTTTCTGTTGCATTATAATTTCCCCCCGTTCTCCACAGGGGAGGCTAAAGCGCAGCGCGGTGTGGGTCGCCGCGAAATAGGGCACGGAAATTTGGCGCACAGGGCTTTAAAAAAGATGATTCCCTCTAATTATCCTTACGTGATTCGTGTGGTTTCGGACATTCTCGAATCAAACGGATCATCATCCATGGCTACTGTATGCGCAGGAACACTGGCATTGATGGATGCAGGCGTGAAGATAAAGAAACCGGTATCGGGCATTGCCATGGGATTGATTAAGAATCCGGGAGAAGATAAATACGCCGTGCTTTCCGATATTCTTGGCGATGAAGACCATTTAGGTGATATGGATTTCAAGGTAACGGGTACGGAAGACGGCATCACCGCCACTCAAATGGATATAAAGGTAGATGGTTTGTCATTCGATATATTGGAACGTGCACTCAACCAAGCCAAAGAGGGGCGGCTCCACATTCTAGGTAAAATTCGTGAAACTATTCAAGAACCGCATACTGACCTTAAAGACCATGCTCCACGCATTGAAACAATGATTATCCCTAAAGAACTTATCGGTGCGGTTATCGGTCCGGGCGGAAAGATTATTCAGGGAATGCAGGAAGAAACCGGCGCTACTATTTCTATTGAAGAGGTAGGCGGCATTGGGAGAATAGAAGTTGCGGGAACCAGCAAGCAAATAATTGAAAATGCAATGCGCATGATCAAAGGGATTGTTGCCATACCCGGAGTGGGAGAAGTTTATAAAGGGAAAGTGCGCTCCGTAATGCCTTATGGCGTATTTGTAGAATTTCTTCCGGGAAAGGACGGACTGCTTCATATATCCGAATTAGATTGGAAACGTTTGGAAACGGTAGAAGAGACCGGCATTAAAGAGGGTGATGAGATTGAGGTTAAATTGATGGACATTGACCCGAAAACGGGTAAGTTCAAACTTTCCAGAAAAGTTTTGCTGCCACGCCTGGAAAGAAAATAATACCTACCCGCTGTATATTTGGACATAAACACAGAGTATATTAGTTGAAAGTGGAAAGGTGAGAGTGGAAAGTGAGCACCGCTGCATTCCATTTTCAACTTTCACTTTTCAATTTTCCACTTTTATAGGTGTACGATAGAAATTAAATCCATATCTTTAACTTCGGTTTGCCGTCTGCGTTCCCCCGCCTGCCTTGTCGATTCCCTCTTGCCTATATAGGATAACTTCACTTTAGTATATAGTAAACAACCTGTTTGGTACATACCATACGGGTCGTTTGCTATGTACCAAATGGTGATTATGCACGCTCCTTACGGGTGGTAAGTACGCTCCATAATTCCGTAAGGAGCGTGCATAATTCCGGTATGCTACCGGCATAGGTAAGATTAAAAAGCAGTAATTTCACTTGAGGGAATTAGGGGATATATGGTTTTTTTGTACATTTGCACGCCGTGTATAACGATAGCATCGGGAGCTGCCGCTTCCTAATCATATAACACATGAACTCAAAACCTCATGAACAAAATCGTAAACAAGGAACGCTTTTCCGAAAAGGTATTTAAGTTGGAGATAGAGGCTCCGCTTATTGCAAAGTCCCGCAAGGCGGGGCATTTCGTTATTGTGCGTATCGGTGAAAAAGGTGAACGCATGCCGCTTACCATTGCCGGAGCCGATATTCAAAAGGGAACCATTACGCTGGTTATACAGGAAGTAGGGCTAACTTCGGCGCGGCTGAACGGGCTGGAAGTTGGCGATTGCATTACGGATGTGGTGGGTCCTCTGGGGCAAGCTACTCATATTGAGAACTTCGGGACTGTGGTATGTGCCGGCGGAGGGGTGGGAATCGCTCCGATGCTACCCATCGTACAGGCGTTGAAGGCTGCCGGAAACAGAGTGATTACCGTATTAGCAGGACGCACAAGAGATTTGATTATTCTTGAAAAGGAAATGCGCAATAGCTCAGACAAGGTTGTTATTATGACGGACGATGGGTCTTACGGTTGTAAGGGTCTCGTTACGGAAGGTGTGGAAGAGGTATTGAAGCGCGAGAAAGTAGATAAGTGCTTCGTTATCGGTCCGGGTATCATGATGAAGTTCGTCTGTTTGCTGACGAAGAAATACGAAGTGCCTACCGATGTTTCACTGAACACGATCATGGTGGACGGTACGGGTATGTGCGGCGCCTGCCGCATCACCGTGGGCGGGAAAACCCGCTTTGTATGCGTTGATGGACCGGAGTTCGACGGTCATCAGGTAGATTTCGACGAAATGCTGAAGCGGATGGGGGCTTTCAAATCCATTGAACAACAGGAGGTAAGCAAGCTATCCGGCGGTAAAACACCTCCAACCGCAGACGAAAACGGTCGCAATGCCCCTTGGCGGGAGTTATTACGCAAAAGCATAAAAGCCAAAGAGCGTATGAACATCGCCCGCGTGCGAATGAATGAGCTTGATGCGGAATACCGTTCCCACAGCCGTAAAGAGGAGGTGAATCAAGGGTTGACTAAAGAACAGGCGTTGACAGAATCCAAGCGTTGTTTGGATTGCGCCGTTTCCGGCTGTATGGAGGGTTGCCCGGTAAGCATTGATATACCCCGCTTTATCAAAAACATTGAGCGAGGCGAGTTCTTGGAAGCCGCCAAGACATTGAGAGAAACCAGCGCACTTCCTGCCGTATGCGGACGGGTTTGTCCGCAGGAAAAGCAATGCGAAGCAAAGTGTATTCATCTGAAAACGGGTAAAGAAGCCGTTGCTGTGGGTTATTTGGAACGTTTCGCGGCGGATTATGAACGGGAAAGCGGGCAGATGTTCATCCCCTCAATCAGGGAGAGGAACGGACGCAAAGTAGCGGTAATCGGTTCCGGTCCCGCCGGACTTTCCTTTGCCGGAGATATGGCGAAGCAGGGCTATGACGTAACGGTATTTGAAGCCTTGCATGAGATTGGCGGTGTATTGAAGTACGGCATTCCCGAATTTCGCTTGCCCAACAAGATTGTGGACGTGGAAATAGACAACCTCGCCAAGATGGGCGTTACTTTTATCAAAGATTGCATTGTGGGCAAGACTATTAGCGTGGACGATTTGAAGGAAGAGGGCTTTGAAGGCGTTTTTGTAGCTTCCGGCGCCGGTCTTCCCAACTTTATGAATATCCCCGGCGAGAACTCTATCAACGTCATGTCCTCTAACGAATACCTGACGCGCGTCAACCTGATGGATGCCGCAAGCGAAGATTCCGATACTCCGGTTGTTTTCGGCAGAAACGTGGCGGTTATCGGCGGCGGTAATACGGCAATGGATTCCGTCCGCACTGCCAAACGGCTGGGTGCGGAAAGGGCGATCATTATCTATCGCCGTTCGGAGGAAGAAATGCCTGCCCGTATCGAAGAGGTAAAACATGCCAAGGAGGAGGGCGTGGAGTTCCTTACTCTGCACAATCCCATAGAATATTTTGCCGATGAACAAGGCAAGGTAAAGCAAGTGGTTCTACAAAAGATGGAACTCGGCGAGCCGGATGCTTCGGGGCGGCGTAGCCCCGTTCCTATTCCGGGTGCAACGATAACCATTGACGTCGATTTGGCTATTGTCAGTGTGGGTGTGTCCCCCAATCCGATTGTTCCTCAATCCATCAAAGGGCTGGAGATAGGCAGGAAAGGTACTATCAACGTGAACGAAAACATGCAATCGTCCATATCGGCTATTTACGCAGGGGGAGATATTGTCCGTGGCGGCGCTACCGTTATCCTCGCCATGGGAGACGGCAGAAAAGCCGCGGCAGCAATGAATGAAAAACTAAGAAGTAAGATGCTTAACTGAATATGTTAGAGCGGGTTTTACACTATGAGCATGATGCGTTTCTGGCTTTAAACGGTAGCCATTCCGCTTTTTGGGATCGCTTTGTGTGGCTTTATTCCGGGCAAATGGTATGGATACCGTTGGCAGTATTTATATTGGCGATAGTAATGTATAAGAAAGGTTGGCGCAATTCGCTCGCCATCCTGCTGTCCATTGTGTTGGTGATAGTGTTGTGCGACCAACTATCTTCCGGTATCATCAAACCTTTCTTTCACCGATTACGTCCGACGCATCATCCTCTCTTTGCAGACCAAGTCGTTACGGTATTCGGTTACCGGGGCGGTAAGTACGGGTTTATATCCGGTCATGCTGCCAATGCTTTCGGTTTTGCCACATTCATTGCGTTGCTTTTTCGCTACGCCCCTTTCTCATGGGCTATTTACATTTGGGCTACCTTCATGGCTTATTCCCGCATATACTTGGGAGTTCACTTTATTTCGGACATTATTCCGGGAATACTGGTGGGGATTATTTTCGGCTATTTAGTGCATTACCTTTACAGGGAGGCGTGCAAAATAATGACGGCACAAGGGCTTATAGCCGATATGCCGACGTATACGGTTTTACAAAAACGGATGGTTGCCGGAGGAATCGTCGTTACTGTACTGGCGCTGCTTGCCTTTAACTCCGGATTGACGGCGCTACTGCCATTGATTACTCTTTGATGAAAAAGTGGGCGCTTAGCTTTGCAGCAGTTCTTTCAGGAACTCATCAAGCTCTTTATCTACTCCTTTAAGTAATTCTTCGCTGACAAGCATGATGTCTTCATCTACCAGCAACAATTCTGCAACGGTTTCCTTGTCTTCATCTATCAATACAAAAGAATAAGGGGTAAGGATAGTAAGATTCTCAAAACTACCGGCTTCTTTCATCTTGACGAGCATGCTGCGTAGTACGCGCTCAATACTTTCGTAGAAGTTATCCCCGTTGTAAGCAACCCATTCGTTGATAACGGCATTTCCCAATTCCCTGTCATCATCGTCGAATATGTATAGCTCCCCGGAGCTTTGAGTAGCTTGTATGTGGATGTCGGTAATCTCCACCCGTTCACCACCTATGTACTTGTTTACAGCTTCCTTAACAGTGGCTTCGATGAGTGATTGCGATTCTCTGTTCAGTTTCATAGTATTTTTTTATTTCAAAGATATGCAAAAAACGTTAGTTAATGCACATTTCTTTTAAAATTCCTCTTTGAACCGTTCCATTTGCGCATTCAGTATCCCTGCGTTTCCTTCCCGTATCTGCAATTCGGACAGGTAAGAGGCAATGCTGTAATAGTGGGATACATAGTTGATTGGGGTTCCGTCTTTGATTTTTTCCTCCTCGCGGGCAAGCTGTTTGGCTTTCATTGCCCACATCAAGGCATCTTCTATCTTATCGTTCATTTCATTGTAAACAGCCATATTCAATGCTGCATACATTTGTAACCTCTTTCTCTTGGACAGAGCGGCTTGTTCCCAAAGTTTGCATGCTTTCTCCCATTGGTTGTTACCGGCGCAAACGGCTGCATCACGCATCTCCGTTGAGCCGCCGGTATAGATGTAACGATTCGCCGTCTCCCAGTGAGGCATCAAGTATTTCACGGGGATGCCCCCGGCAAAGTCTATGATTTCTTTTGCCATTTGTTCGGCAGGGATAACCGGTACAACGGATGTCCGGGTCTTGCCGTACTTTTTCCAAAAGATGCTATCGGCAGCGTTGATTATCGCTACGGGAGTGCTGCGGCTGGGAATATAAATGTTCACCTTCGGGCGAATCGTTACGTCCAGTGTTCCGCAATACATATATTGACCGGGGATGAACTCTACGGCATTGACCGATTCTATCCACAAGTCCTCCAATGCAAGTATGGCATCCGCTCCGAAGTCTTCCGTCAATTCTTTCACTTCCTCTTGGGTAAGAGCTGTTTCGCGTGGAAGGACATCCCGGGTGCGCAAAGCGGAATCACAGATAAGCACTTCTTCGAAATAATTGGCAACAGCTATGTGTTCGGCAAGACTCTCTGCAACGGACCCGGCAATTCCATCAAAATGTACTGTTCTCTTTACCGATTCATCTGTTCCGGTGGGAGTGTTTTCCACTGGCAATGATAGATTACCGGATGTATCATTTACATTATTGACTATTGCTATGCGTTTCAACTGGGGAGGGAAACCTACGTTTGCCGGAACCATATAGTCTATGCCGAATTGCTTGGTGCTTTGACACGAAGCAAGGAGCATACTCAACAGTAAGACAGATACATTCCTTTTCATGCTCGCAAAGATATGTGATAAAACGCATTTCATACCCAAACAGGTAAAAAATAGCTGAAATAACTCGTAAATATATCATACATTTGTCGGCAAAAATAAACAAAGTATGCACATAAACAGTGATGGCATCGTAATTATTCCTACTTATAACGAACGGGAAAACATTGAAAACATTATCCGGGCGGTTTTCCGGTTAAAGCATCCGTTTCATATTCTAATTGTAGAGGACAGTTCCCCGGACGGTACTGCCGATAGTGTGAGGACACTGCAAAAGGAGTTCTCCGACCGCTTGTTTATGGTGGAACGTAGTGGGAAGTTGGGTTTGGGAACAGCATATATCGCCGGTTTTAAATGGGCGTTGCAACGTGATTATCAATATATTTTCGAGATGGATGCCGATTTCTCCCACAATCCTGAAGACCTGCCGCGCCTCTACCGTTCGTGTGCCGAAGAAGGTAATGACTTGGCGGTAGGTTCGCGTTATATCGGTGGGGTGAATGTGATTAATTGGCCCATCGGGAGGATACTCATGTCGTATTATGCCTCTGTGTATGTGCGTATTATTACCGGAATGCCGATACGTGACACTACCTCAGGGTTTAAATGTTACCGCCGCGAAGTGCTGGAAATGATTGACCTGGATACTATCCGTTTCAAAGGGTATGCGTTTCAGATAGGAATGAAATTCATGGCATATAAGTGCGGGTTTAAAGTGGTGGAGGTTCCGGTTATTTTTATTAATCGAGAATTAGGTACTTCCAAGATGAATTCCAGTATTTTTGGCGAAGCCGTTTTTGGTATCATCAAGTTGAAAGCAGGCAGTTGGTTTCGCAAATATCCTCAAAAGAAATGAATCGTATTCATATTAAAAATGCCAGTATTGTTAATGAAGGGAAGCGTTTCAGAGGATCGGTAGTAATTGAAGGCGAGAAGATAACGGACGTTTTGGAGGAGGGGCAAGAGTGTTTGCCTCCCTGTCATGAAACGATTGACGCCGAAGGATGCTTGTTACTACCCGGAGTGATTGACGACCATGTGCATTTTCGCGATCCCGGATTAATCCATAAAGCGGATATTTCGTCCGAAAGCAAAGCTGCCGTTGCGGGAGGAGTTACTTCCATTATGGATATGCCCAATACCAATCCGCCTACTGTAACGCTTGCCGCATTGAACAGGAAGTTCGATGAAATGAGTGAAAAGTCATTGGTAAACTATTCCTGTTATTTCGGAGCAACGAATGAGAACTACAACGAATTCAAGTATTTGGATGCGCATCGCGTTTGTGGCATCAAAGTTTTCATGGGCTCGAGTACCGGAAACATGCTGGTGGACAAAGTAGAAAGTTTGCATCACATTTTTGGAGAAACGGATTTACTTATCGCCGCACATTGTGAAGACCAAGCGACTATCGAAAGAAATATCGAGAAATATAAATCCAAAACGGTTAACGAAGATTTGCCCGTAGAGTATCACCCGTATATCCGTTCGGCAGAAGCCTGCTACAAATCTTCCCGATTGGCTGTCCGGCTTGCCAACGAAATGGGAGCGCGTCTGCATTTATTACACATTACTACTGCTAAAGAATTGGAATTACTAACCAATACCTCTTTAGAGAATAAGCGTATTACTGCGGAAGTCTGTATTCCCCACTTGATATTTACGTCTGCCGATTATTCCGTACTCGGCTCTCGCATTAAATGCAATCCGGCTATAAAAGACGCTTCCGATAGAGATGCCCTGCACTCTGCTGTCAATGCCGGACTTATAGACGTAATAGCTACTGACCATGCTCCGCACTTGCTCAATGAAAAAGAAGGCGGTGCGCTGAAAGCCGTTTCGGGTATGCCGATGGTGCAGTTCTCCCTCGTTAGTATGCTGAAACTTGTTGATGAAGGCGTGTTTACTGTTGAAGAAGTAGTAGAGAAAATGTGCCATGCTCCTGCCCAAATATATAACATTTATCATCGCGGTTATATCCGTTCCGGTTATCAGGCAGACCTCGTTCTTGTTAAACCGATACATTGGACGTTGACAAACAAAGATATTCTTAGTAAATGCAAATGGAGTCCCTTGGAAGGGAAAGCTTTCAGTCACCGGATTGATAAAACATTTGTAAACGGACACCTTATGTACTCCAACGGGCAAGTGGAAGAAACATACAGAGGTCATGAACTGAGATTTAACTAAAGCAATGAGTTCCGTTCAGTACTTGCCCTATCGTATTCAAGATGTTGTATCGTATATCAATTGGATATACTTCTTTCATGCTTGGAGTTTTGAACCTCGTTTTGCGACGATAGTCGATATTCACGATTGTGAGGCTTGCCGTACTTCTTGGATCGCCACTTTCCCGGAAGCTGACCATCCGAAAGCTGTCGAAGCCGCGCACCTCTACAAAGAAGCCTGCTGTATGCTTCAAGAATGGAGCAAGGAATTTAGTGTTCAGACTCTTTTTAAACTTTGCAGAGCCAATGCCGATGGTGATAATTTATTGCTTGATGATGTTGTCCTCCCTTTGCTTCGCCAGCAAACAAAGAAGCAAGGTGATGATCCGTTTTATCTATGTTTGAGTGATTTTGTCCGCCCGCTTTCTTCAGGCATAAACGATACGGTAGGAGTATTTGCCGCGACTGCCAACACGGAAATAGAACAATTCTACGGAGAAGATCCTTATAAACAATTGCTTGCACAAACCTTAACCGACCGTTTAGCCGAAGCCGGTACGGAAAAGATGCACGAATATGTTCGCAAAACAGCATGGGGATATGCCAAAAATGAAAACCTGTCAATCAAAGAATTGCTATCGGAGAAGTTTCAAGGCATACGTCCAGCCGTCGGTTACCCTTCCTTACCCGACCAATCTGTAAATTCCATCCTAAATAATATACTCGATATGAGCCGAATAGGTATCACTCTTACCCAAAACGGGGCTATGAATCCCCACGCTTCGGTATGCGGATTGATGATAGCTCATCCTTCCGCTCATTACTTTTCTGTGGGGAAGATAGGCGGGATACAACTGTCTGATTATGCCATGCGGAGAGGAAAGACTGTAGAAGAAATAAGGAAATTCTTAAATATCAATTAGACATTTTTATCTTCATAATGTAAAAATAGTAGGAATATTATTGCATATTCGATGTAATAATTGCATACTTTTGCAACCCTATCTGAATGATTATGCAAGATGAAAAAGAAACAGAATCGCTTGGACGTTATCAAAATGATAATTTCCGGTAAGGAAATAGGAAGCCAAGAAGAACTGTTGCAAGAGTTGTACAACGAAGGATTTGAATTAACTCAAGCCACCCTTTCGCGTGATTTAAAGCAATTAAAAGTTGCTAAAGCAGCAGATATCAATGGAAAATACATGTATGTAATGCCTAATGACATTATGTATAAACGTCTTGTGAGCCATACAACAAGTGAAATGATGGTGAATGATGGATTTATTTCCTTGCAATTCTCAAAAAACATTGCTGTTATCAAAACTCGTCCCGGATATGCAAGTGGCATGGCTTATGATATAGACAGCCGCGAATGCTGGGATATTTTAGGTACGGTTGCGGGAGATGATACTATTATATTGGTGTTGCGGGAAAAGACAAAAGCGGATGCTGTTCGTAATTTCTTATCGAGTATTATTCCAAACATATAAAATCTTTCCCTGACTTTCTCCTTGAAAACAGTTTGGAGTGAGATTGAAAATCAAATTAATAACAATCAATGAACGAAGAGATAACGGTGATGGTAGCCGACGCTTCTCACGAAATATACGTTGATACCATCTTAGAAACAATAACAGCAGCAGCCAAAGTACGTGGTACGGGCATAGCCAAACGTACTCACGAATATGTAGTACAAAAAATGAAAGAAGGGAAAGCTATTATTGCACTTTGTGGTGAGGGGTTTGCGGGTTTTTGCTATATAGAGAGTTGGGGCAATAAGCAGTATGTGGCTAATTCCGGATTGATTGTTGTTGAGAAGTTTCGCGCACAAGGATTAGCTAAACGTATCAAGAAGGCTGCTTTTCAGCTTTCACGTTTGCGGTGGCCCAATGCCAAATTGTTCGGATTGACGAGCGGCGGAGCTGTCATGAAGATAAATACTGAATTGGGTTATGTGCCCGTCCCCTTTTCCGAATTGACAGACGATGAGGCTTTTTGGAAAGGATGTGAGGGCTGTTGCAACCACGATGTATTGGTAAGGACGGGGCGACGGTATTGTATATGCACAGCGATGTTGTATGATCCGGCGAAACATAATAATGAAAACAATAATAGATAACATTAATAAACTCATGAAAGAAAAAGTAGTTTTAGCATTTAGCGGGGGGCTTGATACCTCGTTTTGTGCCATGTATTTGTCGCAGGAAAAAGGATATGAAGTATATACAGCCATTGCTAATACAGGAGGCTTTAACAAAAAAGAACTAAAGGCTATCGAAGAAAAAGCCTGTAAGTTGGGAGCCGTAAAGCACGTAACTTTGGATATAACACAAGATTATTACACTAAGAGCATCAAATATATGGTATTCGGCAACGTGCTTCGCAACGGCACGTACCCTATCTCCGTGAGTTCGGAGCGTATCTTTCAAGCCATTGCCATTGCTGATTATGCAAAGGAAATAGGTGCAGATGCTATTGCCCACGGAAGTACAGGAGCAGGAAATGACCAAGTGCGCTTTGACCTTACATTTGATGTATTGGCGCCGGGCATTAAAATTATTACTCCTACGCGCGACATGATATTGACTCGCGAATATGAAATAAACTATTTGCGCGACCACGGATATGCAGCCGACTTTACGCGGATGGAATACTCCATTAATAAGGGATTGTGGGGAACTTCCATTGGTGGAAAAGAGACGTTAAACAGCGAACAAACATTGCCCGAAGAAGCTTATCCGAGTCAACTAACTGCCAAAGGAACGGAAACCTTAAGCTTGGAATTTAAAGAAGGCGAACTACACGCTGTTAACGGTGAGGTGTTTGCCGACAAAGTGAAAGCTATTAATAAAGTAGAAGAAATAGGGAGCCGCTACGGTATCGGTCGTGATATGCACATCGGCGATACGATTATCGGATTGAAAGGACGGGTAGGATTTGAAGCTGCTGCCCCCATCCTTATTATCAATGCCCACAAGATGTTAGAAAAACATACCTTGAGCAAATGGCAACTTTATTGGAAAGACCAAGTAGGAACGTGGTACGGTATGTTCCTACACGAAGCCCAATATTTGGAACCTGTAATGCGCGACATTGAAGCCATGTTGGCAAGTTCGCAACGAAACGTAAATGGTACGGTTTCTATCATTCTACGTCCCTACTCCTATACGCTGGTAGGTGTGGAATCTTCTTACGACTTGGTGAAGAATGATTTGGGAGAATACGGGGAAGTACAAAAGGGTTGGACTGCCGAAGATGCCAAAGGATTTACCAAGATTCTTTCTACTCCCTTGCGGGTGTATTATGCCAATCAAAAGAAAAACGGAAAATGATTAAAGTAGGAATAATAGGTGGAGCAGGATATACAGCCGGAGAACTTATCCGCGTATTACTTAACCACCCTGAAGCGGAAATTGTTTTTATCAATAGCAGTAGCAATGCAGGTAATAAGATAGCCGACGTACACAGTGGGCTATATGGCGAATGTGATATGACGTTCACGGATGAGGTTCCATTCGACAGTGTTGATGTATTATTCTTTTGTACGGCGCATGGAGATACCCGTAAGTTTATAGAATGCTATTCGCTACCGGAAGATTTAAAGATTATAGACCTCTCCATGGATTATCGCATTAAAAGCGATGACCACGAGTTTTTATACGGGCTTCCCGAATTAAACCGACGAAATATCTGCAAGGCGAAATATGTAGCGAATCCCGGATGTTTTGCTACTTGCATCCAGCTTGGACTGTTACCTTTGGCAAAACAGTCGATGCTGGATGATGACGTAACGGTAAATGCCATTACAGGAAGTACGGGAGCGGGAGTAAAACCCAATGCAACAAGCCATTTCAGTTGGCGAAACAACAACATAAGCATTTACAAACCTTTTGCCCATCAACATGTTCCTGAGATTAAACAATCGTTGAAACAATTACAGCCAAGTTTCAATTCAGAGATTGATTTTATTCCTTACCGGGGAGATTTCCCGCGCGGTATCTTTGCCACATTGATTGTAAAATCCAAGATAGAATTACCCGAATTAGTGAGTATCTACGAAGATTATTACCAAAAAGACTCTTTTACGCACATCGTAGATGAAAATATAGACCTCAAGCAAGTGGTAAATACGAATAAATGCCTGCTTCATTTGGAGAAGCACGGAGATAAACTACTGATAATATCTTGTATTGATAATTTGTTGAAAGGGGCTTCGGGACAAGCCGTACATAACATGAATCTAATGTTTAATTTGGAAGAAACAATAGGATTAAGATTGAAAGCAAACGGCTTTTAAGGTGCCTAAATAGTAGTTTCTTAACAACAACTCTTATTACTTATTATTATAATTAATCATATAAAAATCAAGCTTTATGAAAAGAAGTACATCTGTTATGATTGCAATGATTGCTACTCTGTTTTATTTCAATAGTAACGCAGTGGCGCAAGAAGAAGTAGAAAAGCTATTCAATGGAAAAGACTTGTCTAATTGGAATTTCGCAGTTCAGGATAACTCCGTACCTGCCGACCAAGTATATTCCGTCAATGACGGTATAATCCAAATTAAAGGAACTCCATTGGGGTATATGTACACAAAGGAGAAATACGGCGATTACATACTCCATGCCGAATGGCGCTGGGTGGAAGCCGGGGAATCGAACAATAGCGGTATCTTTTTGCTGATTGAAACACCCGAAAACCCTTTTCCAAATGGTGTTGAATGCCAATTGGCTGCCGGAAAAGCCGGTGATTTTGTACTTTTAAATGGTTCTAATTTGGCTGAATACATTCAAACCCCCAATGAACCGCGCCCCAGATTCCCCATGGTTCAAAAGAAGAATGCTTCGAGCGAAAAGCCTGCCGGTGAATGGAATAAGGCGGATATTGCCGTAAAAGACGGAGTGATTACCGTATACATTAACGATGTGTATCAG
>SNRY01000157.1_pt1 | contig 24744 bp, 26 predicted proteins | sample 4693421 | NCBI WGS metagenome assembly SNRY01 (sample SAMN11003215, study PRJNA524138) | termite gut metagenome | isolation source: Bacteroidetes bacterial symbionts from single cell of protist host amplifed... | host: Streblomastix strix ... | reverse complement strand
TAGATATTTTCAAATTTTTGTCATGTACTTAGATGTTTGTTATATTATTGATTTTCAGCTATAAAAATAACGTATTCAAACTATATTTACCCTCTTTGTATTCTCCTTTTTTCGTCGAACTCAGGTTGATAGATAATGACATTCCCGTTCTTGCATTTGGGGCAAGGGCAGGTTTGGCGGTTATCTTGTCGTTCAAAAGTCATATCCAGCAACTCAGCGGTTATCTGCGAAGCATAAACCTCTATACCCTTGTGGAAGGTAGAGGCATCCATTTCTCCTGAAGCTATTTTATTCAGAGCTTCTTCCCATTGACCTGTCATGGCAACATCGGCTATCTTCTTATCCTTTACTGCCAGATAGACCACCAAACCTTTGTTTGTCGGGACAAGAGATTTTTTCTCACGGATGATATATTCACGAGAAAACAGCGTTTCGATGATAGACGCACGGGTGGCAGGTGTTCCGATGCCGCACTCCTTCATCGCCTCCCGTTGCTGTTCGTCTTCAACCTCCTTGTTCGCATTCTCCATCGCTCCAAGCAAAGAACTCTCGGTGTGAAGCGGTCGGGGTTTAGTCTGCTTCTCTTGAATTTCGCAATCACGAATCGGCAGGCTATCTCCTTCCAAAAGGACGGGTAATGCAATAGAATCGTCCTCACTATCGTTTGGCTCGTCTTTAGCATCAAATACCGCCCTCCAGCCGGGGACGAGCGTAACGCTTCCCTTGCAGGAAAAGTGTACACCGCCCGCATCAAATTTGGCAGTGGTGTTCTCTTTGATGCAAGGTTCGCCGAAGGCTTCGAGCATTCGCCCGGCAACCATATCGTAGATAAGTTGTTCGTCTTTAGCTAATCCCATAGCGGGTTCTTCTGTGATAATCAAGGCATGGTGGTCGGTCACTTTAGCATCGTTTACGCAGCGATTATTGAGTGTCGTATCGAACCTGCCGTCAATATATGCTTTGAAAAGAGGGTGCGAACGCAGTATAGCGATCCGATGCGGTATCTCCTCCAATACATCTTCCGAAATATAGCGGCTTCCTGTCCGTGGGTAGGATATTTTCTTCGCTTCGTAAAGAGCCTGTGCAATGTTCAAGGTTTTATCCGCTGAAAATCCGTGTTTGCTGTTGGCTTCCTTTTGAAGCGTGGTCAAGTCATAAAGCAAGGGCGGTTCTTGTTTAACCTCCTTACGTTCCAAGCCTGTAACCCTTACCGTATCGGCAGCTTTGACCTGTGCCGTAACTTCTTCGGCGATGGTTCGGGTGTCGAATTTATCCACCGAGAGCACAGCAAAGGCGGTAGCATCTTTGGCGGTATGGAGTTTCAGCCGAAAGTAGGTCTGCGGCTTGAAATCCTTGTTTTCCAAATACCTGCTGCAAATAATCGCCAGTGTCGGGGTCTGTACCCTGCCAAGCGACCATACACCCGAACCTGCGGAGATCGAGAGGGCTTGTGAGGCATTAATACCGACAAGCCAATCGGCGGTACTGCGGGCTTTTGCCGAATGGTACAGATTATTGTAATCAGTTCCGGGGCGTAAGGTCTTAAAGCCATCTTTGATTGCTCTGTCCGTAAGTGAGCTTATCCAAAGCCTTTCAAACGGAAGGGTGCATCCTATATATTCAAATATATAGCGGAATATGAGTTCCCCTTCACGTCCGGCATCGGTAGCAACAATTATCGAATCTCCACGGCGGAATAACTCGCGGATAATATTAAGTTGTTTCATCACACCGGGATCGTTCTTGTACTCTTTGCTCTCTTTTACTTGTCGGGGTAAGAGCTTAAAGTCAGCGGGAAGTATCGGCAAATTTTCACGTTGGAATCCCGTGATACCGTAATGTTCTGGCATGGCAAGTCCGACTAAATGCCCGAAAGCCCATGTAACGGCGTAACCGCCACCCTCCATGTAGCCCTCTTTCTTATTGTTTGCACCGACTATGGTGGCTATACTTTTAGCCACAGATGGTTTTTCTGCTATGATAATTTTCATTGTAACATCGATTTTTTAGTGGTTGAAAAAATAAATTACATCTTGCGTCCTCTGCCTTTTTTTGGAGCAGCAGGAGATTGCTTTTGTTCCTGTTTCTCGGCTTGCTTGGCGGTGGGCTGCGATTGACCTTGCTTTAGCGGCTCTTTGGAATGTTTAGTCGCTTCGTTGGTTTTACCCTGATTGTTGACCGCTGCCTGTGTTTCAAAACCTGCGGCAGGTGTTACTTTCTGTGTGTCTTTCGCCGCCTGTTTCGCCTCAATAGCCCGTATCTGATCGGGGTGTTTGGTGGAATGTCTGACTTTGCCTTTGTTGTCGTCAATCCACACCCACGCATTGTACTTCTGTCCCTTTTGGTCGGTAGCTTCGACTTTCTGTGCTCCCGAAGCACCAGCCTGTTGTTTGGGTTTCTGTGATTCCATGTCCTTGATAAAAACAGGCTCTTTTTTACACAGCTTATCAAAATCCTCCCGAGAGAGTTGTACGCCGCCCTGCTTGGAATAGACCCACACCTCGTCCACCTTGCGGGCTTTGGGTAAGGGTTTTTCCTGCCCTTCGCCCTGTTTGACTTGCCTATTTTGGTTGTGTTGTTGGCGTTGTTCATCGCTGAACTTAAAATCGAAATTCTTATTCACAGCGTTGTACTGCACGAAGCGGTCGATTTTCTGAGGCTCTTCACCCGGCTTTACCTTTTTGTCCATTCCCTCAATCCAGACGGCTTTGCCCTCTTTCAATCCCTGCTGTTGTTCAGCCGAAAGTGGGGCATTCTTTAAGGTTTGCGGAATATTGTTTTCAGAGAGGGGCACGGCTTCCAATCGGTTGGTTAGCTTGTCGAGAGAGATAAGCGAGGGGATTTTTTCACCTCCGCCTATGGGTTCAAGGTCATAGATACGTGCCCCGTGCCCTGTCTTTTGAAACTGCTCTTTGTCTTGCTCGGTAAAGACCACGCCCATAAACGGCTTGTCGAAATCGGGCTGTTCCTGTTTGGGGTGGGTTATAATCTTGATACTCCCGTCCGCTTGCTGCTCCAACGATAAGCGGGCTTGCATCGGAAACTCCTGTCCGTCGATAGAGGGTTTAATGTCAACCAGACCGGGCGACTTATGCCCGTATACCATTGCCTTGAGCGTGTCCTGCAAGCCTTCGCCCGAAATACCTAATTTCTCAACCTCTTTCCAATCGAGCTTATTGAGGTCTAAGGGCTGGTACTTGCCTTGCCCCTGTTCCTGCATCTGACCATCGGGTTTGACACGATACGGGTCAAGCACTTTGTCGGTGTGATCGATAGAGATAATCTTGTCGAAGAAAGCCGCTACTTTATCTACGGCGGATGCACTGACGGCATAAACACCCGTATGTGAGGGGTGGTTGAACTGTGCCGAAAGCTTCTTGAAGAAGTTTTCCAAGGCATTGCCGTTGGTGTCGATTTTCATAAATTGGTCGGCATTCTCTTTGGTGGGAGCAACGGTTTTTAGTTTACCACCCTCTTCGCCTGCGATGGCTTTTAGTTTGCCATCTTCGCCTTGCGTCAATAAGACTTTAGGCTCGTCTGTTTTTACTTTTTCGTCCATAATAAAATGATTTAAATTCTGCATTATTAGTAATGCAGAACAAAGATAAATCGAAGTAATTAACTGACTGCAAGGTTTTAAAGGGGTGGCAGCTTGTGTCCGGGATTGTCTAGGGCGTTTTTTAGAATGGAGTTGTTTTTATACTCCAAAAAGGAAAAATCTCTTTTCTCGTAATGGATATTTTACTATAAAAACGCTATCTTTGTTCTAACAAATACTTAACAGCCATGAGTGTACATATCAGATTCAATTTAGATCATGATTTTTTCATGGAACCGCTGAGTGTCATCGTTGAATGGAAATTCCCTTTTTTACCAAGGATTGGTGAGGCGGTAAATGCTTGGATATGGATTGAGGAGACTCAGATAAGTCCTGAGAAAATAGAGAGCATATTGACAACTGAGGGAAAAAAGAGCCGTGATGCTCAAATTCATAGGAATTTCACCTTGAACGACTGGCTTTATGAGGTCGGAATGGAATGTGATAAGGTATATGACATATCTTATTATAAGGAAAAGTCGGAGCCTCACAATATATATGTACGCATGTGCCTTAACGATACAGGAACATATCACAGGTAAGAAATATGGCGAAGAAGAAACTTCCGGGGCATTACTGTAAAATTTGCAGGGAGCGGAAAGCCAACGAGAAATTCAGTGGCAAAGGGCATGCAAAACATATCTGCAAGAAATGTTCTGCTTTGCTACAGGAGCGTAAAAACGAACTGCCGGATATAGAAATAACTGGTGATACTATTTTTGACGATGTGGATATAGATTGTCTTCCTGTATTTTCAGAGAAAAAGAAATTCTCTGAACTTGATAGTTATGAAAAGATGGTTCTTAGGGATTATATTCGCTCAGAAATCACTGAACATTTGGAGTATGTAAATAAGACACCGAATGATACCGATTTGATTGAGATAAGAAAACGAATGATGTCTTTTTTTGATGACGAACACAATATTATATTAAAAAAGGATGTCCCACTTCGGAAATTCTTTGAGGATAATGCAGCAAGCATAATCAGCAAATTGCAGAAAAAGAGAGAGGATAGCCAATAAAATTGACCATCCTCGTTCTCTTCACTTTATAGGACTATTCCTCTTTCGGCAATAGTAGATAACAATACGGGCTAAATAGAAAAAAATATATGGCTGACAAATTCCAATATATATTATCAAAAAAACAGAAAGCTGAAATAGCCCAAAATCTGATTGATATTTTGCAAAAAGGTTCGGAGATAACTAAGCAGACCAGAGGGTTCATTATTAATTGGTGTCGTACCGATGCTTCCGAAAAAAGAAAAGCCTTTTTCGATGTGTGGGATATTGTCTTAAAGAACTATCTGCCTACAACAAGACCTATTTTATTTCGGGCGTGTGAGAGGATAAGTAAAGATGGTAAAATAGTAAGTTTTACTGGACGATTGGAATGTGCAAGAAGATTCAGTAAAGGCAGAGGTTCTTTAATCGTATGCGACACGAAAGAAATACTCCAATTAGAAGAGAAATATTATCAGCCGGGTGAATTTAAGCACACATTCTACCCCCTTGTCTGCGTTTTGGAAAAAGCTAAAGCGAATGGAGGGTGTGAATTTCCCGAACGATTTTTGAACGAATTTATTGGTGAAGATGAATATATTATGAGAGTTGATTTAGGGAATATGCACAGCTTTAGATGGGTCGTATAAACGAGATGTATTATAAAGGAGTAAAAAAACTAATATATAATGAAAAAAGATATTATTTATGAAGAAAATGGAGGTGGGTTTATAAGAGCTTTCATTGATGACAAGGTTGAGAAAGTCAATCCAGTTGAGTATTATCAAAATTATTTTGTGGAAAGTAAAGCTACTTTTATTCGGGATCTATTATACGTTAAAGATCCGTTATTGACATCTTTTTTAGATGAGCAGTTCTTTATTCAAAAAGCGAAAGAACTGATGGGAGACTTTTTTAAGAGATATGAAGATGAGAAAATTCACGATAATTATATAAAATTACTTGAAACGTCAAAAAAGAAGGAGCAAATATCGCTTTTAAAAGGTATGACTTTAACACCAGATCAGTTAATGAAAATAATATTCACATCATATAGTGAGCATAAATATCTTTATAGTAAATATAACATAGAAATTTTAGCTCCAAATATTGCAGGGAAAAAGCCACCAAAAATCGCACACCTTAAAGAAGATGGGACAATACATAAGATTGGAGAAACAGATATGACAGATGGAGAAATAAAAAATATGATTGAAAGCCGAAAGGTTATTGTTTCTCATTTTCTTGAAAGAGAAGCAGAATGGCATTGTTTTTTTACTACATATAATGGTCTTGGTGGAAAGGAAAACTACAAAGATGGACAAGCACATTTTCATTACATATCAAGTTCTTTTGGGATATCAAAAGATGATTTTATTGAAAGCATGAGGTCTGGGAACTACAAGTCTACCAGTGTTCATATAGATTTATTTGATTATGGGAATCAATCGACGAAATAATTAAAGAACACAAGAAATACAAGAGCCGCAAAATAAAATTTGCGGCTCTTATCGTTCCTATTCTTCCTTAGGCAGAAGATGGCACAGATTCTCATCATTACGAATCCGATCTATTTCAGCGGCAACAATCTGTTTTGCTTCGGCTTTGATGCGGTCGTAATTCTCCTTTATCATCTGCTTCATACGATCAACGCCATTTTCATCTACAAAGTTGGTGATAACGGGTATTTTCTTGTACTCCTTTGTTTCGGAGGCTACCCGCTCGTTATCTACCACGATTTCGCAGTGGAAAATTTTCTGTTCAATCCGTTCGTCGAAATTATCCGCTACCGCCCCGACAAACATACCCTGTGTGAGATTGGATATTTTAGATGGAGGTATCAAACTATCCATTTGGGTAGAAATGGAAGTCGATTTATCGTTGCGGTTAATGGTCATGGACTGGCGTTTTTGCAACACTTTTCCGAAGCGGTCAGATAAGGTTTTTGCCGTATCGCCAACTACCTGCCCCGAAAAAATATTACCTACGGTATTCATTACTACGGCTGCCTCCTTATCCCCATAATCTCGTTTTAGCTGCGAAAAGTCTTGAAATCCCAACAACACGGCAACCTTGTTGCTTCGAGCAGTGGCTATCAGGTTATCCAATCCTTTGAAATAAATAGTCGGCAACTCGTCGATAATGACAGATGATTTTAGTTGCCCCTTTTTGTTTATCAACTTAATGATGCGGGAATTATACAATCCCAATGCTGCACCATAAATATTTTGGCGGTCGGGATTATTACCCACTACGAGCATTTTCGGGTCGTCGGGGTTGTTAATATCAAGGCTAAATTCATCGCCACTCATCACCCAATATAATTGCGGGCTTATCATACGAGAGAGAGGGATTTTAGCTGATGCAATTTGCCCTTGAAGCTGGTCAGCAGCCCCAGATTTCCACGCATCCATAAAGGGTGAGAGATAGTTTTCTAAGTCAGGATAAGAGGTCAGAATAGGGAAAATATCCTCATAGCTTTTGTTTAAAAACTCTATGGCATGAGGGAAAGTACAGTATTTTCCGTCTTTATAGATTCGGAGATACCAAATTATAGCGGCAAACAGGATAATCGGAGATTCGACAAAGAAGTCGCCCTGCTTGCTTACCCACGTCCGATTGAGGTTGAGCATAATCGTATACGAACTCTCGTATGCGTCCGAAATGTCATCCATGAATGTCGGGTTAATCGGATTGCAACGGTGCGACCGTGAGGGGTCATCGAAGTTTATCACATAGAATGTTGGTGTATTCTCGTAACCTTCTCTATTGTTTAACAGGTGGTTATAAGCAATAGTCGAGAGGTCGGGAAACTTGAAATCGTAAATATAGCCTGTATAACCTTTCTCAATCTGTTGTTTAATAAACTGGTTCACAACGGCATAAGACTTACCCGAACCCGGCGTACCCAACACGATAGCTGCACGAAATGGATTTACTACATTTATCCAACCCTTCCACTGCTTCTTTTTGTACCAAAATTTTGTAGGCAGGTTTATCGAATAATCGTTTACCATCAGCTTGGTCTCCTGCATAAACGATTCATTTTCATTATTGAAAACATCGTCCATCATCGTATTTTTGAGCAAGCGGCTCATCCATGTTCCTGCCATCAAAAGCAATATGTAACCTACGGCAATGGTAAAAATATAAAATCCGGCATTGGCTATTTTCGGAAAAGGTAAGTATAGCAACCACCAGTTCAAAAAGAAAAATACAAATCCTAAAACAAGGCATACATAAATGTGATTCCATGTAATCTTTTCCTCTTTCACTCCCTTTGTACCCAGACAGGACAAAGCAAGAAAAACTATAGAAAATATTTTCGTCCACAGGATCGAGTTAAACAATCCGGCGGTGCGGTTAAAATTCATCAGTATTTTGTCGATCACCCCGATATTGATTCCCCATTCGTGTATTGCCTGATAGCAGAACCAATAAATATTCATCAGGACGAATAAAATACTTATGGCTCGCATAAACTCCATGACTTTGGCTAGTCCTCTTAGATCATCTTCATTTTGCATAATCGTTAATTTTAAATTGTTAGAATTAGAATTTCAAATTTTATTGTTGCCTACCATACCTGCGTTTTTTCTTTTTCTTAGGCTTGATAGTCGGCTGCTTGTTGTCGCTGCCTTCTACTTCGGGCGTAAAGACAGAAAGTAAACTACCCATAGGATCGTCTGCCGCTGAATGATCGGACTGCGATTGTTTGTGGGTGGTAAATTCAGCAGGTTGTTGCATACCCTCGGAGATTTTCGGTGATGGCGTTTGCAGATTCTCATGCTGTTCCTGTTGCGGTGAATCATCGGCAAACCGTTCATTAAATATATTCGCTGAAAACTCTTTACCCAAACGAGAACCATTCAGAACCGCCCGTTGGTTATGGTCAATAAAGGTAGCCCCATAGATGCGTCCTTCATCGTTGCGTCGAAGCACAAGGTCGATACCCTTTTCCCGCAAAGCCGCTCGGAACTCGCTCTCTGTGCGGGTGCTTGCCAAGGACGCAGAAACAATAGCTCGGGTTTGCTTGGCTATACCATCGGCTTTGATTGTCTCTTTCGACTTGTCGAACAACTTTTCCAAATCTTCCAAACCGAGATCCTTGCCGAACAGAGAGGACTTGAGGGGCTTACCGACACGCTTACCCTCATCGTCCAATGCGGAATAAACCAATCCCCGATACGCCTTGCCCTTATTTTCCCCTTTGACTTCCTCCACTCCTATATTATAGATGGAGAGCAGGGCACGGTATTCTCCCAAGGTCTGGAAATGGTACATCGTGGAAAGCGGCTTGATAACATTTGCCACCTGCTTTTTTAAATTTCCACGGCTAACATCTATCGGAGCAAGCTGCCATGCCTCCCCCTGCTGCTGACCTTTAGCGGGTGTGAGCTTATATTCCTGTTCCAACTCTCGCCTGATTTTATTGCTGCGGTCTTTCTCGAAGCTGTCGGGAACAAGCGAGCCATCGGGACGAACACGGGTCGAAACGATGTGAATGTGTTGGCGGTCGATATCCTCATGCTTGAAAATCATATAGGGTTGTGAACCGTAACCCAACCGCTCCATGTACTTTTGCCCAATCTCGGTCAGTTGCTCATCGGTCAGCTTATCGTCAGGGTGAGGGTTCAATGAAATATGGATAACAGGCTTTTTAGTGGTGATATGCGAGGGCATAAACCGCTCAAGATCCTGCATACAGGCAGCCGCATTGAACGCTCCATCGGAGGGTTCAATCACCAGATTGGTCACTAAAACCTTACCCAAACCCTCGTCCACTTTCTCCTGATTATAGGCAAGTGTGCCATAAAGATTGCTGCCGTGAGAGATTTTAGCCACCATTTTTAGAAGTATTTAGACTTAAACTGTTCGCACAACTGCATCACTTCACGCCCGATTCCCGCCAGTTCGATGGTTTCTTTCTCCAACTTATAGAGCAGAGCAAGTGCCTTTTTCTCCCCGAAACTGGAGTGCAATTCCTTTACAATTTGGTTGTAATTCACTCCCACGCTCCGAAATTGACTGTGCAATGCGGTCAGCTTGGCGGTAAATTCGACTGCCGAAGCGTCCGTTTTCACTACCCTAAACTCATCACCAAAGATGCGAGCAGCGATAAAACCGGACAAGGATTGTACGCCCGACTGTTCGAACAGCGACAAAAACTCGGCGTACAGGGTGTCCGTTAGGTTCACCGTCAGCCTGCGTTTGGCAGGGTCATTCTTCGGGGGTCTGCCCCCCTTTCCCCGTTTGCGGGGTTCTCTTCTTTCTTCGTTCATAACATGATTTTTTTAGTGCGGTCGCAGACCGTTTTATTATTAAATCGTTACGCATAATGGGCTGTTGTGCGTACTTTATTTTCCCGACTTCGGAGAGGAAAAACCCCTCTGGAAGAGCAAGAGGTTGAGTGCTGCAAAATTCATTTTGCGATGCACTTAACACATCTTGCTATTCGCCAAAATGCGAATACTTTTTGCCCGCAAGGGGCATCTTTGAATCCCAAATTTATCGGGATATAAGACTGCCCTCTGCCGGGCATTTTTTGTTTGTTGGAACTGAATTAAAATCCGGCATAAATACCCCGTAACGTTTCACGCTGCAAAGTTAAAGGCTAAATCAATCACTTGAAAACCAACAGGTATAGACAAAGCCGGACACAAGCTGCCACCCCCCGAAAAGATGGTGTAAGTATGAAAAAGAAGCGTTTTATTTGCGGAAGAAATAGATTTGAAGCTATGTTGATTTACAAAATAAGAAAGGCAAAAAAACAATAATTTGAATTTGTATTGTCGTGCTGTTGTACTGTCGTAAATAGGTGCTATCGTATCTGAATATCGCTTTACATTTTTAGTCCTGCGGCTAAGTATTCCGGCAAGTAATTGAACAGACAAAAAACTATCAAAGTGATTCAATCCATTTATAGGAAAGCATTGCAGTTAATAGGCAACTAATCGAGTATCAACTTAAAAACAGCAGTACCCCATCAGAGGTACAAATCATCTAATAAATAACAGTTAAAAAAAGTAGAGAAATGAAAACAAATGAAAGTAAAAAAGAAGTGCAGTATGTAGCGTTCAGCACCCAAAAAGGTGGAGCGGGAAAAACGACCCTCACGGTTTTAATCGCAAGCTATCTACATTATGTAAAGGGGTACACTGTGGCAATCGTGGATTGCGACTACCCGCAACACTCCATTTCTGAAATGCGGGAACGCGATTTTAAAATGGTAGCCGACGATGAGTATTACAAAGGGATGGCTTATGAGCAGTTTACTCGTCTGGAGGGAAAAAAAGCCTATCCTGTGATTGAAAGCAGTACGGAAAAAGCGTTGAACGATGCCGATGAGCTTTGCGAACAGGGCGAATACGATTTTGTCTTTTTCGACCTGCCCGGAACGATGAATAATCGTGATTTAGTCTTGGCACTTGCCAGTATGGATTATATCATTGCTCCAATTGCTGCCGACCGTGTAGTGATGGAAAGTACCCTTAACTATATGATAGTGGTAAGGGACAATATAGTGAACACGGGCAAATCCAATATCAAAGCAATGCGCCTGCTTTGGAATATGGTAGATGGCAGGGAGAAGTCAGAACTCTACGAAGTGTATGAGGCGGTAATTAAGGAATTAGGATTTACCACTCTTGAATCTTTTATCCCTGACAGCACACGTTTCCGTCGTGAGCAGTCCATCAATCATAAAGCCTTGTTCCGTTCGACACTGTTCCCGGCGGATAAATCCCTTGTCAAAGGCAGCAATATTGATGCCCTTACTGATGAACTATTGGAACTCTTAAAATAAATATATTATGACAAAGAAAGTAGATACATCGGGGTTTGATGCACAATTTATTATAGGTCAAACCAAGCCTGACAATCGGGAAAATCCGCAGGCAATACAATCGTCTGAACCTGTGCCGGAAGAAACATCGCCACCTGAGCAGGAAAGCATTGCTGTTAATCCTCCGCAAGGGGTAAAAGAAACCTCCAAGCGCAAGCGGGGGCAACAATCCACAGGATTTAAAGAAACATTCCTGAAACGTAACGAGATCAAGACACGGCAATGTGTTTATATCAGCTATGATGTTCATGCGGTTATCGCAAAACTTGTTAGGGCGTTGGTCGATTCGGGCAATGACATTTCAGTAGGCGGATATATTGATACGGTACTTAATGAACACCTGCAACTTCATAAGGAGGAAATCAATGAGATATACAGACAACGTTCGGAGAATTTACTGTAAACATATAAGCCATGAAACAATACATTATTTCAGCCATAGGGCTGTATATTATTTTCCTGCTTATTTACCTGCTTCGGGAGCGGATGCTGAAACAGAGAAAAAATGCTGCGAAAAACTCGGTTTTCAACCCGTTTAAGTCTGCTGTGAAAGAAAATATCATCGGAAAAAGCAGATTTAACCTTTTAGACCATAGACAATCCCGGACACAAGCTGCCACCTCGATTGAGAACGAAAAAGGGATTGAAAATGCTGCTACATTTGCTCCTGAGAACGAAAAAAAGAGCTCAGCAACTATCCCTTTGGATGAGTTGGATGCTGTCTTTTCAACTGAAAATACGACTGAAACTGTAACGGAAGAAAATTCAACTGAGATCAATGTAGTCATTGACAACACACCCCCCGAATTTGAACCGGAAAATGATTTGGACGATTTAGACGAAAAAGAAACAGAGGATGAAGATACCGAAGGGAGAGCCGGGGTTTCTATGGCACTCGGGCTTGGCTTCAACGATCTGGCGGGTATGGTGCGAACGGTAGAAACAGCCGACAACGCAACATCCGAAGAAAAAGAAGAAGCCGGACGGGTACTGGTCGAGATACGCAAGACCGATATGTTTGAACAGGTCGTCTCGGGCGAACCCCAAAAGAAAGTGGTCGTCTCCTCACTTATGGATGACTACTTCGCAGCCTTCCACCGAAAGAAACGGGAGGCGGGAGAGTTGGACGAACCGACGGTCAAAGCACCGAAAGATTTTGATATACGCAGTTTTGCGTAAGTCGAGTAACAATTAAAAACAAAAAAGTATGAAAGAACGAGAGTATGGTTAGTGTGCGTAAGCCGCTAACAAAAGGGCCTAAAGCCCACCACTAAAAAATCAAAGTTAAACATTTATCAACCCGGTACAGGGGACTATTCCACCCCCTGTACCACTATTCCAAAAATCGTATGACAAAGAAAAAAATTCTTCTGTCGGCAGCATTTGTCTTTGCTGCCGTTTCAACCGCCTTTGCACAAGGCAACGGCATCGGCGGTATTCAGGATGCCACCAATATGGTAACCTCCTACTTCGACCCCGGCACAAAACTGATTTACGCCATCGGAGCAGTCGTGGGACTAATCGGAGGCGTAAAAGTATATGGGAAGTTCTCTTCGGGCGACCCCGATACCTCTAAAACCGCCGCCTCGTGGTTCGGTGCGTGTATCTTCCTGATTGTTGCCGCCACCATCCTTCGCTCCTTCTTCTTATAAACTGATTTTATTCTCCAGTATTCGGCGTTGTGCTACGGAAGTCTAAATGCTCATTTACGGTTCTCGTAAACTTGGCTTTAGGCTCCTTGCACGCCTTGAATCCAAAAGTTAAAATCAATTTATCAACTCAAAAACAGAAGAATTATGGAGTACAATATTAATAAAGGTATTGGCAAGAGCGTGGAGTTCAAGGGGCTTGTCGCACAGTACCTATTCATCTTTGCGGGTGGTCTGCTTGGCGTATTTGTAGTCTTTGTGATTATGTATATGGCAGGGATAGACCAGTGGGTATGTATCGGCTTCGGCGTTATTGCCGCTTCCGCTTTGGTGTGGCTGACTTTCAACCTGAATGCGAAATACGGAGAACACGGGCTTATGAAGATGCTTGCCAAACGCCAGCATCCCCGTTTTCTTATAAATCGCAAAAATTCCCGCCGCTTGTTCCAACGCCAAAGAGGAAAGGAGGCAATCCATGCGTAATACACTAAAAGCGGCTACTATCGAAAGCAAGTTCCCGCTATTGGCAGTAGAGCAGGACTGCATCATATCCAAAGATGCGGATATAACGGTAGCCTTCCGTGTCGATCTGCCGGAACTGTTTACGGTAACCAACACCGAATACGAAGCCATACACTCGGCTTGGACAAAAGCCATTAAGGTTTTGCCCGATTACTCGGTTATCCACAAACAGGATTGGTTTGTAAAAGAGAACTACAAGCCTGCTACCAATCAGGAGGATATGAGCTTTCTGTCCCGTTCGTTTGAACGCCATTTTAACGAACGCCCCTATCTGAACCACACGTGTTTTTTGTTTCTGACAAAAACAACTAAAGAGCGGATGCGGATGCAGTCTGACTTTTCTACGCTCTGTCGGGGGAATATTGTTCCCAAAGAGGTAAACAAAGACACGGCGGTACGATTCTTAGAGGCAGTGGGTCAGTTTGAGCGTATTGTAAACGATTCGGGATTTATCACCCTGACACGATTAACATCCGATGAGATAACAGGAACGGAAAACGAAGCGGGGCTGATCGAAAAATACTTTGCCCTGTCGTTGGACGATACAACTTGCTTAGAAGATATGGAGCTTGGGGCGGACGGTTTGCGTATCGGAGCAAAGAAAGTATGCCTGCACACCATTTCCGATGTGGAGGATTTGCCCGGAACAATCGCCACGGATATGCGTTATGAAAAACTATCGACCGACCGAAGCGACTTCCGTTTGTCTTTTGCCTCACCTGTCGGGCTGTTACTCTCCTGCGACCATGTGTATAACCAGTACATATTCCTTGATGACAGTGCAGAGAATCTGCGGAAGTTTGAAAAATCCGCCCGCAATATGCAATCGCTATCAAGGTATAGTCGTGGAAACCAAATTAACAAGGAGTGGATCGACAAATACCTGAACGAAGCTCACAGCTTCGGGCTGACCTCTGTTCGGGCACACTTCAATGTAATGGCATGGTCTGACGATGCGGAAGAGTTAAAGAACATTCGTAACGATGTGGGTTCGCAGTTGGCACTTATGGAATGTAAGCCCCGCCACAACACGGTAGATGCCGCCACACTCTATTGGGCAGCAATGCCGGGCAATGCAGGTGATTTTCCTGCCGAAGAGTCGTTCTATACGTTTATCGAACCTGCCTTGTGTTTCTTCACAGAGGAAACCAACTACAAATCTTCTCCGTCGCCTTTCGGTATCAAGATGGTGGACAGGGTGAGCGGAAAACCGATCCATGTCGATATTTCCGATCTGCCGATGAAGCAAGGTATTATCACGAACCGCAACAAATTTATTTTGGGGCCTTCGGGTTCGGGTAAATCCTTTTTCACCAACCATATGTGTCGCCAGTATTGGGAGCAGGGAACACACATTGTTTTGGTGGATACGGGTAACTCGTATCAGGGTCTTTGTAATTTCATCAATCGCCGAACCAACGGTGAGGATGGGGTTTACTTTACCTATACCGAGCAAAACCCGATCTCATTCAATCCATTTTATACGGACGATGGGGTCTTCGATATCGAGAAAAGGGAGAGTATCAAGACCTTGATAATGACCTTGTGGAAGCGGGACAACGAGCCGCCCACACGGTCGGAAGAGGTAGCTCTGTCCAATGCCGTAAGCCTGTATATTGAGCGTATCAAGATAGATGAATCAGTCTTACCATCGTTCAATACGTTCTACGAGTTCGTCAAGTTAGACTATGCCGCTATCCTCGATGCCAAGAAGGTAAGGGAAAAAGATTTTGACCTTGCCAATTTTCTCAATGTGCTTGAACCCTACTACCGTGGCGGTGAATATGACTTTCTGCTGAACTCTGAAAAACAGCTCGATTTACTATCTAAACGCTTCATTGTTTTTGAGATAGACGCGATTAAGGATCACAAAATTTTGTTCCCCATCGTAACGATTATCATCATGGAAGTTTTTATCAATAAAATGCGCCGCTTGCAGGGCATCCGTAAGATGATATTGATTGAAGAGGCGTGGAAGGCAATAGCCAAAGAGGGTATGGCAGAGTACATTAAGTACCTTTTTAAGACCGTTCGGAAATTCTTCGGAGAGGCAATTGTCGTAACGCAGGAGGTGGACGATATTATAGCCTCGCCCATTGTCAAGGAGTCTATCATCAACAACTCCGACTGCAAAATCCTCTTAGACCAACGCAAGTACATGAACAAGTTTGACAGCATCCAAGCCCTGTTAGGGTTGACCGAAAAAGAAAAAGCTCAGGTGCTATCTATCAATATGTCGAACAATCCGAATCGGAAATACAAGGAAGTATGGTTCGGGTTGGGCGGTGTTCAGTCGGCGGTTTACGCTACCGAAGTGAGTTTGGAAGAGTATTACACGTTCACAACGGAGGAAACGGAAAAGATGGAAGTATTACGGAAAACCGAAGAGTTGGACGGCAATATCGAACTGGCTATTAAACAAATAGCAGAGAGCAAACGCAAGTAAATTATTAATCGGGGCGATAAGCCCCACAACCACTAAAAAATCATGTTAAAACTAAGTAATCAACAATTAGAAAAGCTGACGTTGCATACCTCGGGAATTTGCAATGTGCTGCTTGAAATCTGTACAGCTGAAAAAGAGGAGCAACAGGCAAATCCCGACGAATTGCTCGACCTATTTTTCAGTGATGCCCCCGAAGAGGATAAACCGATTTTCGATACTCTACCCAAATTCGTTCCGACGGACTATGTCGGGTTGGATCACTTTCGCAGGGAGCAGGCGATTGGCATCTTGTGCGGTCGTTGGGTGTCAGGTAACGTTCGATGCGGAATAGAGATCTCCCGTGCGGGAGAACATTTTATTCTGACCTACCTCAAACGCAACGGTACTCCTACCGACGAACGGTATATCCTGATGTGGTTGGATGGGGACATCCTCTACTACGGACACCAAGACCGAATGACGATGTTGGCTCTCAATACGCAGAGTGATACATTGATGATTTCGCCGGGCGTAGATTATTCACGAGTGACGCAAGACGAAATAAAATAAGGAGGTGTGCCATGTTCAGAAGATGTAGTGTTGCCGATCCTTATTCTGCATATCAGTATTTCGACCTGCGGGAGATTGTGGGACGTTGGATGAGTACAAGTGGTGCGCCTGCGGTAGTTATCTACCGCAATACAGTCCAAAAATGGAAAGGCATCCGGCTTAGACTTACATACAACAACCCGCAGGCAGTTTGTGATTGTGCTGTGAAAAATGTATTCGGTCAGCACTACATTGAACTGTACGGGCATATCAACTTAGCTTATGACCGTGAGCGAGATGTGTTAATTATCTCTTCTTACGGCGAATATGTACGGGTGGAAGATTCTGCCGAAAATTAATAACGATTAAAAATAACGAATATGAAAAAGATTCTTTTCTGCCTTATGGCATTCATGGGACTATGTACCTATCAGGCAAAGGCACAGTGGGCGGTTATTGATCCGTCCAATCTGGCACAAAATATTCTGACGGTTTCCAAAACGGCCACAACCGCCACCAATGTAATCAACTCCTTTAAGGAGATGCAGAAAATTTATGACCAAGGCAAGGAGTATTACGACAAACTGCAATCGGTGCATAATCTGATAAAGGATGCTCGCAAGGTGAAAGAAACCGTGGAGTTGGTCAGCGAAATATCGCAGATATACTCTACCAACTTCAATAAGATACTGATGGATAAAAATTTTAGCGTCAATGAATTGGACGCTATATCTAACGGCTATTCCAAACTGTTGAAAGAGAGCGGTAATCTGCTTTCGGATATAAAGAATATCGTCTCCGTCTCCAACGGTCTTTCTATGACCGATGCCGAACGCATGGCGGTCATCGATCAGATACATACCAAGATGGTCGAGCACCGCAACCTTGTCAAGTACTTTTCCAAGAAAAGTATCTCCATCTCCTTTATCCGCAGTCAAGAGAAAGGGGATATAGAGCGGGTACGTTCCCTGTATGGTGATCCATCAGAAAAATACTGGTAATCTATGACATTACTTGCAGTAGATTTCGATAACCTGCACCAGATTTTACGGAATCTGTATCAGGAAATGATGCCCCTGTGTGGCGACATGATTGGTGTCGCCAAAGGGATAGCCGGACTGGGTGCACTGTTCTATGTGGCTTCTCGTGTATGGCAAGCCCTGTCACGGGCAGAGCCGATAGATGTATATCCACTGCTCAGACCTTTTGTCATCGGACTGTGTATTATGTTCTTTCCCACTTTCGTACTCGGCACGATCAACGCCGTTATGTCGCCCGTGGTGAAAGGAACGCATACAATACTCGAAACGCAGATGACCGATGTGCAGGCATTACAAGCACAAAAAGATCAATTGGAATACGATGCTCGGGTGCGGGAGGGCAAAGCATGGCTTGTCGATGACGAGGTATACGACCAAAAGATGAAAGAGTTGGGAATTACCGACACGCCCGAAATAATCACGATGTGGGGCGAAAGGCTTTGGTACGATATGAAGATGTTCTTCCGTCAGCTGGTTCGGGATTTCTTTGAACTGCTGTTCAATGCCGCCGCCCTGACGATTGATACCCTGCGTACTTTCTTTCTGATAGTGCTGTCCATTTTGGGGCCGCTGGCATTTGCCCTCTCTGTGTATGACGGCTTTCAGTCTACGCTCACCAACTGGCTTTCTCGGTATATCAGTGTGTACCTCTGGCTACCTATCACCGATTTGTTTTCGGCGGTGCTGTCCAAGATTCAGGCACTCATGCTGCAAATGGATATTGGTCTGCTGAAAGACCCTGCTTATGTGCCTGACGGTTCAAATGGGGTGTATATCATCTTTCTAATCATTGGAATAATCGGCTATTTCAGCATACCGACTGTTGCAGGCTGGGTGATTCAAGCCGGAGGCGGTAGTGGTACACGTGGGGTAAACTCGGCGGCAAGCAAAGGGGCAGCCCTTGCCGGAGGTGTCGCAGGTGCAGCCGCAGGGAATGTAGCGGGTCGCCTAATGGGTAAATAAGATATGAGCCGATTGTTTAATATGCCAATATGCCAATGGGAAAAAGATTGCAAGGCTCGCTAATCTTCATTGGCACATCGGCACATTTTCAAATTATTACATTGAAATTATGGAGTTCAAAAGTTTAAAAAATATAGAAACATCATTCAGGCAGATACGTCTTTTCGGTATCGTCTTCGTCTGTCTGTGTGCCGCTATTACGGGTTATTCCGTATGGAATGCGTACAGCTTCGCCGAAGCACAACGCCAACGTATCTATGTGCTGGACGGTGGCAAGTTTTTGATGCTTGCCCTCTCTCAAGACCTTACGCAGAACCGCCCAGTGGAAGCACGGGAACACATCAAGCGGTTTCACGAACTGTTCTTTACCCTCTCTCCCGATAAAAAAGCCATCGAAAGCAATGTCAACAGGGCGTTGTTCCTTGTCGACAAATCAGCTTTCAAATACTATCAGGACATGGCTGAAAAAGGGTACTACAACCGCATCGTTTCGGGCAATATCAATCAGAATGTGCAAGTGGACAGCATCGCCTGCAATTTTGATGTATATCCCTACAAAGCAGTAACCTACGCCAAGCAGATGATTATCCGTGAGAGTAATATCACCGAACGCAGCCTGATAACCCGTTGCGATCTGATCAACTCGGTACGAAGCGATAACAACCCGCACGGCTTTACGATGGAGCGATTCGAGATACTGGAAAATAAAGACATACGTGTTCTGGAAAGGTAGGTATGCTATGATACGAAAAATAATCAATCGTGTAAATGAATGGCTGGAGGACGGTCTGCGGGGTTTACTCGGCAGGCTCACTCCCGACCGACGTGTGATACTCATCGTAACCATGCTTATCGTATTCAGTGGCTTGTCTGTCTACATGACCGTAAGCAGTATTTACAACTTCGGCAGGGATAAGGGTGAAAAAATGCAGATAGAGCAGATAGAATCCCTGAAACTGCAACTGGAAGAACAATGCAGGGATAGTATTAACAATCTAAATTATTATTACGAATATGGACGAACAAATGAATAATGAGATGCAGCAGCCGGAAAAACCGCCTGTGCCCGATGTTAGAAACGATGTTAAAAAAGAACCTCCGAAGTCGTTTCCACCAAAAGAGATGACTTTAGCCCTGAGGCAGCGGCGAAATAAAATGCTGGTTATGCCACTGTTTTTTCTACTATTCGTGGGTGCTATGTGGCTGATCTTTGCCCCATCAGATGATGGAAAAGCACAGGTGGAGGGACAATCGGGCTTCAATGTCGAACTGCCCGTACCAAAGGAAGAAGGCATTGTAGAGGGTAAGCGTGATGCCTATGAGCGGGAAGCGATGCAGCAAAAGCAGCAGGAGAAAATGAAGTCTTTACAGGACTTCTCTTCGATGTTCGATGATGCACAGAAAAGTAATGACGAAAACGAGCGTCAGCCACAATCAACTCCGCAAGTTGTCGGAAATTACGGAAATTCATCTCGCAACTCAACATCCCGCACGATGCAATCTTCGGCAACCGCCTATCAGGATGTGAACAAGCAGTTAGGCGAATGGTACGAAAAGCCTGCTCCCCAAGCGGACAAACAATCGCAGTCTGCCGTGGAGCAACGCATGCAGGAGCTGGAACGCAAGTTGGCGGAAGCCGAAACCCGAAAAGCCGAAGAGGATGAACAAGCCGCCCTGCTTGAAAAGTCTTATCAGATGGCAGCAAGGTATATGCCCGCACAGATGGCTCAGCTCGCAGAACAAGCAACACAAGAAAAGGCAACAACACGCACAGGCGATAAGGTAAAGATACAGCCTGTAAAACAGATACAGCACAATGTCGTGTCGTTATTGTCTGCTCCGATGTCGAATGATGAATTTGTAGAATCGTTCAGTAAGCCCCGCAATATGGGATTTCTTACTGCTACGGGAAACGAGGGCGTGAAAGACAAGAACAGCATCCGTGCCTGTGTGAACCAAACCGTAACGCTGACAAGCGGACGGGAGGTGCAAATACGTCTGTTAGAGCCGATGCAGGCAGGCGAAATTCGTATTCCTGCAAACAGCATTGTTACAGGTTCGTGTAAGATTGCGGGGGAACGACTTGATATTGCAATCAGCTCCATTCAGTACGCCGACAACATTATTCCGGTTGAAATAGCGGTGTATGACACGGATGGGCAACGAGGCATTTTTATTCCCAATTCGGACGAAGTAAAAGCGGTCAAAGAGGTAGCCTCTACAATGGCGAACTCTGCCGGAACAAGCATTATGATTTCTGATAATGCGGGTTCACAGCTTGCCGCCGATATGGGAAAAGGGCTTATTCAAGGTGCATCGCAGTATGTGAGTAAGAAAATGAGTGTGGTTAAAGTTACGCTCAAAGCGAATTATAAACTATTGCTGCTTCCGAAAACGCAATAACAAAACAGCCTTTGGCTGCCACTAAAAATCAATGTTAAACAAAATTAGAATTAAAAATATGAAACGAATCATTTTGATGCTTACCCTTGCCGTAAGCCTATTTACAGCCAATGCACAGCAGGTAACCGAAGAGAAGGCTGCCGCAGTACAAACCAAGCCCACAACGGGCGACTATTACGAGGGTTTTACCCGTCCCTTGACTTTTAACCGCATGATACCGCCTTATGCTCTGGAGGTTACATTCAGCAAAACGGTACACGTTATTTTCCCTGCACCGATCCGCTATGTCGATTTAGGTTCGGCAGATCTTCTCGCTGCAAAAGCGGACGGAACGGATAACGTACTCAGAGTGAAAGCCGCACTCAGGGATTTTTCGAGAGAGAGCAATCTGTCGGTCATTACGGAAGATGGAAGTTATTACACCTTTAACGTAAAATATGCAGACGAACCTGTAAAGCTGTCCGTTGAAATGACCGACTTTCTGCACGATGGCGAAGCGGTGAACCGCCCCAACAATGCCCTTGCGGTCTATATGAAGGAATTGGGACAAGAATCGCCCTTGCTTGTAAAGCTGATTATGCAGTCCATTTACAAAAACAATGATAGGGAAATAAAGCATATCGGCGGTAAGCGTTTCGGCATACAGCACACGCTGAAGGGGATCTATACCCACAACGGGCTGTTGTATTTTCATCTGCAACTGAAAAACTCGTCAAACGTACCATTCAACATCGATTTTATAACCTTTAAAATTGTGGATAAAAAAGTAGCCAAGCGAACAGCTATTCAGGAGCAGGTAATCTGGCCGCTACGTGCCTATAACAATCTTATGCTAATCGGTGGTCAACGTACCGAACGAGTGATTTTCGCCCTGCCTAAGTTCACGATTCCCGATGACAAAATGTTGGTTGTAGAACTCAACGAACAAGAGGGCGGACGACACCAACGCTTTACGGTCGATAATGCCGATTTGGTACGTGCAAAGGTTATTAACGAACTGAAAGTTAAGTAACCATGAAGCAGCTAACAATTATATTAACGTTTGTGCTATGCTTCGCCTTTTCGGGCGGAGCATACGCTCAACGTTGCCTGCCGGGTATGCGAGGCATACAGTTGACAGGTGGTATGGTGGACGGAGTATATTCGTCCAAAACCAAAAACGAAACGGGCTACTCCTTCGGTGTGGCAATGGCTACTTATGCGAAGAACGCTAACAAATGGGTGTTCGGCGGTGAGTTTCTGCAACGCTATTACCCGTACAAAGAAACACGTTTGCCGATGGCTCAATTTACGGCGGAGGGCGGTTACTATCTCAAAGTTCTGTCCGATCCGTCAAAGACCGTTTTTCTCTCTTTGGGTGGCTCTGCCCTTGCAGGCTATGAAGTATCGAATTGGGGCGAAAAGACGCTGTATGATGGTTCTACACTCCAAAACAAGGATGCTTTTATCTATGGCGGAGCGATCACATTGGAGTTTGAAACCTACATCACTGACCGTGTAGTGTTGCTCCTAACTGGGCGTGAGCGGATTCTCTGGGGCAACTCAACGGGTCATTTTCATACGCAGCTCTCTGCGGGAATCAAATTTATAATAAATTAAACAACCACCCCCAAAGGAGGTGGATTTGGTGAAAAAATGAAGGCATAGCCTTCAGAGCGTTCATTGAAGTGATGTGTACCTAGTCAAACAAACTAAAGTGTTGTCCGTTGTTCTCTTCTTTTTTGTCTTGCTCTTCTTGATGATGAACATAACGCCTGATCATCTCTTCGTTAAGACCAACTGTATTGACGAAATAGCCTCGAGACCAAAAATGATTACCCCAATAAGGCTTTCGCTTCAACTGCGGATAACTCTTGAATAGCTTGATGGCGAGCTTACCTTTGAGAATTCCCATCAACTCTGAAATCGACACTTTGGGAGGAATGGAAACTAACAAATGAATGTGATCTGATTGAACATTCATTTCTTCAACTTCACAACCTTTCCATTCGCAAAGCATACGAATATCCTCTTCAACAAGATCTTTGACGACTCCTGTCAATATCCGAAAACGATATTTGGGACACCAAACAATGTGGTAATCACACTTCCAAACTACATGGCTTTGCTGCTTGTAATGACTCATTAGGCAAAAGTAATATTTTTAAGCAAAGCCTCTAAGAACATGACCACCCCCAAAGGAGGTGGATTTTTAAGTTAGATTAAACGAATTGCCTTTATTTTTGGATATACCATTGATAGAATCTTAAAGCGATAACTAGCAACTTGAATTAATGTAATCGTCGTAGAATCCATTGCATAGAGCCTTTTTATATCAAGCTTTTGTAATCGGCTGTCCGCTAAATTTGAACCGTACCGATAGATATACATCTATGTAAATACCTTCAAAAACCGCATTGTTTCGACGGATATTGGCTTCTGACAAAGTGCTTCGCCGTATATATACGATAATCCCAAATGGGAAAGTTTGTGGGCATTAGACAGCAAACCTAAAACAACTTCTGGTATAGAATGGTAGCTTCCAATCACACAGAAGAGCATAACCACTACATGTTGATAAAATCCGTATAGGCAATATCTGCATACAACATACTTCCTTCAAGCAGGCTCAGGGCATCCCTCTCATCCCTTCGATGTCATGGGAACTACCGCGGTAAAAGTATATTCCACCGGAATGCCATCTATTGCAACTACTATATAACTTTAATAGCTGCGTTTGGAATCACACTAACCTCTATACTCTGCTTCATACACCTTACGGCTGCGAGAAATACAATTGGTTAGAACCGATAAATGTTCATGCAATGGATATTCTGTACAGTTTTCGTATTTCTTCAAAAGCATTTACGAAATCACCACAAAACCCTGCAACTGGAAACAGTAAGATTGTATATGCGTCGTGTTTTGCAATTCTTCTTCACTCCTTCAGAAACTTAAAAGCCTAACTCTTGGTATTTACTTGTAATGAATACATCCAGATCGTCATAAAGCACATAGGTTTGAGTAACATCTATATTTCCTCGTTCACGCCACGCCTTGAGCAGGGCGGTTGATTTTTTAATCACTTCTTTTTCTACGAAGTAGATCTGTTGCATATAGCCGGTATGATTGGCATTATAAAGCAGTTCCCAATTAAAATACCTTTCGCTGTCTGTTCCGCGTTTATAGGAATAAACTTTATTGCGTAGTTGTAAAGCCATATAGCACAAGGGAGATACTTTCGTCTCCTTATCCCTTAGCAGTAATGTGGGTAATTTGCGTTCGGCTCCTTTGACCCATACCGGTATAGCTGGAGTTACTGCAGGATAGCCGATGACAGCCCACATAGTGGTTAATTCTGGTTGCTCGCCGGATTTGACACCTTGTATTACAACCGTGCATGTAGATATCTTGCGCACGATGAAATCCTGTTCGACAAACCAACCGGAAGTATAGGGTTTGTTATAGTGCCCATCTTTCAGATTGATTCCTAACATCGGATTGACAAAGGAGCGAGTGAGTTCGTTAAATATCCATTCCGGTGTGATTTCAAGAGTAGCAGAAGCAGCAAATAATAATTGGTTTGCCGCCTGATAACGGATATAACCGCCGCCAACATTCTGTTTTCCGGCAAAAGAGAAGTGATACTAAATTGCTGTCAAGATAGTTTGAATAATATTTTTATCTTTGTTTGAAAAAACGATGAAGTACTTTAAGGTCTTTCCTCATATGCAAACAGAAGAATTGTTAGGAGTATTACATTCCCAAA
>SNRY01000156.1_pt1 | contig 24779 bp, 18 predicted proteins | sample 4693421 | NCBI WGS metagenome assembly SNRY01 (sample SAMN11003215, study PRJNA524138) | termite gut metagenome | isolation source: Bacteroidetes bacterial symbionts from single cell of protist host amplifed... | host: Streblomastix strix ... | reverse complement strand
ACAATGCATCGGATTTCGGGAAAAACGGATTAATAAAATAAATGTTAAGGTAGGAATAATACGGAATTATTCACATGACAACATGGATTATAGAGGATTATGATAGATATTTGGCAAGAGATATACGGAACAATTAAACGCAATAAGTTGCGTACATTCCTCACAGGATTTGCTGTAGCTTGGGGGATATTCATGCTGATGGTTTTGTTGGGAGCAGGCAATGGGCTGATACACGCTTTTGAATATTCATCGGAAGGTGTGGCTATGAATTCCATAAAAATATATCCGGGTGAGACAACTAAACCTTATGAAGGACTCAAACAAGGAAGGAGCATACAGTTGGATAATGTGGATGTGAGTATTACCGGTGATAATTTTCCGGAGAATGTTCTTAGTGTGGGAGCTACTGTGAAAAAAAATGGAATACCCATCAGTTACGGTAAGGAATATGTTAATTGTTCGTTGATCGGAGTATATCCCAATTATATAGAAGTGGAATGGGTAAAATTCGCAACGGGTCGTTTTATCAACAATATAGATATACGTGAACGTAGAAAAGTAATTGTGATACATCAAAAGACGGCGGAAGCATTGTTCAAAGAAAGTGAAGACGCTATAGGAAAGTTTGTCAATGCCGGCGGTGTAACTTATCGAGTGGTAGGGCTTTATACCGACAGGGGAGACAGGGATTCCCGCGAAGCCTACATACCTTTCAGCACCCTGCAAATCATTTATAACAAAGGGGACAAACTGGATAATATTGCTTTCACGACTCGCGGCTTGGAAACGGAAGAAATAAACAAAGCGTTCGAACAGCAATACCGCAAAGTATTGAGCGCACATCACCGGTTTGACCCCGAAGACAACAGTGCTATTTGGATTTGGAACCGGTTTACTAGTTACCTGCAACAACAAACAGGAATGAATATCCTTCGCACGGCTATATGGATTATCGGTATCTTTACCTTGCTTAGCGGTATTGTGGGGGTAAGCAACATTATGCTTATTACCGTTAAAGAGCGCACTCGTGAGTTCGGTATCCGCAAAGCCTTGGGTGCCAAACCCGCTTCTATCCTGCGGCTCATCATTTTGGAAAGCATAGTCATCACGGCTTTATTTGGCTATATAGGTATGGTGGCAGGTGTTTTGGCAACGGAATACATGAATATGGTTGCCGGAGAAAGCAAATTGGACAATGGACTGTGGTCGGAAACTATCTTTTTGAATCCGACGGTGGATATGCACATCGCTGTTCAAGCCACATTGACATTAATCATAGCCGGCACGCTGGCGGGATTTTTCCCTGCCAAAAAGGCGGTAAGTATCCGACCGATTGAAGCGTTAAGGGCGGATTGATAATAAAGGCAACTATTTACATTAGCACAATTAGTTGATATGCGATTTGATATAGATACTTGGGAGGAAATACTCCTCACCATCACAAGAAACCGAACACGAAGTTTGCTGACTGCTTTCGGAGTATTCTGGGGAATATTCATGCTGGTAACGCTTATTGGCGGATCGCAAGGTCTGCAAGGCTTAATGAGCGCCAACTTTGAGGGGTTTGCTACAAACTCTTGCTTTCTATGGCCTCAAAATACAAGTGAAGCCTACAAAGGTTTTCAGAAGGGACGTTGGTGGAGTTTGGAACTCTCGGATGTGGAACGTTTGCGAGAGAGAGTTCCTGAAATAGATGTGATAACCCCTAACGAAAGCAGATGGGGAATAACTGCTGTTTACGATGACAAAAGTAGTTCATGCGTCCTCAAAGGGTTATATCCGGAGTACGCCGAAATTGAAGCGCAAAAAATGATTTACGGGCGTTTTATCAACGACGTGGACATTCTCGAAGCCCGTAAGGTGTGCAGTATCGGCAAACGGGTAGCCGAAACACTTTTCAAAAAAGGAGTAGATCCGTGCGGGGAGTATATCCGAGTGGATGGGGTATATTATCAGGTAATCGGCGTATGTGGTTCCGAAGGGAACATTAACATTAACGGAAATGCTTCCGAAAGTATTACACTCCCTTTTACCACCATGCGGCAAACATATAATCTGGGAACACACATAGATTTGCTTTGCCTTACCGTCAAACCGGGAGTAAAAATAACGGAACTGCAACCTAAATTAGAAGCAATTATTAAGGAAATACATTTTATTCATCCGGACGACAAACAAGCAGTGATGCTGCTCAATGCCGAAGCCATGTTCTCCATGGTTGACAACTTGTTTACAGGCATTCGCATACTGGGTTGGATGGTTGGGTTGGGAACGCTTCTTGCCGGAGCCATCGGAGTGAGTAACATTATGATGGTAACGGTGAAAGAACGTACTACCGAAATCGGTATCCGCCGCGCTATTGGGGCGCGCCAGAAAGATATTTTGCAACAGATTCTTTCCGAAAGTATGATATTGACCGGCATAGCAGGTCTGTTCGGCATTTCGTTTGCGGTATTGATATTGCAAATGACCGAAATGGGAATCAATGCATCAAGGACATATCCTGTACATTTTCAGGTCGGTTTTTGGCTGGCTATCGGAACGGTTCTTTTGCTGCTTTCCCTGGGAATGTTTGCCGGACTGGCGCCGGCATACAGGGCAATGGCAATCAAACCGATAGAAGCGATAAGGGATGAATGATTCAGGAAATAAACGAATTAAAATTAATCAGTAAAATTATATGAAAAGATTTTTGAAAATCGGATTATTGGTGGTCATTGCCGCTATATTTATTGGGACGTTTGTTTTTTTGTACGCCAAATCAAAACCCAAAGTAATTCTGTATGAAATAGTAACGCCGGCAATAGCCGACTTGGAAAAGAATACCATAGCCACCGGCAAAGTGGAGCCTCGCGATGAAATTCTTATCAAGCCTCAAATATCGGGTATTGTGGACGAAGTGTATAAAGAAGCCGGACAAACGGTGAAAAAAGGGGAAGTGATTGCGAAGGTAAAGGTTATTCCCGAATTGGGGCAACTGAACTCTGCCGAGAGCCGCTTACGCATATCAACCATTAATGCCAAACAGGCGGAAACGGATTTTAGCCGCATCAAGAAACTGTACGAAGACAAACTCATCAGCCGCGAAGAATATGAAAAAGGTGAAGTTACCGTAATGCAGGCGCGCGAAGAAGCGGAAAATGCCAAAGACGCCTTGGACATCATCAAAGAAGGAATCACTAAAAAAACAGCTTTGTATAGCAACACCATGATACGTTCCACTATTGACGGTCTTATTCTTGACGTGCCGGTAAAAGCAGGAAATTCCGTTATCATGAGTAATACGTTTAATGACGGCACTACCATTGCCACTGTGGCAAACATGAGCGACCTCATTTTTCGCGGCAAGATAGACGAAACCGAAGTAGGACGTATTCACGAACAAATGCCGATCAAGATTGTTATCGGTGCATTGCAAAATCTGAATTTCAGGGCTACGCTGGAATACATCTCTCCCAAAGGAGTAGAAGCAAACGGGGCTAATCAATTCGAGATTAAAGCGGCTGTTCAGGTTCCCGACTCCGTGATGATACGTTCCGGTTATTCGGCAAATGCAGAGATTGTTCTTGCACACGCATCTCAGGTGCTTACTGTGCCGGAAAGCATTATTGAGTTTAGCAAGGACAGTGCCTTTGTGTGGGTAATGACAGACAGCGTTCCTCAACAAAAGTTCGACCGACGGCAAGTGATTACAGGCATGAGCGACGGCATCAAGATAGAAGTTAAAGAAGGGCTGACCGAAACCGAGAAGGTACGCGGAGCTGAAAAATCAAAAAAATAATAGTACGCACCCATGATCATGAAGAAAAACAGAATCGCCCTTACGCTTATACTTGCTGGCGTTTTTCCTCTCACAGGACAAACGCAGGAGTCGTGGACATTGCGCCAATGTGTCGAATACGCCATAGCAAACAATATTGCTATTCGCCAAACCGCAAATTCCGTTATTCAAAATGAAACGGAACTAAATACTAGCAAATGGATGCGCTTGCCAGACCTGAACGGCAGCACAAACCAGAATTTTAGTTGGGGGCGTGCGACATCGCCCATTGACAACACATATACCGATACCAACAATTCCAATACGAATTTCAGTTTGAGTACGAATGTTCCGCTATTCACCGGATTTCAAATACCCAACCAGTATGAACTAAGCAAACTGAATTTGAAAGCTGCCATAGAAGATTTGAATAAAGCCAAAGATGACATGGCTCTCAATGTGGCTTCTGCTTATATGCAGGTGCTTTTCAATCAGGAATTGAGTAAAGTAGCAGACAACCAAGTCTCTCTCAGTCGGGAACAAGTAAACCGGATGGCGCAATTGTCCGAATTAGGGAAAGCCTCTCCGGCACAAGTGGCTGAAGCCAAAGCCCGTTTGGCGCAAGACGAATTGAGTGCGGTACAGGCGGATAACAACTACCGGTTGGCGTTGCTCGATTTGAGTCAACTATTGGAATTGCCTTCTCCGGAAGGATTTACGATTGCTCTTCCCGATGCGGAACCTGAGTTTGTTCCGCTTATTGCTCCCGATGAGGTATATGAACAAGCGGCTTTATCCAAGCCTGCTATCCTCGCAGCACAATACCGGTTGGAAGGAAGCCAAAAAAGCATACGCATTGCGCAAAGCGGATATTATCCGCAACTTTCTTTCAGTGCCGGATTGAGTACAAGTTTCTATACAATGAATGGTCAAAGCGGCAGTAGCTTTAGTTCTCAAATGGAAAATAACCTGAACAGGTATTTGGGATTCAATCTTAGTATTCCCCTATTTAACCGTTTCACTACGCGCAATCGTGTACGTTTGGCACAATTGCAACAAACGCAATTTTCTCTACAAGTGGATAACATCAAAAAAACTTTGTACAAAGAAATCCAGCAAGCTTGGTATAGTGCGTTGGCTGCCGAAAGCAAATACAAATCAAGTTCCGCTGCCGTTGCAGCCAACGAAGAAACCTTTCATCTGACCGGCGAAAAGTTTGAAAACGGAAAAGCTACTTCAATAGAATACAATGAAGCCAAATTTAATTTAATGCGGGCGCAGTCCGACCGCATCCAAGCCAAGTATGAATACCTGTTTCGTACCAAAGTATTGGATTTCTATAAAGGAGTTCCTATCCAATAGTCAAACGAATAGGAAAGCGATGTAAGTAAGTGTTTTGGTGTTGAATGACGTTCCCGTTAAAGTAGGGGCAAGGCATGCCTTGTCCTCGCCCTTACCCATTGGCGCAACAACCGCCAATAGGTTATAGATTATGTTTCAATACCTTTACGAACTCTTCGATATCCTCTTCCGTTGTATCAAAAGAAGTTACTAAACGTATTTCGTTTTCATATTCATTCCAGAAATAGAAAAAATAAGATTGCAACAATTTGTCGATAATCGGCCGGGGCATAGTTAGAAAAAGTTGATTACTTTCCGGCTTCTGTGTGAAATGTACACAAGGGATGGAACGTAAAGCTTCATAGAGTTTGCTTGTCATCTCATTGGCTTTTCTTGCATTTTTTAACCAAAGGTCATTGGTTAAATAAGCGGTGAATTGGCAAGAAAGGTAGCGCATTTTCGATGCTAATTGATTGGATTGTTTGCGTACGAAACGCGCTTCATTTTTCATAGGAGCATTGAATATGACTACACATTCTCCCATCATTAATCCGTTTTTTGTTCCTCCGAAACTCAAAATATCAACGCCGCAATCTACCGTCGTCTCACGTAATGAAAGATTTAATGCGGCACAGGCATTGGATAGGCGTGCGCCGTCCATAAGGACATGCATGTTATATTGGTGCGCCAAACGGCAAACAGCTTTTAGCTCTTCGGGAGTATATGTGGTTCCTAATTCTGTACATTGCGACACATAGACAACTCCCGGTTGTGAATGATGTTGATCGCCGATGCTATGTAAATAAGGTAAAATAAGTTCCGGAGTCAATTTTCCGTCTTTAGTAACAATGGGACGTATTTGGCATCCTACATTTTTTACCGGCGAACCGCATTCATCCACATAAATATGCGCTGTTTCGGTACATATAACGGAATGATAAGGGCGCGTTATCAATTGCAATGCCATAACATTGCTCCCTGTTCCGTTGAACACAAAAAAAGGTTCACAATCAGAACCAAACATTTCTTTAATTTTGGCAACCGCCTCATCTGTCCACCTGTCATTACCATAGCCCAAAGCATGGTCTTTATTTGCTTGAAAGAGCGCCTCCATAATCAAAGGATGTACGCCGGAATTATTATCTGATGCGAAACTTCTCATAGCCTTACTTGTTTACATGATACACTATAAAATTTGTAATTATTCTGCAAAGTAACGAAAATATCTGCAAAAAAATCTATTTGTAAGAAAAGATTTCAGCTTAAAATACTCAATTTCTTTTGTAAAATAAAGAAACTTTATGTAATTTCGCCCGCAAATTAAACCGAATGTAAATTTTTAAATTCAATAACCAAAATTAAACAATAAATTGCGATGATTGTAATTCCTGTAAAAGAAGGCGATAATATTGAAAAGTCGCTTAAAAAATTTAAAAGAAAATTTGAAAAAACCGGTATTGTAAAGGAATTGAGAAAAAGGCAACAATTTGATAAACCTTCTGTAACAAAAAGACTTAAGAAGGAACACGCAGTTTATGTCCAAAAGCTTCAGCAAATAGAAAATTAATTATTCGTATTTTTTTTGACTGATTGAATTTTTTGTTATATATTCGTTGACTAATCATTAGTGTAACGAAAGAGGTGTTGTATGTTGGTAAAAGCTTTTCTTGATTATCTTCGGTATGAACGAAATTATTCCGAAAGGACTATTACCATTTACGGAACGGACATAACACAGTTCAGGGATTTTGTTGCGGAAAGGAATATATTTGATTTAACAGAAGTCAAACCTGAAGACGGAATTATTCGTGAATGGATAGTTTCACTTATGGAGAGTGGGTATGCCACTACTTCGGTGAACGGAAAATTGAGTTCTCTCCGGTCTTTTTACAAGTATCTTTTAAAACAAGGAAAAGTAACAATAAATCCTCTTTGGAGAATTACGGCTCCCAAGAATAAAAAATTGCTTCCTGTTTTTTTAAAAGAAAGTGAAATGAATAGACTGTTAGACGAAACAGATTTCGGGGAAGGATACATGGCAGGGAGGAATCGTTTAATCATTGAAGTTTTTTATGTAACAGGGATGAGACTTTTTGAGTTGATTAGTTTGCACGACAGTGATATTGATTTTTCCGCTTCTCATATTAGGGTGACTGGAAAGAGAAATAAGCAACGGATAATTCCTTTCGGCGATGAATTGAAAAAAGAGATGTTGGAATATATCGACATAAGAAACGAAGCCCTTTTAAATAATAAACCGGAAGCTTTTTTTGTTAGGAAAAACGGTAAGCAATTGAGTAGAAGTATAGTCGGCAGGATAGTAAGGCAGAGTCTTTCAAAAGTAGTAACGTTAAAGAAAAAAAGCCCTCATGTGTTGCGGCATACTTTCGCCACGACCATGCTGAATAACGAAGCAGAACTCAGTGTGATAAAAGAATTGTTGGGACACAATAGTCTGACAACTACCGAAATATACACACACATGACTTTTGAGAAATTAAAAAAAATATATAAACAGGCTCACCCCAGAGCTTAAAAGAAGAAATTATCATGGAAATTAGAATTCAATCAATTCACTTTGATGCGTCAGAGCAATTACAGGATTTTATTCGGAAGAAAGTTGTTAAATTAGAGAAATTTTACAGTGATACAACGATAGTGGAAGTATCACTGAAAGTTACTAAACCCGAAGTTTCGGAAAATAAAGAAGCAGGTATAAAATTGTTTGTTACGGGTGAGGTTTTCTATGCAAGCAAGGTATGCGATACGTTTGAACAAGCGGTGGACGATGCTCTCAATGCACTGGAAAAGCAGATTCATAAATATAAAGAGAAATTACAAAATAAATAAATCACACAATTTTTTGTGAGATAAAAATAAATAACTAAATTTGTCGCCGTTTCGTTTATATTTATAAACAAGAAACGTGTGGTAATATTAACGGGCAAATACCAGAGTGGCCAAATGGGGCAGACTGTAAATCTGCTGGCTTCGCCTTCGGTGGTTCGAATCCATCTTTGCCCACAAAATTGCGGAAGTAGCTCAGTCGATAGAGCATTAGCCTTCCAAGCTGAGGGTCGCGGGTTTGAGTCCCGTCTTCCGCTCTTTTATTGCTGTCATAGCTCAGTGGTAGAGCACTTCCTTGGTAAGGAAGAGGTCCCGGGTTCAAGTCCCGGTAACAGCTCATACATAAAAGCAATATGGATTATCAACATATAAAATAAGTAGTAAAGCTATGGCTAAAGAGAAATTTTCACGTACTAAACCACACGTAAACGTGGGTACTATCGGTCATGTTGACCACGGAAAAACCACATTGACAGCTGCTATCACAACGGTGTTGGCAAAAAAGGGTCTTTCGGAAATACGTTCTTTCGATTCTATTGACAACGCTCCTGAAGAAAAAGAAAGGGGTATTACTATTAATACCGCACATGTAGAATATCAAACCGCTAATCGCCACTATGCGCATGTGGATTGTCCGGGTCACGCCGACTATGTAAAAAACATGGTAACGGGTGCCGCTCAGATGGATGGCGCTATCATCGTAGTGGCTGCTACTGACGGACCGATGCCTCAAACGCGGGAACACATCTTGCTGGCTCGTCAGGTAAATGTGCCAAAGTTAGTGGTATATATGAATAAATGCGATATGGTTGATGACGAAGAAATGTTGGAATTAGTTGAAATGGAAATGAGAGAACTTCTTTCATTCTATAATTTTGACGGCGACAATACTCCTGTTATTCGTGGGTCAGCCTTAGGGGCATTGAATGGTATTCCTGAATGGGAAGATAAAGTAATGGAATTGATGGATGCGGTTGACACATGGATTCCATTGCCTGTACGTGATACTGAAAAGCCGTTTTTGATGCCGGTTGAAGATGTGTTCTCTATTACAGGTCGGGGAACAGTGGCAACTGGTCGTATCGAAACCGGTATTATCAAAACAGGTGAAGAAGTTCAGATTATTGGTTTGGGTGCAGAAGGTAAGAAATCAGTTGTTACAGGTGTTGAAATGTTCCGTAAGATTTTGGATACGGGTGAAGCAGGTGATAACGTGGGCTTATTGCTTCGCGGTATTGATAAAGATGAAGTGAAACGCGGTATGGTAATTTGCCACCCGGGTAAAATTACCCCTCACACTACCTTCAAAGCAGAGGTTTATATTTTGAAAAAAGAAGAAGGTGGTCGTCATACCCCGTTCCATAATAAATACCGTCCTCAATTCTATTTGCGTACGTTGGATGCTACGGGTGAAATTACTCTTCCGGAAGGAACTGAAATGGTAATGCCGGGTGATAATTTAACAATTACTGTAGAATTGATTTATCCGGTTGCATTAAATGTAGGTCTTCGTTTTGCTATTCGTGAAGGAGGGCGTACCGTAGGTGCTGGTCAGATTACTGAGATATTGGTGTAACTTCGTAAAAAAGAGTTAGTTCCTGTTTGTATATGGGAACTGACTTCTATTACGGGAGTAGCTCAGTTTGGTAGAGCACCGGTCTCCAAAACCGGGTGTCGGGAGTTCGAGTCTCTCCTTCCGTGCTAAATTTGTTAAAATGAAATGAAAAAGTTTATTTTTAATATTATTTCTAACATTAAAGAGTCTTATAACGAACTTGTTCATAAAGTATCGTGGCCTTCCTATTCTATGTTGACTAGCAGTGCAGTGGCTGTTTTATATGCTTCCCTGCTTATTGCATTGTTGGTGTTTGCAATGGACTTTACTTTCGAATTTATAATGGGAAAAATTATTTATCCACATTGAAAATCAAAATTTAAAGGATGTCTGAGATTGAAAAAAAATGGTATGTATTACGTGCTATTAGTGGAAAAGAAGCCAAAGTGAAAGAGTATTTGGATGCTGAAATTAAAAACAGTGATCTTGGCGAAAGTGTGTCTCAGGTATTGATTCCAACAGAAAGGGTATATCAGGTTCGTAACGGTAAAAAAGTGGTGAGGGAAAGGAATTATCTTCCGGGGTATATTTTGATTGAAGCCAATCTTGTAGGAGAAGTGGCTCATCGGTTGAGAAATACACCTAATGTAATTGGTTTTTTGGGAAATTCCGATAAACCGCTTCCTCTCAGACAGCCGGAAGTGAATCGAATACTTGGTACGGTGGATGAATTTCAAGATGTGGGAGAGGAGTTGAATATTTCTTATACTATCGGTGAAACAGTAAAAGTTATATTTGGTCCTTTCAATGGTTTTAACGGAGTCATTGAAGAAATAAACAACGAAAAGAAGAAGTTGAAGGTTATGGTAAAGATATTTGGGCGTAAAACACCGCTTGAATTAGGTTTTATGCAAGTTGAAAAAGAATAGGACAGGTGTTACGCTGTAGTATTCTTTATTATTATTTATTTATTAATCAATAAGAAATGGCAAAAGAAGTTGCTGGACTAATCAAATTACAGATTAAAGGAGGCGCAGCAAATCCATCTCCTCCTGTAGGACCTGCATTGGGTTCTAAGGGAATTAACATAATGGAGTTTTGCAAGCAATTTAATGCCAGGACCCAAGACAAGGCTGGTAAAATACTGCCTGTTATTATTACTTATTATGCAGACAAGTCTTTTGATTTTGTAATCAAAACTCCTCCCGTTGCTATTCAATTGCTTGAAAAGGCGGAATTAAAGAAAGGTTCTGCCGAACCTAATCGTAAGAAAGTTGCCGAATTGACATGGGAACAAATTAAGACGATTGCTCAAGATAAAATGGTTGATTTAAACTGTTTTACCATTGAGGCAGCTATGAAAACAGTGGCGGGTACGGCACGTAGCATGGGTATTACTGTAAAAGGGGAGTTCCGGGTTTAAAATTAAAAACTTCAATTAAATGAGTAAACTGACAAAAAATCAAAAGTTAGCTGCAGGAAGAATTGAAGCAGGAAAGGCATATTCATTGAAAGAAGCCGCATCTTTGGTGAAAGAAATTTCATTTACCAAATTTGATGCTTCGATAGATATAGATGTACGTTTAGGTGTTGACCCGCGTAAAGCAAACCAAATGGTAAGAGGGGTCGTTTCCCTTCCTTACGGAACCGGTAAAGAAACGCGTGTGTTGGTACTATGTACACCTGATGCCGAAGCTGCCGCAAAAGAAGCCGGAGCTGACTATGTGGGTCTTGACGAATATGTCGAAAAGATCAAAGGAGGATGGACGGATATGGATGTTATCATCACGATGCCTTCCATCATGGGTAAAATCGGTGCTTTAGGGCGTATATTAGGTCCTCGTGGATTGATGCCTAATCCTAAAAGCGGTACTGTAACTGTAGATGTAGCCAAGGCGGTAAAAGAAGTAAAACAGGGTAAAATTGACTTTAAAGTTGATAAAACCGGTATTGTTCATACTTCTATTGGTAAAGTTTCATTTGAATCGGATAAAATTCGTGGGAACGCAAAAGAATTTGTTTCTACTTTAATCAAATTGAAACCAACTTCTGCTAAGGGCACCTATATTAAGAGCATTTATCTTTCGAGTACGATGAGCGGAGGTATTAAGATAGATCCGAAATCAATTGAAGAAATCTAATAAGACGGAAGAATAATGAGAAAGGAAGATAAAAATGCAATAATTGAGCAGTTGACTGCCACCATGCAGGGATATTTACATTTTTACTTGGTGGATTTGACTGCAATGAATGCAGCGTCAACTTCTAATTTACGTAGAGCTTGCTATAAAGAAAACATTAAATTAGTAGTTGTTAAAAACAAACTCTTTCGCAAAGCTCTTGAAAGTTTGAATGTGGACTATTCCCCCCTTTACGATACGTTGAAAAGCTCTACGGCAATTATGCTTTCCAATACGGCAAATGCACCGGCTAAGCTAATCAAAGGTATAGCTAAGGATGGAATCCCTCATTTAAAAGCTGCTTATGCGGAAGAAGGTTTCTATATAGGGGCGAATCAATTGGATGCCCTTATTGGTATTAAGAGTAAAAATGAAGTTATTGCCGATGTTGTAGCATTGCTGCAATCACCGATTAGAAACGTTGTTTCAGCTCTTCAATCAGGTGATAATACCATTCACGGAGTTCTCAAAACTCTTGGTGATAAATAATTACAGATTAAGTTACTCTTTTGTAAAACAAACATTAAAAATTTATACAGAAATGGCAGATTTGAAAGTTCTTGCAGAAAATTTAGTTAATTTGACAGTGAAAGAAGTTAATGAACTTGCAGTTATCCTTAAACAAGAATATGGTATTGAACCGGCTGCTGCAGCTGTTGCTGTTGCTGTCGGTCCTGCAGCAGGAGCTGCTGTAGAGGAAGAAAAAACTTCTTTTGACGTAGTATTGAAAAGTGCTGGTGCTGCTAAACTTCAAGTAGTAAAGGCTGTTAAGGAAGCTGCTGGTCTTGGTTTGAAAGAAGCTAAAGACTTGGTGGATGCTGTTCCGAGTGTGATAAAAGAAAGTTTATCTAAAAACGACGCAGAAGTGTTGAAAAATACACTGGAAGAAGCCGGAGCAGAGGTTGAACTTAAATAACATTTGCCTGTGTGTCAGGTAATTGGGTTAAGAATCTTTGTAACGAGAGATTCTTAACCTTTTTGTGTTACTTTCATATTAAGTTCTACCAAATTTTTTAATCAATGCCTTTAAATACTGTAAATCAGAGGATTAATTTTGCTTCTACAAAGAATCCGCTTGAATATCCGGATTTTTTGGAAGTACAATTAAAATCGTTTCGAGACTTTTTACAACTGGATACGCCCCCCGAAAAACGAAAAAACGAAGGGCTATATAATGTGTTTGCCGAAAATTTTCCTATCGCAGACACGAGGAATAACTTTGTTCTTGAATTTTTGGATTACTATATTGATCCCCCGCGTTACACGATTGAAGATTGTATAGAGCGTGGGCTTACCTATAGTGTTCCATTAAAAGCAAAGTTGAAATTGTATTGTACGGATCCGGATCATGAAGATTTTGATACGGTTATTCAGGACGTGTTTCTTGGTCCGATTCCTTACATGACAGATAAGGCGACTTTTGTTATTAATGGTGCGGAACGTGTGGTGGTATCACAACTTCATCGTTCACCGGGCGTCTTTTTTGGGCAAAATGTACATGCCAACGGAACAAAACTTTATTCAGCGCGCATTATTCCTTTTAAAGGATCGTGGATTGAATTTGCCACAGATATTAATAATGTGATGTACGCCTACATTGATCGGAAAAAGAAATTGCCTGTAACAACGCTGTTAAGAGCTATTGGTTTTGAAAACGACAAGGATATTCTTGAAATATTTAATCTTGCCGAAGATGTTAAAATCAATAAAGTAAACCTTAAAAAAGTGATTGGTCGTAAGTTGGCTGCTCGTGTTTTGAAGACATGGATTGAAGATTTTGTAGATGAAGATACCGGTGAAGTGGTTTCTATTGAACGTAATGAAGTTATTATCGATCGTGAAACAATTCTTGACCAAACACATATAAATGAAATTGTAGATTCGGGCGTTCAGAATGTTCTCCTTCATAAGGAAGAATCGAATCAATCGGATTATTCTATTATTTATAATACGCTTCAAAAAGATCCGAGTAATTCGGAAAAGGAAGCTGTTTTATATATTTACAGACAGCTTCGTAATGCAGACCCTGCTGACGATGCAAGTGCGCGTGAAGTAATTAATAATTTGTTTTTTTCAGAAAAGAGATATGATCTGGGTAATGTAGGGCGATACAGAATTAATAAAAAGTTGAATTTACCTACGGATATGAATGTCAAAGTCCTTACCAAAGAGGATATTATTGAAATCATTAAGTATCTGATAGAGTTAGTTAATTCTAAAGCGGATGTGGATGATATTGACCATTTGAGTAATAGGCGTGTACGTACTGTCGGCGAACAATTGTCTAATCAGTTTGCAGTAGGGTTGGCACGTATGTCTCGTACGATTCGTGAACGTATGAATGTACGGGACAATGAAGTGTTTACTCCCATTGATTTGATTAACGCAAAAACAATATCCTCTGTTATCAATACATTTTTTGGAACGAATGCATTGTCGCAATTTATGGATCAAACGAATCCGTTGGCAGAAATCACACATAAAAGACGTATGTCGGCATTAGGTCCTGGCGGTCTTTCGCGTGAACGGGCAGGATTTGAAGTTCGCGATGTGCATTATACCCATTATGGTCGTCTTTGTCCAATTGAAACACCCGAAGGTCCTAATATCGGTTTGATTTCATCTTTGTGCGTGTATGCAAAAATCAATAAGTTAGGATTTATTGAGACACCCTATCGTAAAGTTGAAAACGGTAAGGTAAATATCTCTGAAAATAGTATTATTTATTTAACAGCCGAAGAAGAGGAAAATAAAATTATAGCCCAAGGTAATGCGCCTTTGAATGAAGATGGAACTTTTGTTCGTAGCAGAGTTAAATCTCGTCAAGATGCTGATTATCCGATGGTTGAACCGGTGCGTGTGAACTTAATGGACGTTGCTCCCCAGCAAATAGCTTCCATTGCCGCATCTCTTATCCCTTTTCTTGAACACGACGATGCCAACCGCGCCTTGATGGGTTCAAATATGATGCGTCAGGCTGTTCCTTTGTTAAGGACGGAAGCCCCGATTGTAGGTACGGGTATTGAACATCAGTTGGTAAGAGATTCACGTACTCAAATAACAGCCGAAAGCGACGGAGTGGTTGATTATGTGGATGCTATCACTATCCGGATTGTATATGATAGAACGAAAGATGAAGAATTTGTGAGCTTTGAACCTGCATTGAAGGAATATGTCCTGCCTAAGTTTCGTAAGACTAATCAAAATATGACGATTGACCTTCGTCCGATATGTGAAAAAGGTCAGCGTGTAACAAAAGGTCAAATATTGACGGAAGGTTATTCTACCGAGAAAGGAGAATTAGCTTTAGGTAAGAATCTTTTGGTCGCATATATGCCGTGGAAAGGATATAATTATGAAGATGCTATCGTGTTGAATGAACGTTTGGTGCGCGAAGATGTGCTTACTTCCGTTCACGTTGAGGAATATACGCTTGAAGTTCGTGAAACAAAACGTGGTATGGAAGAATTAACTTCAGATATCCCGAATGTAAGTGAAGAATCAACGAAAGACCTTGACGAAAATGGTATTGTGAGAATCGGAGCGCGCATTCAACCGGGAGATATTTTGATTGGTAAAATTACTCCTAAAGGAGAATCCGACCCCTCACCGGAGGAAAAGTTACTTCGAGCTATTTTCGGAGATAAAGCTGGTGATGTGAAAGACGCTTCTTTGAAAGCTTCTCCTTCGCTTAGCGGGGTGGTTGTTGATAAGAAATTATTCTCCCGTGTTGTTAAAAATCGTACTTCCAAGTTGACCGATAAGGCGATGTTGCCTAAATTGGATGATGATTTTGATGCAGAAGTGGCTCGATTACGAACGATTTTGGTTAAAAAGTTATTGGTTTTGACGGAAAATAAAATCTCTCAGGGAGTGAAAGATTATATGGGAGTAGAGATTATTTCTAAAGGAGCGAGGTTTAGTGCATCTAATTTTAGTGCGCTTGATTTCACTTCTGTTCAGCTTAGTAATTGGACGAATGATGAACTTACCAATAATATGATTCGCGATTTGATTCTTAACTTTTTGAAAAAATACAAAGAATTGGATGCCGATTTGAAACGGAAAAAATTTAGTATTACTATTGGCGACGAACTTCCTACAGGTATTGTTCAAATGGCTAAGGTTTATGTTGCTAAGAAACGTAAGATTGGGGTAGGAGATAAAATGGCTGGTCGTCATGGTAATAAAGGTATTGTTTCCCGTATTGTGCGGCAGGAAGATATGCCCTTTTTAGCTGACGGAACTCCTGTGGACATTGTGTTGAATCCCTTGGGTGTGCCTTCTCGTATGAATATCGGACAGATTTTTGAAGCAGTTCTCGGTTCAGCAGGGAAAAAGCTGGGTGTTAAATTTGCTACTCCGATTTTTGACGGGGCTTCTCTTGACGATTTGACAAAATGGACAGATAAAGCAAATCTACCTCTTTATGGAAAAACATATCTTTACGATGGTGGTACAGGTGAACGTTTTGACCAACCGGCAACCGTGGGGGTAACCTATATGTTGAAACTTGGTCACATGGTGGAAGATAAAATGCATGCACGTTCTATCGGTCCGTATTCACTAATTACTCAACAACCTCTTGGTGGTAAAGCACAATTTGGAGGACAGCGTTTCGGAGAAATGGAAGTTTGGGCGTTGGAAGCTTTTGGAGCGTCGCATATTCTCCAAGAAATACTAACGATTAAGTCTGACGATGTGGTAGGACGTTCTAAAGCTTATGAAGCCATAGTAAAGGGAGAACCTATGCCGCAAGCTGGCATTCCGGAATCTTTGAATGTATTGTTGCATGAGTTGAAAGGATTGGGCTTGAGCCTCAATTTAGAATAATTACATACTATTTTACTTTCATTAGTATATTAAGAATATGGCTTTTAGAAAAGAAAACAAGATAAAGAGCAGTTTCTCAAAAATATCAATCGGGCTTGCTTCTCCTGAAGAGATTCTTGAAAATTCGAGCGGCGAGATTTTAAAGCCTGAAACAATTAATTATCGTACTTATAAACCTGAACGGGATGGATTATTTTGTGAAAGAATATTCGGTCCGATAAAGGATTATGAGTGTCATTGTGGCAAATACAAGCGTATTCGCTACAAAGGGATCGTTTGTGATCGTTGCGGGGTAGAGGTTACGGAAAAGAAAGTGAGGCGTGAACGTACGGGACATATTCAGTTGGTAGTTCCTGTTGCTCATATTTGGTATTTCCGTTCACTTCCGAACAAAATCGGTTATTTGTTGGGATTGCCAACAAAAAAACTGGATTCTATTATATATTATGAACGTTATGTGGTAGTTCAGCCGGGTGTTAAGGAACCCGATGGATTGAATACTTATGATTTGCTTTCGGAAGAAGAATATTTGGATGTTTTGGATACATTGCCGAAAGATAATCAATATTTGGAAGATTCCGATCCGAACAAGTTTATTGCAAAGATGGGAGCAGAAGCTGTTTACGACCTTTTGGCGCGTTTGGACTTGGATGCTTTGTCTTACGAACTGCGGCATCGCGCCGGTAACGACGCTTCGCAACAACGCAAGAATGAAGCATTGAAACGTTTGCAAGTAGTAGAATCATTCCGTATGTCGCGTGGACGTAACAAACCGGAGTGGATGATTGTCCGTATTGTTCCGGTTATTCCGCCGGATCTTCGCCCATTAGTCCCTTTGGACGGCGGTCGTTTTGCAACTTCCGATCTGAATGATTTGTACAGACGTGTGATTATTCGTAATAATCGCCTGAAAAGGTTGATTGAAATAAAAGCCCCCGAAGTCATTTTGCGTAATGAAAAACGTATGCTTCAAGAGTCTGTTGATTCTCTCTTTGATAATTCACGCAAATCGAGTGCGGTAAAAACGGAAGCGAATCGTCCGCTGAAATCTCTTTCAGACAGTTTGAAAGGTAAACAGGGACGTTTTCGTCAGAATTTATTGGGTAAACGAGTGGATTATTCGGCGCGTTCGGTTATTGTGGTAGGACCTGAATTGAAAATGCACGAATGTGGTATTCCCAAGTTAATGGCTGCCGAGCTATATAAGCCGTTTATTATTCGTAAATTGATTGAACGGGGTATTGTAAAGACAGTAAAATCGGCTAAAAAAATAGTTGATAGGAAGGAGCCGGTTATTTGGGATATTTTGGAGCACGTAATGAAAGGGCATCCGGTGTTATTAAACCGTGCGCCGACGCTTCATCGTTTGGGTATTCAAGCTTTTCAACCTAAAATGATTGAAGGGAAAGCCATCCAACTTCACCCTTTAGCTTGTACCGCTTTTAATGCTGATTTCGACGGCGACCAGATGGCTGTTCATTTACCTTTGGGTAACGAAGCCATTCTTGAAGCGCAAATGTTGATGTTGGCGTCTCATAATATTCTTAATCCGGCTAATGGCGCTCCTATTACTGTTCCTTCTCAGGATATGGTGCTTGGTTTGTATTATATTACCAAAATTAGAGAGAATGCCAAAGGGAAAGGATTGATTTTTTATGGTCCTGAAGAAGCAATGATTGCTTATAATGAAGGTAAAGTGGATATACATGCTCCTGTGAGAGTGATAGTGAAAGATTTGGATGAAAATGGTAAAATAGTTAATGTGATGCGTGAGACTTCCGTCGGACGTGTTATTGTTAACGAGATTGTTCCGCTTGAAATGGGCTATGTGAATAAGGTTATATCCAAAAAATCTTTACGTGAAATTATCAGTGATGTAATTAAAGTTTGCGGGGTAGCCAGAACGGCTGAATTTTTGGATGGTATTAAAGACTTGGGATACCGTATGGCGTTTATAGGAGGGTTGTCTTTCAATCTCGGTGATATTATCATTCCGAAGGAAAAGGAACGTTTGATTCAGCATGGTTATGATGAAGTAGAACAGATTGTCAACAGTTATAACATGGGTATCATTACCAATAACGAACGTTATAATCAAGTGATAGATACATGGACACATGTAAATTCCGATTTGGCGAATATTGTGATGAAGACCGTATCTACCGATGATCAAGGTTTCAATTCTGTATATATGATGCTCGATTCCGGAGCGCGCGGTTCGAAAGAACAAATACGTCAGTTATGTGGTATGCGTGGTTTGATGGCTAAACCTCAAAAGGCGGGAGCAGAAGGCGGACAGATTATTGAAAATCCGGTTCTTTCCAATTTTAAAGAAGGTCTTTCTGTGTTGGAGTATTTTATCTCTACACATGGCGCCCGTAAAGGTTTGGCAGATACAGCGTTGAAAACGGCGGATGCCGGTTATTTGACACGTCGTCTGGTGGATGTATCGCATGATGTGATTATTAATGAAGAAGACTGCGGAACGTTACGCGGATTGGTTTGTACTGACTTGAAAAGTAATGATGAGATAATAGCTACGTTGCACGAACGTATTTTAGGACGGGTTTCCGTTCATGATATCATTCATCCGACTACCGGTGAATTGATTGTTGCCGGAGGAGAAGAAATTACGGAAGATATAGCTGGCATGATTCAAAATTCCCCGATAGAAAGTGTTGAAATTCGTTCGGTGTTGACGTGTGAATCCAAAAAAGGTGTGTGCGCCAAGTGTTATGGACGTAATCTGGCTACCAACCACATGGTTCAAAAAGGAGAAGCCGTGGGGGTCATTGCAGCTCAGTCTATCGGCGAACCGGGTACTCAGTTAACATTGCGTACTTTCCATGCCGGTGGTACGGCGTCAAATATAGCAGCGAATGCGACTATTGTTGCTAAAAACACGTCCCGTCTTGAATTTGAAGAATTGCGTACGGTGGATGTTTTTGACGAAACAAAGAAAGCCACCAAAGTCGTAGTAGGTCGTTTGGCGGAAGTTCGTTTTATTGATATAAATACGGGAATCATTCTTTCTACGCATAATGTTCCCTATGGTTCTACGCTTTATGCCTCCGATCATGGAGTAGTTGAGAAAGGTACGCTTATTGCTAAATGGGATCCTTTTAATGCGGTTATTATTGCGGAAGCTACCGGAAAGATTGAATTTGAAGGAGTAGTTGAAAACCTTACCTATAAGGTGGAATCGGATGAAACGACGGGATTACGGGAAATGGTAATCATCGAATCTAAGGATAAAACAAAAATTCCTTCGGCTCATATTTTTAATGATAAAGAACTTGTCCGCACCTATAACTTACCGGTAGGTGGTCATATAGTTATTGAAAACGGAGAAGAAGTGAGAGCAGGTGAGGTGATAGTGAAAATTCCTCGTGCTGTAGGTAAAACGGGTGATATAACGGGAGGTCTCCCGCGTGTTACCGAATTATTTGAAGCACGTAATCCATCGAATCCTGCTGTTGTTTCGGAAATTGACGGTGAAGTAACTATGGGTAAAATCAAACGTGGTAATCGTGAAATCATTGTTACTTCTAAAACGGGAGAGGTGAAGAAATATTTGGTAGCATTGTCTAAGCAGATTCTTGTTCAAGAGAATGACTATGTGCGTGCAGGTACTCCTTTATCTGACGGTGCAATTACCCCTGCCGATATTTTAGCAATTAAAGGACCCACAGCCGTACAAGAATATATTGTAAATGAAGTTCAAGATGTATATCGTCTGCAGGGTGTGAAGATTAACGATAAACATTTTGAGATTATTGTTCGCCAAATGATGCGTAAGGTTGAAATTGACGAACCGGGTGATACTCGCTTCTTGGAACAACAAGTAGTGGATAAACTCGAATTTATGGAAGAAAATGACCGTATTTGGGGAAAGAAAGTCGTTATTGAAGGAGGTGATTCTCAAACGATGCAACCCGGACAGATTGTTACAGCTCGTAAGTTGAGAGATGAGAATAGTATGTTGAAGCGTCGCGATTTGAAACTTGTTGAGGTGCGTGACGCCATTCCGGCTACTTCTACTCAAATACTTCAAGGTATTACGCGTGCGGCATTGCAGACTTCCAGCTTTATGTCGGCAGCCTCTTTCCAAGAAACGACGAAAGTGCTTAATGAAGCGGCAATTAACGGTAAAGTGGATAGGCTCGAAGGCATGAAAGAGAATGTTATTTGTGGTCATTTGATACCAGCCGGTACAGGTCAACGTGAATTTGACAAACTCATTGTCGGTTCTAAAGAAGAGTATGAACGTATCGTCGCTAATAGAATGACGGTGGTTGATTACAAAGACTCATAAAATGTCCACACCTCTTTGACCTAATAGAACCGTAGGAATATATTGTAGGGGCAAGGCATGCCTTGCCCTTTACACCCAAGTAATAGTGTAATTAATTGATAATCATAATGTATTATATTCTCGGAAATTAGTCATTGTGGAATGAAACGGGTTATATCCATATTTCTATTGTTTGTTATGGCGACTGTGGGAGTACATCCTGTATTTGTCATGCATTATTGTGGAGATAAATTATACGCCGCTAGTCTTATCAAGCATGAGTTTATTAAGCCGTGTTGCAAAAGTGAACTCGCCGATAGGTCATTACAAAGCGATTATCCATTAATAAAATCACCTGCTTGTTGCCATATTCAAGGAATACAAATTTCCACAGATGATTATTTACATCAAACACAACCATTTAATGTTATCCATACATTGTCGGCTTTCGATAATGTATGGATAACATTAAATTATCCGTTGGATAGGGTAAAATCTGATAAGCCGCTTATTGCACAACGTCTTTTTCCTCCCGGAGGTATAAGTAAACAGCATATAGATTTGCTTACATCTATTTGTATATTTCGTATTTAAAAATCTTTTCTTCATCTTTTTCCAATAAGATGAAAGGTTGCCTTTGTGGGCAAATTGATTCTTCTTTTTTTATTATTTTACTTTCTATTCCTTTTCTTTCATAGGAGAGAGTATGTATTATCCGTTTGTTTTACAATTATGCTTAACAAAATTATCAAATATTTCCTTGAAAACAGGCTGATAACGATATTGTTGCTTATCACACTTGTTGTATGGGGGTTGTCAACCGCTCCGTTTGATTGGCAGCAAGGATTATTACCCAGAGATCCCGTTCCTGTTGATGCTATTCCCGATATTGGTGAAAATCAGCAAATTGTCGCTACCGAATGGATGGGACGTTCACCTAAGGATATCCAAGATCAAGTTACTTATCCGTTGACAACTTCATTATTAGGTATTTCGGGAGTAAAAACAATCCGAAGTACCTCTATGTTCGGAATGTCATTCATCTATATCATATTCAATGATGAGGTGGAATTTTACTGGAGTCGTTCCCGTATATTGGAAAAACTGAATTCTCTTCCTGCCGGAACTTTGCCCGCAGGGGTTCAACCGAGTTTAGGTCCTGATGCAACAGCTTTGGGGCAAATATTCTGGTACACATTGGAAGGTCGAGACCCGAAAACCGGAAAACCTGTCGGAGGTTGGGACCCCGATGAACTAAGAACTATCCAAGATTTCTATGTTAAATATTCTTTATCGTCTGCGGAAGGCGTTTCAGAGGTAGCATCTGCCGGTGGTTTTGTTAAAGAATATCAAGTGGAGATAAATCCCAATGCTATGCGGGCATTCAACGTGTCAGTGATGGATGTGATGAATGCCGTTCAAAAAAGCAATCTGGATATAGGTGCGGAAACCATAGAGATAAACAAAGTTGAATATCTGATCAGAGGATTGGGTTACATTAAGAATATTTCCGATTTGGAGGAAGCTGTAATAACAGTTCGAAACAACGTACCCATTAAGATAAAAGATGTGGCGTTTGTAAATCTGGGTCCTGCAACACGCAGAGGAGGATTGGATAAAGAAGGCGTGGAAGCTGTGGGAGGCGTAGTTGTTGCCCGTTATGGTTCTAATCCGATGCAGGTGATTGATAATGTAAAAGAGAAAATAAAAGAAATGGAAGCAGGGCTTCCTCAAAAAGTTTTGCCGGATGGTACGGTGTCTAAAGTTTCTGTTGTACCTTTTTATGACAGGTCGGGACTGATACGGGAAACTATCGGGACTCTTGAAACAGCGCTTTCACATGAAATTCTCATTTGTATTATCGTTGTTATTGTATTGATATTCAATTTGCGAGCCTCCATAGTCATCTCTGCTGTTCTTCCTATTGCTGTGCTTTCCACTTTTATCATCATGCGGTATGTTGGCGTTGAAGCCAATATTGTAGCTTTATCGGGCATTGCCATAGCTATTGGGGTGATGGTAGACGTAGGCGTTGTTTTTGTTGAGAACATTATCCGGCACATAGAGGAAAAGGAACGAAACGAAGGAATTCCCAAAGGGAAAGCTTTCATCCATTTAATACATAAAAGCGTTAGCGAAGTATCGGGAGCTATGACTACCGCCATGTTGACTACCATCATTAGCTTTTTGCCCATCTTTGTAATGGAGGCGCAAGAGGGAAAACTTTTTAGACCGTTGGCATATACGAAGACGTTTGCCTTAATCTCGGCATTTCTGTTGGGTATTGCTCTGTTGCCAACGCTCACCTATTATATATTTTCACTCAAAGTTCCTTTAAGACGAGTGTTCCATAGGGTGATAATCAATAAAAAAGTTCTGAATTACGTGAGTATCGGAATAGCTTTGTTAATAGCCCTGTATTATCTAACGGTAGAATGGTTGCCGATGGGTACGCAAAAGGGGCTTTCTTTTAATTTCGTTTTTGTTGCGGTTTGCATTGCCTTTATATTAGCTATACTATGGGTATTGGTTGTTTATTATGAACACATTCTCCGGTGGTGCTTGGCACATAGATGGAAGTTTATGTCGATACCTTTCATTATTGTGTTTTTCGGGATTGTTATTTGGTTAGGATTTGATAAAACGTTTGGTTTTGTAGCGAAAGGAATGGAAGTTACCGGTTGGAAAACGTTCAAGCAAACAAGTTTTTGGCAGGCGTCATGCAATCGGTTTCCGGGTATCGGAGAAGAGTTTATGCCAAGTCTCAACGAAGGCTCTTTTTTGCTGATGCCCACAAGTATGCCACACACAGGCATTGAACAAAATCTGCAATATATTGAAATGTTGGATAAAAGAATTTCCAACATTCCCGAAGTAGAAATTACCGTAGGAAAATGGGGGCGTGTGAACTCTGCGCTCGATCCCGCTCCGGCTCAGATGTTTGAAAATACAATTAATTATCGCTCCGAGTATATTTTAGATAAGGACGGGCGGCGACAACGATTTAAAGTGAATCGAGGCGGAGCATTTATACTAAAAGATGGTTCAACCTACCAACCTGAAAACGGATTCCGGTTAGTTGCTGCCGACAGTTTGATTCCGGATGATTCCGGTGATTATTTCAGACAATGGCGTTCTCATATTAAGAAAGCAGAGGATATTTGGCAGGAAATTATTAATGTTTCCCATATACCGGGTGTTACCTCTTCTCCGAAGCTACAACCGATTGAAGCTCGTTTGATCATGCTGTCCACAGGGATGCGTGCGCCGATGGGATTAAAAGTTTCCGGTCCGGATCTGGAATCTATCGAGAAGGGTGGCAAAGCATTGGAAGCAGCTTTGAAAGAAGTTCCTTCCGTGTTGCCTTCTACTGTCTTTTACGATAGAGCGGTAGGTGCGCCCTATATCGAAATAAAACTGAACAGGCAAAAAATGGCGCGTTACGGCATTACTGTGGCAGATTTGCAAGAAGTCATCAATGCGGCTGTTGGAGGAATGTCGTTGACAACTACGGTGGAAGGGCGTGAACGTTTTCCGGTTCGTTTAAGATATCCCCGTGAATTAAGGGATAATCCCGAAGACTTGTCAAAGTTGATAGTTCCTACTGCAACGGGTGTGCAAATACCTTTGAAAGAAGTAGCCGATATAGAATATACCAAAGGCGCACAGATGATACAGAGTGAAAATACGTTCCTGTTGGGATATGTGATTTTCGACAAAGTAGCCGGTAAAGCAGAGGTGGACGTAGTAAAGGAAGCTGACAAAGTGCTGAGAAGAAAAATTAGTTCGGGCGAAGTCCGATTGCCTGAGGGTGTGTCTTATAAATTTGCCGGAAACTATGAACAGCAGGAACGGGCAACTAACCGCCTGTTGATAGTTATCCCTTTGAGTTTGTTGGCAATCTTGTTGGTTTTATATTTCCGGTTTAAAACGATAACCGCTTCATTCATACATTTTTCAGGCGTTTTT
>SNRY01000155.1_pt1 | contig 24797 bp, 18 predicted proteins | sample 4693421 | NCBI WGS metagenome assembly SNRY01 (sample SAMN11003215, study PRJNA524138) | termite gut metagenome | isolation source: Bacteroidetes bacterial symbionts from single cell of protist host amplifed... | host: Streblomastix strix ... | reverse complement strand
TCCATAACTCCCACTCGCTCGCTTTTTTCTTTTAATGTGGGTTGTGTACCCATCCATATAATATGGTCAATAGTCAATTCATCTCCGAAAATGATTTCTCTGTTCTCATCAATATCAACGATAGCGCTAAGTCCGGCGAACGATAAGCCGAAAAAATATAAAAATGTAGAATCTTGACGAAAACGGAACGTATTGTCTTCATAATTTAATCCTGTTTCCTCATTACCCAAAAACAATAAAACTCCTGAACCTACTGTTTTTTTCAGTAAAGTCCTACGTTGAATATATGTTTCTTTTGCAAACATGACAGATAGTGTATAATGTTATTGATGAATAACAAAGATAAACTTTTTCGCAAATAATTACAAGAGTTTCTCCCCCTATTTGAGACCCTTATTCCAAAAATCGGTTATTAAACAATGTCCATCCTAGTGTTACCCCTATATTCCATTCCCTTTTCGGTGAACTATAATGATTCACATAAGCTGAGATTACCCCAGAAAGCAATTGATATACCAAAGATATTTCTCCCATATATGCAAACCGAGAGAAAGCTTTTCCGTAATAAGCCTTATTAATGGAATTTCGTTCTATTGGAAAGATAGGAAGAAAACCATAAGCTTCCGCACGCACATGCAATTTATCAGTTAAATGATAAATTGGTTTTATTCCACCGGCAACAAACTGATTGGCACGAAAAGCCTCATTATAAGTAATCATACTGTGAGAAGTTGGAGTAAATTCTCCGGCTTGTAGTAACGTTGCCGTATGATTCTCCGAAAAATTTTTGGATGCATAAAGAAGTTTCACATTCCATCCGACTGTATATTTAGAGGTTATTTTATAATAAGATTCCCTTTGATAAGACAATTGTAACCACGTATGTTCTTTTTTATAAAAATCTTTATTGTTCGATAGTTTCAACCCCGGACGAAATCTTTCCTCTCCGGTATATATTTGAGCTGTCAAAGCCTCCGAATAACCTTTCGTAGCATACTGACGACTATCTAAAGTACTTCCATTAAAACTGATGGAACCGCCTAACAATAAATAATCGCTTTCATCGTACCTGTCCTTGCTGAAATCAATCACATTATCCTGAAAATAACTGTCTTTTAGCTGTCCATACGTAACACCGAATTCGGCTTTTTGACTTTGGAGAAATGGCGTCGCCAACAATAACTTCGCAAAATATTCTTCTTTCTTCACAAAAGCAGGTTTGGGATTACGATTGAATAATTTTTCCTTTTTGAAATAATCAAAAGAATTTGCAGAAGAAATAAAACGAAAAGATTTGGGTATCTCCGAATTAATATCAACTCTTGCCATGAATTGAAAATTGTTATAAATCTTGCCGATTTGTCCATCTAAAATGAATTCTTTTGAATAATAATGGAGGTCTTGATAACCGGCTCCCAAATAAATTTGATTTGAATTAGTTGTCGAAACGCTCCCTCCAATATATACGGAAAGTTCGTTTTTCATCTTCACATCTAAATATAAATCGTAATTCTTTTCTAAAGGATTATACTTCGTTTGCGGGATAATTTCGGAAAAGGCATTACCAGAAAGTAACCGGAAATACCCTCGCTTTAAATCTTCATAAGTAAATACTTCATCGGCGTCCTTTCGAAATTCTTTTTTAATGTATTCCTGTTGATACAAATTAGCCCCTTGAATGTAAATATGCTTGAAATGTAATTCGGGAAAACTATTCCGGTAAGCATTTCGTCGGGCAGAGAGGCTATCCGCATCAACCCGTCGCGAAATGCGCTTTTTGATAGAATCCATCATTGCCATAGTACGATCATAACCTTTCCGACTCAGTTCTTCCAATTTCTGAAAATCAAGCAAACCTACATCACTGCAATCAAAAGTCAGGAGGATTCCTAACGAATCGGGCAACTCATAATTACTTCTGTCCATTATCATGTTGTTAAGTTGCCCCATCAGATTGTCCTCTTCCGCCTCCGTACGTTCGTCGGCTACTATGCTTCCAATAATAATGTCCGGTTTAAAATCATTTATCATCACATCTGAGGGAAAGTTATTGTACAATCCTCCGTCGTAAGCTAACCTACCGTTTATCCTAATGGGTTTGAACACAAGCGGAAAACTCATAGAAGCACGAACGGCATCTCCTAAATTTCCTTCTCTCATAATCACCGGTTTTTTAAGATACGTATCCGAAGCCACACAGCGAAAGGGCACAAACAATTTATCAAAATCTCCTTCACATGCTGCAGTAGATCCTGCATAAAGTTCGAGAAAAACGAGATTCATCTGTATCGGATTTACCACACTAATAGGAAGAAGTTGCGGTTTTTTCGTCTTCGATGGGTCTTTCAAAGAGAGAGAAGCACTGTATAATTCGGGAGTAAATGAGTTTTCCCTGAAATAATACATATACTTCCTTTCTATCTCACCGGAATACCAAAGTTTAAAATCGTCTGAACTGAACAAATTTGTCATTTCTTGGGTTGTATACCCCATAGCATACAATGAGCCTATGATGGCTCCAATAGAAGTGCCTGCAATATAGTCAATAGGAATATGATTCTCTTCCAAAGCACGAATAATTCCTATGTGTGTTAATCCTTTAGCACCACCACCACTTAGCACAAGTCCCACCCGCTGAGCTTGCAAAACCGGAAATGACAATAAATAGAAAAACAAAAATAGAAGAATTTTCTTCATAGAAGGGAGATACGTAAAGGATTTTGTTAAATAACGCTCAAATGTATAAATTTGTTTTGGATTTTATATCCGGTATATTACATACGATTTACACAACCGACACGGTCCGTATCCCTTAATTTTACATTGTTTCTATCAACGATATTGTTAAATTAATATAGGTAATTCATTATTCTGTTTTCGGGTGGGCAAACCCCACCCCTACGGTAACATTGGGTAATTCTCTTATCCGATTAACTCAATGCTTCTTTTCACAAACCTGTTCAACGCTTCTCCTTTCAGCATATTATTCTGTAACAAAGCCAAATCCACAAGCTGACGAAGCAGTTCATTCTTTTCGGCATATTCTGCAAAAGCAGACTCTTTCTTTTTCTTAAGTTCGTCCCATTTTTTATCTAAATCCTTCAATTCATCTTTTTCAGCCGTAGGGATATCTTCGTCTTTTTTATCGTCCTGTTTCTTTCTTAGTTGGTCGCGAGATTTACTTACTTCGTCTATTTCCGATTGTATGGGAGCTATGATAGAAGCACATTCCTTTTCTTCATCTGCCAAAATGTCTTTAATAAGTTTATGGTCGGAGTTAAGGACAAAATTCATCATATCGGGCATTTCGCCGTAGAAGCTCATCCCGGGTTGGATATTAGCCATATCTTTCATGCGACGCATATATTCACTTTGAGTAATGATTACCGGAGAACTATTCTCACCCATTGTTTCCGTTATCACTGTAAATTCTGCTTTTTCCACCTTAGGTAATTGACTTTTGAAAGCCGAACATAAAGCCTCTTCTTTATCTTTTTCAAGTGATTTACCTTTCTTATCTTCTTTCACGATAAGGTTGTCCACCACATCGCTATCCACGCGTGTAAAGCGACATTTCTCAAATTTTTGTTCCAGTCTGCTTAACAAAGCTATATCCAACTGTCCGTCCATCAACAATACATTGTAACCCTTGTTTACGGCAGCGTCTATATAAGTATATTGCTCGTCTTTGTTAGTAGCATACAGATAGATAAAATTACCATCTTTATCTTTTTGGCTCTCTTTAATCAATGTGTCGTACTCCTCATACGTATAAAATTTCCCGTCTGTGTCTGCAAACAAAGCAAACTTCTGCGCTCTATCATAGAAATCGTCTTGGGTCAGCATACCGTAATGGATGAATATTTTCAAATCATTCCATTTTCCTTCAAATTCCTTGCGATCGGTCTTAAAAATAGACTGCAAGCGGTCGGATACCTTTTTAGAAATGTGAGAAGAGATTTTCTTTACATTCGAATCGCTTTGCAAATAAGAGCGCGACACGTTTAACGGAATATCCGGAGAATCTATTACCCCGTGGAGCAAAGTCAAGAAATCTGGCACAATCCCCTCCACCGAATCGGTTACATATACCTGATTACAATAAAGCTGAATCTTGTTCTTATTGATGTCGAAGTTGCTTTTTACCTTTGGAAAATAAAGAATACCCGTCAAATTAAATGGAAAATCAACATTCAAATGTATCCAGAATAACGGTTCGTCAGACATTGGGTAAAGATCGCTATAGAACTTCTTGTAATCCTCCTCTTTCAATTCGCTTGGTTTGCGAGTCCATGCCGGATTTGTTTCGTTGATAACATTATCTTCCTCCGTTTCCACTTGCTTACCGTCTTTCCATTCTTTCTTCTTGCCAAAAGCTATCGGTACGGGTAAAAAACTACAATATCTCTTCAACAAAGTTGAAATGCGAGACTCTTCCAAAAATTCTTTGCTTTCATCATCTATATAAAGAATGATGTCCGTTCCCCTGTCGGTTTTATCCACATTTTCTATTGAGAACTCAGGACTACCGTCACAACTCCATTTCACAGCCTGTGCACCCTCTTGATAGGATTTGGTTATAATCTCTACCTTTTTCGAGACCATAAAGGCAGAATAAAATCCTAAACCGAAATGACCAATAATAGCGTTAGCATCGTTTTTGTACTTTTCCAAAAAATCATTAGCCCCCGAAAAAGCTATCTGATTGATATACTTGTCTATTTCCTCCGCTGTCAGTCCGATACCCCGATCAGAAACGGTAATAGTATCTTCTTTCAACGAAACCTGGATTTTTAACTCTCCCAATTCCCCTTTAAATTCGTTCAACGAAGCGAGCGTTTTGAGTTTCTGCGTAGCATCCACTGCATTAGATACGATTTCTCTCAAAAAAATCTCATGATCACTGTACAAAAACTTTTTTATGATGGGGAAAATATTCTCTGTACTTACCCCGATATTACCTTTCTGCATAGCCAACAATATTTTATTATTAAATAATATTTTCTCTCTTCGAGAGAATCACAAAAAAAATGCCAACCCATAGAGGCTGACATTTTGGCTTATTTTCCAAAACAGGAAATACACAAACTTATTTCGCCACTCTCTCCAACCACTTCAACATGGTAAACATGGTAATCATCGAAATGGAACAAGCTACAACAAAGACCGTCCAAGTCATCCAAACAGGAATAGACTCATAAAGAACGGCTCCAATGAAGAGCAATTGATTTCCAACAGCCGTTGCGCCTAACCATCCCCCTTGCATGACTCCCTGATATTTGGGAGGAGCCACTTTTGACACAAACGAAATACCTAATGGAGATATATACAATTCAGCAAAAGTAAGTATCAAATAAGTAACTATCAATAACCACGGTGTTAGTTTTACCGGTGACGAACCTAAAGCAACTACTTCTTCATGCAACGGAAGCCCGCCAAAATAGGCGCCGGCAGCCATCACTACGTATGCTGTAGCGGCGATACCCATACCCAACGCTATTTTCTTAGGGGTAGATGGCTCTTTACCACGAGCGCGCTGCCAACCGAAAAGACCCATTACAACAGGAGTAAGGCATACTACAAAGAATGGATTCAGTGACTGAAACAACTCTACAGTAATATTTTTTCCGAAAATGACCAAATCCGTATATTCTTTGGCAAAAAAAGTAAGGGTCAATCCGTTTTGATGGAAAGAAAACCAAAAAAAGATGACCACGCCAAACACTGCTATTAAGGCATATATTCGTTGTTTGATTTCTTTGGTATCTATATCAGTTGTTTTGAGATTAGATTTGGCAACAACCTTTTTACTCGGATCGGGAAAACGTTTTTTGTTGGACAGATAAATGAACAAAGAAATACCCATCGCTATGATTGCCACTGCAAAAGCATAATGAAAACCAGTGGTGAAAACATTCAGATAATCGGCGGCAAAGGTAGAATAGTCCGTTATCGCAGTGGTTGACGCCTCATTTGCAAGTGTACCGAATGTGTCCATTGCCTCAGGAGTAAGCGTGCCACTCAATTGTCCGTGACAAAGAGCAGGAAGAGCTGCATTATACGCATATCCATGAACGGCAAGCCACCAATTGCGTACACCCACTGCAGCCCAAGGGGCAAAAATAGCGCCAACATTAATAAACATATAAAAAAGCGAAAAACCGGAATCACGCATTTTACTGTATTTCTCATCATCATACATTTGACCTACCAAAGCCTGTAAATTACCCTTAAAAAGCCCGTTACCGAAGGCAATAACGAATAGTCCCACACATGAAATCGTTAAAAACAATTTTGGGCTGGAAACAGGCGTTGGCGAAGGAATAGCCAAGATAAGATACCCCAACGACATAAATATAAGCCCTGCAAGAATAACCCCTTTGTAATTTCGTGTTTTATCGGCAATCACTCCACCGACGAAAGCAAGAATATAAATGGAGAAGTAGAAGATTGAGTAAATAATACCCGCATCCGTACCGTTCAAACCGAATTTGGCTTGGAGAAAAAGTACCAAAATAGCCATCATTGTATAAAAGCCAAACCGTTCTCCCATATTTGCTAATGCGGCGGCTATCAATCCTTTGGGGTGTTTCTTAAACATAATTAGATATATTAAAATTAATTGTTCTTTAAAAAATCAAGATATATAAACAAAAATGATCCATCTTGCTTCTACAACATTTTTTTAATTTCTTCTTCCAAATTCTTATCATTCTCACCACGAATACTAAGTTCATTCTTTCGATTTATCAAAAAATAGGTAGGCGCTTGTTGTACATTGTATAGGACAACGGAGTTAGAATAGATACCGTTGACCTCCCGCACACAAATCCACGGCAAGTTGCTTGCAGACGTCTTCCAGAAATGCTCGTTGGCGTCCAATGAAACCTGATATATTTCCAATCCTTTATCTGCATATTTGTTGTATAATTCGCGCAATACATAATTGTGAGAAACTCCCACTTCACTTTGGAAAACAGTGAAATCGAGTAATATTACTTTTCCTTTTAAATCTGTCAACCGGCGTTGATTTCCCTCAATATCTTTTAAGTTAAGGTCTATTACTCCTACTTCTGAAACTTTATCTTCGGGAAAATCAATAATTTGTTCTTTGGGAGGACGCGTATTTTTCATTCCTTTTATCACTAAATTATACAGATTCTTTGAACGAACAGCATCGGGATAAAAAGTATTCAATTGGGTTGCCACAACGGCAAAACATTTTACATCTTCTTTATTATCCAACGGGTTAAATATCAAACGATTATTTACATTTTGGAACAAAGCAAAGTAAGTGGAAGCCGTATTAGGCATTGCATAAATATAGTTTGTCTTAATGTCCTCCTTATACTCTTTCAAGAGAGCAGCAACATACGTTTCAAAATCCACGTTATTTATCTCGCCCGCTTGTACTTTCTTAATAAACTTATTCACCTCATTTTGCAAACGGATTTGCTTCAAAGTAATTTCTTTGATTCTACGGCTGTTTTCCGACCCTTTTACGCTGTAATTCGTCGAAAATTCGGGATAAGAAGCCTTTATACAGATAGCTTCGGTGGAATCAACAGAAAAATTAATGATTTTATTTTCTATTCTTAAACGATAAAACTCGGGACATTCCGGACGGGGTTGCTTAAAATCAAATGTCCCTTTATTTTTTAATTTAACCGAATCAAGCAGGCTTATCCCCTCTAACAAAGAAGCTTCCAAATAAAGCGTTTTTCCTGTCGCATCGGAGACCTCGCCCGTTACATGGAAATTAAGACCGGAATCGCAGGCATTTAATAGTAAAATCAGAAAGATTACTAAATAGAGTCTCTTCATAAGAGTTGTTTTATGCAGCAAATATACATAATAAAAAAATCATTTTATCCTCAAAATACCGGGTTAGTAAAAGATATTTTCCTCTCACTTCTCTCTTTCAACGTATCCCAATATTTCTCCTTTCTCTAGCATTTCCCCTTGTTTACAGCAAATTTCCACAACCCGTCCTCCAAAACCTGTTTTAATTTCCTCATATCCCCAGATCGTAACGATATAGCAAAATACGTCTTCTTCTTTATATTTTTTCCCCACAAAGGGAGCCTGCGAAGGACTTACCACATCAATCTCCCAAAGTACTTGCCCTTTTGCCGTAGCAATCAGTGGTTCTGCTTTCGCACGTTTATACTTTCTCAATTCTTCTGCCGAAAATCCCCGACTACTGCATAAAGCTACATCCTTAGCGCGTTGCAATTCATCTTCAAACCGTTTCTTTGCAACCCCGGATTTATAATCTCTATATTGACGGTCGTGCATAGCTAATTCAAACAACTCTTCTTCGTCTTCCCCGAAATCCCAGCCGTTTTCTCTCATCTCTTTCCGATACGCATCCAACTCATCCGGGTAATTTTTTTGGGGATCCTCGTCGCTAAACTCAAACCCTTTGACATGTGCCAATTCGATTATTTCGGGATCCAGGACACCGGGAAGTTTTCCATCTTTACCTAAAATCATACCCCACGTATGGTTATCTATCATCGTCCAACGCTCTTCTCCTTTTATAGAAGCCATTACATTCATCAAAGCCACATTTTTCACGTATTGGCTGAAAGGAGTAACCAAAGGAGGATAACCCAGCTTAGGCCACACATATTCCACTTCCTCAAAAAGCATCAACAATAAATCGTCAAGACTAAGCGCAGCACGATTGCTATTCTGCAATATCATATTGATACCCGAATGTACTCCTTTCAAATCCGCCATCATCGAACCCATCATGCCACCCGGCAATCCCGAACTCAACAAAAGAGAAGACGTATGCTTATTGGTCGGATCAATAAAATATCCCAAGAAATCATCCATAAACTCTTGCGTCATGGCGCGCACTTTCATATACGCTTTCATGTTAATCTCAGGAACCCAGAAACCTTTATCCTTCAACATGGCTTGTACTGATATGACATCCGGATGAACCTTTCCCCATGACAAGGGTTCCATAGCCACATCAATAATATCCGCGCCATTTTCGCAGACCTCCAAAATAGAAGCAGGAGAAAGTCCCGGACCCGAATGTCCATGATACTGAACAATTATTTCCGGATACTTTTCCTTAATTGCCTTTGTCAGACGTCCCAACATACCCGGGCGACCGATGCCCGCCATATCTTTCAAGCAAATTTCTTTTGCTCCCATTTCAACCAATTTGTCGGCAACAGAGACGTAATATTCTACTGTGTGTACAGGAGAATGAGTGATACAGAGCGTTGCTTGCGGTATCATTCCTCCTTCGATAGCATATTTGATAGAAGGAATAATATTGCGTACATCATTCAATCCGCAAAAGATACGGGTAATATCCACCCCTTGGGCGTACTTCACCTTGTACATCAAGCGACGTACGTCTCCAGGAACAGGATACATACGAATCCCATTCAAACTTCGATCTAACATTTGCGTTTGAATGCCTGCTTCATGAAATGGTTTGGTAAATGCTCGAACAGCTTCATTCGGGTTTTCCCCATACAAAAGGTTCACTTGTTCAAAAGCTCCACCGTTAGTTTCTACCCGAGCAAAACAATCCATTTCAATAATTAATGGAGCCACTCGTTCCAATTGATCTTTTCGGGGTTGATATTTCCCCGAAGACTGCCACATATCCCGGTAAACAAGGGCGAATTTTATTTCTCTTTCCATTACGCTACTTTTTGAATAATACAGTGTTCAAAATCAGTTTATTAATATTTGTAAATTTTATTGGTTTGGACTATAAAAGTAGGTAATATTTTTTAAAAAACAAAAAAGAAAGAAAAATAAAATGATTATTCGTAATAATCTCTAAATTGATTTTTATAAGCCTTCGGAGCGATCATCAATCTATCAAAGAGATTTCTCCCAAAGTATCTGCGATTACATTTATAAGCTGAGTTTGACGAAAGAAAGAAAATCCAAAAGGGGGCATTGTTAAACTAATATAGGTAATTCATTATTGAGTTTTAGAAACAGTAATTTTAAGGATTTCTCAATCATGTGTTGAGCTTTGCTGTAGCACTTTCTCTTTCGTTTGAATCTTGCCAAATAATGTCTGATTCTACTGTTGTATCCTTCAACAGTGAAATTCTCTGCCTTTGTCTGCAGATGTTTTTCCTTCGGGATAAAAGTTTCGTAGCTTTTCCAATAATCCGAACTATAGAACGATACGGGAATATCCCTTATTTCTTCCCAAAGCCTGAGTCCTGTTTGAGTAGAACGATTTACGCAGACAAACGAGATAAACCGCTTTCCAAATCTGCAGGCGGCAATCCAGATCCAACAGCAGTTTTTTTTGAAACCACAGACCTGTGCATCTCATCGAGTTCCATACATTTAACATTTTCGTATTCTTTGGCAAATCCACTTGAGATCCCCATTTCTTGACCCAGGCGTAAACCATTCCATAACTGATTGGTAACAGGCGACCTGTTGCCCGGAAACCCAGTCCTTCCAAATACAGCTTCAATGCCTTGAAAGATTATTGTGATTTTCATATACAAAAATAATTCACTTCGAACCTGATGCCAAAGTATTATATCAGCATACTTTTTACATCACCACCAATACACGGACGTGGGTGTGCCTACTCCCTTTCCAGCACCAAATCAACCGTCTCCTTTATTCCTTCAAAACCACTTTTAGAAGAAAGTTCAAACGTAAGAATCGTCTTGACATCTGCCGTTGATTTCACGTTGACTTTCAACACCAACGAAGTTCTAAATACATTATTTTTAAAATCCAGAATCCCTTTTCCTATATTCTCAGGAATAGAAACCACATTCTCGTCGTATGGGACAATATCAATAGAAAGCTGTTCTTTTTTCTCATAAACCAGAAAAGAACTTAACCCATATCCGTTTCCGTATAGTTTCATATTAAAATACAACTCATCCCCGAAACTCAAAACCGGCAAATCGTCGGAGTTATCGCAATAATTATTCTTTTCGTTATTGTTTAAATAAAGTTCTGTTATCTTAATAGTGGGCGTGTCGCTATTCGACAGTTTCAAACTTATTCCTGTTTTAACTGTTTCAGCATGCCCTTTGGAAGAAAGATAAAAAAGAATAGCCGCTTCGTTTACTACATCTGTTATCGTAACTTTTATCTCTAAATTAGTCCTGCGTATCCCATCTTTAAAAGCCAACATCCCTTCTTCGGGCTTACTGATAGTATTGGATATCACTTCTTCATTAAATCCAATGGCAAAGGAAAAAAAAATTCCCGATTCTCTTTCCTCCGGTAACAGTTCCTTTCCTTCTTGAACGAGAAAACGAGACAAATCAACCTTTTTTCCCCTCAAATCCAATTCAATAATCAACTCGTCGCCAACAGTTAAATCCGGCAATTTATCTATCTTATTGCGATAATTAATATCCTCGTCATTTACGTATAGTTTTACGATTTCAATGGTTGGCATGTCGTCGTTTGAGGTATCGCAACCTGCAAACAAAAACGGTAGAAACAAAAACAACCACTTCTTCATACCTCTATAAGTTATAATTAGGAAACTCCCGATACATACCATCTATATAACTTTTCCACTCCCTCCTCTATCTCCATTGTGTGATGCCAACCCAAAGCATGCAACTTGGAAGGGTCGGTTAACTTACGCATCGTTCCATCGGGTTTATTACCGTTGAACAATATCTTTCCTTCATAACCCGCCACTTTTGCAATTAAATCTGCCAAAACCTTGATACGAATTTCTTTCCCCGTACCAATATTAATATGACAATTACGAATTTCTTTCCCCTTTCCTTTCAAATCGCTAAAACTAATATGTTCCATGATATAAACACAAGCATCAGCCATATCTTCACTCCAAAGAAACTCCCGCAACGGCTTACCTGTTCCCCATAGCTCAACGTGCGTAGAAGTAACACCATATTTTTCTAATGTATGGAGAATATCCTCCCGACTACTTCCTCCTTGAATACTTTCTATGGAACGCCTGTTCAAATCTTCCCTTACGGTCTCCCAATCATCTCTTTTCAAACAATTGGCCAATCGAATTTTACGTATCATCGCCGGAAGAACATGACTACGCTCCAAATCGAAATTATCGTAAGGACCGTATAAATTGGTAGGCATTACCGCCAGATAATCGGTTCCATATTGAAGATTAAAACTTTCGCATATTTTTAAACCGGCAATCTTGGCAATGGCATACGGTTCGTTGGTATATTCCAAAGGAGAAGTGAGCAACGCTTCTTCTTTCATCGGCTGCTGAGCCTCTTTGGGATAAATACAAGTACTACCGAGAAATAAAAGTTTCTTTACACTATGACGATGACTCTCTCCAATGATATGCTGCTGAATCTGTAGATTCTCGTATATAAAATCCGCTCTATACGTATTGTTAGCCATAATACCACCCACACGGGCAGCTGCTAAAAAAACATATTCCGGCTCTTCTTCATCGAAAAAAACTTTAACGGCAGCGCCGTCCAGCAAATCCAATTCCTTATGAGTCCTCCCTGTCAGATGCGTATATCCTTTCTTTTGCAAGTTATCCCAAATAGCAGAACCCACCAAACCACGATGACCAGCCACATATATCTTAGCATCCCTGTTCATAAAAACTAAATCTTAGAGACGCTATCCATATCATGGCGGACCATTATTTTCACGAGTTCTTGGAAACTTGTTTTAACGGGATTCCACCCTAACAACGTTTTAGCTTTTGTCGGGTCACCCAAAAGTTGTTCCACTTCAGCAGGACGGAAATAATTTGGGTCAACTTCTATCAATGTTTTTCCTGTAGCCGCATCTATTCCCTTTTCATGGATGCCTTCGCCTTCCCAACAAAGACATATACCCGCTTCGGTAAAAGCAAGCGTACAAAACTCACGCACGGTATGCATTTCACCCGTAGCAATTACAAAATCTTCAGGAGTTTCATGCTGAAGTATAAGCCACATACACTCCACATAATCCTTAGCATAGCCCCAATCGCGACGAGCATTCAGATTTCCCAAATAAAGCTTGTCCTGCTTTTTCAAACGAATACGCGAAGCAGCTAAGGTAATTTTACGTGTAACAAATGTCTCACCACGTCGCTCGCTTTCATGATTGAAAAGAATACCGTTAACGGCATACATACCATAACTCTCGCGATAATTCTTCGTAATCCAAAACCCATATTGCTTTGCTACCCCGTAAGGTGAACGGGGATAAAAGGGGGTTGTCTCCTTCTGGGGAACTTCCTGCACAAGACCATACAACTCCGAAGTAGAAGCCTGATAAATACGTGTTTTTTTTTCCATACCCAAAATACGTACAGCTTCCAGTATTCGTAATGTTCCTATTGCATCAGTCTCCGCCGTATATTCAGGTACATCGAAACTCACTTTCACATGACTTTGAGCGCCCAAATTATATATCTCGTCAGGCTGAACCTGCTGAATGATGCGAATTAAGGAACTACTATCTGTCAAATCTCCATAATGCAAGCTAACAGTGCGCTTTTGCTTCATGTCACGCACCCATTCGTCAAAATACAAATGCTCGATACGCCCTGTATTGAAAGAAGAAGAACGCCGTAGAATACCATGAACCTCATATCCTTTTTCTAACAGAAACTCAGCAAGAAACGAACCGTCCTGTCCTGTAATACCCGATATTAATACCTTTTTCATAAACAACCATAAGATAAACACAACTATTTTCTATAAGGAAAAGTACTATACACCACCTCTAATTCAAGCTTGTCTTTATTTCCTCCTTTTAACTTAGCATATCCCGGACTCATATCATGATGAATGCTAATAACAGTTTCACTGCCCGTACTAGCGCTACTTTCGCTATATATCTTCACCGGAACCAACAAAACATGATTCCATTTATTCTCCTTCTCCCATGCTTCTTCTTTCTCCTTGCTCCAATTGCCACCAGCAGCTTTTTTAGCTTCAGCTTTTTCCGTTATACAGGCATTGACAAGCCTTACTATATTACTGAAAACATATTGATTTGTACTTGTATTCCGTCTTGAAAAATAAGAAGTCGTATTATCCGTCAATTTATTCTCTTCAAAGAAATTTTTCATTTCCTTTTCGCGCACCAACAAAAGAGCAGTGGGGGGATTCAACGCAAACGCATCCTCACTCCTCTGGGCGTAATGTGTAAAGACCAACTTTACGGAATTGATGGTATCTCGCTCCAGATCATCGGCAATCTCCTGCATAGGAAGCGTTACCTGCGTAAAAATACCCGCAGGAGATTTTACATAAGTCCAATCCGTTTCCTTTGCTTTCTCTTCCAACTGAGGAGAATTCTCAAAATGATTCACTTGGATCACCTCTTTAGTCGATGCAAAGGCGGTAGCAGCATAATATAAAGAATCTTCCCCATTTTCATTCTTTTTCAAATTATTCCCCAAACTATCTTTATAATGCGCCCTGAAGCGGATATTAAGTTGCATCTTTTCAATGTCCAACACCGTCCCATCACTGTTTTCACTCCTTACATAAATACCTTTGAAAACATTATCTATAAACGATTGAGCATTCTTAAAATACTCCGGATGCTCCCTGTTCAATCGATAAACTCTCTCTCCGAACTCTTTGGAAAGCGGTACGCTTATCTGCCAATATGTATCAGCCTCCTTGCTCACAGAAAGGTCAACTGCTGTATATGCCTTTCTCCCTATAAATTTATTCGGATTGTAATATCCCTCTGCTTCCGGTTTCACATCGGTATAATGATATTTTTCCAAATTCCTCTCCAATTCATAAACACTCATACTACAAATATTCAAAGAATCCCCGAAATAAGAATCATACAAAAACACCATTTCTGCTGAAACGATGGAATCTCCCGCCATGATACCTTTAGGGTTTTCCTCTGTGCTCACCGATGGAAAGCGGAAATCATCTGTACAATTCAGTTGAGTCATAAATTCGGCCTCATACGTTCCGAATAGAGGATCAGTAAATTTACCCAAATAACCCATACTTGTTTTAGCATAAACCGGTCCTGAAAGAACAGATTCGGTAGTTGCTCCATATACTCTTGATTCTGAAACAATTTTATCCCCATCAGGTAACATATTCAACCCTAAACCTCCTGTATTGTCATCACATCCGAAAACGGAGAAAAACACCACTCCTCCCAACAACAAGTATTTAATCTTCATATCATTAAATATCAATGGTAGCTCGTTCCCATAAATTCAAAATCCAATTCTGCAATATACAGAAAACTATATTTAATCTACTTAAGTAAACAATTCCGAGAGACACGCTTTACTCATCCATTTTTAATCTTTTTTCTCCCAAATTCTCTCATAAAAAGCGTCACAAGCTTCTGCATATTCCTCAACACTCCGTACGTAATCCAAAACAGGTTTACCATTCTCACGAGCATACTCCATAATTTCCCCGTCCACACGTTCGCTGTTTTGTACAATACCGTCACAATAATGAATAGCATGTTTAAAAAGCATTGCATGACTCACTTTCTTTCCATTGATCATTACCATATCTTTTTTATGGATACCTCTCAACATCAATTTAGAAGCAAACTCCTCACTAAAATTATTTACAAAAGCATCCTCATACACAGACATAACCACTTTGGCATCTCGAAACGACGGGTCGTCCTTATAAGCTTTTTTAATATAAAGCGGAGCCACAGCCGCCATCCACCCGTGACAATGTATCACGTCAGGATACCAACGCAATTTCTTTACCGTTTCCAATACTCCTCTGACATAAAAAATCGCTCTACTTTCATTATCCTCATATTCCTGCCCCTTTTCGTCTCGCGTTTGCAAGCGATCTTGGAAATAATCGTCGTTATCAATAAAATATACTTGCATACGGGCAGACTGAATAGAAGCTACTTTTATAACAAGCGGATGATCGGTATCGTCAATAATGATATTCATTCCCGAAAGGCGTATTACTTCATGCAATTGATTCCTGCGTTCATTAACATTCCCCCATTTCGGCATAAACGTTCTAATTTCCTTCCCTCTTTCCTGAATTACCTGTGGTAGAGTTCTTCCCATATTAGCCATTTCCGATTCCGATACATAAGGAGTAATTTCCTGCATGATAAATAAAACCTTTTTGATTTTCGTCATGATCAAACCCTTGTCAATAATATTTCACAAAGATAATAATAAAAAACAACAGTCTGTTAAACTTTTAACAAACAAAAACTAACAAAGCCACTCTAAACCTTTACCTATTAAATGTATTGACTACTCCATGCCTGATATACTCGTAGTCTATTCCTGATTCCTTTCCCCTTCCATCACAGTGGAGTTGCATTCTTCCACCAACTGCCTGGGGGATTCGTCCATGCAGACAACCGGATGGTCCTCGGGACGTGTGTATACATCCGGCACCTGTTCCATGTGCGCTACAAATTCGACGTTCGCTTTGGGAGGGATTACCCAATCTTGTACTTTCCAAGGCTTAAGTTCGTTTTTTTTTATAGCTTCCTCACAGAAACATAAACCCGTTCTGATGTCGGCTTGGCAAAATGGACAGTTCGTTCGGCATCCTCTTCCAAGCAAGCCTGATTGCCTTTGACGGCTAAAAGGTAATCGCCTCCCTTGTCTATTATCCTGGCGGCGATGTCCCGCTGACAGCCCGTCGCATCCATGGTAACCAAGCATCCTTTGACCGCTAAAACATCCAATAAATGATCTTTTCTTCTATCCACGCGTGGATCTGTCAACTCTGTAAAAATAACTAATCGATGTTTGCATAACTCGTTTTTTATATAAGCGGAGGATTCAAATCTTTAGTACTTAAAATTTGTTATAAATAATTTAAGATGCGGTTGCCCTGACGGCAAACCCAGCTGCTCTATGCCTTTCTTCACCTGAAAACGGTGAGCAATCATTGCTACCGATTCGTTACTGTTGTAATAAACGGTTAATACACGTTCACGAAATTCTTTTGAATAAAATTTTCTTTCTCGCCTGATCATAATTATACTACATTTTTACGGTATGTATTTAGTAAAGCCATTTCAGGACAAGACAGTGAATGAGGGTAGAATGTTACTTGTCGGATTACTGAAGAAAGAAATCTCAACGCTATATTTTGGCACTCTTTTTGCTTTTATGTAGTAAGATTTTTGATTATTATTAATAATAGCCTAAATTTGTACAAGTTCTATACACCTGTCAAATTGACGTAGTAATATAAAAATGCTGTATAATGACAGATAGTTGTTCAAAAAAACCTATGAAGAAAAGTAGTGAAGAAAGAAATATCGCAGTGATAACCAACTTGGAAGGAAACAAGGAAGAAGTAGTTGACATAAAGGTGGGGGATGATTTGCCGATATTGCCACTTCGTAATATGGTGTTGTTTCCGGGAGTGTTCATGCCTATTTCCGTAGGTAGAAATTCATCGCTTAAACTTGTTCGTGAAGCGGAGAAAAAGACTACGTTTATTGCGGTGATATGTCAAAAATCAGCGCAGACAGATAACCCTGCTTTTGATGATTTACATCCGATAGGAACTATTGGAAAGATTGTTCGTATATTGGATATGCCTGACAATACGACAACAATCATTATTGAAGGGGTGAAACGTGTGGAACTGAAAGAGATAACGGACACTCGTCCATATATGCGCGGCAAAGTGGAATTACTTAACGACGAACTGCCTGCTGAAAATGATAAAGAATTTGTCGCTTTGGCAGAGGCATGCAAAGATTTGACGATACGTTATATCAAAACTTCCGATTCCATGCATCAGGATTCTGCGTTCGCCATCAAGAACATAGATAACCACATGATATTGGTTGACTTTATTTGTACCAATCTTCCACTCAAGAAAGATGAGAAAATAGAACTCCTTCATATCAACTCTTTGCAACAACGTGCATACCGCTTATTGGAGATTTTAAATAAAGAAGTACAGCTGGCAGAAATAAAGTTGACCATTCAGATGCGTGCAAGAGAGGATATAGACCAACAACAACGCGAGTACTTTTTACAACAGCAGATAAGAACCATTCAAGATGAATTAGGCGGTGGCGGACAAGAACAAGAAATAGAGGAAATGCGCGAGAAGGTGGAAAAGATGAAATGGAACACTGACATAAAAGCAACATTCCTCAAAGAGTTGAGCAAATTGGAAAGAACCCATTCACAGTCGCCGGATTATAGCGTTCAATTGAATTATTTGCAAACAATGCTTAATTTGCCCTGGGGGGTATATACAACCGACAATTTGAATTTGAAAACTGCCGAAAGGACGTTGAACAGAGATCATTACGGGTTGGAGAAAGTAAAAGAGCGTATTTTGGAACACCTTGCCGTATTAAAATTAAAAGGTGATATGAAATCTCCCATTATTTGCTTGTACGGTCCTCCGGGAGTAGGAAAAACATCCCTGGGAAAATCTGTTGCTTCTTCGCTGAAACGAAAATATATCCGTATGTCTTTGGGCGGCGTACATGATGAAGCAGAAATTCGCGGACATCGTAAAACTTACATTGGGGCTATGCCGGGGCGTATTATTAAAGGGCTGATTAAAGCCGGGGCATCTAATCCGGTTTTTATTCTTGATGAAATAGACAAAATAAATTCCGACAGTCACGGCGACCCTTCATCAGCTTTATTGGAAGTGCTCGATCCGGAACAAAATAATGCCTTTCACGATAATTTTTTGGATGTGGACTATGATTTGTCTAAAGTCATGTTCATTGCAACGGCAAATAATTTGAATACCGTTCCTCTTCCCTTGTTAGATCGTATGGAATTGATAGAAGTGAGTGGCTATATCACTGAGGAAAAAGTAGAAATAGCTCGCAAGCATCTTGTACCGAAAACATTGGAGGCAAACGGAATCAGTAAAACCGATATAAAAATCCCAAAAGATACGTTGGAAGCCATTATCGAATCGTATACCCGTGAAAGTGGCGTGCGTGAATTAGAGAAAAAAATAGGGAAAATTTTGCGGAAATCAGCACGTCAATATGCTACTGACGGTTATTTTGCAAAAAATGAAATAAAACCTGAAGACTTGTATGATTTTTTAGGTGTTCCGGAATATGCGCGCGACAAGTATCAAGGAAATGAATATGCTGGTGTAGTTACCGGATTGGCGTGGACGGCTGCCGGAGGTGAGATCTTATTTGTGGAAACAAGTCTCAGCCGTGGAAAAGGGGGGCAATTGACATTGACCGGAAATTTAGGAAATGTGATGAAAGAATCGGCGATGTTAGCATTTGAATATATCAAAGCCCACGCTTCACAATTGGATTTGGATGAAAATGTTTTTGATAATTGGAACATTCATATTCATGTACCCGAAGGAGCGATACCTAAAGACGGTCCTTCGGCTGGAATCACGATGGCTACTTCCTTAGCATCGGCATTAACACAACGAAAAGTAAAAGCAAACGTGGCAATGACAGGCGAAATAACTTTGCGAGGAAAAGTGCTTCCGGTAGGAGGTATCAAAGAAAAAATATTGGCTGCCAAACGGGCAAATATCAAAGAAATCATTTTATGCGAGGAAAACAAAAAAAATATTGACGAAATTCAAGATATTTATCTCAAAGGACTTACTTTCAAATACGTAAAAGATATAAAAGAGGTATTCAATATTGCATTGACCAATACCAAAGTGGATACAGCCATTGATTTCACCGTAAAAAAACCTGTTGCGAATGGAGTTTGAGTTGCAATGTACCGACTCAAAAAGCTCTGCCCGTGCTGGAACAATTACTACGGATCACGGTCAAATACAAACCCCTATATTTATGCCGGTAGGAACAGTAGGTACGGTAAAAGGAGTACATCAGACAGAACTGAAAGAAGACATCCGTGCACAAATCATATTGGGCAATGCCTATCATCTTTATTTACGCCCCGGGACTACCATTATCGAAAAGGCGGGAGGACTGCATGGGTTTAATGGATTCGACCGCCCCATGTTGACCGATAGCGGAGGATTTCAAATCTTTTCTTTATCAGGTATTCGCAAATTGAAAGAAGAAGGTGTGGAATTTCGTTCGCACATTGACGGAAGTAAACATATATTTACTCCGGAAAAAGTGATAGATATTGAACGGGCTATCGGAGCTGATATTATAATGGCGTTGGACGAATGTCCTCCTGGAAACTCGGATTATGCGTATGCAAAAAAATCATTGGAACTTACACACCGTTGGTTGGACAGATGTATTCAGCGTTTTAACGAAACAGAGCCGAAATATGGTTACACTCAATCGTTGTTCCTTATTGTGCAGGGTTGTGTTTATTCCGATTTGCGTAAGCAAGCAGCAGAGCATGTCGCTTCGAAGAAAGCGGACGGTAATGCTATAGGAGGGCTTGCTGTGGGAGAGCCGGTGGAAAAAATGTACGAAATGATAGAATTGGTTAATGATATCTTGCCTAAAGAAAAACCACGTTATTTGATGGGGGTGGGGACACCTGTTAATATTTTAGAAGCGATAGAAAGAGGAGTGGATATGTTCGACTGCGTAATGCCTACCCGTAACGGGCGAAACGGAATGTTATTTACCAAAAACGGCATAATGAATATGCACAATAAAAAATGGGAAGCTGATTTTTCTCCTGTTGAAACAGACGGCGCTTCCTGTGTGGACATTTTATATAGTAAAGCCTATTTGCGTCATTTGTTTCATGTACACGAGCTGTTGGCTATGCAAATTGCTTCGATACACAATTTGGCTTTTTATCTTTGGTTAGTGAGCGAAGCCCGTAAACAGATCATTGAAGGAAATTTCTCACTCTGGAAAAGAAAAACGATAGAAAGAATTTCGGAAAGGTTATGAGTAATAAGATACTAAAACGGCTGGATATATATATCATCAAAAAATTCTTGGGGACGTATTTATTTGCCATCGCTTTAATTATATCCATTGCAGTGGTATTCGACTTCAATGAAAAGATGGATAAATTTACGACTAACGAAGCCCCGTGGCGTGGCATCGTATTCGATTATTACCTGAATTTTATTCCTTATTTTGCCAATTTGTTCAGTGCCCTATTTGTTTTTGTTGCCGTTATTTTCTTTACCTCCAAATTGGCAGAAAATTCAGAGATCATAGCTATGTTTTCCACGGGGATGAGTTTCAAACGCATCATGCGTCCATACATGATTGCGGCTGCTGTTATTGCAGTGTTTTCATACGTATTGGGTTCTTATGTCATTCCGGAAGGAAGTGCAACGCGTATAAATTTTGAAGATAAATACTATAAGAAAAGAAAAGACGTGACTGCACGTAATGTACAGTTGGAAGTGGATACGGGAGTGATAGCCTATATTGACAGGTTCGAAGATTATAGTAAAACCGGATATCGCTTTTCATTGGATAAGTTTGAAGATAAAAAACTCGTGTCGCATCTCACTGCACGTATCATTACCTATGATACCACAGCTACTTATAAATGGATTTTAAAAGATTATATGATTCGTGAGTTCAACGGATATAAAGAAACAATTACACGGGGAGATGAAATAGATTCCATCATTGTGATGGAGCCTTCGGATTTTCTCTTTATGAAGAATCAACAGGAAATGTTTACCGGCACACAACTTAGCAAGCATATTGATAAACAGAAAAAACGAGGTTTCGGCAATATCAAAGAGTTTGAAATAGAATACCATAAACGTATTGCTATGTCTTTCGCCTCGTTTATTCTGACTGCCATTGGTTTGTGTATTTCATCAAAGAAGGTCAAAGGAGGAATGGGACTACATTTGGGAATAGGGTTGGCGCTCAGTTTTTCTTATATCATGTTTCAAACCATATCCTCCACTTTTGCAATCAATGATAACGTACTTCCCATTATAGCTGTATGGATACCCAATATACTCTACGCATTAGTAGCTGTTTTTCTTTATATGAGAGCGGCAAAGCAATAAGTTTTGCCATGTTGTAGGGGCGACCTTTGCGGTCGCTCTGTTTGGGATAGCCTCTGCCAACAGGTTCTGAATAATATTAATTATCAATCGTTAATAACATGGGACAATGGTCGGAATGTACGACATTGTTTAGTATCCGGGCATCCCGTAACATAGGACGAAGCGATTCGTTTGCCATGCAGTAATCAATGCGCCAACCCTTATTATTGGCTCGTGAATTGAAACGGTAACTCCACCAAGTATATTCTTGCTTGTCAGGGTGTAACAGACGAAAAGTGTCAATGAAACCTGTTGAGAGAAAACGAGTCATCCATTCGCGCTCTTCAGGAAGGAATCCACTGTTGGTAGCATTGCGTACAGGGTCGTGAATGTCTATTGCTTCGTGACAAATATTATAATCGCCACAAAGAATTAGTTTGGGACGCGATCTTTGTAATTCTATCACGTATTCTTGAAAAAAATCCAACCATTTCATTTTGAAAGCTTGCCGTTCGCTCCCGCTTGTACCGGAGGGATGATATACGCTTACAACGGAGAGGTCGCCGTAATCGACGCGAATGAAACGCCCTTCGTTGTCGTATAAATCTGTTTTCGTTCCGTATTCTATGTGGTCAGGTGTTTGTTTAGTAAGGATTGCTACGCCGCTATATCCTTTCTTCTGAGCAGAATACAGGTAAGCTTTATATCCCAATGCTTCAAATACTTCATGTGGATATTGTTCCACTTGTAATTTCGTTTCTTGCAAGCAGAGAATATCCGGACGTTCTTGTTCCAGCCATTCGGGAAATCCTTTAGTAATGGCAGCACGCAATCCGTTTACATTATAAGTTATTATCTTCATCGCCCTTTGTTTTATACAGGTTGAACCTTTCTTTTTCCCAATTTATCATGTTTATTTTACGAGGTAATCCCCAATGATAACCGCCTAATACACCGTCCGACCGAATTACACGGTGACAGGGAATAAGGAAAGCTACCGGATTACTTCCCACAGCCGTTCCTATGGCGCGAGAAGCTTTCGGGTTATTTATCCGGCGAGCTATTTCACCGTAGGTAGTCAAGCTCGCAAAAGGAATTTGCAACAATATATTCCAAACTTTCAGTTGAAATTCCGTTCCTTTCAGATGCAATCTTATGGGTTTCAAATTTTTCCAGTCATCCGAAAAGAAAGGAAGTATTTGTTGATGATATTCATCTATCTCGTTCGTATATACGGCATAAGGAAACATTCGTTTCAATCCGCCTAATGTTTGTTCTTTATTGTCAGAAAATGCCAAGTAACAGACTCCTTTGGTGGTAGAGGCTATTAACGTTTCGCCAAAAAGAGTATTTGAAAAACTATATACAATTTTTAAATCTCTACTTTGATATTTGTTGGGTGGAATATTTTCAATAGCTATCAAAGAATTGTTTGTTATCATGAAAAATATAAATTTAGTTTGGACTAGAGGATGATAATGATATGGTATTGCCATAATTATCAAGAGACAAAAATAAGAAAAATAACTTTGCAAATAAAAAAACGCCCGGCAAACGCATTAAAATAATTCACAATACTATAATCAGTTTATAATCATATATATGAAAATTAGGTATTGTTAAATTAATATTGAAATACTATCTTTGCCTGCAAAAAGTTATGTATTGTCCCCGGGTATTGCTCTAAAACTCAATAATGAATTACCTATATTAGTTTAACAATGCCCAAATTTTATTAGTGTAAACTCGTATGTAATTACCAATGAATATTGTCGTTGGGAAACTTGAAAGCGTATATAGAAGGGAAGACGCTAAATAATATATTGTGAACTTATTGATTCATTGTTCAACATTCGCTTAATCGTTTCAGCAAATAGCGGCGCAATGCTTATTTGTCTCACTTTGGGACATTCTTTGGAATAAGGGATACTATCCGTGAATACCATTTCCATCAAAGCCGAGTCGTGTACTCTTTGCGAAGCAGGGTCAGACATGACGCAATGACTTGCAAAAGCGCGCACAGACTTTGCCCCCACTTCCAACATCCTATTGGCAGCCATTGTTATGGTTCCGGCAGTGTCCACCATGTCGTCAATCAAAATTACATTTTTATCTGCTACTTCACCAATAATTTGTATAGAATCTACTTCGTTTGCCTTTATGCGAGTCTTATGGCAAAGCACCAAAGGCACTTTCAAATATTTAGAATAGGCGCTAGCTCTTTTTGACCCTCCCACGTCGGGAGCTGCAATAATGAGATTCTCTAAATGCAATGTTTCAATATAAGGTAAAAATACTGCTGAACCATATAGGTGGTCAACCGGTATGTTGAAAAAACCTTGAATTTGGTCTGCATGTAAATCCATCGTTATCAACCGGTCTATTCCTGCTACCGAAAGCAAATCCGCTACTAATTTTGCAGCGATGGAAACGCGCGGTTTGTCCTTCCTGTCTTGACGCGCCCAGCCAAAATATGGAATTACGGCAATGACGCTTTTAGCAGAAGCTCGTTTAGCGGCGTCAATCATGAGGAGGAGTTCCATAAAATTGTCGGAAGGAGGAAAGGTGGATTGAATGAGAAACACATGAGAGCCGCGGATAGATTCTTCGTAGGAAACAGCAAATTCACCGTCGGCAAAATGAGTAATATTCATATTGCCCAAAGGGCAACTGAGACAAGTGCAAATTTTTTCTGCCAAGTATCTTGAATGAGTACCTGAAAATATCATAAATGGGGCTGCAACATTACTCATTTTATTTCAGTTATTACCAAGGTGAAAAATTTGCGTGCAAAGTTATAAATTAATCCGAATAAATCATTGCTGTCCACTAAAAAGTGGACGCTTAAAAATTAAATAAATTTGGTTCACTAGAACCACTTCGTTCTTTGTCATTTTTGAAATTAGTTTTGTTGAAGAGATCTAACAGCGGAGTCTTGTC